>Ga0302317_10000354_pt1 | contig 41116 bp, 39 predicted proteins | sample III_Palsa_N3_3_FD_200450 | JGI IMG/M metagenome (GOLD analysis project Ga0302317, IMG submission 200450) | Peat permafrost microbial communities from Stordalen Mire near Abisko, Sweden - III_Palsa_N3_3 | ecosystem: Environmental > Terrestrial > Soil > Palsa > Peat permafrost | place: Sweden...
CCTCGTGCAAAAGTTCGGCGGGACATCGGTTGCCGATGTCGACCGCATCAAGATCGTCGCCCAACGGGTCAAGCGGGAAGTGGATGCCGGCCACGAGGTGATCGTGGTCGTCTCCGCCATGTCCGGCACGACCAACCAGCTGGTGTCCTGGACCAACCAGATCTCCGACATGGCGGACCCGGCCGAGTACGACGCCGTCGTCTCGTCCGGCGAGCAGGTCACCGCCGGTCTGCTGGCGATCGCGCTGCAGACCATCGGCGTGCCGGCCCGGTCCTGGATGGGCTGGCAGATCCCGCTGAAGACCGACGGAGCCCATGCCAAGGCGCGCATCCAGGGCATCGACCTGACCGAGATCAAGGCGCGCGCCTCCAAGGGCGAGGTTGCGGTCGTCGCGGGCTTCCAGGGGGCAACCGAGGACCGGCGCATCACCACGCTGGGGCGCGGCGGGTCCGACACGTCGGCCGTGGCGCTGGCCGCCGCGTTCGAGGCCGAACGCTGCGATATCTTCACCGATGTCGACGGCGTCTATACGACCGACCCGCGGATCGTGGCGCGCGCACGCAAGCTGGATAAGATCACGTACGAAGAGATGCTGGAAATGGCGTCGCAAGGTGCGAAGGTATTGCAGACCCGGTCGGTCGAAATGGCCATGAACCACCGGGTACGGGTGCAGGTGCTGTCGAGCTTCGTCGACAGGCCGGGCACCATGGTCGTGGACGAGGACGAGATCTTGGAAAAGCAGGTCGTCAGCGGAATCGCTTACAGCCGGGATGAAGCGAAGATCACCGTCGCCGGTGTGTCCGATCGCCCGGGCGTCGCCGCGTCAATCTTCGGCCCCCTGGCCGATGCCGGCATCAATGTCGATATGATCGTGCAAAACGTGTCGCGCGACGGTCAGGCGACCGACATGACCTTCACTGTCGGCAAGGCGGACATCACCCGCGCGGTCAAGGTGCTGGAAGCGAACCAGAGCCAGGTTCGCTACGAGACGATCCTGTCGTCGGCCGACGTGGTCAAGATCTCGGTCATCGGCGTCGGCATGCGCAGCCACGCCGGCGTGGCCCAGAAGATGTTCCAGACCCTGGCCGACAAGGGCATCAATATTCAGGTCATCTCGACCTCGGAGATCAAGGTCGCCGTGCTGGTGGCCGAGGAATACCTGGAATTGGCACTTCGGGCGCTGCATTCCGCCTACGGGCTGGACGCGGTCGACGCGGCCTGAGACCCTGATCGCATGAGTTCCGCGATCGCCACCGCCGAAGCGCTGAGAGAGGCCGCCCCGTCGCGCGCGCTGCTCGACCGGCTGTGGCGGCGTGGCCGCGTGTTCCTGGGCACCGAGCTCGCCATCATGGGCGGCGCCATGACCTGGGTCAGCGAGCGCAACCTGGTCGCCGCCATCTCCAACGGCGGCGGTTTCGGCGTGCTCGCATCCGGCTCGATGAGCCCGGACCTGCTCTCGGCCGAGATCACCGCGACCAAGGCGCTGACGTCGAAGCCGTTCGGCGTCAATCTCATCACGATGCATCCGCAGCTTTCGGCGCTGATCCAGGTCTGCGCCGACCATAAGATCGGCCATGTCGTGCTGGCCGGCGGCCTGCCGCCGACATCCGCGATCCAGCAGATCAAGGCGGCCGGCGCCAAGGTCGTCTGCTTCGCCCCGGCCTTGGTCCTGGCCAAGAAGCTGGTGCGCATGGGCGTCGATGCCCTGGTGATCGAGGGCATGGAGGCCGGCGGCCATATCGGTCCGGTCGCGACCTCGGTCCTGAGCCAGGAAATCCTGCCCCATATCACCGAAGTGCCGATCTTCATCGCCGGCGGCATCGGCCGCGGCGAGGCGATCCTGGCCTGCCTGGAGATGGGCGCGGCCGGCGTCCAGCTCGGCACGCGCTTCGTCTGCGCCACCGAATCGATCGCGCATGCCCGGTTCAAGCGGGCGTTCATCCGAGCGTCCGCCCGCGACGCGGTGCCGTCGATCCAGCTCGACCCGCGCTTTCCGGTCATCCCGGTCCGCGCGCTGGCGAACGAGGGCGCCCGCCGCTTCGTCGAGGTCCAGCGCGGCCTGATCGAGCGGTTCAATCGCGGCGAGATCGCCCAGAAGGACGCCCAGCTCGAGATCGAGCATTTCTGGGCCGGTGCGCTGCGCCGCGCCGTCATCGACGGCGATGTCGAGCACGGCTCGGTCATGGCCGGACAGAGCGTCGGCATGGTGACGCAGGAGCAGTCCACGACCGAGATCCTGAGCGAGCTGATCGATCAGGCGCTGGCGGCGATGACCGCGCGCGGCATGTCCGGCCGCCCGGCGCAGTGGGGCGAGGCGGGCTCCTGATGGAGGGGCGCGTCGGCGTCACCGGCGCCAGACGCCTGCTGGGCGGGCTGCGCGACGTCATGGCCGGCGAGGGCAACGCGCAGGAACGGCTCGATCGCATCGTCCGGCTGATTGCTGCCGACATGGAGGCCGAGGTCTGCTCGGCCTATATCATGCGCGCCGGCGACATCCTCGAACTCTGCGCGACCGAGGGCCTGTTTCCCGAATCGGTCCATCGCACCCGGTTGCGCGTCGGCGAGGGCCTGGTCGGCGCCATCGCGGCGACCGCCCGACCGCTGGCCCTGTCGGACGCCCAAGCCCATCCCGCCTTCGCCTATCGCCCGGAAACCGGCGAAGAGGTCTATCACTCGCTGATGGGCGTGCCGATTTTGCGCTCCGGCCGGGTGTCGGGCGTGCTGGTCGTGCAGAATCGCTCCCAGCGGCACTATACCGACGAAGAGATCGAGGCACTGCAGACCGTCGCCATGGTGCTGGCCGAGCTGGTCGCGACCGGCTCGCTGGTCGATGTCGAGGAACAGCACCCGACCCAGGGCATCGCCACCCTGCCCCATCGGCTGGACGGCGTGCGGCTCAACCCGGGCCTGGCGATCGGCACCGCGGTGCTGCACCAGCCGGCGATCGTGATCCGGCAGCTGGTCGCCGAGGATCCGGAAGCGGAAGCGATTCGGCTCGGCATCGCGATCGAGGAGATGCAGCGCTCGATCGACCGCATGCTGTCGTCGAGCGACCTCGCCCATGGCGGCGAGCATCGCGACATTCTGGAAACCTATCGCATGTTCGCCGAGGATCGCGGCTGGCTGGGCCGCATCCGCGAGGCGGTCGAGAGCGGCCTCACCGCCGAGGCCGCGGTGCAGAAGGTGCGCGACGACACCCGCGCCCGCATGAAGCAGATCAGCGACCCCTATATCCGCGAGCGCCTGACCGATCTCGAAGATCTGGCGAACCGGCTGCAGCATCATCTGTCGGGCGGCGCCACCACGGCCGCGACCGAAACCGAAGCCGAGGATGTCGTGCTGGTCGCCCGCAGCATGGGCCCGGCCGAGCTGATGGATTACGACCGCAAGCGCCTGCGCGCGCTGGTGCTGGAGGAAGGCTCGCCGACCGCCCATGTCGCCGTGGTCGCCCGCGCGCTCGATATTCCCGTGGTCGGCCGGGTCAAGGGCGCCATCGCCCAGATCGATGCCGGCGACCAGGTCGTGGTCGATGGCGACAATGCCCAGGTGCTGGTGCGGCCGAGCGAAGATGTCCAGGCCGCCGTCGAAAGCCGCCTGGCCGAGCGCCGGTCGCGCAAGGCGGCCTATCAGGCGCTGCGCGAACTGCCGGCGGTGACGCTCGATGGCGTCGCGATCCATCTGTTCATGAATGCCGGCCTGCTGATCGACCTGCCCGAGCTGGAGGCGACCCGCGCCGACGGCATCGGCCTCTATCGCACCGAGCTGCCGTTCATGGCGCGCCAGGATTTCCCGAATGTCGCCGACCAGACCGAGCTTTATGCCCGCGTGCTGGAACAGGCCGCGGGCAAGCCGGTCGTGTTCCGCACGCTCGATGTCGGCGGCGACAAGGTGCTGCCCTATATGCCCGAGACGGTCGAGGAAAACCCGGCCATGGGCTGGCGCGCGCTGCGCATCTCGCTCGACCGGCCAGGCATGCTGCGCCAGCAGCTGCGCGCCCTGCTGCTGGCGGCCGACGGTCGGCCCCTGTCGATCATGTTCCCGATGGTGGCCGAGGTCGCCGAATTCGCCGCCGCGCGCCGCATCCTGGAGATGGAACTGCAGCGCCTGGCCCAGCGCGGCAAGCCGTTGCCTCAGACGCTCAAGGTCGGCGCCATGCTGGAAGTGCCGGCGCTGATCTGGCAGTTGGACAGTCTGTGTCGGCAGGTCGACTTCATTTCGGTCGGGTCGAACGACCTGATGCAGTTCCTCTATGCCAAGGATCGCGGCAATGCGCGGCTGGCCGAACGCTACGACGTGCTGGCGCCCGGCGCGCTGACCTGCCTGGCCGAGATCGTGCGCGCCGCCGACCATGGCGGCGTAACCCTGTCGCTGTGTGGCGAAATGGCCGGCAGCCCGCTCGAGGCGATGGCATTGATCGGGCTCGGTTTTCGCAATCTATCCATGTCGCCGTCGGCGATCGGGCCGGTAAAGGCCATGGTGCGGAGCCTGGATGTCGGCCCCTTGCGGCAGTATCTGGCGGTCGTGACGCGCCTGCCCGACCATAGTTTGCGCGAAAAGCTGCGTGAATTCGCCCGCGATCACGGCGTGTCGATCTGAAACCACACGCATCCGGCGCTGGGCTCGCGACAATAGAACTGCTAAAACACAATTCAAGCTGGGGATTCCGGTCCCCCGGTTCTCTAGTTATCTTGCATTCGACGGATTTTGACGCATGTCGATGTTTCAGCGTAAACACCGCGACGACGACGAAGAGCAGAGGTTCGACGGCGATCCCACAGCACCGCAGCCCGGTAGCGTGGGCCACCTGCTGCGCTCGACCCGCGAAGGGCTGGGCTGGGATATCCGCGATGTCGCGTCGGCCTTGCGCATCCGCGCCGAGTATCTGGGCGCGCTCGAACGCAACACGGTCGAAGGCCTGCCGGGTGTGGCCTATGCCACCGGCTTCCTGCGCGCCTATGCCGATTACCTGGGCCTCGACGGCAACGAAGCGGTCAGCCGCTTCAAGAGCGAGAAGAAGACGCTGGCCTCGCGGCCGGAGCTGAGCTTTCCCGTTCCGCTGACCGACCGCGGCATTCCCGGCAGCGGCCTGTTCCTGATCGCCCTGCTGCTGATCACGCTCGCCTATGGCACCTGGCATTACATGTCGTCGGGCGAGCGTCCGACCGCACCCGAGGTCGAGCCGGTGCCGGCGCGCCTGCTGACCCCGCAGGCCGAAGCGCCGCCGCCCAGCGCGCCTGGGCAGACCGCGGACGCCATGAAGCCCGCGGCCGAAATTCCGCCGGTTGCTGTCGCGCCGGCCCCGGCCGCTATCGCTCCGACACCCGCGGCGCCGACAGCCCCGGCCGCCGGTTTCCAGCCGTCGATTGGCGCGCCGCAGATTGCCGCGGCCGCGCCGGGTAAACCCGCGCCGACCGCCACGACACCCGCCGGGACGCCGGCCTCGCCCCAGAACGCCGACGGCGCGCTGCCGGCGGTTCCGCCCGAGACGGCCGCGGCCGACAGCAAGGATCCCAAGAGCTACGGCTCCTTCGCCAATCCCGGCCGGATCGTCGTCAAGGCCACGGGCTATGCCTGGATCCAGGTCTATGACGGCAAAGAGACGATCCTGACCCGGACCATGCATCCGGGCGACAGCTATTACGCGCCGAACAAGCCAGGCCTGATCATGCGGACCGGCAATGCCGGCGGCCTCAGCTTCCTGGTCGACGGCAAGCCGCTGCCGGCGATCGGTCCGACCGGCATGGTCAAGAAGAAGATTCCGCTGGATCCGCAGCGACTGATTTCCGGCGACCTGGGCGAGGATGTACCGGCCGCGCCCAAGCCCGCCACACCGGTAACGCCCGCCCCGGCGGCGACCCAACCGGCCGAAGACACGCCGGAATAATCCCCGCCGTGTAGCGCGCGGCAGCAATGCACCGGCGGGTCAAAAAGCCCGCCGGGCTTTTGCAAGCCGGGCAAACGCGCTATATCAGAGACCGCATCAGGTCACTTCGAGGAAGTAACGCTCATGAGCGTCCGTCCGTATCGGGACATCATCCGACGCAAGAGCCGTCAGATCCGGGTCGGCAATGTATTGGTCGGCGGCGATGCCCCGATCTCCGTGCAGACCATGACCAACACGCTGACGCCCGACGTCGAAGGCACGCTGGCCCAGATCCGCGGCGCCGCAGACGCCGGCTGCGACATCGTGCGCGTATCCTGCCCCGACGAGGAGTCGACCGCGGCGCTGAAGGCGATCGTGCAGGGGTCGCCCGTGCCGATCGTGGCCGACATCCATTTCCACTATAAGCGCGCGATCGAGGCCGCCAAGGCCGGTGCCGCGTGCCTGCGCATCAACCCGGGCAACATCGGCTCGGCGAGCCGCGTCAAGGAAGTGGTCCAGGCGGCCAAGGATTACGGCTGCTCCATGCGCATCGGCGTCAATGCCGGCTCGCTCGAGCGGGACCTGCTGGAGAAATACGGCGAGCCCTGTCCCGACGCCATGGTCGAATCCGCGCTGAACCACGCCCGGATCCTCGAGGACAACGACTTCTTCGAGTTCAAGATCTCGTGCAAGGCGTCCGACGTGTTCCTGGCGGTCGCCGCGTATAACGCGCTGTCGGAAGCCTGCGACTACCCGTTGCATTTGGGCATCACCGAGGCCGGCGGCCTGCGCACGGGCACGATCAAATCGTCGATCGGCCTGGGATCGCTGCTGTGGGCCGGCATCGGCGACACGGTCCGCGTCTCGCTGTCGGCCGAACCGGTCGAAGAGGTCAAGGTCGGCTACGACATCCTGAAGTCGCTGGGCCTGCGCCGCCGTGGCGTCACCGTCATCTCGTGCCCGTCCTGCGCGCGCCAGAATTTCCAGGTCATCAAGACCGTCGAAGTGCTGGAAGAACGCCTGTCGCACATCACCACGCCGATGACCGTGTCGGTGATCGGCTGCGTCGTAAACGGCCCGGGCGAAGCGCGCGAGACCGACATCGGTCTGACCGGCGGCGGCAACAACACCCACCAGATCTATATCGCGGGTCAGCCGGACCATCGGTTGAAGGACAAGGACATCGTCGATCATCTGGTCCATCTGGTCGAGCAGAAGGCGGCCCAGCTCGAGGCGATGAAGGCGGCGGCGGAAGCCGCGGAATAGCGTCCACCCGGATCAGTACAGAGGGCCGGACGCCAGCGCGTCCGGCCCTTTCTCTATCTAAAGCGTCGTTTTAATTCGAAGGAATGATCCCATGGCCCAGCTTCAGGCGGTGCGCGGCACCCAGGACCTGCTGCCTGCCGAGGCCCGCCGCCACCGCACCGTGATCGAGACCGCGCGCACGATCTCGGAGCGCTATGGCTTCGGCGAGATCGTCACGCCGATCTTCGAATTCACCGAGGTCTTCGCCCGGCCGATCGGCGAGACGACCGACGTCGTCTCCAAGGAAATGTATACGTTCAAGGATCGCGGCGGCGAGGAGATCACACTCCGACCGGAATTCACTGCCGGGATCGCGCGCGCCGTCCTGTCGAACGGCCTCACCCAATCGACGCCGCTCAAGTTCTTCGGTGCCGGACCGGTATTTCGCTACGAACGGCCGCAGAAGGGCCGCTATCGCCAGTTCCACCAGATCAACGCCGAACTGATCGGCGTGGCCCAGCCGCAGGCCGATATCGAGGTCATCGCCATGGGCGCGGCGATCCTCGATGAATTGGGTATCCTCAAATCCTGTCGGCTGGAGCTGAACACGCTGGGCGACACGCCGAGCCGCACCGCCTATCGCGCGGCGCTGGTCGAGTATTTCACGGCGCATCTGGACCAGCTGTCCGACGAAAGCCGCGACCGCTTGGGCCGCAATCCGCTGCGCATCCTCGATTCGAAGGACGAGGGCGACAAGGCGCTGGTCGCCGCCGCCCCCGACTTCGGCGCCTACCTGAACGACGAGTCGAAAGCGTTCTTCGACCAGGTCAAGCGCGGGCTGGACGCGCTCGGCATCGCCTACGCACTGAACCCGCGCCTGGTGCGGGGGTTGGATTACTATTGCCACACCGCGTTCGAGTTCATCACGACCGAGCTGGGCGCCCAGGGCACCGTGCTGGGCGGCGGCCGCTACGACGGTCTGATGGGCATGATGGGCGGCCCGGAGATGCCGGCGGTCGGCTGGGCCGGCGGCATCGAGCGGCTGGCCATGCTGATCGCCGAACCCAAGCGCCCGACCCGGCCGATCGCGATCATCCCGATCGGCGAGGCGGCCGAGCTGGCCGCACTGAAGCTGTCCCAGCGCTTGCGCGGCGCCGGCCATGTCGTCGACCTGGGCTATAGCGGCAATGCCGGCAAGCGCATGAAGCGCGCCAACAAGATCGAGGCGCGCGTGGCGTTGGTGCTGGGCGAGGACGAGTTGGCGCGCGGTGCCGTCACGTTCCGCGACCTGGATGCCGGCAGCCAGGAAGAAGTCCCGCTCGACGGCTTGGACGCGCGTTTGAAGGATCTGGTCTGATGGCACTCGACCGCTCCTCGCTCGACCATAAGCTCCATCGTCTGACCGTGCGCTATGACGAGCTGCGCGACATCCTGGCCGGCGCCATCGATCCCGGCAGCTTCGCCAAGCTGTCCAAGGAATTCAGCGACCTGGAGCCGATCGTCGGCGCCATCGGCGAGCTGAACGCCGCGCGCGACGAGATTGCCAACCTGGCCCAGATGATCACCGACAATTCCGATGCGGAATTGAAGGCGATGGCCGAGGAGGAATTCCTGTCGCTGAAGGACCGGATCCCCCTGCTGGAACGCGCGGTCCAGGTCATGCTGCTGCCCAAGGACGCGGCCGACGACAAGAACGCCATCCTGGAAGTGCGTGCCGGCACCGGCGGCGAGGAGGCGGCCCTGTTCGCGGCCGATCTCTACCGCATGTACCAGCGCTATGCCGATCAGCATGGCTGGCGCTTCGAGACCATGAACATCTCCGAAGGCAGCGCCGGCGGCTTCAAGGAAGCGACCGCCGAGATTTCGGGCCGCAGCGTGTTCGCGCGCCTGAAGTTCGAGTCGGGCGTCCACCGGGTCCAGCGCGTGCCGGCGACCGAGACCCAAGGCCGCATCCATACCTCGGCCGCGACCGTCGCCTTGCTGCCGGAGGCCGAGGAAGTCGATATCCAGATCGAGGACAAGGATCTGCGCATCGACGTCTACCGGTCGAGCGGGCCCGGCGGCCAGTCGGTCAACACGACCGACAGCGCCGTGCGCCTGACCCATCTGCCCACCGGCCTGGTCGTGATCCAGCAGGACGAAAAGTCCCAGCACAAGAACAAGGCCAAGGCGTTGAAAGTGCTGCGCGCGCGGCTCTACGACCGGGAACGCCAGGCGCTGGACGATGCCCGCGCGGCCGACCGCAAGAGCCAGGTCGGCACCGGCGACCGGTCGGAGCGCATCCGGACCTATAATTTTCCGCAAGGCCGCGTCACCGACCACCGCATCAACCTGACGCTCTACAAGATCGAAAAGGTCATGGCCGGCGAAGCGCTCGACGAGATCATCGAGGCACTGATCGCCGAGGATCAGGCGGCGAAGCTCGCCGATATCGAGTGAGAATCGATGCGCTGATCGGCACGGCGGCCGTCCGGCTGCAGGCCGCCGGGATCGAGCAGCCGACCCGCGAGGCGCGGCTGCTGCTGGGCCATGCCACCGGTCTCGGCCCCACCCGGATCATGGCCTATCCGGAGCAGATCATCGATCCGTTGGCGGCCGAAAAATTCGAACGGCTGGTCGATCGCCGCGTCGCGCGCGAGCCGGTCGCGCGCATCCTCGGCACGCGCGAGTTCTGGTCGCTCGACTTCACCGTCACCCCGGCGACGCTCGACCCCAGGCCCGACAGCGAGACCATTGTCGAAGCGGCGCTGGAACGCATTCCGGACCGAAAATCTTCACTGAGCATCATCGATTTCGGAACCGGAACGGGTTGTCTGCTGCTGGCGCTGCTGAGCGAGCTGCCCAACGCCTGGGGCATCGGCGTCGATCGATCCGAGGCCACGGCCCAGGTTGCGGTCGGCAATGCTCAGCGGCTGGGCTTCGCCGCGCGTGCGGCGTTCATCGTCGGCGACTGGGCGACGGCGCTCGCCGGCTCGGTCGATCTGATCGTGTCCAACCCGCCCTATATTCCTGCCGGCGACATCGCCGGGCTGGAGCCGGAAGTGCGCGAGCATGACCCGCTGATGGCCCTGGCCGGCGGTGCCGACGGGCTCGATCCCTACCGCGTGCTGGCCGCCGAGGTTGGGCGGTTGCTGCGCCCCGGCGGCCATGTCGTGTTCGAGGTCGGCCAGGGTCAGGCCGACGATGTTGCCGGTCTTGCGGCATCGGCCGGCCTCGTCCTGATCGAACAGCGGGCCGACCTCGGCGGCATCATGCGGGCCGTCGTGCTGGGCAAACCGGCGGGCGAGCGCGCATAAGCGCGAGGCGAACGCTTCCCGTCCGCGCGGGTCAGCGCTCGACCTTCAGTACCGCCTCGAGCCTGATCGGTCGCGCGATGTTGAAATAATTGGGCGAGGTCTGCATGACCGTCTCATGGATCTCCTGGAACTGCGCTTCGGTTCCGTTGCCCTTGATCCGGACGGTATATTTGATCGTTTCATAGCCGGCGGGCACTGACGGGTCGATGCCGAGAAAGCCGCGCAGGTCGAGTTCGCCGGAGGTCTCGATCATCAGCAGGTCGAGCGTGATGCCCTTGACCGCCGCCCCCGCTACATATCCCACCGTCATGCAGGCATTGAGCGCAGCCATCAGCATCTCTTGGGGGTTCGGCGCCGTGTTGCTGCCCAGCAGTTCATACGGCTCGTCGATCATGATGCCGAACCGCCGTGAGATCGTCTCGCCGTCGAGCGTATAGGATTCGACCCTAGTCTCGCTGAGCGTCTGCCCCTTCCATTCCGATTGGACGCGAAACCGAGCCTTGCCTTTCGTGGGATCCGCGGTGATCTGCTTGATCACGTCGATAAGGGCTGCGACATCGAGCCCGTTCACGCGCGAGGTCTCTTGCGTAAGGATATCCGGCATATTTTATCTCTTTCTCTGATGTTCGGCGCTTTTCAGCAAAAAGCCGATGCGACCTTATCGAGGCGCGCGCGACTCGGGGGATGGATCGCCTCGACCGTGGCCAGGAAGTTCGGATGGGTCATGCCGGATCCGATGAAGGTCCACCGCATGGCCTGATGCTGCAGGGTATTGGCCATGTCCTGCTCGGCAGCGCCGAGCGTCCGGCCGCGACGGCGCGCGAAGGCGTCCAGGTCGAACACGACCTGTTGCTGCAGCCCGCCATCGAGCATGGCGCCGAGTTGCAGGTAGCCCTCGATCGCTTGCGCGATCTCCTCCGGGCTGCAGCGCGCCGCGATCGCATCGACCATGAGCGTGTCGAGCTTGGCGTGCTGGGCCTCTTCCATCCAATGATGCTTGAGCAGGCTGCTGAACGTCGGATCGAGCCCCCCGTCGTCCTTGATGCTGTCGAGATAGTGGCGCTGCGTCATCCACTCGATGTGCAGAATCAGGAGCGCCACCGAAAGCGGGTGATGGAGCAGCACCGCCTTGGCAATCATTTCCGGCGGCCCGATAACGTCGCAGCGCGTGCCGAAGCCCTCGTCGAAGGCGCTCCGAAAGCATTTGAAAAGATGGATATGCTTCGCCTCTTCATTGGCGAACTGCAGGAAGGCGCGCGTGCGCACATCGTCTTCCGCCAGGATCGGGCGGGCATGGTCGAGCACGAACGGCAAAATGAATTCTTCGACCAAGCCGAAGATATAGAGGTAGTTATGACCGCGGATCTGATTCAGGGCCAATTTTTCATCGGCATCCAGAAAGAGCAGGCCTTGAACTTGCGCCAAAGAGTCCGGCAGGAATGGCTTGCCGAAATCCAGCTTCTTGTCGCCGCCGATGATGTCCTCGATCTGCCAATTTGTCCGCTGAGACGCAGAAAGAGCGGCAGCGTAGGTAAATCCGTGTTGCATAGACCCGCTTTCTATTGAAACAAATCGCCGAAATTTGACTTTCCTGTCGATACGGGAATGCCGTCATTGACCATTCTTTCAAAGAATAGGGACGTCGTGTTACTGCACCGCTTCAGCCATGGTGAAACGGGTTACGAATGAAATTTTCCATGGGATCGTGCGGATTCCAATCCGCCCCTGTGCCATCCGGACGTCCACCCGGTCCGGCACCAGCCCCAACCCTGGGGTGACAAAACCCGGCTATTTCGGGACGGCAGACGCCGGCCGCTGCGCAAGCCAGCCACCTGCGCGAAAATAATGGTTGGAATGCGCCCCGGCACCGTCTAGGGTCAAATTCGACGGGCACACTTCCGAGGCTGTTGGCGCCAGGATTGCCCCAGCCCAAACCGCTTCGATGAACCCGCTGCGCCAGATCGCGCGGCCGATTCCGGCGAGTCCGTCACCCGATCAAGAGATTTTAGCCTTTAGCCTTTAGCCGTATCCAGGTGCCATGAGATCAGGTCCCAACAAACGGTCGCGCGGCCGCAGCAACAACAATCCCGGCAACATGAATGGTGGCGGAGGCGGCGGCGGCGGTAACAATAACAACGGCGGCGGACGCCCCCGTACCCCCCATCGTTCGCAGACCTTCGACAGCAACGGTCCAGGCCTCAAAATTCGCGGCAACGCCTATCAGGTGTTCGAGCGCTATGTGGCTCTGGCCCGGGAAGCCGCTTCGGCGGGCGACCGGATTGCCGCCGAGAACCTGTATCAGCACGCGGAACATTATTTCCGGGTGATGAATGCGAACGGCGAAGGCCCGCAGCAAATGCGGCCGACGACTCCGGCCGACACCGGCGAGGGTGACCAGCCCGAGCAGGCGGAAGCGAGCGTGCAGCACACCCAGCAGCCGCAGCAGCATGCCGAGCATCAGGGCGGCGACCATGGTCATGGCAACAGCCATGGCGATCATGGCCGCGGTCGTGACCAGCACGAGCAGGAACCGGAAGCCCAACCGGCCGAGTAGGCCTATCGCTAGCGGATGGCTGTCCCCGCCTCAGGCGGTGGACACCATCCGATAGTGGTAGCGGTAGAGTTCGCGATAACCGAGGCTCTCATAGAGCGCCACGGCCGGCGCATTCGTCTCGACCACGAAGAGCGCGCCCGTGCCTGCGTCCGCATCGCTGACGGCCCAGCGGGTCAGGTGCCCCAGCAGCATCCGCATCAGCCCGCGCCGTCGTGCGGCCGGTGCCGTGACGACGTCGTACGTCCCCATCAGCCCGCCCTGCACGACCACGAAGGCCGCGGCCAACGGCTGCCCGTCCGCCTGCAGCCAGCCGAAACAGGCCTGCGGCACGATCAGATCCAGCATCCGCGTCAGCGCCGCGGTCTTGCGCGCGTCGAGCGGGGTCAGCGCCAGATAGGCATCGAGCCAGCCCTGCCCCGGCGTCGGATCGAGCCGCAGCGTGACGCCGTCGGGCAAGCCGGGCGGCAGGAGCGCGCTCAGATCCGGATTGTGCAGCACCCGCGTCGTTTCCAACGCCGCATAGCCCCGCGCGGCCAGGCGGTCGGCCAGATCGGCCGGCTCGGCGAGCGGCGTGACCCGGAAAACCGTTGGCAAGCCGCGGTCGCGGTACCAGCCCTCGGCCCGGGCGATCTTGGCCTCGACATCGCCCAAGCTGGGGTAGACGCCATTCACCGAATTGGCGCGCTTGCTATGCCCCTCGGCGAAACGGAGCACCCAACCATCGTCGAGCACCTGGGCCAAGGCCGGCCAGGCGCCGAATGAAGCTTCCTCGATGGTACGGATCAGGGCAGGGTCGGCCATGGGTCCTCACGGTAAAGTGCGGCCGCGGCATGCTCGAAACGCTGCCAAAATCGGCCAATCCGCATGCTATAAGCGACCGGATGAGGAATGTTAGGAAATAAGTCATCGCCCTATGGCGTTGTATCGATCGACACCCATTGCGGCCGGATGACATGAAGCCCTGCGGAGCAAACCTTACGTGACCGACGCACTTTTCGTCCCGACGCCGTCGATGCCGGCGTGACGCGGTGACAGCCATCGAATTCACCCAAGCCGCATCCCGTCGGCGACGGTTCCGGCCGAGCTGGGATCTGGCCACGCTGCTGCTGGTGCTGGGCGCCATCGGCCTGGTGATCGGCACTTTCCACGATTACGGCATCACCTGGGACGAGGATGTCCATAATTGGTATGGCGTGTTCGTGCTGGACTACTACCTGTCCTGGTTCAAGGACAACCGGTCGCTCCATTGGCTCAACCTCTATAATTACGGCGCCGCGTTCGACATGACGGCGGCGCTGGTCAATCGCGTGTCGCCGTTCGGCACCTATGAGACGCGCCATCTGCTGAACGGCATGGTCGGCGTGCTGGGCGTGGTCGGCGCCTGGAAGCTGGGCCGCTACATGGCCGGTCCGCGCGCGGGGTTCCTCTCGGCCCTGCTGCTGCTGACCATCCCGAACTATTACGGCCAGATGTTCAACAACCCGAAGGACATCCCCTTCGCCGTCGCCGGTATCTGGTCGGTCTATTACATGGCCCGCGTCGTGCCGGCCCTGCCCCGGCCGGCCTGGAGCCTGGTGTTCAAGCTGGGCATCGCCATCGGCTTCTCGCTCGGCGTGCGCGTCGGCGGGCTATTGTTCTTCGGCTATGCCGGCCTCGCCGGCCTGCTCTATTGCGCCTGGCGTGCCGTCGAAACCCGCGACGCGGTCCTGGTGCTGCGCGAGCTGTGGGCCGCCAGCTGGCGCGTGCTGGTGCCGATGCTGGCGCTGTCCTATGCGGTCATGCTGGTGTTCTGGCCCTGGGCGCAGCAGAGCCCGATCGAGCATCCGCTGACCGCGCTGGATTATTTCAGCCATGTCACCTTCCCGTTCACGACCCTGTTCGACGGGGAATATTTCCCGGCGACCGATCTGCCCTGGGAATATCTGCCGACCCATATCGTGCTGGCCCTGCCAGAGCTGACCCTGGTGCTGGCCGCGGCCGCCGTGCCGGCCGCGTTCTTCGAGCAGGCGCGCCGCCGGGGCGGTCCCGACCGCACGCGCAGCCTGCAATATGGCGTGATCGCGATCGCGACCTTGTTCCCGGTCGTCTATGCCGTCTGGATCAAGGCCGTGCTGTTCGACGGCATGCGCCATTTCATCTTCGTGCTGCCGCCGCTCGCGGTGGCGGCAGCCTTGGTCGCGGACCATGTCGCGGAGCGGCTGAAGACGTTCCGCTGGCGTCCCGTGCTGGTCGGCATGGTGGCGCTCTACGGCATGGGCCATGTCGCTATCATGTTCGAGCTGCACCCCGACCAATATGTCTATTACAACGGGCTGGTCGGCGGCGTGGATGGCGCGCAAACCCGGTTCAAGACGGATTACTGGGGCAATTCCTACGCCGAGGCGGTCAAGGGCCTGACCAACTACCTGGAAACCGAATACGGCGCCGAGTTCGAGGACCACGACTTCACCGTCGCGGTCTGCGGGCCGCCGATCTCGGCCGACTATTTCTTCCCCGACAATTTCGTGTTCACCGACGACCGGGACAAGGCGGATTTCTTCATCGCCTTCACCAAGGACAATTGCAACAACGCGCTGCCCGGCAAGGAAGTGTTCCGCGTCGAACGGCTGGGCGCGCTGCTGTCGATCGTGCTCGACCGCCGCGAGATCGTGCAGGCGGCCGAAAAGGCCGCGGAAGACGGCGACACGACGCAGTAACTTTTACATCGTCATGGCCGGGCTTGACCCGGCCATCCACGCGGCACGGTCATGAGATCTCCAACCGAGAGGGCTCAGCGGCGCGGCGTGGATACCCGGGTCAAGCCCGGGCATGACGTCTTTTTATAGGCTGCACGCTCGCCCATGGATCGCATCGAATACGAAAAGATGCACGCCGTCGAAGAACGGATGTGGTGGTTCCACGGCATTCACGCCAACCTGCTGACCGCCTTCGCCCGCACCGGCCGGGCGCGGCCGGGGCTGCGCGTGCTGGATGCCGGCTGCGGCACCGGCGGTTTCCTGGCCAAGCTCGGTCGCGCCGTCCCCGGCCTCGACCGGATCGGCATGGATTTCGAGCCGGTCGCGGCCGCGCTGACCCAGGCCCGGGCCCAGGTGCCGGTCGCGGTCGCCTCGATCAACCAGCTGCCGTTCGCGGCATCCAGCCTGGGCGCCATCTTCAGCGCCGATGTGCTGTGCCATCGTTCGGTCGATCAGACCAAGGCGCTGGCCGATCTCTATCGCTGCCTGGCACCGGACGGCGTGCTGGTGCTGAACCTGCCGGCCTATGGTTGGATGTTCTCGGCCCACGACCGCGCGGTCCATACCGCGCGGCGCTATACCCGGACCGGGCTGGAAGCCCTGCTGCGCGCGGCCGGCTTTACGCAAGTCCGCAGCAGTTACTGGAACAGCCTGCTCTTCCCGCTGATGGTGCTGCGCCGTAAGCTGATGCAGACCGAGGGCGCCGCCAGCGATGTGATGCCGTTTCCGGCGCCGATCGAATTCCTGTTCCGGACCGCGATGCGGTTCGAAAACTTCCTCTTGCGATGCGGGATCGCGCTGCCGTTCGGCGGCTCGGTCCTGGCGGTGGCGATCAAGCATGGCTGACGATGTGAACGAGACCATCGGCGACGACCAGGGCCCCGCCCTCAGCATCGTCGTGCCGGTCTATAACGGCGCCGACACGGTCGCGAGCCTGGTCGCTGCGATCGAAGGGCTGGACGTGCCCGGCGGGGTCGAGGTCATCCTGGTGGTCGACGGCAGCCCGGACAACAGCCTGGCGGCCTGCCGCGAGTTGCTGCCGACCGCGAAGATCCCGCTGATCGTGATCGATCTGGCGCGGAATTTCGGCGAGCACAATGCGGTCATGGCCGGCCTGCACCAAGCCCGCGGCCGCCATGTCATCACCATGGACGACGATCTGCAGAACCCGCCGTCGGAAGTGCTGAAGCTGCTGGGCCATGCCCAGGCGACCGGCGCCGACGTGGTCTATACCTGGTACCAGAGCAAGGAACATGCGGCCTGGCGCAATTGGGGCAGCCATTTCACCAACCGCGTCGCCGACCTGCTGCTCGACAAGCCCAAGGGCCTGTACCTGTCGAGCTTCCGCTGCATGAGCCGGTTCCTGGTCCGCCAGATCCTGAGCTACGACGGGCCGTTCGCCTATATCGACGGGCTGATCCTGCAGGTGACCCAGCGGATCGAGCGGGTCGAGGTGCTGCATCTGCCGCGCGCCATGGGCCGCAGCAACTATACCATCCGCAAGCTCGTGCGCCTGTGGATGAACATGTTCGTCAATTTCTCGGTCATGCCGCTCCGGATCTCGACCCTGACCGGCATGGGCCTGAGCGTGCTGGGTGCCATCGCCGCCGTCTTCGTCACGATCGAGGCGGTCGTGATGCAGGCGACCCCGCGCGGCTGGGGCTCGATCATGGCGGCCGTCCTGCTGCTGTCGGGCGTGCAGCTGATGATTCTGGGCATCGTCGGCGAGTATCTGGGCCGAATGTTCCTGACCGCGAACCGTAAGCCGCAATTCATCGTGCGCGAGGCCTGGCGCTCGGGCGATGCGGCGAAGCGCGTCTGATGTCGCCCTATCTGTGGCTCGGCATGGCGATCGGGCTCGGCGTCGCCGGCCAGCTGGTGCTGAAGGCCGGCGCCGAGACGTCGGGCGAAGGCCTGGCGCAGTTCCTGTCGCCCTGGACGATCTGCGGCTTCGGCATCTATTTCCTCTCGGCGCTGACCTATATCGTCGCGATCAAGAAGATCCCGATCTCGCTGGCCTATCCCAGCGTCTCGATCAGCTATGGCATCCTGGCCATCCTGGCCCACCTGCTGTGGCGCGAACCGCTGACCTGGCAGCATTGGGCCGGCATCGTGCTGATTTCGAGCGGGATCTTCGTGATGTTCCGGGCGTAACCGAGCCCCCTTCCGAATACGCAACCCGGCCTGCCGCCTTCGTCGATGGTCCAGGCCGTCCGCGCGGCGCATGCTGAGCCGTAACGATATCCGTCCGAGCCCGCCCGATGTTCGTCCTGAAGCCGCTGATGCACCGCCGGATCGCGTCTCTCTGGATCGGTCAGGTGCTGGCCGCCACGGGGGCCGAGTTCTACGCCGTCGCCGTGGTCTGGGTCGCGGCCGATCTGATCGGCCAGGATGCGGGCTATCTGTCGGCGCTGCAGGCGGGCGGGTTGCTGGCCGGCAGCCTGTTCGGCGGCGTCGTGACCGACCGCTGGCGCCATGGCACGACCATGATCGCGGCTGACCTGATGCGGGCCGCCCTGGTGCTGGTGCTGTCGGTCGCGGGCCTGTGCCATGCCCTGAGCCTGCCGCTGCTGGTCGCCATCGCCGGATCGGTCTCGCTGATCACCGCCAGTTTCGATCCGTCGCTCCAGGCGACCCTGCCGTCGCTCGCGTCCGACCCGGTGCTGCGCCACGCGACCAACGGGTTGTTCGATGCGACCAAGCGCATGGCGCGCATCGTCGGACCCAGCCTGATCGCGGTCGTAAACGGCATTCTGCCGACCGCGCAATTCTTCACCGTGACGGCGGCGACCTTTCTGCTGTCGGCGCTGGCCGTGCGCGCGGTCACCCGCCGGCTGCCGATCGAGCCCGTGCACCATGCGGAGACCGGTGCCGCCGCGGTCATCGACAGCGTCGTCGGCGGCTTTCGCGCGCTCCGCGGCCATCCGGTCGTGATCTTCGGCCTGTTGTCGAGCCTGATCGCCAACGGCACCTGGGCCATCGGCTATCTCCTGGGCATGGTGCTGTATCTGCGTCAGACCAGCGACGATCCGCTGACGTCCTATGGCCTGATGATGATGGCCTATGGCATCGGCAACATGGCGACGAACCTGATCCTGGCCAGCATGAGCCCCGGTCGGCCGGCGGTGCGGCTGGTGATCTCGCGGATCATCTTCGGCGTCGGCATTCTGCTGCTGCCACTCGGCCATGGTCAGGTCTGGCTGATGGCGGTCGCGGGATTCGCCGCGATCAACGGGCCGCTGGGCGACCTCGCCATGCTGCATCTGCTGCAGACCTGTTTTCCGCCCCATCGCCTGGCGCAGGTCTGGCGCACCTACATGTGCGTTGTCTTCGCCGGCATGTTCCTGGCCTACCTGGTCGCCCCTGCCCTGTTCGGCCTGTTCGGCATCGGCCCGACCATCATGGCCTCGGGGGCAGCGGCGGCGCTCAGCGGCGTCGCCGGCCTGGGCTTCTTCGTCTGGCGCCGCAGCGTGGCCGGCGCCGTCTAGCCCGCCAGCACCGCCGCGATCACCTGAGCCGCCGCGTCGTCGCTCAGCTGCGGATACATTGGCAAGCTCAAGACCTCGCGCGCCGCGCGTTCGGTCTCGGCCATCCCGGCCGGTCCGAGGATCAGCCGGTCCCGATAAGCCGCCTGCAGATGGACCGGCACCGGATAATGGATGTTGCTGGCGACGCCGCGCTCGCGCAGCCGCGCCTTCAGCCCGTCGCGGTCGGGCGAGCGCACGGCATATTGGTGATAGACGTGTTCGGCGCCGGGGCGGACGTGAGGCAGCACCAGACCACAGCCGGCCAGGCCCGCATCATAGGCGGCCGCGATGGCGCGGCGGCGCGCGTTCCAGCGACCGAGCGCCGTCAGCTTGACCCGCAGGATCGCCGCCTGCAACTCGTCGAGCCGGCTGTTCATACCGGCGAGATCGCTGATGTAATGCTGGTACCAGCCATATTGGCGGAGCGCCTTGAGGTCGGTCGCGAGCTTGGCGTCGTCGGTCGCGATCACGCCGCCGTCGCCGAGCGCGCCCAGGTTCTTGGTCGGATACAGGCTGAAGCAGGCGACATCGCCCCAGGTGCCGAGCGTGCGGCCATCGAGCTTGGCACCATGGGCCTGGGCGCAATCCTCGATCAGCTTGGCGCCATGGCGGCGCGCGAGCGCCAGGATCGCCGGCAGATCGGCTGGCTGGCCATAGAGATGGACCGGGATCACCACCTTGATGTCGGGATGCGCCGCGAAGGCGGCTTCCAGTGCCGTGGGGTCCATGGTGTAGGTCGCGGGATCGATGTCGATCAGCACCGGTATCGCCCCGGCCAGCTCGACCGCGACGACGGTGGCGACCGCCGTATGGGACACGGTCGCGACCTTATCGCCCGGTCGGATGCCCAGGCCCTTCAGCGCCAGCACCAGCGCGTCGGTGCCGTTGGCGCAGCCGATGCCGTGGGCGGTGCCGATGAAACCGGCGAATTCGGCCTCGAACCCTTCGACCTCCTGGCCCAGGATGTACCAGCCGCTCGCCAGCTGGCGCGCGATCGCGGCATCGATCTCGGCCTGCTGTTCGAGGTAGGCCGCCTTGGGGTCGGTCTGGGGGATCATCGTCGGGGCTTTCTTCTCTCCCGTCATTCCCACTTTCGCAGGAATGACGGAGGGTGGCTTACAGATATTTGTCGAGGTTGGCCCGGTAGTACTCGACCGAGCGTTTGAGCCCGGTCGCGAGATCGGTTTGCGGCGCCCAGCCGGTCGTGCGGCGGAACAGCCCGTCGTCGGCCCAATAGTCGCCGATGTCGATGCTCTTGCGCTCGGCCGGGAATTCCTTGAGGTCGAAGCCGCCACCGCCGTTGGCGGCGATCGTCGCCTCGGCCAGGTCGAGCAGGCTCAGGGGCGGCGCACCGCCGATATTGAACACGCCGCCATGGGCGGCAGGCGTCGCCGCCGCCAGCAATGCCGCCTCGACCACGTCGTCGACGAAGGCCAGGTCGCGCTGCTGCGCGCCGCCCCAGACCTCGAACCGGTCGCCCTCCAGCACCCGGCGCAGCCAGATGCCGACGAAGGTCTGGCGCGCGTCGCGGATGCGCATGCGCGGACCATAGGTATTGGTCAGGCGCAGGATCGCGGTCTTCAGCCCATAGACCTGGTGATAAAGCGTGTGGAAGCCCTCGCCGGCCTGCTTGCTGACGCCGTTGACGTCGACCGGGCGCAGCGGATGCTTCTCATCGACCGGCAGATAATCCGGCCGACCGTAGATCTGGCGGGTCGAGCCATAGACCACGGTCGCGTCCGGACATTCGGCGCGGATCGCCTCCAGCAGCATCAGCGGGGCCGCGGCATTGATCTCCAGATCATTGACCGGCCGGCGCATCGAATCGACGTGGCCGGTCTGCGCCGCCATGTTGAAGACGTATCGGCAGCCGCGCACCAGATCGGGCAACCGCTCGCGATCGCGCAGATCGGCGACCAGCACGTCGAGTCGCGACTCATGACCGGCGATATTCGCGAAATTCCCGCCGTAATCCGGGTCGAGACTATCGACGATGGTGACCTGGGCGCCGAGTCCCGCCAGCCGGATCGCGAGCGTGGAGCCGATAAAGCCGAGTCCCCCCGCGACCAGGACCTTGGCGCCGCCGAAAACGGGGGCGAGGGGCTTCACAGCGGGGAATTGGGATGGCATGGCTCTGCTGGTCGATAGGGTTCCAAGGCGGGCCGAGACTAGTGCGCGTCCGCCGCTTTGCCCAGGTCTATCGCGTTCGAACCCAGGGAGCGCCATGCACAAGATGTTGATCGGCGCTCCCGGACGCTGGCTGGCGCCGATCGCCCTGGTATGTCTGGCCGCTTGCGCATCGGCACCGGCGCCGGTCCGACCGCCGACGTTGCTGCCCCGAGTCGCGTCCGGCCAGGTCTGCCTGCGCGATCTCAACGCCCATAATATCAGCTATCAGATCCCGGCCCAGCCGGCGGCGTCGGCCGCTTGTCAGATCGACACGCCGATTCGCGTCTATGGTTTGTCGATTCGCTGGAACCAGCCGGCCACCATGGGCTGCCAATTGGGCGATGTGGTGATGCGATTCGAGAGCGAAGTGGTCGAGCCGAACGCCCTCGAAATCCTGGGCAAACCGGTCGTGTCGGAACGGAACCTGGGGGCGTTTTCCTGTAGGGCGGAAGCCAGTTCCCGGCATGTTCTGAGCCAGCACGCCGTCGGTCGCGCGATCGATCTGGCGGGCTGGACCCTGTCGGACGGCAGCCGGATCGATGTCGAAAAAGACTGGACCGATCGGGGTCCGCGCGGCAGGTTCCTGCGTGCCGTGGCCTTGGGGGCCTGCCGCTATTTCTCGGTGGTGCTGACGCCCTCGACCAACAAGCTGCATCACGACCATTTCCATCTGGACATCGGTCCGGATCGCCTGTGCAGCGTCGGTTGAACACCAGATCTTGTGATGATTCTTTCCCACGGACGCAGGATAGGGTTTACGTCATCGAGTCGTTCCGCTACTATATTTCGTAGGGGATGGCAGTTTTGGCTACCTTATCCAGTGGTGGGGACTCGATGGAAAACATCTGGACGCAGGATCGGATCGAAAACCTTTCCAAGCTTTGGACCGAGGGCTTCTCGACAGCCGAAATCGGCCGTCGGCTGGGCGTGACCAAGAATTCAGTCGTCGGCAAGGCACATCGCCTGTCGCTGACGCCGCGGCCGTCGCCGGTCAAACTGACCGGCAAGCCGCGCATTAAGCCGGCACAGAAAGTGGTCGAGATGACCGGTCCCAGCTGCTCCTGGCCGATCGGCCATCCGGGCGAAAAGGGCTTTCACTTCTGCGACGCCCGCGCCAAATCGGGCAAGCCCTATTGCCACGAGCATGCGGCGCTCGCCTATGTCCGGCCCAAGGGCCACGGCTCGAACGCCGCCTGAGGCCTCGCCGCTTCGGACGCCCGCGCCAATCGCCGGCGCCGCCTCCCCGGGCGGCGCCGGTTTCGTTTCCGTCCCGCACCAGCGGGCTCTCGGAGCCTCCATGATGCTTCCCGACGGCTATGCCGACATCCCGGCCGGCAAGCTCGCCACGGTCGTGACCTCGCTGGAAATGGCCGCACGGCCGATGCTGCGGTCCGATCCGCCGGCGGAAGCCGGGTTCGGTCTGAACCGCGTCGCGCAGCCCGACCTCGCCTGGTTCCGTGCGTTGTTCCGCCGGGTCGGCGAGACCTATCTGTGGTCCTCGCGCCTGCGCATGCGGGACGAGGATCTGACCGCGGAGTTGCTCGACCCCGGCATGGAGACCTATGCGCTGACCCGCGAGGGTGAGGATCTGGGGCTGTTGCAGCTGGATTTTCGCCAAGCCGGCGAGGGCGAGTTGGGCTTCTTCGGCGTGGCCGACGAACTGATCGGCACCGGCGCCGGCCGCTGGCTGATGAACCGGGCGCTGGAGCGGGCCTGGTCGCGGCCGATCCAGCGCTTCTGGGTGCATACCTGCACACTCGACCATCCGGCGGCACTGGGATTCTATCTGCGCTCCGGCTTCACCGCCTATCGCCGCCAGATCGAAGTCCTGGACGACCCGCGTCTGGCGGGTCATCTGCCGCGCGATGCCGCCCCCCAGGTCCCGATCATCCCTCCATCCGGCACAGCGACAGCAGGGTCCGCCGCTCGGCCGGCGTGAGGGTGGGATCGCCCCGGCGCAGCCGGCGCTCGAGCTCGTCTCTGAGCACCGCTACCCAGGCCCGGAGTTCCGCCAGCCGTCGCGCGGGGGGTCTTGTCCGCGCAGCCCGTCGAACCGCCGTCGCCATCGTTCATTCCTCCGCACCGAAGCTCAGTGCCGGCACTCTAGTCGCGGCGTGCAACAGGAGAATTTCGCGACTGTCACAAGCGATTTCAGTCGATTCGCAATCAAAGCGCGCGGACAAAAGGGAGAAATAATCGTTTTCGGCGACAGCAACTGTCTGTGTCGTCGCGGCGTTTGCTTTGCGCGATCAAATCATTATGGTTCGGCCATGCCTACTTCGCGTTCAATCCTCGGCCGAGCCGGTTTGCTGCTGCTGGCACTCGGTGCGCTGACGCTCGTTCTGGTCGATGTCGGCTCGATCTGGCTCGGCAGCAAGACCCAGACCTATGGCCTGGCGCTCGAACGCGCCCAGCAGATCCGCATTCTGTCCGGGCAGTTGCAGAACCGCCTCGATGATGCCGAGACCGGCCAGCGCGGCTATCTGCTGACCGGCGACCCGAACTACCTGGAGCCCTATACGCGGGCCGTCTCGCTGGTGCCGAAGAGCTTCGAGCAACTGGGCCCGCGGTTCGAGGGCACGCCGGATCAGCCGATCTATGACCAGTTGGTCCAGGTCATCGGCGACAAGCTGGCCGAGTTGCACGAGACCATTCGGCTGCACGACGCCGGCCAGCCCGATCAGTCGCTGGCGCTGGTCAAGACCGACCACGGCAAGATCCTGATGGATCAGGCGCGCGGGCTGATCGCGAGCCTGGTCGTGACCTCCGACGCCGATATCCGCCGCAGCGCCGACGACATGCGCTGGGGTTCGACCACCTTGCAGATCGCGACCATCGCCGGTTCGATCATCGTGGTGATCCTGGTCACCGGCACCGGCCTCATCGTCCGGGGCTATGCCGGGCAGCTCGAGCGCGCCACGGAGGAGGTCGAACTGGCGAACCGCAGCCTCGAGGGCCGGGTGCAGGAGCGGACCGCCGACCTGATGCAGGCGAATGAGGAGATCCAGCGCTTCGCCTATATCGTCAGCCATGACCTGCGCGCGCCGCTGGTCAATGTGATGGGCTTCACCGCGGAACTGGAAGTCGGGCTGGGCGCCATCCAGAAGATGGTCGCTGCGGTCGAAGCGGCCCGGCCGGATCTGGTCGACGAAGACGCCCGTCTGGCCGTGACCGAGGACGTGCCGGAGGCGGTTGGGTTCATCCGGTCCTCGACCACCAAGATGGACCGGCTGATCAACGCGATCCTGAAACTGTCGCGCGAGGGCCGGCGCGTGCTGACGCCGGAACCGATCGACATGGCCCTGCTGTTCGGCGGCATCGCCGACAGCCTGCGCCATCAGACCGCCGAGGTCGGTGCCGAGATCACGGTGCAGGAGCATCTGCCCGGCCTGGTGTCCGACCGGCTGGTGCTGGAACAGATCTTCAGCAACCTGATCGACAATGCGGTGAAATACCTCGACCCATCCCGCCCCGGCCGTATCACTGTCAGCGCGCGGGCCCTGGCCGGGCGCCTGATCTACGAGATCGCCGACAATGGCCGCGGCATCGATGCGCGCGACCATGAACGCATCTTCGAGCTGTTCCGCCGGTCCGGTACCCAGGACCGCCCCGGCGAGGGCATCGGCCTCGCCCATGTCCGCGCATTGACGCGCCGGCTGGGTGGGATCATCACTGTCCGGTCCGAGTTCGGGCAGGGCACCCGCTTCGAAGTCGATCTGCCTCGAATCCTTCCCGCTCAGACGGAGAGTACCGAATCGTGACCGCCAGTGCCGAAACCGTAACGATCGTGATGATCGAGGATGACGAGGGCCATGCCCGTCTCATCGAAAAGAACCTGCGCCGGGCCGGCGTGTTCAATGAGGTCGTGCATTGCGAAAGCGGCACGGCCGGCCTCAAGTACCTGTTCGAGGCGCGGGCGGTAAACCCGAACCCGCTGCTGATCCTGCTCGACCTCAACCTGCCCGACATGACCGGGATTGATATCCTGGGCAAGCTGAAGGCGGACGAGCATCTGAAGCGCGCGCCGGTCATCGTGCTGACCACGACCGACGATCAGCGCGAGATCCAGCGCTGCTACGATCTGGGTTGCAGCGTCTACATCACCAAACCGGTGAATTACGAAACCTTCTCCCAGGCGATCCGGCAGCTGGGCCTGTTCCTGTCGGTCATCCAGGTTCCCAAGGTGCCATGAGCCCGGCAAAGCCGGGCCCGCGCATTCTCTATATCGAGGATGACGAGACGCTCGGCCGCCTGGTGCAGAAGACGCTGGCGCGCAAGGACATTCAGGTCGAGCTGGCGCCGAACGCCGCCGCCGGCCTCGAACGGCTTGGTACCGGCGGCTTCGATGCCGTGGCGCTCGATCATCATCTGCCCGACCGCGACGGGCTCGACGTACTGGCCGAGATCAACCGCGCGGCCATCGCCATGCCGGTCATCTACGTGACCGCGAACGAGGACGCCCGCACCGCGGTCGCCGCCCTCAAGGCCGGTGCCGCCGACTATGTCGTGAAGACGATCGGCCCGGAATTCCTGGAGCTGCTCCGCGGAGCCCTGACCGGCGCCATCGACCGGGCCGGCCTGCTGCGCGAAAAGCTGGAGGCCGAGACCGCCCTGCGTCTGGCGCTCGACCATGCCCATGAGTTGGCCGAACAGCGCGCGCTGCTGGTCCATGAGGTCAATCACCGCGTCGCCAACAGCCTGCAGCTGATCGTGTCGATGCTGCATCTGCAGGAAATGGCCGCGTCGGACCCGGCTGTCAGCGCCGCGCTGTCCGACGTCGGCCAGCGCATCGCGGCCGTGGCCGGCGTGCATCGCCGGCTCTATACGACCGCGGACATCCGCACGGTCGGCATGATCGATTATCTGAGCGGCCTGCTGCAGGAACTGGCCTCCTCCCTGACGTCGGGCGACCGAATCCGGATCGAGGTCGGTGGCAGCGCGCTGTCGATCGAGACCGACAAGGCGATCAAGCTCGGGCTGATCGTGAACGAGCTGGTCACCAACGCCTGCAAATACGCCTATCCGAATGAGGCCTCCGGGGCGATCCGGGTGCGGATCGAGACCGGCCCGGACAATTCCGCCGACCTCATCGTCGAGGACGACGGCATCGGCATCGAAAACGGCCCCGGCACCGGCTCCGGCCTGGGCCAGCGCATCGTCGGCAGCATGGCCCGCGCGCTCGGCGGCAAGGTCGTGCAGGAGCCGGTGGCGCAGGGCACCTGCACCCGGATCGCCTTCCCGATCGGGTAGATCAGATCAGGTACCGAGCGCGCCCAGGAAGGTGTCGACCTTGGTGCGCAGATCTGCCGCATGGCGCGCCAGGCCCGCTGCCGCCGACAGAACGTCGGCGGCAGCCGTACCGGTTTCGCTGGCGACATGGCTGACCCCGCTCATGCCGGCGCTGACCTCGGTCGTGCCGGCCGCGGCCTGCTGGACATTCCGGGCGATCTCGCGGGTCGCCGCCCCCTGCTCCTCGACCGCCGCCGCGATGGCGCCGGTGATCTGGTCGATGTCCTCGATCGTTTTGCCGATGGTCGTGATCGCCGCGGCCGCGTCCGCGGTCGCGGTCTGCATCGCCTCGATCTGCTGCCGGATTTCGCTCGTCGCCTGGCCGGTCTGGCTGGCGAGCGCCTTGACCTCGGATGCCACCACGGCGAAGCCCTTGCCCGCCTCACCGGCCCGCGCCGCCTCGATCGTGGCGTTCAAGGCCAGCAGGTTGGTCTGGCTGGCGATGTCGTTGATCAAAGCCACCACCGCGCCGATGCGCTCGGCCGTATCGGTCAGGGTCCGCACCGTCTCGTTGGTCCGGGTCGCCTCGGCCACGGCCTTGGCCGCGATGGTCGAGGAGGCCTGGACCTGCCGGCCGATCTCGTTGATCGAGACGCCCAATTCCTCCGCCGCGGCGGCCACGGTCTGGACGTTGGCGGCGGCCTGTTCCGAGGCGCCGGCGACGGTGGTCGCATCGCGCGCGCCGGTCTCCGCCGTGCGCGCCAGGCCCTCGGCGGTGTGCTGCAGGCCGCCCGAGGCCGTGGCCACCGCCCGCAGCGCCTCGGTCGCGTCCCGGTCGAAGCCCTGGACCAGCGCGTCGATCCGGCTGGCGCGCGCGGCCTTGGCCGCGGATTCCACGCCTTCCGCCGCCGCCAGCGCGTCGCCGTGCTGCATGCTGTCGCGAAACACCTCGATCGCGCGCGCCATGTCGCCGACCTCGTCGGTGCGCGTCCGGCCCGGCAGGTCGAACTTATAATTCCTGTCGGCCAATTGCCGCATCAACCGGCTGAGCAGGGCTATCTGCTTGGCCAGATCCGTGTCGAGCCACAGCACCGCGCCGATCGACAGCAGTACGGCCGCGATCGCCGCCGCCCAGATGATCCAGAGCGCGTGGCCATAGGCCTGCTGGGCGACCGCGCCGGCCTGGGCGGCCCCGTCGCGATTATAAGACGACAGCGCCTCGAGCGCGTCCTGCACCTTGCGGAACGTCTGCACGATCTCGCCGTTCATCGCCCGCTCGGCCGCTTCGCGCCGGCCGGCCTTGGCGTCCTCGAACGCCTTCAGCACCGCCGCCTCGTACGGCTGGCGCAACGACTGGTAGGTGCCGTAGAGCGCCTGCTCCTGCGGGCTGAGACCCAGCTTTTCGAAACGGGTCAGCGCCGTGACCAGATCGCCGGACTGCTTGAGATAGAGCTTCTCCGCCTCGCTCCGCGCCGCCTCCTCGGTCGCGACCACGACCCGGGTCGCCGCCGTGCGTTGCCGTGCCGTCTGCGTCTTCATTTCGCCGATCGTATCGACCGACGGCAGCCACACATTGCGGATCTCCGCCGCCGAGTCGTTGACCGTGCCGATCTCGACCAGGGCCAGGATGCTGATGGCGATGGTCAGCAGCAGCAATCCGCCGAAGGACGTGAGCAGTTTGGATCGGATCGCGAGATTGGCGAACATGGCGGACGGGTCCTATCGAACGAGGGAACCCGCTCAGTAGCGGCAATCGGTGAAGGTTTGCTGAACGAAGCCGGAAGCTTTGGGCAATGGGCGGCTTAACGTTGCCACTCCCAAGGGTTTACCAGCGTCACACCCATACCGACGAAGTCGCGGACGTTGCGCGTGACCACCGACATCCGCTGGCACAGAGCCGTCGCCGCGATCAGCACATCCTTGATCGGGCGCGGATCGGGCACGTGAAGAGCGGCGCAACGCCGGGCTATCGCCAGATCGACGGGAATAATTCGGCCTTCGAAGGCGGGGAGGACATGCCGTTCGATCCAATCGGTCAGCAGCCGCCCCTGCACCGGGTCGCGACGGGCGACCAGCAGCGCGCCGGTCTCCAACTCCATGACGCTCGTCACCGACAGGTAGAGATCCATCGGCCGCACCTGCGACGCCCAGGCCGCTACGGCCGGCGCCATCTGTGTCCGGCGCCGCATCTCGGAGACCACGTTCGTGTCGAGCAGATACATCAGCCCAGATCCGGCGGCTGCATGCGCTCCTGCCCCAGGCGCGGTGGTTCGAAATCGATCGCCGCGCTGTCCGGATGATCCAGCAGATCCAGGATACTGGCCTCGCCCTGATCGGCGAGGCGGCGATAGTCCGCGTATCGAAGCAGAACGAAGGCCGGCTCGCCCCGGTCGGTCACGATGACCGGTCCCGTTTCGGCAGCGCGCTTCGCGCTGCCGATGTCATGGTTGAATTCGCGGCTGCTGATTGTCGTGGGCATCGGGCATCCTCATGAATGATGCTACAATACTACATTTCAACGAAGCCCCCGCAAGCGCGGCCGTCAGCGCATCAGCCGCTGCATCGCCCGATCCAGCCCATCCAGCGTCAGCGGGAACATCCGGCCTTCCATCGCCTGGCCGACCAGGCCGATGCTCATGGTCGAGCGCCAGTAGGGCTCCGGCACCGGATTGAGCCAGACCGCCTTGGGATAGGCATCGGTCAGGCGCTTCAGCCAGACCTCGCCGGATTCCTGGTTCCAGTCCGAAATGGCGCCGCCCGGCTGTTTCAACTCGTACGGACTCATGCTGGCGTCGCCGACGAAGATCAGCTTCCAGCTCGGGTCGTATTTATGGATCAGGTCCATGACCGGCACCGCATGAACCGGGCGGAACGAGGCGTCGCGCCACATCTCGTCGTAGGGACAATTGTGGAAATAGACCTGCTCCAGATGATTGAACTCGGACCGGACCGCCGAGAACAGCTCCTCGCACAGGCGGACATGGTCGTCCATCGAGCCGCCGATATCGAGGCACAGCAGCACCTTCACCGCATTATGCCGCTCCGGCACCATCTTCAGATCCAGATAGCCCGCATTGCGCGCCGTGGCGCCGATCGTGCCCGCCATGTCGAGCTCGCTGGCCGCGCCCTCGCGCGCGAACCGGCGCAAACGACGGAGCGCCACCTTGATGGTGCGGGTGCCCAGTTCGACGTCGCCGGCCAGGTTCTTGAACTCGCGCCTGTCCCAGACCTTGACCGCCTTGCGATGGCGGCTTTCGTGCTGGCCGATGCGCACGCCCTCGGGATTATAGCCATAGGCGCCGAACGGCGAAGTGCCGGCCGTGCCGATCCATTTGGAGCCGCCCTGGTGCCGGCCCTGCTGTTCCTCCAGCCGCTGCTTGAGCGTCTCCATCAGCTTGTCCCAGCCGCCCAGGGCCTGGATCTGGGATTTTTCTTCTTCGCTCAGGTATTTCTCGGCGAGCTTCTTCAGCCATTCGTCGGGCAGTTCGACCGGTGCCGCCGGATCCTCGCCGGCGCCCTCGGACACCAGACCCTTGAAGCAGGCGCCGAACACCTGGTCGAACCGGTCGAGAAAGCGCTCGTCCTTCACCAGGGCGGCCCGGGCCAGATAGTAGAAGTTCTCGACCTCATATTCGGCCAGGCCGGCCTGCATCGCCGCCTGCAGCGTCAGGAACTCGCGCAGCGATACCGGGATGCCGGCCTGGCGCAGGCGCAGGAAGAAATCGATGAACATGGGGCGCCTAGCGCGGCTGCCGCCGATTGAGGAAGGCCAGCCGCTCGAACAGATGCACGTCCTGCTCGTTCTTCAGAAGCGCGCCGTGCAGCGGCGGGATCAGCTTGGCCGGGTCCTTGTCGCGCAGCACCTCGGGCGCGATATCCTCGGCCATCAGCAGCTTCAGCCAGTCGAGCAGTTCCGAAGTCGACGGCTTCTTCTTCAGGCCCTGCACGTCGCGCACGTCGTAGAACACCGTCAGCGCTTCGCGCACCAGATCCTGCTTGATGCCCGGATAATGGACCGCGACGATCGCCTCCATCGTCTCGCGATCCGGGAAGCGGATGTAGTGGAAGAAGCAGCGGCGCAGGAACGCGTCCGGCAGCTCCTTTTCATTGTTGGACGTGATGATGATGATCGGCCGGTGCCTGGCCTTGATCGTCTGGCGCGTCTCGTAGACGTAGAATTCCATCCGGTCGATCTCGAGCAGCAGATCGTTCGGAAACTCGATGTCGGCCTTGTCGATCTCGTCGATCAGCAGCACCGGGGCGACATCGGCCTCGAACGCCTCCCACAGCTTGCCCTTGACGATGTAATTGCCGATGTCCTGGACCTTGGCATCGCCCAGCTGGCTATCGCGCAGCCGCGAGACCGCGTCGTATTCATAGAGGCCCTGCTGCGCCTTGGTCGTCGATTTGACGTGCCAGGAAATCAGCCTGCGGCCGAGCGCCGTCGCGACCTCCTCGGCCAGGATGGTCTTGCCGGTGCCGGGCTCGCCCTTGATCAGCAGGGGCCGGCCGAGCGTGACCGCGGCATTGACCGCGATCTTCAGATCGTCGGTCGCGACATAGGACTGGGTGCCGGTGAATTTCATCAGGCGAGGCTTTCCATCAGGCGCAGCAGCAGCTCGGTCCGCGGCTCGAGCGACGAATACAAAAGATGCTCGTGGCTGGCATGGGCGCCGGCGCCGCACACGCCCAGACCGTCCAGGGTCGGCACGCCTTTGGCCGCGGTGAAATTGCCGTCGCTGCCGCCGCCGGTCGAAACTTCCGGCAGCTCGAAGCCCAACTCGCGCGCGATCGCCGCCGCCCGGTCGTAGAGCATTGCCACGCCATCGTCGCGCTCGTAGGCCGGGCGGTTGACCCCGCCGGTGATCTCCAGACGGATGTCCGGACCGATCGGCGTCAGGCCATGGACCTTGGCCGCGATCTCGTCGGCGCTGGCCGCATCCGGGCAACGGAAGTCGATCTCGGCCGTCGCCTTGTCCGGCACGACATTGGCGAAGCCCGGGTTGCCGGCGCTGACCACACCGACATTGACCGTGATGCCTTGGGCATAGTCGGTCAGATCTTCCAGCACCAGGATCTGGCGCGCCAGCTCGCGCATGGCGTTGCGCCCTTGCTCGTGGTTGGTACCGGCATGGGAGGCGACGCCATGGGCGGTCAGCACGAAACGTCCGACCGCCTTGCGCGCGGTGACGACGCAATTGATCAGGCCGCCGACATTGCGGCCCGGCTCCATCACCAAGGCGTATTTGGCGCGCACCGCCTCGGCCTCGATCAGGCTGCGCGAGGTGCCGCTGCCAACCTCCTCGTCCGACACGAACAGGAAGCGCACCGGCAGCGGGGTGCGCCGGCCGGTGCGGATCAGATGGCGGTAGGCGTAATAGGCCAAATAGGCGCCGCCCTTCATGTCGTAGATGCCCGGGCCGAACACTTTGTCGCCCTCGCGCGTCACCGGCCGGCGCTGGAGCGTGCCATGCTGCCAGACCGTGTCCATATGGCAGACGACCAGGATGCCCTTGTCGCCGGGATCACCCCACGGCGCCTGGAACAGCAGATGATCGCCGAAGCCGTCGCGGCCCGGCACGCGGGTGACGTCGGCATCGAGATCGGCGAATTGCCGCTCGATCAGACGCGACAGACCATCGACCGCGGCCCCGTCGGTCGACGGCGTCTCGATCTCGACCCATTCGGTAATGCCGTCGAGGATTTCCGCCGCGTCGATCCGTGGCTGGTTGGTGAGGTTGCGCCCGTCCATGCGTGTCCCGGTCCCGTTTGCACTCTAATGATGAGAGAGCTTACGGGTTTTCGTCCGACGAGGCCAATCCATCCGATCGCCGAGAAGACGACCAAGAATTCCGTATTGTAAAAATTCCTCTATAAGTTGTCACAAATTTGGTTTATCTACTTACTCATCAGATTAGCGCGGTCAACGGTGTCGACGTCAAACGTCAGCCGGTACGCCCCCAAAGCCGTGGAACAGGTTCCGCGCAGGACGCGTCACGCGTTCCGAGCCACGACTCAGCCGACGGCGCATCCGGCGACGGCGCCCTGGCTTGTCGGTGAGCAAGCACCTGCGATCGCCCCTATAAAAACTCGATAGTGGGAGCAGGACTATGAGCAATGGAACAAGCTTCGTCATTCAGGTCGGCATGCTGTCGGATCTGGTGGTCTCGAACGATCCGGCCCATAGCGGCAACGTCGTGCTGCGATGGTTGGACGGGACGGACCCGAACCAGCAATGGACGATGGAATCGGCGCCGAACGGCTTCTATCTGAAGAACGCCGGGACCGGGAGCTATTTGACCGCGACGGGCGCCGACGCACCGGTCGTGCTGGGCCCCCATGGCGATGTCTGGCAAAAGACCGGCCCGAACGACCAAACCAGCGCCATTCGCCTGACGCTCAACCCCAGCCAGAACCTCAATGCGCTGGGCGGCTCGCCCTATGTCGGCACGGCCGTCGGCACCTGGAGCTGGGGCGGCGGTGCCGGCAACGAGGTCTGGCTGATCAACACCGTCGCCGCCGTCTGGCCGCGCCCGACGCGGGCATTCTCGTTCGTCTCGGGCATGGCGGCCTATCTGCAGCTGTCGATCGACCCGAACAATCAGAGCGGTGCCCTGGTGGTCAACGACAATTACGCCTCCCAAGCACCCGCGAACTTCATCTTCACCGCGACCCAATGGTTCTCCGGCTTCTCGATCACCAACAAGCAGTCCGGTCTGCTGGCCTATGTCGGCGGCAATGGCAACGGGTCCCAATTGCTGCAGCGCGCGGCGGCCCAGATGAACACCGACGCGCTCTGGACCTATGGCGGCACCGGCACGTTCCAGGCGATCCGGCCCTGGATCAATTCGGGTCAGAACTGGAACGTGCTGGGCAATCCGCATCCGATCCCGAAGGGACCGCTGGCAATGGGAACCTGGAGCTGGGGTGGCGGCCAGGTCAACGAGGTCTGGCAGACCGCGGCACCCAGCCTGCAAGCCAAGGCGACCAGCGAACTGTGGCATGGCGGCCTGAGCAGCCTCGAGCCGGCATTGGCAGAGGAGGCGCTGCCGGCTGCAACCGTGGCGGACATCTGGGAGCGGGCTGGCGGCACCACCGGCGACACGACCCGGTCAAACGGTCACCATTGACCGCCTGACCCAGCAGCGAGCGGGGGCGGGGCGGGAGCGCCGCCCCCGTCTTTTTCCTCTGAGCGCGGGCGACAAACCCGCGCTTGTGATCGCCGATTATCATGTAAGATGACCTCAGTAAGCGCACTAGAGGCCAAGCGATGACGGACAAAGTTTCGGACGGTGACGGCCAGCAGAAGCCACCGCATTTCAATCCCGGCCCCTGGATGGGCACGAAGGGGCCGACCCGGCTGAGGGCGTCGCGCAAAGCGGCGGTACCGCCGCCGCGCCCGAACGATCTGGTCACCGCGGCCGGCCATCTGGTGGTCCCGGACTTTTTCGCTGGCGCGCCGGCCATGCGCGCGGCGATCGACGCCCATTTCGGCGACCCGGGCGCCCATGGGCCCGACACGCACCAGATCTGGAACTATTGGCACGTGCCGGATATGTACACCTACCTGCGCACCCTGCCGCGCAAGGTGATCCCGGCCGAGTTGATGACCAGCTTCTGGAATCACCTGGCCGGTTGGACGCGGGCCAATCTGAATTGCGTGCCGTCGGACGCCTACCTGTCGCTCTATGTCGACGGCTGCCGGCAGGAACTGCATAACGACGCGCTCAACGGCCATTACGGCTATGTCTTCTCGTTGACGCGCTGGCGCGAGCGGCGCTTTTCCGGCGGCGAGACCGTGATCCTGAAGCCCGGCTCGCTCGGCCAGTCGATGGCCGGCGGTGCCGCCATGGCCGGCTCGTCCTTCTATGACCTGGTCCCGGCCGATTTCAATCAGTTGCTGATTTTCGACGACCGCCTGCCCCATGCGGTGCGCCAGGTGAACGGGCTGATGGATCCGCTCGAAGGCCGGTTGGTGATCCATGGCCATCTGAAGCGGATGGAATAAGACGGCGGTTCGGCCGGTCCCTTCACATGAGACCTCTTCCGGGAGACAGCCCATGACCCCGAACCTAAGACTGCTGCTGCCCGTCGCGGCCAGCCTCGTCCTGCTCGGCCTCGACACGCAGGCGACGCTGGCGCAATCCGAAGCGCCGGCCCCGGCGGCGAAGCCCGCACGGCATTGCTTTTCCTTGAGCCGCTGGCGCGGCGGCTGGCGTGCGCCGAGCAAGGACGTGCTCTATCTGGGCGTCGACATCAACGACGTCTATCGCCTGGACCTGAACGGCGGCTCGTCCGAGCTGCTGCGGGCCGACGTCCATCTGGTCAATATCGCCCGCGGCGGCGACACCGTCTGCGCGCCGATCGATCTGGATCTGTCCGTCTCCGACGACCACGGCTTTCGCACCCCGCTGTTCGTGAAATCGATCACCAAGCTGACCCCCGAGGAAGTGGCGGCGTTGCCGGCGAAGCAGCGCCCGTAATTCCGCGCTTGCGCTCCGCCGCATCGCCCCGGATTCTTTCCACGGAAGATAAATCCGGGGAGCCCACCTGATGACCAGCCTCAGCGACCGCAGTGCCGTCGACCTTCGCCGCCTGATCGGCACCAAGGAGATCTCGCCCGTCGAACTGCTGGACGATTGCCTGGCGCGGATCGAAGCGGTCAACCCGACCGTGAACGCGGTCGTGGCGCTGGATATCGACGGCGCCCGGACCGCCGCCCGCGAGGCCGAGCGGCAGGTGCTGCGCGGCGAGCCGCTGGGCCCCCTGCACGGCCTGCCGGTCGGCATCAAGGATCTGAGCGAGACCAAGGGTCTGCGCTCGACCTGGGGCTCGCTGATCTTCAAGGACCATATTCCGACCCGCGACGAGAGCACGGTCGCGGCCGTGCGCGCGGCCGGCGGCATCATCTTCGCCAAGACCAACACCCCGGAATTCGGCGCCGGCGCCAACACGCGCAACGCCGTCTATGGCGCCACCGGCAACCCGTTCGCGCCGAAGCTGACGCCCGCCGGATCGTCGGGCGGCTCGGCCGCGGCGCTGGCGGCCGGCATGATGCCGCTCGCCACCGGGTCGGACATGGGCGGCAGCCTGCGCACGCCGGCGGCCTATTGCGGCATCGTGGGATTTCGCCCGTCGCCCGGCTTGATCCCGTCCGACCGGCGGCTGCTCGGCTATTCGCCCTTATCGGTCGATGGACCGATGGGACGCAGCGTCGCGGACGCCGCCCTGCTGCTGTCGGCGATCGCGCGCGAGGACGGCACCGATCCGCTGTCCTACCCCAGCAACCCGCGCGATTTCTCGCCCCTGCCCGAGGTCGATCTGGCCGGGCTGAAGATCGCCGTGTCGGAGGATTTGGGTTTCGCCCTGGTCGACGATGACATCCGGGCGATCTTCCACGAGCGCTGTGGGCTGTTCGCCGATCTGTTCCAAAGCTCGATCGAGCGCGACCCGCAACTGGGCGACGCCGACCGGACCTTCGCCGTGCTGCGCGCGGAAGGCTTCGAGGCCGGCCAACGCGCCATGGCGGAGCAGCACCGCGAGTTGCTGCAATTGCCGGTCAGGGCCAATCTGGAACAGGCCCAGGGCTTCAGCCTGGCGGATCATGCCAAGGCCCATGTCGAGCAGACCCGGCTGTATCGCCGGTTCCAGGCCCTGTTCCAAGAGGTCGATCTGCTGATCTGTCCGACCGCCGCGGTCAGCCCGTTCCCCCATGCCGAATGGCATCCGACCGAGATCAACGGCAGGAAGCTCGACCATTATTTCCACTGGATCGCGCTGACCTACGGACTGACCCTGACCGGCCATCCGATCGTGGCCCTGCCGTGCGGCGTCGATCACAAAGGGTTGCCGTTCGGCATCCAGATCGTGGGCAAGCGACGCGGCGATGCTCAGGTGCTGGCGGCGGCACTGGCGCTCGAGCGCGCCTTCGCGACCCGGCCGAAGCTGGCCCGACCAAAACCGGATCTGGCCGCCTTGGGACTCGCCCCGTGAGCCATCCGAACGAATTCCTGATCGGCGTGCCGGGCGGCCGGGCGCTGCTCGACACGCCGGCCCTGCTGATCGAACGGCCGGCGCTGCTGCGCAACATCGCCCGCATGGCCGAACTGGCCACGACGCGCAAAATCGGCCTGCGCCCGCATAGCAAGACCCATAAGTCGGTCGAAATCGCCCGGCTGCAGATCGCGGCCGGCGCGCAGGGCGTGTGCTGCGTGACGCTCGGCGAGGCCGAGATCATGGTCGGCGCCGGCATTCCGGGCGTGCTGATCACCTCGCCCGCCGTGACGCCCAGCAAGATCGCCCGGCTGATGGTGCTGGCGGCCCAGGCCGGCCCCGGCGGCGTGATGGTCGTGGTCGACCACCCGCGCAACATCGCGGAACTGGACCTGGCCGCGGCGGCGCTCGACCACCCCCTGGACGTGCTGGTCGATTACGGCGCCGGCTATAACCGCACCGGCGCCGCGAGCCATGCCGAACTGCTGGGCCTGGCGCTGCTGGTCGGCGATGCGCCGAACCTGAGGCTGCGCGGCCTGCAATCCTATGCCGGCAATCTGCAGCATATTCCCGAACGCGCCCGGCGCGTCGCGGCGGCGGCCGAGTTGCGCCAGACCATCGCCCATCTGGTCGAGGCTGCCCATGGCCAGGGCACCCCGTTCGAGATCGTGACCGGTGCCGGCACCGGGACGCATGATCTGGACCCGGACGGGCACATCTTCACCGAGCTGCAGGCCGGATCCTACGTGTTCATGGATGTGGATTACCGCAACGCGCTGGCCGACGGCCTGAACGGGTCGCCGTTCGAGATGGCGCTGCTGGTGCAGACCGCCGTCGTCAGTGTCAATGGACCGGGCTGGGTCACGACCGACGGCGGCATCAAATGCTTCGCGACCGATGGGCCGCTGCCCGAAGTGGCCTCCGGCGCCGATCCGGCCAGCCGCTACCAGCTGTTCGGCGACGAGCACGGCAAGCTGTTCCCGATCGGCCCTCGGCCGACCCTGGGCGCCCGCATCGAACTGGTGACACCGCATTGCGACCCGACGGTCAATCTGCACGACGTCTTCCATGTCATGGAGGGCGACATGCTGGTCGCGATCTGGCCGGTGGATGGCCGCGGAAAAAAGTAAAGCCGCCCGCCGTTCGCGGGTCTCCTACCTCACCCGCGCGACGTGCGGGCGCAAGATCAGCCCTCCAGCCCCACCAGACTTCTGGCGAACGAATTCGCTTCGAACGGGCGCAGGTCTTCCGCCGTTTCGCCGACGCCGATCGCGTGGACCGGGATGCCGTAGCGTTCGGCCAGGCTGACCAGCACGCCGCCGCGCGCGGTGCCGTCGAGCTTGGTCATGACGATGCCGGTCACGCCGACCAGCTCGCGGAAGATCTCGGCCTGGGCATGGGCGTTCTGGCCGACCGTCGCATCCAGCACCAGCAGCACGCTGTGCGGTGCCGCGGCATCGCCCTTCTTCAAGACGCGCACGACCTTCTGCAACTCGGCCATCAGGTCGGTGCGGTTCTGCAGCCGGCCCGCCGTGTCGATCAGCAGCACGTCGGCACCCTCGGCCTTGGCGGCATAATAGGCGTCGAGCGCCAATCCCGCGGCGTCGGCGCCGGTCGGCCGGGTCGTGATCGGACAGCCGGTCCGGTCGGCCCAGATCTTCAGCTGTTCGACCGCGGCCGCGCGGAACGTGTCGCCGGCGGCCAGATGCACCGCCATGCCGGCATCGCGATACTGCTTGGCGAGCTTGCCGATGGTGGTGGTCTTGCCGCTGCCGTTGACGCCGACGACCAGGATGACATGCGGCTTCAGCGCGCGATCGATCTTGAGCGGCTTGGCGATCGGTTCGATCAGCTCGACGATGACCTCGGCCAACGACGCGCGGACTTCTTCCGGCGTCACTTCCTGGCCAAAGCGCGTCTTGCGCAGGCGTCCGGTCACCTCGGTCGCGATCGGCATGCCCATGTCGGCCTGGATCAGCAAGTCTTCGAGCTCGTCCAGCGTCTCGTCGTCGAGCCGCCGCCGGGTGAAGATGCCGGTGATGCCCTCGCCGAGCTTGGCCGAAGACCGGCCCAGGCCCCGCTTCAGCCGTTGCAGCCAACCGCCGCCTTCGCTCACTCGACCTCTCCCACCAACTGATCTCCCACGACCGCAGTCACCCGCGCCCGGAACAAGGCGCCGACCGCGACCGGCCGGTCCGGCCTGAGCGGCGCGTAATGCGCGGTATGGCCGATCCCGCCCCGTTCCATCAAGACCTCCGCGACGGTCCCGACCTGGGCGGCGAGAAATTCCTGACTCACCGCCACGCCCCTGGCCCTGAGCCGCGCCGCGCGATCCTTGATCTGATCGCCCGGCACCGGCGGCATGCGCGCGGCCGGGGTTTCCTCGCGCGCGCTATAAGGAAACACATGCAGATGGGTCAGCCCGGCCTCATCGACCAGATCGAGCGTGCGCCGGAACGCCGCCTCCGTCTCGGTCGGGAATCCCGCGATCAGATCGGCGCCCAGCGCCACATCCGGTCGCAACGAGCGGGCCCGCGCGGCGACCGCCAGCACGTTGGCCCGGCTGTGGCGCCGCTTCATGCGCTTCAGGATCAGATCGTCGCCGGCCTGGACCGACAGGTGCAGATGCGGCATCAGCCGCGGCTCCTCGGCGATCAGGCGCCAGAGTTCCTCATCGATCTCGACCGGGTCGAGCGACGACAGGCGCAGGCGCGGCAGATCCGGCACCAGCGCCAGCAGCCGGCGCGTCATCTGGCCCAGCGACGGCTTGCCCGGCAGATCGGCGCCATAGGCGGTGAGATCGACGCCGGTCAGCACCAGCTCGCGATAGCCCGCCTCGACCAGCCGGCGCGCCTGGGTGACGATCTCGCCGATCGCGGTCGAGCGGTTGGGCCCGCGCGCCAGCGGGATGATGCAGAAGGTGCAGCGATGGTCGCAGCCCTGCTGCACCTGCAGAAACGCGCGGGCATGACCGTCGAAGCCGTCGATCAGATGGCTCGCGGTTTCGGCCACGGCCTGGATGTCGCCGACCAGCAAGGGCGCGGCATCCGGCGCCCAGCCGGCCGCCGTCAGCTTCTCGCCATTGCCCAGCACGCGCGCGACCTCGGGCATGGCGGCGAAGCGGTCGGGGTGCAGCTGGGCGGCACAGCCGGTGACGATGATCTGGGCGCCGGGCCGGCGCCGATGGGCGCGGCGGATCGCCTGGCGCGCCTGACGCTCGGCCTCGCCGGTCACGGCGCAGGTATTGACGATGATCGCGTCTTCGACTCCGGCCTCGCCGGCCAGGCGGCGCATGACCTCGGACTCGTAGATGTTGAGCCTGCAACCGAAGGTCAGAAGTTCCAGGCCTGCCATCGGGTTGGGATCAGACCGCGCCGGCGAACAGCGACGGGTCGAGCGTGCCGGTGAAGCTGGTTGCGACCGGTCCGGTCATCAGGACGTGCTCATCCGCGCGCCATTCGATGGTCAGGCGACCATGCTTGACCAGAATTTCCGCCATGCGGCCGGTCAGGCCGCGCCGGGCCGCCGCCACCAGGGTGGCACAGGCGCCGCTGCCGCAGGCGAGCGTCAGGCCGGCGCCGCGCTCCCAGACCTGCAGCCGGATGCGCTCGGGCGTGAGGATCTGGGCAAAACCGATATTGGCGCGCGCCGGGAAGATCGCATGATGTTCCAGAATCGGCCCGAGCCGCGCCATGTCGATGGCATTCAGATCGGGTACGAAGAAAGTCGCATGCGGATTGCCCATCGAGCAGCAGGTGGCATCCCCCAACCCGTCGAGGCCGATCGGCACGGCCAGCGTGTCCATCGCCTGGGCCAGCGGCACATCCTGCCAATCGAGCCGGGCCGGCCCCATATCGACCGTGATCTCGATGCCGGTGCGATGGGCCGGCAGCAGGCCCGAAATGGTCTCGACCACGATCCGGTCGCGCCCGTTCTCGGCCAGCAGCTTGGACACGACGCAGCGCGTGGCGTTGCCGCAGGCGCCAGCCTCGCTGCCGTCGGCATTGAGGATGCGCATGAACACGTCGGCCTCCGCCGATTGCGGCGGCTCCAGCACGATCAGCTGGTCGAAGCCGACGCCGGTATGGCGGTCGCCGATCGCCTGTGCCGCCGCGGCCGAGACGCGGATCGGGCGCACGCGTCCGTCGATCACGACGAAGTCGTTGCCCAGCCCATGCATCTTGGCGAAAGGGACGCTTTCCATGGCTTTCATATAGGGCGCCGGCCGATCCGCTGTCCACCCACGCGGGCGCGGAGCGGTCTTGCTCTGACGCGGCAATCGCGTCAGAGCACAGGGCCATTGAGGCCCCGCGCCGCATGGCGCGAGCCAAGCTTGCGGATCGTCGGACGAACGCAAGGCGTTCGCCGATAAGCGCCCGGCGCTTGAGGGCGTACAAAGAGTCCTAAAGCTTATGCTGCTTGTCGAACGCGGCCTTCTGCTCCGGCTTGGCCTCGGGCTGATGCTTCGCCTTCCATTCGTCATAGGGCATGCCATAGACGATCTC
>Ga0302317_10000364_pt1 | contig 39945 bp, 36 predicted proteins | sample III_Palsa_N3_3_FD_200450 | JGI IMG/M metagenome (GOLD analysis project Ga0302317, IMG submission 200450) | Peat permafrost microbial communities from Stordalen Mire near Abisko, Sweden - III_Palsa_N3_3 | ecosystem: Environmental > Terrestrial > Soil > Palsa > Peat permafrost | place: Sweden...
GCGAGCTGTCGCGGTGACCGTCGTCGCAGCGGGATGGCTGGCCGCTTGCGCACCCGCCAGGCATGGCGTGCCGGCGCAACTCGCCTGGGCCTATCCGAAGGGCGACAAGCCCGGCTTCATCCCTAACCCACCGGCTGGTCCCCAGCATGTTCCCGGCAGCGCTGTGACCTTCACCAAGGCGCAGGCCACCGACGACGAAAACCCGGCGGACTGGTTTCCGGCCGACCACCCGCCTGCCCCGTTCATCGTCGCGCACAGTCGCAAGCCGGGCCCCCAGGCCTGCGCCGCCTGCCACCTGTTCAGCGGCGAAGGCTTCCTGGCGGCGCCGGACATCGCCGGTCTGCAGGCCGCCTACATCGTCGAGCAGGTTCACGAATTCGGAGCCGGACGACGCGTCTCGGCAGAAGCCGGCCGCCCCGACGCCCACGAGATGATTGTCGAGGCCCAACGCGTCTCGGACGCCGAGCTGGCTCAGGCGGTCGCGTACTTCTCCGCCCTGCCCCGGCGGCCTTGGACCCGCGTGATCGAGACCGACACCGTCCCGGTCGCCCGGCCCAGTCGGTTTGGCTGGATGTATGCGGTTCCGGGCGGCGGCTCCGAGCCCATCGGAGACCGCATCATCGAGTTGCCGGCGGACGTGAACCGGATGTTTCTGTCCGACCCTCACGTCGGCATCGTCGACTATGTGCCCAAGGGCGCGGTCGCCCGGGGCGAGGCGCTGGTGAAGTCCGGCGGACCTAGTAGCCTTCCCTGCGCAACCTGCCACGGCGTCGATTTTAAGGGCCAGGGCGCCGCGCCACCCATCGCCGGCCGCGCGGCCAGCTATGTCGCCCGCGCCCTCTGGGATATCGAAACCGGCGCCCGCAACGGCCCGACTGTTGCACTCATGCAGCCGGAAGTCGCGAACCTGACGCCCGCCGACATCACCAGCATCAGCGCCTATCTGGCGTCACGGACGCCCTGAGGTTGGGGCTGGTTTTGCATCCGCCCTTGCTTTAGCGCGCCGCAAGGTCCATATCCTCCTCGACCGCCGCGCCGCCATTTGCGCCACGGCTTTGTCGCGCTCGCCGTTTAGTAGCTGCCTTCAACGCAGCAAGCTCGAGCGCCGGTCATTCTTCAATCACGACGCCACAGGCCGCTAGCCTCGGCGATTTACGGAAATTCATGCAAGATCAGTTCATGTCGCGCGCCATTCCTGCGCGTCCAATCCCCTATTCTCCCATCACCTACAACACGACGCCCCGCCAGCCTCAGTCCTGGCGCAAACCCGCCGCTGCTCCCGGCCTCACGCAGGCCCAGCTCCAGCAGATCGTTCTCGAACAGCTCGGCTGACTGTTGTTGGGCGTCGGCGCCCATACGCGTTTCAGTCATCACCGATAGAGCGAACACCCCAAGCCTGCCCTTCCCCCATCGAGGGGGAAGGGTTCAATGTAGGCGGCGCCATATGCGGGCAGCTGGCTTGGGGGACCGCCGACCATGTTCGACAGCCTACGGAAGATTTGGCGGCTCGCGCCCCACGCGATCCTGGCCCTTGCTCTCGTGCTCGGGTGGTCGACCAGCGCCCTCGCCGACTGGCCGCCCGCCGACGGACGCGGGTCCTGCGCGGTGACCAAACAGACCAATGTCGAGGCCAAGATGCGCGACGGAGTCGTCCTGCGCGCCGATGTCTATCGGCCCGCGACCAAGGACCTGGTCCCGGTCATCCTGATGCGCACCCAGTACGGCAAGGCGGCGGCGCAGGTTCAGCCGGCGCGCTTCCAGACGCCGGACTGGTACGCCTCCCACTGCTACATCGTCGTGATCCAGGACATTCGCGGCCAAGGCGCCTCGGACGGGGTCTTCTACGAGTACGCCAACGACCGGAACGACGGCTATGACAGCGTCGAATGGGCTGCGCGCCTGCCAGGATCCAACGGCAAGGTGGGCATGTATGGCTCGTCTTATGTGGGCGCGACCCAGTGGCTGGCGGCCACCGCCGCGCCGCCGTCGCTGAAGGCCATCGTCCCCTCCAACACCGCCTCCGACTACTACGACGGCTGGACCTATGAGGACGGCGAGTTCCGCCTGGCCTTCATCGAAGGTTGGATGACCGACACTATCGCCACCAGCGCGGCGGTGAACCGTAAGGATGCAGCCACCGAGGCGGCCTTGAAGGAGGCGGCCAAGTCGCAGCCGGCCTGGTTCCGCTTCACCCCTTACGCCCAGCTGCCCTATCTGCAGCCGCAAAGCCCGGTGGTGGCGCCCTACTTCTTCGACGCCGTCAAACATTCCGCCGACGACGCATACTGGCAGGCCTTCAGCATCCAGACCCGCTACGACAAGGTCGCCACGCCCGTGCTGGCGTTTGAAGGATGGTACGACGCCTTCGTCAACGGCGCCTTGCGCAACTTCAACGGCGTCCGCGCTCACGGCGCCACGCCCCTGGCGCGGCAGAACCAGCGGATCGTCATCGGCCCTTGGGAACACCTGGGCTGGGGCCGGCCGGAGAGTCTGGTCAGTCCGCGCCTGAAGGCGATCGGGCCCGCGGCCAACAGCCCGGTGAACGACCTCACCCTCGCCTGGTTCGACCACTTCCTGAAGGGGGCGGACAATGGCGTCGATGGCGGCCCACGGGTCGACTATTTCGTCATGGGCGAGAACAAATGGCACGTCGCCCACGAATGGCCGCTGGCCGCCACGCAATATCAATCCTGGTATCTGTCCAGCGGCGGTCACGCCAACTCGGTCACGGGCGACGGCGCGCTGACCGCCGCGCCGATCGTCAAGGCCGCGCATAGCGATACCTTCACCTATGACCCGACCAACCCGGTCCCCAGCGTCGGCGGCCATTCCTGCTGCGAATGGACGTCGGGCCCGCAAGGCCAGTTCGACCAGTCGGCCATCGAACAGCGGCCCGACATCCTGGTCTTCACCAGCAATCCGCTGGACCAGCCTATGGAGGTGACGGGCCAGATCACCGTCATGCTCTATGCCAGCTCAACCGCGCCCGACACCGACTTCACCGCCAAGCTGGTGGACGTCTATCCGGACGGTACGGCGGTGAACCTGGCCAACGGCATCCAGCGCGCCAGCTTCCGCGCCTCGCTCACCACCCCGACACCGATCAAGCCGGGGCAGGTCTATCCCTACAAGATCAACGTCTGGCCGACCTCGAACCTGTTCGCCAAGGGCCACCGCATCCGCCTGGAGATTTCCTCCAGCGACTATCCCCAGTTCGCTCCCAACCCCAACACCGGCGAAGCCTTCGGCGTCAGCGCCAAGACCCAGCCGGCGACCCAGACCATCCTGCACGACTACGAGCACCCGTCGGTGATCATCCTGCCGGTGATCCCGGCAGGGGCGAGCGGAGTTGGCGCGGATGTGGCGGCGGTGAAGTGAGGCGGTCGCGGCGGCGCCCTCGCTATACTGTCTTTATGCCGCCAACATGGAATGGGGATCGACCCTTTAGGCGAGGGCGCGCGACACTTTGGCGAATGATGTGACCTTCCGGGACGGTCGCCGGAAGCTCATCGGAGTCCGCCGCCATGTCGACATATGGGAACCATACTCCGCCCGACGCCCCAGGCCACGATCTGAGTCCGGACGACGCCGGATCTAGCCGTGAATCTCCGAACTTCTCGCTGTCGACCTATCTCCTCATTAGCCTGTTCGCCGTGTGCGGATTCGTCGGACTCCTGGTCGGTAGTCACTACTGGTCGGCGCAGGCCACGCCGCTGTGCATCGCGGCCCTGGTATGGCTCTTGGCCTTCGGCGTGATCCGGGCGGTCCTGGTCACGCGGCGACGCAAGACGCCCTAGCCGCGCGCCTCGCGTCAGTGCCGGGTTACCCGTACCGCTCCACCAACTCCTCCGCCAAGTCCGCCTCCGGGGTCATTCGGCCCCCGGCCATCCGAACCTCGACCACAGCGCCGCCGGCATCGCGGATCAGGCGCGCGGGTTCGCCGAAGCTGGCAAAGCCGCCAGCGTAGCTGATCACGGCCTCGTCCATGCCCGTCACCGTCAGCTCAGGCATCTTCGCCAAGGGGTTCATCAGGCCGGGCGAGGCGACCACCACACGGTCGCCGATGGGGACCAGGTCGCTCGGCCCCCAGACGCTCCACCACCGACCGGTCCAATCCCTCAAGTCAGCAGCGGGCGCGCCGGCCATCTGAAAACGCTTCAGGATCGCCATCGTCCCGTCCAGCCAGCCGTGCGAGGCGCCGTCGACCGCATTGGTCAGGCAGGAGACCGCGAGGTCCTGTTCAGGGATCACCACGCTGCGGGTGATATAGCCCTGGAAGCCGCCGGAGTGGCCGAAGCCTTCCCAGCCGTCGAAGCTCCAGCTGATGGTCCCCAGGCCATAGCTCTGGTCCACCGCGCCCCAGCGATCCTTCCACTGCGGCCGGCTCATCTCCCGCCGGCTGGCGACGGAGAGGATGCTGGTCGGCGCGTTGGGCGCCAGCTGGGCCAGGAATTTGGCGATGTCGGCCGCCGTGCTGACGAACCCCGTGGCCGAGGCCAGGGCGCCGGTGGATTGGTCGCCGGCAAACACCAGCCGCCGGCCGAGCAGGGCCTTGCTGCCATGCCCCTTGGCCAGCGTGGCGCCAGCGGGCAGCGGAACGTCCGGCGTGGTCTCGGTGAGTCCCGCCGCATCGACGACCTCCCGCTTGACCCAGACGCCATAAGGCTCGCCGGTGATCGCCTCGATCACCAGGCCCGCCAAGCCGAAGCCATGGTTGGAGTATTTCAGCCGCACCCCGGCCTCGATCGCCGGCGCCAGCGTCAGTTCGCCCCGTAGGCCCGCATCGTCCAGAAACGGTGCGCGGCCGACCCAGTAGGCGCAGTCCGGCCCGTCGCGCATCACGCCCGCCGTGTGGGACAGCAGCTGCGCCACCGTGGCCTTGGCGATCTCCGGATGCAGGCCATCGACATATTCGCCCGCCGGATCGTCCAGGCTCACCCGCCCCTGCTCGCGCAGCTTCATCATCGCCGTGGCGGTAAAGGTCTTGGAGTGGGACGCCACCCGATGCCGATGGCGCGGCGTCAATGCCTCGCCCGCCGCGAGGTCCGCATGACCAAACGCCGCCTCCATCACCACCTGCCCGCGCCAGACCACGGCGATGGCGCAGCCCGGCTGTTCCGTGACGCGCATCTGATAGCCGAGCCAGTCGCGGACATAGTCCAGCGCCGGAGGCAGCCAGGCCGGAAGATCGGTCATGAGGTGTCCTTGGAAGAAGCGAAGCCGTTTCCATAGTCCGTCTCCCGTCGCCGGTGAAGGCGCACCCAGGCTCTTGCAATTAGATAGGATGCTATTAATTTGCATGCGTTATGAAAATCCCGCCCGAGACCGAAATGACCGCCGCCCTGGTCCGCGTCGCCCGCCTTTATCGGCAGGGTGTCGACGAGGCCTTGAGCGGACTTGGCCTGTCGGACGCCCTGGCCCTGCCTGTGGTGGTGCTGGGCCGGCGTCCCGAGGGCGTCCGGCAGAACCAGCTCGCCGATGAGCTGGGCGTCGAAGGGCCATCCCTGGTGCGGTTGCTCGACCGGCTGGTGGGGGACGGACTGGTGGAACGCCGCGAAGACCCCGCCGATCGCCGCGCCAAGCTGGTGACCCTCACCGCCGAAGGCCGCCGCCACAGCGAACGGGCGGCCAAGGCGCTTGACGCCTATCGCGCGGCTCTCCTGGAAGACGCGGGGGCGGATGACATCCAGGCGGCGCTGCGCCTGCTGCGCGCCCTGCAGGACCGCCTGATCACGCGCCGGGACAGCCGGTCATGAGTCTCAACCGCGACCAGGCGATCTTCTCGGTCAACACCTTCATCGCCGCCATGCTGGCGCTGTGGATCGGCTTCAGCCTGGGCCTGCCGCGTCCCTATTGGGCGATGCTGACGGTCTACATCACCGCCCAGCCGCTCACCGGCGCTTTGCGCTCGAAGGCGCTGTACCGGGTGCTCGGGACCGCGGGCGGCGGCGCGGCGGCCGTCGCCATCGTGCCGACCTTCGTCAACGCGCCGGTGCTGCTGTCGCTGGCGATGGCCGCCTGGGTCGGGTTTTGCCTCTATCTGTCGCTGCTGGACCGGACGCCCCGCGCCTATGTCTTCATGCTGGCCGGCTACACCACCGCCATCATCGGCTTTCCCAGCGTGAACAGCCCCGCCGCCATCTTCGACACCGCCCTGGCGCGGGTGGAGGAGATCACCCTGGGCATCGTCTGCGCCACCGTGGTCCACACCATCATCTTCCCCCGCGACGTCGGCCAGACCCTGGCCGTGCGCATCCAGGGCTTCCTGAAGGACGGCCAGACCTGGATCGGCGACGCCCTGGCCGGCCGGCGCACCGCCGCCGAGCGCGAGGAGCGGCGCCGGCTGGCGTCGGATATCACCGAGCTGCATCTCGCCTCGTCCCACCTGCCTTTCGACACCGCGGGCCTGCCTCTGCGCCAACGCACGGTGCGGGCGCTTGAAAACCGGCTGGCCTATATGCTGCCGCTGATCTCGGCGCTGGAGGATCGGCTGACCCAGCTGGGCGAGCCGGATGCAGCCCTTGCCGCCTTGTTGGAAAACATCGTCGTCTGGGCCGAGGCCGACGCCTCGGTCGCCGCCCAGCATACCGACGCCCGGGCCCTGCGCACGCGCTGCCAGGCGATGACGCCAGCCGTGGGCGAAACCGCCGACTGGCGCACGCTTTTGACCATCAGCATCCTGATCCGGCTGGAAGAGCTGATCCAGGCGCTGCAGGACAGCCGCGACCTCGCCAATTCCTCCGCCGGCGGCCGCGACGAAGCCGGCCAGCGAATCCGGGACCTGTTGTCCGCCGCCACCCGCCGCCGTCTGCATCTGGACCCCGGCATGGCCTTCCTGTCGGGCCTGGCCCTGATGGCCGCGGTGCTGATCTGTTGCGGCCTGTGGATCTTCACCGCCTGGCCGGAAGGCTATGTCGCGGCGATGATGGCGGCGGTCTTCTCGTCCTTCTTCGCCGCCCAGGACGATCCGGCGCCGGCCATCGTCAACTTCCTGACCTGGACCCTGGTCTCGCTGCCGCTGGCGGCCCTCTATCTGTTCCTGGTCCTGCCCGCCATCGACGGCTTTCCGATGCTGGTGCTGGTCCTGGCGCCGGCCCTGCTGGCGATCGGCTACTTCCAGGCCAATGCGCGCTGGAACGGATCGGCCCTGGCCCTGCTATTGGGCCTGGCCGGCGGCATCGCCCTGCAGCCGACCTTCAGCGCCGACATGCCGGAGTTTTTGAACGGCAGCCTGGCGCAGATCGTCGGCATCGCCGCCGCCCTGGCCTGCACCCGTCTATTGCGCTCCGTTGGCGCCGGGTGGGCTGCCCGGCGCATTCTCAAGCGCGGCTGGCGCGAGGTGGCGGCCCTCGCCCGCAGGCATCGCCAGGTCGACTCGGACGCCTGGATCGCCGCCATGCTCGACCGCGTCGGCCTGGTCACCGCCCGCATCGCCCTGGCCCAGCCGGAAGACCAGGTCGACGCCCACGACGCCCTGGCCGACATGCGTGTCGGCCTCAACATCATCGACCTGGAGACCGTCGCCCTGCGCGACGATGGATCGCGCGACAGCCTGTTCGATCCGATCCTCGCCCAGGTGGCCGAAGCGTTCGAACAGCGCCAGACCGACGCCCACGCCCATGTCGGGCCAGAGCTCCTGCACGCCATCGACCACGCCATCGCCGTTCTGGCCGCCGAGCCTGCGCGCGGCGCCAGCCCCCGCGCCTTCGCCGCCTTGACCGGCCTTCGCCGCAACCTGTTCCAGAACGCCGCGCCGTTTGGCTTAGTCCAAGGCGGCGCGGCCCAGGGGAGCGTGGCATGATCGGCGAACTCAATATCGGCGGCGTCTTCGCCCCGAGCCTGCTGGTCTGGGCCGTCGTCGCCCTGGCGATCAGCATTCCCTTACGCCGCGTGCTCGACCGCGCCGGCGCCTACCGGTTCGTCTGGCACCGGGGGCTGTTCGACATCGCCCTGGTCCTCGTCCTTTGGGGCGGCGTCAGCGCCGTCGCCGCCGCCCTCACCTTTCCGAAATAGCCGCCATGACCGCCATCCCCACGCCGATCCGCATGATCGTCACCCTTATCCTCGTCCTCGCCGCCCTGCTCGCCGCGCGCTGGATGTGGGTCCACTATCAAGTCGAGCCCTGGACCCGCGACGGCCGGGTGCAGGCCGACGTCACCCAGGTGGCGCCGGATGTCTCCGGCCTGGTGACGCAGGTCCTCGTCCAGGACAACGCCGTGGTCCACAAGGGCCAGGAACTGTTCGCCCTCGACCAGCCCCGTTTCAGATTGGCGGTGCAACAGTCCGACGCGGCCCTGCTGGCCCAGACCACCGCCCTGGCCCAGGCCCGGCGCGAGAACGCGCGTAACCACGCCCTCGGCGATCTGGTGCCCGCCGAGACCGTCGAACAAGGCGCCGAGAAGATCGAACAGCTTGAGGCCGCCATCGCCGGCGCGACTGTCAATCGAGACTCGGCCCGACTGAACCTGGAACGCACGATCATCTACGCCCCGCTCGACGGCGTCGCCGCCAATGTCGCGATCCACCCCGGCGACTATCTCACCGCTGGCCGGCCGGCCCTGGGCCTGGTCAACGCCGGCTCCCTGCGCGTCGACGGCTATTTCGAGGAGACCAAGCTGTCCAAGATCAAGGTCGGCGACCGCGCCACTGTCGAGCTGGTCGGCGATCCCCACCGCCTGCAGGGCCATGTGGAAAGCATCGCCCCCGGCATCGAGGATCGTGACCGCGCCGCTGGGGCGGATTTGCTGCCCAATGTGAACCCCACCTTCAGCTGGGTGCGGCTGGCGCAGCGCATTCCTGTGCGCGTGCGGCTGGATGATCCTTCCGCCCAGGCCCTGCTGATCGCCGGCCGCACGGCCACCGTGGTGGTGCATCCCAGCGGACCGGCGGCCCACGCTGGGGAAGGGCTGTGGCCATGGTAGGTGCGAACACCCTGCGCGCGGCCTGCGCGGCCGTCACCGCCACCCTGCTGGCCGGCTGCGCCACCGTTGGCCCCGACTATCACCTGCCCGCCAAGGCCATCATCAATGCGCCGGCCGCCCAAGGCGGGTTCGTCGGCGCACATGGCGACAAGGCCGTCAGCCAGCCCGAGCCGCCGGATCACTGGTGGCGGCTCTACCAGAGCCCGGACCTGGATCGGCTCGAGACCGAGGCCCTGGCGGCCAATACCGACCTGCGGGTGGCCGAGGCCAACCTCCAGCGCAGCCACGCCCTGGTCTCCATGGCCAAGGCGGCGGGCCAGCCCAACGTCGGCTTCAACGCTGACGTCGCCCAGGCGCAGCTGTCGGCCGAGCAGTATCTGGACTTCTCACCCCTGCCGATCGTCGACCTCTATGACGTCGGCTTCTCCGCCTCCTACCAGCTCGACCTGTTCGGCCGCATCCGGCGCGGCGTCGAGGCGGCCAAGGCGGATGATGAAGCGGTGCAGGCGGCGCGCGACCTGGTCCGCGTCACCGTCGCCGCCGAAGTCGCCCACGCCTATGTCGAGGTCTGCACCACCGGCGACGAGCTGGCCGCGGCCCAGGCGTCCCTCGCCCTGCAGCAGCAGAGCCTGCGCCTGACCCAGCGGCTGGTTCAGGGCGGCCGGGCCACGCGCCTGGAGCTGACCCGGTCGGAAGGCCAGATCGACCAGTTCCGCGCCAGCATCCCGACACTCCAGGCCGCCCGGCAAAACGCCCTCTATCGCCTCGCCACCCTGACCGGAAAGCCGCCGGCGCAGTTCGAAGCCGACCTCGACAAATGCGTCGCCGCCCCGACCTTGGGCCAGCCTATCCCGGTGGGCGATGGCGCGGCCTTGCTGAAGCGGCGCCCCGATGTGCGCGCGGCGGAACGGCGGCTCGCGGCTTCCACGGCCGAGATCGGCGTGGCGACGGCGGCCCTCTATCCGGACGTCACCCTGGGCGCCTCGATCGGCTCGACCGGCGTCCTGCCCGACCTGTTCAAGCCGGACACCAACCGCTACGCGATCGGCCCCGGCATAAGCTGGCAGCTGAACCAGAGCGCCGCCCGCGCCCGCATCAAGGCGGCGAAGGCCTCGCAATCCGCCGAACTCGCGCGCTTCGATGGGGTGGTGCTGAACGCCCTGCGGGAGACAGAAAGCGCGCTGAACGTCTACGCCCACGATCTGGAGCGCCAGCAGCGCCTGGCCGCCGCCCGCGCTCAGGCCGCCAGCGCGGTCGAAGACAACCGCCGTCTGCAGGCCGCCGGCCGCACCGGCGCGGCGCCGACCCTGGACGCCCAACGCACCCTGGCCTTGGCCGACCTCGCTCTGGCCGCCATGCGCGCTCAGCTGGCGCAGGACCAAGTGTCGCTGTTTCTGGCCCTCGGCGGCGGTTGGGAGAAGAGCTGAAACGCCGGCTCAGCTCGCCGCCAGCACATAGACGAAGGTCTCGACCCCGCCCGCCGACACCGCCGACACGCGCATGTAGTCGTCGACCTCATAGGCGTCGGCGGCGGCCAGCTCCGCCTCGGTGATGTCGAAGATCACCCCCTCGACAGCATCGTTCGGATCGTCCGTCCGGCGCAGCACCGGATGCTCGGCCTTGCCGCTAAGCGCGACCACCGCCGGATCGGTGATCTTCAGCATCGACAGCGAAAACCCCACCAACACATCCGCCCGCCCGACCAGCTCCCGGCCGAAAGTGGCGAGCTGGACGTCGCGCTGGCGCAGCGTGCCGTAGGAGAAGAGGCGTACAGCTGTTGTTGGATCGTTCGCCACATCAAACTCCCGCCAGTGTGCCCGCCCGATTGGCCGCACAGTTGATGCTCAACTCACTTCGGTCTTTCTTGAAAACAGACCCAGGGTAGGATTTAATCCCATCCGGACCCTGGGATCGTCAATGCGCACAACTCAGCAATTCAGTATCACCTTGCCAAACGAAATGGCCGCGGATGTGCGAGCCAAGGTCTCCTCCGGCGAATACGCAAGCGAAAGCGAAGTGATCCGTGATGGGCTTCGCGCACTGCAAGCGCGGGACAAGGCGGTCGAACAATGGCTGCGCAATGAGGTCCTGCCGGCCTACCAAGCCTTAAAGGCCGATCCAGCGATCGGCGTCGAGTTGCAAGATGTGCGCGCCGGTCTTGCCGAACGCCATGCCGCGCGAACGGCGGCGCCGCGTAAGTCGTGACCCGCCGAATTGTCCTGTCGCCCGCGGCGCAGGCTCAACTCGACGATCTTTATGACTATATCGCCGACGCGGCCTCGCCTGCCGCGGCTCTGCGCTTCACCGACGCCATCCTTAATCAGCTTGAAGCGTTGCGGGATTTCCCAAACGTCGGAACCGCGCGCGACGATCTCCTATCGGGCCTCAGGACGATGGGCTTCCGCCGTCGTGTTACGATCGCCTTCGTTGCCGAGCCAACCGAGGTGCTCGTCGTCGGACTCTATTACGGCGGGCGGGATTTCGAAGCCCTGCTGAGGGAAGACTAACCTCGGCCAACCCCTCCATCAGACGGCAGGACTTGGCCTTCCATAGGATGTCCGCAAGATGTCCGAGGCATTCAGGCCCAGTTCATGGGCGGAACCGCAAAATTCATCTGTACGTTCCCCCCGTACTAACAACAATGGAAGGAGGCTCAAATGTTCAAGAAGGCTTTGTTCGCAACGCTCGCCGCAGGTATCGCCCTGACGAGCGTCTCTGCCGCAAACGCCGCTGGCGGCTGCGGCCCCGGCTTTCACCGCGGCGCCTACGGCGGCTGTCGTCCGAACCATGGCGGTGTCGTGGTCGGCGCCCCGGCGATCGGCGTCTTCTACGCCGGCCAAGGCTATTGGGATGGTCACCGCTATTGGGGCCACCGGGATCGGTGGCACGGCGGCTGGCGCTACCGTTAAGCGGCGCCTCTAGTACAATTTGGCCCGACGCCCCGTTGAAGGGTTCCGTCGGGCCATTTTGCCGGGCCCCAGGCCGGGGCCTGCAGAGCTCTCAGGCCGGAAGCACCCGCGGGTCCATATCGGCCGCATAGTCCACGCCGGCGACACCAAACCCGAACAGGCGCAGGAACTGGGTTCGGTATTCCGGAAGGTCGGCAAGCTCGGCCAGGGCCTGGGTGGTCAGCAGCGGCCAGCGCCGCAACACCTCCGCCTGCACGGCGTCCGACAATTCCCAGTCGTCCAGTCGCAGGCGGCCCTCCTCGTCCAGCGCCGCGCCAGGCTCCAGGCGGGTGCGGAACAGCCGGTCGATCTGTTCGATGCAGCCCTCGTGCAGGCCCACCGCCTTCATCACCTTGAACAGGACGGTCCCGTAGAGCGGCACCACGGGAATCGCCGAACTGGCCTGGGTGACCACAGCCTTCAGCGCCACGATCCGCGCGGCGTTCTCGCCCAGCTCGCCACGGATCGTTGCGGCCTTCTCGTCGATATCCGCCTTGGCGCGGCCAAGCGTGCCCTTCCAATAGATGGGCCAGGTCAGCTCGCTGCCGATGTAGGTGTAGTTCAGGGTGCGAAAGCCGGGCGCGAGCACGCCGGCGTCGCGCAGCTGGTCGATCCAGCGCTTCCAGTCATCGCCGCCCATCACCGCCACGGTGGCGGCCGCCTCCTCATCACTGGCCGGCGCGAGTGAAGCCACAAGCACTTCGCCGGTCTCGGTGTTCAGCGTCTTGACCTGCACCGGCTCGCCCAGCGGCTTGATCGTCGAGCGCCAGGTCTGGCCGGTGTCGGGATCGGTCCGGGTCGGCGCGGCCATGCTGTAGACCAGCAGGTCGAGCTGGCCGAACCGTTCGCGCACGGCGTCGATGAAGCTCGCCTTCATGGCGTCGGAGAAGGCGTCGCCCTCCAGCGTGAGCGCCGGTCGGCCGATCCTGGCGGTCTGAGCCTCGAACGCGCGATTATTGTACCAGCCGGCGCTGGCGGTGCGGGTCTCCGTCGGCTCCCGTTCGAACGAGACGCCGATGGTGTCGGCCCCGCCGGCGAAGGTGGCGACGATGCGGGTCGCAAGGCCATAGCCAGTCGAACACCCCAAGACCGCGACCCGCTTGGGGCAGTCCGCCAGCTCGCCCTGGCCCCGCACATAGGCGATCTGATCCGCGACATTACGGGCGCAGCCGGCGGGGTGCGCGGTCGTACAGATAAAGCCCCGCACGCGTGGTTCAATGATCATCGTCGCTCCCCAATGCGGCAGTGTCCGCCGCTTGTCTCAACCAGAATAGTCCGGGGCTAGGCCCCAGGCGCCGTCTCAATCAACGGACGCAGATTCCGCCTGATCCTCGTCAGCACCGGCTCGCTCGGGTCGGGCTTGGCGAACGGCAGGCCGGTGATGGTCTCGAACGTTTCGATATAGACGTCCGATGTCGCCAGGATGATCTCCTCGGGTATCTCCGGGATCGGGTCCTTGTAGGGATCGCAGCGCGCGGCCACCCAGCTTCTGACGAAGTCCTTGTCGAAGCTGTCGGGACGCTCGCCCTTGGCGAACCGATCGTCGTAAGTGGCCGAGCGCCAGAACCGGCTGGAGTCCGGGGTGTGGATTTCGTCGGCCAGGACGATGCGGCCCTCGGCGTCGAGGCCGAATTCATACTTGGTGTCGGCCAGGATCAGGCCGCGCCTGGCGGCCAGCTCGCATCCGCGCGCGTAGAGGGCCAGGGCGATGGCGCTCAGTTCGTCCCACTGCTCCGCCGTCAGCAGCCCCTGCTCCAGGATCTGCGCGGGCGACAGCGGCGCGTCGTGGTCGCCGTGCGCCGCCTTGCTGGTGGGCGTCAGGATCGGCTCGGGCAGCTTCTGGTTGGGCCTCATGCCGTCCGGCAGCCGCACCCCGTACATCTCGCGCTGGCCAGCCTGGTAGAGGGTCAGGATGGAGGTCGAGGTCGTGCCCGCCAGATAGCCGCGCACCACCATCTCCACGGGCAACATCGAAAGGCCTCGGCAGACCAGCACATTGGGGTCCGGATAAGCGATCACATGGTTGGGACAGATGTCGCCTGTCTCATCGAACCAATAGCGCGCCGTCTGGGTCAGCACCTGGCCCTTGTAGGGCACGGCGCACAGGTTGAGGTCGAAGGCGCTCAGCCGGTCGCTCGCCACGATCACCCGACGTCCGTCCGGCAGATCGTAGTTGTCGCGCACCTTGCCTTCGTAGTGGTTGGGAAGTTCGGGGATGGCGACATCGGCCAGGATTTGGTCGGCGGGGACGGTCAAGGCGCGGGTTTCCTATCGGCCAGAGCGCGGGTTGGCCGGGGTATATCCGGCCAAGCGACGGCTTGGCCATCCCGGCGGCCTATCGGACCAAACCGCCGGCGCCAATGCAGGCGGGCCAACTAATCCTGGCTCATGGACTTGGCGTGCGTGGCGATACCTGAAACGCTCCGCCATTCGCTGATCAGGAATTGCCTGTGGCCGCTCGTTCATCCGCCGTGGAAGACTTTATTGGCCGCCGCATCAAGAAGGGCGCGCTCTCCATCCGCCTGGGAAAGGGGCCGGTCCGAACCTTTGGCGACGGCGGCGAGCCGGTGGCGGAGGTCCATATCGACCAGTCGGCGATCCTGCGCATGATGGCCAAACCGTCATCCCTGACCCTGGGCGAATGCTACATGGACGGGACGATCCGCCTGGCCTCGGGCGACATCTTCGACCTGGTGGCGCTGGTGGCGCGCAATTCCAGGTTCGGCCCGATGAAGGACACCTGGTTCAAGCGGCTTGGTCGCGCGGCTCGCCAGCGCAACGACGCCCAGATGGCCCAGCGCAACGCCTCCCATCACTACGACCTGTCCGTGGACCTCTACCGCCGGTTTCTCGACCTCGACCTGCAGTACAGTTGCGCCTACTTCGCCAGACCGGACATGACGCTCGAAGAGGCCCAGGCCGCCAAGCGGGCGCGCATTGCAACCAAGCTTTTGCTGCGTCCCGGCGACAGGGTTTTGGACATCGGCTGCGGCTGGGGCGGGCTCGGCCTCGAACTCGCCGGCCGGCAATCCATCGACCTTCTGGGCGTCACATTGGCGGTGGAGCAACAGGCGACGGCCCAGGCGCGCGCCGAGGCGGCCGGTCTCGGCGAGCGCGTCCGTTTCGCGGTTCAGGATTATCGGGCGGTCGAAGGGCCGTTCCAGCGCATCGTCTCCATCGGCATGCTGGAGCATGTGGGCCAGCCCAACTTCGACGCCTACTTCCGCAAGATCGCCGAGCTGTTGACGGACGACGGGGTCGCGCTGGTGCACTCCATCGGCCGCAAGCACGGGGTGGGCATTACCAACCCCTTTCTGGACAAATACATTTTTCCGGGCGGCTACATCCCCCTGCTGTCTGAAGTGCTGCCGTCGGTGGAGCGCGCCGGACTCCAGGTCGCCGACATCGAGATGTGGCGCCTGCATTACGCCGAAACCCTGCGTCACTGGCGCGAACGCTTCGCCGCCGCGCGCCCCGAGATCGTGCAGATGTACGACGAGCGGTTCTGCCGGATGTGGGAATATTATCTGGCGATCAGCGAGGTCGCCTTCCGCTGGGCCGGCTTTGCGGTGTTCCAGCTCCAGCTGGTCAAGACCGCGGACGCGGCGCCGATTACGCGCGCCTATGTCGAACAAGCCTAGGCGCCAATTTATCGCCTCTCGACGGTTCCGACCCAGCCCCCACCGGGCGGAACAAGGCCGCGCCAAACCCGTTACGCAACCCAAGCAACGCCCCAAACGGGCGAAGCGCGTTAGGAGCGAAATCCCATGATCACTATGAAGAAGCTGGCCGCCACGGCCGGCGTCGCCGCGACCCTGGCCCTGGGCCTGGCCGCCGCCTCGGCCACCCCGGCCTCCGCCTATGTCGTCTGCAACGGCGTTGGCGACTGCTGGCACACAGATCATCACTACGCCTACGGCGCCGATGTGCAGGCCCAGGTCCACCCGGACGACTGGTACTTCCACCAGGATTGGGCGCACGACACCAACCACCACTGGCGCGATTACCATGACGGCCGCGGCTACTATCGCAGCGGCGTCTGGGTCAACTTCTAAGACCTCGCTGAACCGGCCGTCGCCTCTGCGCGGCGGTCGGCTTAGGCGCTTGGGCCGAAGCGGCGATCCCGGCCCGGCTGCATAAGAGCCAACCCTAAGCCAATCGCGTTGACCAAAAGAAGGATACCGGCTGAGTAGGACATCGCCTGCTCGAAGGACAGGTCGGGCTCGGCCAGAAACTGTCTCTCGTCGCCAAAGGACTTGAGCCATTGCCCCGTTGTTGTAAAAAACGACATCCACAGGCGGCACGGCCACGCTGAAAGCAGCGTGGTTGCATGCCTTTTCCCGCCGACCGCACGTTGCTGGAGAGCGGCCCAAGGGGGATAAGATGGACAGGCGGACGGTGTTGAGCGCCGGGCTGGGCGCGGGCTTCACGCTAGCGGGCGCGGGTCTGGCGGATCGGGCGTTCGCCGCCGAGCCTAGACCGGGCGCGCGCAACCTGATCACCGATGTTCCCGGCGTGAAGGTGGGCTTGGCGCAGGATCCGCGCGTACGCACCGGCGTGACGGTCATCCTCCCGGACCAGGCCGCCGTGGTCGCCTCCGATGTACGCGGCGGCGGCCCGGCGACGCGGGAGACCGACGCCACCGAGCCGCGGAACTTGGTCCACGCCTTCGACGCCGTCGTGCTGTCGGGCGGCTCGGTTTATGGCCTGGCGACCGCAGACGGGGTGGTGGCCTGGCTCGGCTCGCAGGATCGCGGCTTCACCTTCGCGCCGATGAAGGGCGTGCCACCTAGTCCGGTGGTGCCGGCGGCAGCGCTGTATGACCTGGCCGACGGCGGCCACAAGGCCTGGGGCCTGGACCCGCCCTACAAGGCGCTGGGGATCGAGGCTGTCAAATCAGCCTCCGACAGCTTCCCGCTCGGGACCGCGGGCGCGGGCTATGGCGCCATGGCCGGCGACATCAAGGGTGGGTTGGGCTCGGCCTCCATCGTCGCCGCCGAAGGCTACACGGTGGGCGCCGTCGTGGCCGTCAACTGCGCCGGATCGGTCACCGCACCGGGAACTAAGGAATTCTGGGCTGGCCCGTTTGAGATCGGAAACGAGTACGGCGGTCTGGGCACGGCTCACCTGAAGGCCATTCCCGAGGACTGGGGCTCGCGCCGGGCGCGACCGCGCGAGAACACCACCATCGCCGTGGTCGCCACCGACGCCAAGCTGACCTCCGACGAGGCCAAGCGGGTGGCGATGATGGCCCAGGACGGCATCGCCGAGGCGATCCACCCGGCGCACACCCCTTTCGACGGCGACGTCGTCTTCGCCATGGCCACCGGCAAGATGGACCTGCCCGAACCCCGCGCCTTCACCGTCGCCCGCATCGGCGCCCTCGCCGCCGACACGCTGGCGCGCGCGATCGCGCGCGGAGTCTACGAGGCCACGGCCTATCCAGGCGCCAACACGCCGACCTGGAAAGGGCTCTAGCCCAGCCGAAGGTTGTCGATTAGTCGCGCGGGCCCAACCTTCACCGCCATTGAGGCCAGGGCGCCGGAAGCTCCAACCGCCGCAAGCTCTTTAAGGGTATCCGGATCGGCAATGCTGACATAGTCGACCTCCGCCACCGGCTCGGCCGCGAGAGCCTGGGTCATCGCCTGGCGAAGGCGAGCGGCGTCACGCTCGCCAGTATCGAACAGAGCCTTGGCAGTGTTCAGCGCCCGATAAAGCACCGTGGCCGCCTTGCGCTGGTCCGGGTTCAGGTAGCTGTTGCGGCTGGACATCGCCAAGCCGTCCGCCTCGCGAATCGTGGGTGCGATCACGATCTCGACCGGCATATCCAGGTCGCGGACCAGCTTCTGGATCACCTCGGCCTGCTGGGCATCCTTTTGGCCGAAATAGGCGCGGGTGGGCTGGACGACATTGATGAGTTTGGCCACCACCGTGGCCACGCCGGAGAAATGCCCCGGGCGGGAGGCGCCCTCCAGGCCCTCGGTGACTCCGCCGATCTCGATCCGTGCATCAAATCCCGGTGGATACATCTCCGCCGGATCCGGGGCGAACACCAGATCGACCCCCGCGCTGTCGAGCATGGCGAGGTCGCGTTCCAGCGCTCTGGGATAGCGATCAAAATCGCCGCCCGGCGCAAACTGGGTGGGATTGACGAAGATGCTGGCCGCCGCTGCCCCGTTTTCCACCTTGGCCCGCCGCATCAGGCTGAGGTGGCCCTCGTGCAGGAACCCCATGGTCGGCGCAAAGCCCAGGGTGCCGAAGGCCGAACGGGCGGCGCGGAACGCCGCCTTGGTCTTGAGCACCTGCATCAGCGCGCCGACTTGGCCGCAGGCGGAAAGGTCCGATCGGAGACCTGGCCGACATAGTCCTTCACAGCCGCCTCGATCGCCTGTCCGATCTCGCCGAACCGCTTGGCATGTTTCGGGGTCTTATCCCCGTAAAGGCCCAGGATGTCGTGCCAGACCTGAACCTGGCCGTCACAGTGGGGCCCCGCGCCGATGCCGATGGTGGGAATCGTCAGCCGCTCAGTGACCTCCGCCGCCAACGCTGCCGGGATCAGTTCCAGCACGATGGCGAACGCGCCGGCCGCCTCCAAGGCCAGGGCGTCGGCGATCAGCCGCTCGGCCCCCGCGTCGTCCTTCGCCTGCACCCTCACGCCGATCTGCAGAGTGGACTGGGGCGTGTAGCCCAGGTGCCCCATCACCGGCACGCCCAGGTCCACCAGCCGCCCCACGATGGGCGCGATCGACTGGCCGCCCTCGAGCTTGAGAGCCTGCACCCCGGCCTCCTGCATCAGGCGGGCGGCGGCGCGGATCGCTTCCGCCTCGTCGGCATAGGTCAGAAACGGAAGGTCGGCGACGATCAGAGCGCTTTGCGAGCCACGGACCACCGCGCCGGCGTGGCGAACCATGTCGTCCAGCCGCACCGGCAGGGTGCTGTCAAAACCCAGCACGACCATGCCCAAGGAATCGCCCACAAGGAGCATCGGCGCGCCCGCGCGGTCGGCGATCTGCGCGGAGGTGTAGTCATAGGCGGTCAGCATCGCGATGGCCGCGCCGTCGCGCTTCATCGTCTGGATCGACTGGATGCTTTTGCGCACGGCGATCTCTTGAACCATGCGGCGAAACGCGCCGCAGCGCGCCACTACTATCTTTGTGGGGGCGGATACAAGCGTTCCCGCATCAACGGCCAACGACCGCCCGCCGCAAACGCCGCGGCGCCAGTTGACCTTGCGTCTTCCTTGACCTTGGCCGCGGTTGCGCGTGAGTTGCGCGGCGACGAGCCAAGAGCCGAAATCTTCAGGGACGGAATGCGACATGAGAACCAGGATCACCGAGCTGTTCGGCATCCAGCATCCAATCATTCAAGGCGGGATGCATTTCGTCGGCCTGGCCGAGCTGGCCGCTGCCGTCTCCAACGCCGGCGGCCTGGGCCTGATCACTGCCCTGACCCAGCCGACGCCGGACCATCTGGCGGCCGAGATCGCCAAGTGCCGGGGCATGACCGACAAGCCGTTCGGCGTGAACCTGACCTTCCTGCCCTCGGTCACGCCCCCCGACTACCCCGGCTATGTGATGGCCATCGTCGACGGTGGCGTGAAGGTGGTCGAGACCGCCGGCAACAATCCGCAGAAGTGGATGCCGGGCCTGAAGGAGGCCGGGATCAAGGTGATCCATAAATGCACCTCGGTGCGCCACGCCCTCAAAGCCGAAGGCATTGGCGTCGATGCGCTCAGCATCGACGGCTTCGAATGCGGCGGCCACCCGGGCGAGGATGACGTCCCCAACTTCATCCTGCTGCCCCGCGCGGCGGAGGAGCTGAAGGTTCCGTTCGTGGCCTCCGGCGGCATGGCCGACGCCCGCTCCCTGGTCGGCGCCCTCGCCATGGGCGCGGAGGGCATGAACATGGGCACCCGCTTCATCGCCACCCAGGAAGCGCCGGTCCATCCCAACGTCAAAGCCGCCATCGTCGCCGCCAGCGAGTTGGACACCCGGCTGATCATGCGCCCGCTACGCAATACAGAGCGGGTGCTGAACAACGCCGGCGTCGAGACCCTGCTGGCAAAGGAAAAGGAACTGGGCGCGGCGATCACCTTCGCCGACATCGCGCCGGAAGTGGCGGGGGTCTATCCCCGCATCATGCGCGGCGGCGAGATGGACGCCGGCGGCTGGAGCTGCGGCATGGTCGCCGGCCTGATCCACGACGTGCCGACGGTGAAGGAGTTGATCGACCGGATCATGGCGGAGGCCGACCACATCATTCGCCAACGCCTGGTGGGTTTTCTGGATGATGCGCCGGCGAAGGCGCCTATGCACGTTTGAGTTTAAAACCACGCGTTCCCCCGGCCTTGTGCCGGGGGCCCATTGAGCGCGAACGGTGGGTTAGTTGTCGCGATGGCGCTGTTCGTGGCCGTATTCGATCCGCCCGCGCCCAATGGGCCCCCGGCACAAGGCCTAGGGAAGGCATTAGAAACGACAGCGGCCCGCGAGGCGCCCGTAACGAGGAAACGCACCCATGACCGACACCCTGGACAAGGCCCCGGCCGCCACGACCGCTTCGGACGAAGTGCTCTACGAAGTCTCCGACGCCATCGCGACCCTGACGCTGAACCGGGCTGAGCGAATGAACGCCATCTCCGGTCCGATGCTGGCGCGGCTGACCCAGCTGCTGATCCAGGCCAATGAGGACCCCGAGGTCCGGGTCATCGTCCTGACCGGCGCCGGGCGCGCCTTCTGCGTGGGCCTGGATCTGGTGGACGCCACCCAGGGCTCCGGCATCGGTTCGGAAAAGCAGGTGGCTTCGGTCTCGGTGAACCTCGACCTGCGCAACACGCCGCCGACGGTGCTGTTCGCCATGGACAAGCCCACCATCTGCGCCCTGAACGGCTCGGCCGCCGGCTACGGCATGGACACGGCCATGGGCTGCGACGTGCGGATCATGGGCGAGAGCGCCAAGATGGCCGCCGCCTTCGTCAAGCGCGGCGTGGTTCCGGAATCCGGCGGCACCTGGATCCTGCCGCGCCTGCTGGGCTGGGCCAAGGCCGCCGAACTGATCTTCACCGGCCGCACCCTGTCGGCGGCGGAGAGCCTGGAACTCGGCCTCGTCAACAAGGTGGTCCCCGACGCCGAGGTCGCCTCCGCCAGCCGCGCCATGGCGCTGGAGATGGCGGCCAATGCGCCCCTGGCCGTCCAATCCGCCAAGCGGCTCATGCGGATGGGCCTCAGCGAGACCTTCAACGACCACGTCCACCACGTCTATCTGCAGTTCCTGCAGCTGATCCGCACCGGCGATTTCCGCGAAGGCATGACCTCCTTCATGGAAAAGCGTCCGGCGGACTTTAAAGGCCGGTAGCGGCTCGCGCGGCGGCGAGCCGGTTGACCTCGCCGCCCTGACCAGCGCCAATCGGCCGATTGCGCCGGATTCGTGCGTGACGCCGCTTTGGGGGGAAGCCAGACATGCATATGGGCGCCGTGGACTGGGGCATTCTGGCCCTCTATCTGGCGTTCGTCCTGGCCATCGGCGTCCTGGCCGCGAGGCGCACAAAAAGCGGGACGGATTTCTTCCTGGCCGGGCGATCCATTCCCGCCTGGGTCTGCGGCCTGGCCTTCATCTCCGCCAACCTTGGCGCGCAGGAAGTGATCGGCATGGGCGCCTCTGGCGCCAAATACGGCATCGCCACCGCCCACTTCTATTGGGTGGGCGCCATACCGGCGATGGTGTTCGTGGGCGTTTTCATGATGCCCTTCTACTACGGCTCCAAGGCCCGCTCCGCGCCCGAATACCTGCGCATGCGGTTCGATGAGAAGACCCGCACCTTGAACGCCCTGACGTTCGCCCTGATGACCATCATCTCGTCGGGCGTGTCCATGTACGCCATGGCCAAGCTGATCCAGACGCTGCACGTGTTCGACATTCCGTTCGAACACTTGGGCCTGCCGCAGGCCTGGATCTTCCACTTCGCCATCGTGGTCTCGGCCCTGGTGGTGCTGGCCTACATCTACATGGGCGGCCTGCGCGGGGCGATCTACAACGAGGTGCTGCAGTTCTTCCTGATCGTGGCAGGCTTCGCGCCCCTGGTCTGGCTGGGCCTGCGCCAGGTCGGCGGCTGGCACGGGCTGCAGACCACCCTGGGCCCCGCCTACACCCACGCCTGGGCCGGCATGGCCCATGCCTCCACCAACAAGCTGGGGGTCGACTGGTTCGGCCTGGTCATGGGGCTCGGGTTCGTCCTCTCCTTTGGCTATTGGTGCACCGACTTCCTGATCGTGCAGCGGGCCATGGCCGCGGACTCCATGACCTCGGCCCGGCGCACCCCGCTGATCGCGGCGAGCGTGAAGATGTTCTTCCCCTTCCTGGTCATCCTGCCCGGCCTGATCGCGCTCGCCCTGACAGCGGCGCCGGACCGGCCCGGCGCCCATGCGCCAGCCTCGTCGGGCGCCGTCGCGACCATCGCCCAGCACGAGCCCGGCGTGATCCCGATCAAGATGGACTCCTCCACCGGCAAGCCGATGCTGGACGCCAAGGGCCATCCCCAACTCGACTACGACCTGGCGACCCCCAACCTGCTGCTGCGCTACTTCCCGACCGGCATGCTGGGCGTCGGCCTGACCGCCCTGCTGGCCAGCTTCATGTCGGGGATGGCGGGCAATGTGACCGCCTTCAACACCGTCTGGACCTACGACATCTATCAGGCCCACATCCGGCCGGAGGCGTCGGACGAGCACTATCTGATGGTCGGGCGGCTCGCGACCGCCATCGGCATATTGCTGTCGGTAGCCTCCGCCTATCTGGCCAGCCAGTTCAACAACATCATGGACCTGATCCAGCTGATCATGGCCTTCGTCAACGCGCCGGTGTTCGCGACCTTCCTGCTCGGCATGTTCTGGAAGCGCACCACCGGCCATGGCGCCTTCGTCGGCCTGGCGACCGGCACCCTGGTCGCGGCCCTGCACCATGGCCTGACCCTGCCGGTGGATTCCCTGGTCGGCGCCAAGGGCGGGTGGATTATGGTGATGCACAGCTATCCCAGCGAGATGGCGCAGAACTTCTGGACCGCCATCTGGGCCTGGAGCGCCTGTTTCGTCGTCACCGTCGCCGTCAGCCTTGTGACCAAGCCGCATGATGAGACCCAGCTCGCCGGCCTGGTCTATTCGCTGACTCCGAAGATCGGCGGCGACAAAGGTCCCTGGTACGGCAATCCGGTCATCCTCGGCGGCATCGTGCTGGCGGTGACCGTCGCCCTGAACCTGATCTTCCGATGAGCCCGATTTTCTTGAGCCCGATTTTCTTGAGAACGCCATGACCTTCGATGTGCGCTGGCCGGTCGGCCTGCTGTTCCTGATGATCGGCGCCCTGGTGGCGGCGGCCGGCCTGTTCGGCCCCCAACCCGCCGGCCCCAACATCGACCTGGGTTGGGGCGCGGTGATGATCGTCTTCGGCGCGGTGATGGTGCTGCTGGCGGCGCTGGCGAGGCGGTCGAGCTCCAAGCCGGAGCTATAGCGCCATCTCCCCCGAGAAGACGCCCGCACCCGTTGTCGTTTGCAGACATTAGCGTTTGACACCTGGCCGGTTCAGGCCGCTGATCTTAGCACTGCATCACTCATCGCAGCGCCATCTTCCCCCATTTCCGGAGCGACCATGGCGCGGGTGCTCAGACTCTGGCTCGCGGCGGCCATCGTGATTGCGCTAGCGCCAATCGTCGGCGTTGCTGTCGCTCAATCCGACAGCTTCAACGCCCTGATGGACCAGGCCATGTCGCGCATGGATCGGGACATGATGCGGTCGATGAATGGCGAGCCCGACCATGACTTCGCCGCCATGATGATCCCCCATCACCAGGGGGCCATCGACATGGCGGAGGCCGAACTTCGCTACGGCAAGGACGAACGGCTGCGCCGGCTGGCGCAGGGGATCATCGTCGAACAAAACCAGGAGATCGCCGTCATGCGGCAGATCCTCGCCGAGGGGCCGGCCGCCTCAACCTCGCCCCGCCAGCAAAGACCGAACCCATGATCAAGCGCCTCGCGCTCGCCTTCCTGCTGATGACCGCCGCGCCCGCTTTCGCCGGTCAGGCGCCGGCGGGCGCCAGATCGCCCGACATCCCGGTAAGTGGCCGCGACCGGTTCTATACCTCCGACCAGTTCTCCAACACCGTGTCGGTGATCGATCCGTCGACCAACACCCTGCTGGGCGTCATCCGGCTGGGCGACCCCACGCCGCTGAACCTCAGCCCGCTGTATCGCGGCCAGCTGCTGGTGCATGGCATGGGGTTCTCGCCCGATCACAGGACGTTGGCGGTTATCTCCATCGGCTCCAATTCGGTCACCTTCATCGACACGGCGACCAACGCCGTCAAACACACCAGCTACGTCGGTCGCTCGCCGCACGAGGCCTTCTTTACGCCGGATGGCCGCGAGGTCTGGGTCGCGGTGCGCGGCGAGGACTATCTGCAGATTCTGGACGGAACGACCTTCAGGGAGACCGGCCGGATCAGCGTGCCGAATGGCCCGGGCATGACGATTTTCGCGCCCGACGGCCGATACGCCTATGTCTGCTCCAGCTTCTCGCCAGAGACGGAGGTGATCGACACGGCCACCCGGCGGATCGTCGGCCGCGTGGCGCAGGTCAGTCCTTTCTGCCCCGACATCGCCGCGACGCCCGACGGCCGCCAGGTGTGGATGACCCTGAAGGACACCGGCAAGGTGATGGTGTTCGACGCCCGCCCGCCGTTCGCCGTGCTGAAGGTGCTCGACACCGGCCCGATCACCAACCACGTCAACATCGTGCGCAACGGCGCGGGCCAGTTCGCCTATGTAACCGTCGGCACGGAGAATTTGGTCAAGGTCTTCCGCACCGACGACTTCACGCAAGTGGCGTCCATCGCCGTCGGCTCCCTGCCACACGGCCTGTGGCCTTCCGGCGACGGCTCGCGCATCTATGTCGGGCTTGAGAATGGCGATGCGGTCGCGGCGATCGACACGGCGACCAACACGGCCATCGCCACCATCCCCATCGGCCAGGCGCCTCAAGGCGTCGCCTATGTGCCGAACGCGGTTCCGACGGGCGACGGCAAGGCCGGCCTTGAGCCGCTGGGCGTCGCGGGACAGTCGTACAAGCTGGTCCTAGCCGGCGATGGACCGGGACCACGCACTCAGATCACCTTGTTCGATCAAGGCCAGGTCCAGGTGCTCCAGGCCGCCGCCGTCGGCTTGAAGCCCAAGGCGCCCTATGTGCTGGCGCTGTCCAATACGCCGGATGGATCGATTGAGCTGCAACCCCTGGCGGCCTTCATGACAAATCCTGCCGGCGCGGCGATCGTCGACACGGTGGGCCCATTACGCAGCGTGGTCAGCGCCGACACCCCTGCGCCGCGCCGATATCTCGTTATCGTCGAAGGCAAGCCGGACGCCCTCGGTCCTGTCGTCCAGCGTCAGCGAGACTGAACGGTCCGCCAGGCGCTCACCGCGCCTGGCGCCATGTCCTCGCCCCCCAGCAGGAGCGCGGCCCCGTCCGGCGCGGGCGCCACGCGGTGCTCCGGCGCGAAGTTGATGGCGAAGGTTACGCCGTCACGGGTGCGGACACGCACGCCTTCAGGCATGGGCGTGAGCGCCAGGCCGGCCTGATCGGCCAGGCGGCCGATCACCACGTCCCAAAGAGCCGCCTCCGGCCAGGTCGCCAGATAGTGCCATTGTCCATGGTGCAGCCAGGCCGGGGCGCCGTCCGTGAAGCGTGCAAGCGGCGGCAGGCCGGTCTCGATCTCCTCGCGCCACACCCGCGCCGATAAGGCGCGCTCGCCGAGGAAGACATGCGGACCGGCGCCCGGCCGCAGGCTCTCAACTCGTTTAATCTTAAATGACATGCGCGATTGCAGCACGCCCGGCGGCAAATCTAGGGGAATATGGCCCTCCGGCGTGCGCGAGCCGGTGCGGGGCCCGAACAGCACCACCGCGCCTGACGCCTCAAGCCGATCGAGCGTCTCCGGGGCCAGGATCGGCAACGATGGGGCGACCACCAGCTTGTAGCCGCTGAAGTCCGCATCCGGCGGGACGATGTCTACATCCAGCCCCTGTCGCCGTAGGGCGCTGTAGGCCTCGGACGCCAGCATCAGCCCGTTGAACCCCTGGCCCTGCGGCTGAATCTGCAGATGCCAGTCGGCCTCGTAGCTGAACACCAGCGCCACATCGGCCTGGCGGCAAGGCGCCAGCTCCCCAAGCGCCGCGATCTCCCCCGCCACTTGGCGCGCCTCGCCGGCGCCCTCGGCCTCGACATTGTCGGGCCGGTTCAGGCCGGCGTGCATCTGCTCCTGCGCGAACGGCGCCTGCCGCCAGCGGAAATAGCTCACCACTTCGGCGCCGTGCGCGAAGGCTTCCCAGGTCCAGGCCCGCACCATCCCCGGCAAGGGCGCGGGGTTGTAGCGCGCCCAATTCACCGGCCCCGGCTGCTGCTCCATCACCCACCAGCGCCCCCGACCGCAGCCGCGATAGAGGTCGTGGTGAAAGGCGGCGATATCCGGATGGCCCTGGCGCAGGTAGCGCAGCTTTTCCGCGGGCGTGGCCCAGAACTGCTCCAGGAAGCCCAGCGGGTAGCTGTCCCAGCAGGCGAAATCCAGGTCCTTGGCGACCTCGAAATGGTCGAACTCGGTATAGAAGCCCATGAAGTTGTGGGTGATGTCCCGCCCTGGCGACAGACGCCGCAGGATGTCGGTCTGCACCCGGTTGAAGCTGGCCACCTCGTCCGAGGCGAAGCGGAAATAGTCCAGCCGGTGGCTGGGGTTGGCTTCGGTCACCGTCAGATTCGGCGGGTCGATCTCATCGAAGGTTCGGTATTCCTGCGACCAGAAGACAGCGCCCCAGGCCCGGTTCAGCGCCTCGATGGACTGGTAGCGCGCGCCCAGCCAAACCCGGAACCGCCGCGCCGCATTGGGAGAATAGCTGCGGGTGGTGTCGTGGCAGCCGTATTCGTTGTCGGTCTGCCAGGCCCCAACGGCTGGATGACGGCCGTAGCGTCCCGCCACCGCCTCGGTGATGCGGGCGCACTCGGCGCGGTAGGACTCGCTGGAAAAGCAGTAGTGCCGCCTCGAGCCGAACCCGCGCACATGGCCGTCCTCGTGCACGGCCAGCATATCCGGGTGGGCGTCCACCAGCCATTTCGGCGGGGTCGCGGTGGGGGTGCACATGACGATGCTGAGGCCGGCCGCGCCAAGCGTCTCCACCGCCTCGTCCAGCCAGGCCCAGTCGAAGCGGCCGGGCTCCGGCTCGATCCGCGACCAGGCGAACTCGCCGATCCGCACCCAGCTGATGCCCATCTCGGCCATGCGCCGGGCGTCGTCCGCCCACATCGCTTGCGGCCAGTGTTCCGGGTAGTAGCAGACGCCGAGCTTCATGCCTTGGAGCCTTCCTGGTTGAGCCAGAGCCTGGCGGATTTGCCGTGGCAAGACTTGGGTGCGTGGTTCGAGACGGCCTGCGGCCTCCTCACCAAACTCGGGAATTTGGGCAGCACAAAAGGCGAGTTTGGTGAGGAGCGTAAAGCGCGTCTCGAACCACGCACAAGCTCAACTCACCGCCGCCCTGAGCCGTGCGGCCGCGGCTTCCGGCGTCAGGTCGCGTTGCGGCATGGCCAGCATCTCGAAGCCGACCATAAATTTGCGGATCGTCGCCGAGCGCAGAAGCGGCGGATAGAAGTGGGCGTGCATCGTGAAGTGGGGCGCGGCTTCATCGTCGCCGTCCATCGGCCGCTGGTGGAATCCCATGGTGTAGGGAAAGGGCGCGGAGAACACCTTGTCATAGGCGCGGGTCAGCTGGCCCAGCAGGTCGGCCAGCGCCAGGCGTTCGCCATCGTCCAGCTTATCCAGCCCGCAGACGGACCTGCGCGGCAGCACCAGGGCCTCAAACGGCCACGACGCCCAGTAGGGGACCAGGGCGACAAAGCCGTCGTTGGCGCAGATCAGCCGCGCGCCCTCCTCCAGCTCGCGCCGCAGATAGGCGGCCAGCATCGGCTCGCCATGGGCGTCGTACCAGGCGCGCTGGCGGGCGTCCTCCTTGGCCAGTTCGTTGGGCACGCCGGCCGTGGCCCAGATCTGGCCGTGCGGATGCGGGCTGGAGGCGCCCATCATCTCGCCCCGGTTTTCGAAAATGGTCACCGCGCCTATGTCGTCGCGTTTGGCCAGTTCGGTGGTTTGCTGGGCCCAGACCTCGACCACCGCGCGGATCGCGTCGGTCTGCATGCGCGCCATGGTCAGGCTGTGGTCCGGCGAATAGCAGATCACCCGGCAGACGCCGGATTCCGGCTCGGCCACCAGCAGGCCGTCGGGGGACGCATGCGCCTCGCCACCCTCAGCCAGCAGGGCCGGAAAGTCGTTGTCGAATACGAATGTGCCGGCATAGTCGGGATTGTGAACCCCGCCGGCGCGGAGGTTGCCGGGACAGAGGTTGCAGGCCGGATCGTGCGCCGGCGTGGCGACCATGACGGCCTCGGCGACCGCGCCTTGCCACGGACGCGATATCCGGTGGGGCGAGACCAGCACCCAGTCGCCGGTGAGGATGTTGAGGCGGCGTTCGGGTTTCAGGTCGCTCACAGCATCACCTCGCCCGCGCCGGCCACCGCGCGACAGACGAAGGCCGACGGCACCTTGCCGAGTATGGCGCCATAATGCTCGCCGATCGCCGCCTGTGCGCTCGCCGCCTGCTCACGATCGGCCAGGGCGATGATACAGCCGCCAAAGCCGCCGCCCATCATGCGGGCGCCGAACACGCCGGGGGTCTCGCGGGCGATCTGGGCCAGTTGATCGACCTCGGGCACGCTGACTTCCATGTCGTCGCGCAGGCTGGCGTGGGACTGGTTCATCAGGCCGCCGAGGGCCACCAGGTCGCCGCGCGCCAAGGCGTCGGCCGCGCGCCGCACCCGCGCCGTCTCGGTGACCACGTGCCGGCAGCGTTTGGCGGGACCCGGCGGCAGGCACGGCAGGGCGCTGGCCAGATCGCCTTCGGAAACCTCGGCCAGCAGGTCCACGCCCAGAATCTTCGCCGCCGTCTCGCAGTCGGCGCGCCGGTCGCGATAGGCGCCGTCGACATGGGCGTGGCGCACACCGCTGTCGACCAGCAGGAAGCTGGCGTTGTCCGGCAAAGGCGCCGGCGTTGAGGTCAGGCGGGCGCAATCCAGCACCAGGGCCGCGCCCTCGACGCCATTGGCCGAGGCGTACTGGTCCATGATCCCGCACGGCATGCCGACGAAGTCGTTCTCCGCCTTCTGGCCCCAGCGGGCGATGCTGAGCCCGTCGGCGGACCGCCCAGCCAGCGCCAATAGCGCGTGCGCGGCCGCCACCTCGATCGCCGCCGAGGAGCTGACGCCGGCGCCGATGGGCACAGTGCTCTCGATCATCAGGTCGGCGCCGGGGACATCGATGCCCGCATCCATCAGCACCTTGGCCACGCCGGCCACATAGTCGCTCCAGGCGCCGCGCGGGGTCAGGGAGTCGAGGTCCAGCTGGGCGGGCTCGTCGAACCCTTCAGCAATCACCGTCAGCCACCGCGTCCCGTTGGCCGCCGCCGCGATGCGGCACCACCGGTCGATCGCCGCCGGCATGGCCAGGCCGCCGCAATAGTCGGTGTGCTCGCCGATGATGTTGATCCGGCCCGGGGCCTGGAACAGCCGGGGCGCCGCGCCGAAGCGGGCGCGGAAGGCGTCGGCCTGGGCAGGGGAGGTCAGCTCATGGTGCGGTAAGCCCGTCATCGCTGTTCGCGGTGGCTGGGTTTGAGGCGCATGTCAATTTACCTTCTCCCGCAAGAGGGAGAAGGAAATCAGTCAAGCCACCGTCACCTGCTCGCCCTTGCGCACAAGCGGGATCGCATTGCGGCGCAAATGTTTGGTCCGGCCGTCCAACATCGGCTCGCGGGTGTACTGCGCCAGATAGACCCGGCGATAGCGGGAGGTGGAGTTGGCGCCGGTGGCGTGCAGCAGCAGGCTGGAGAAGGCGACGATGCTGCCGGCCTCGACCTCCACCGTCACCGCGCCGTCGTTGTCGGTCCAGCCGATCAGGTCGTTGGTGCCGGCCTGGCGCGTGTGGGGCACGATGCCGTCGCGGGTGGCCGGCACCTGCGAGAAGGGCAGCACCCGCACCGTGCCATTGGCCTCGGTGGCGTCATCAAGCGGGCACCAGCAGGTGAGATAGGGTGCATGGTCCACCGGACCGCCGTTGCCGACCACATAGCCGGAATCCTGGTGCCAGCCGAACGGCAGGCCGCCCTCGGCGCCCTTCACCACGAACTGGTCGAAGAAGAAGTAGGCGTCGTCGCCTAGCGTCGCGCGGCAGACGTCGGCCATGGTTTCGCTGAACAGCATGTTGCGCAGGGCCGGCTGCTCGCGCTGGCACTCGTTGGCGAAATAGCGTTTGCCCCGGTGGGTGATGCCGATGGTGTCGACGCCCAAAGCGTCCATCCGCGCATCCTCCCGGGCGACGAAGCGGTCGCACTGGCCGCGCAACAGCTCCAGCATCTCGCCCTTCAGAATGCCGGGAAAGACGGCATAGCCCTCGGCTTCGAACTGTTCTTTCTGGGTTTCAAACTTGGTCATGGCGTTTGCTCCACTTGGCTTATTTTACGCGCTCGCGGCCTATGCCGCCACGGGCTCTGGTTCAGGGTCCGCGGCGACGATGCGGGGCAGCAGGAGCTGCACCCAACCGACGCCCAGCAGGTAGGACACGGAGGCCAGGCCCAGCAGCGGGGCGTAGCCATAGCCGGCGCCCAGCACCCAGCCGGCGGCCTGCAGGATGGCTGTGCCGGCCATGTTGCCGCAAAAGGCGCCCAGGCTGATCACCGTCGCCACCCGGGGCGCCGGCGAGATGTCGGTGGCCAAGGCGAAGACATTGACCGAGAAGGCCTGGTGCGCCGCCAGGGTCAGGCCGAGGATGGCCGCCGCCGCCCAATAGTTGTGAACCGCCAGCACCAGCCAGACCGGCGTCACCAGCAGGGCCGAGGCGAGCAGGCTGATCTTGCGGGCCGCGTTCAGGCTAGCGCCCCGCTCCATCATTCGCCTGGGAGCCCAGCCACCAATCAGCGAACCCACGGCGGCGCAGGCGTAGATCACCGCCAGCGGCGCGCCGAACTGGGCCATGCTCAGGTGAAACACCCGGTGGAACAGATCCGGCATCCAGAACAGCAGCAGCCACCAGACCTGGTCCGACAGCACCTTGGCGCCCGCGACAGCCCAGGTGCGGCGATCGGTCAGCACCTCGCCCCAGCGGACCTTGTCCTTCGCCGCCGGCGCCAGGTGCGGCGCATGTTCGACGCCCTTGCCCGGCGAGGCGATGAACCAGACCGCGACCCAGACCAGACCCAGGCCGCCGGTGACCAGAAACGAATTGGCCCAGCCGATTTGAAGCGCCAGCCAGGGGATGATCAGCGGGGTGATGATGGCGCCCACCGTATTGGCCGCGTTCATGATCCCCAGGGCCACGGATCGATCCTCGTTGCGGAACACCGCGGCGATAGTCTTGATGGCCGTGGGCGTGCCGAAGGCCTCGGCGCCCCCCAGGGCCACGCGCGCGACGGTGAACTGGCCCAGAGTGCGGGTGAAGGCGTGGGCCATGGCCGCGAGGCTCCAGCTTCCCACGGCCAACGGATTGGCCCTGCGCCAGCCGATCCGGTCCACCACCCAGCCGGAGCCCAGCAGAGCGATGGCCGAGGCGAACTGGAACACCGAGGTCAGCCGGCCATAGTCGCTGTCGGTCCAGTGCAGGCTTTCCTGCAGCATCGGCTTGAGCACGGCGATGATCTGGCGGTCGGCGTAGTTCAGCATGCCGCCCGCGATCAGCATCACCAGGATCAAACGGTTGCGGGCGCTCCACATGGCGACGATCAGGCGTCTGGTATGGCGGCGAACAGGGCCGCGTGGGGCGAGCCGGCGCGATAGAAGACCGGCGGCTGGCCGAGCGGCGCGGCCACCTCGACCTCGGCGCCGCCCTCGAAGGTCTTGCCGCTCCAGGGGTGAACCCAGCGCTCGCCCGCGGGCAGATAGACGCTCCAGCTCGCGGCGCCCGCGTCGATCACCGGCGCGACCAGCAAGTCAGGGCCATAGAGGTAGACGGTCTGACTCTCGTAAGCCCGCGGGTCGTCCTCGAAGTGCAGGAATAGCGGCCGCTGCAGCGGAAGCCCCGTGCGCGCCGCCTCTTGCGAAATCTCCGACAGATAGGGCGCGAGATGGCGATAGATCCGCGTCATCTTGGCGAAGTGGGCCAGCACCTCGGCGTCCTGGTCGATCTGCAGATTGTCGTCCGGCCGGTTGCCTTCGTGGCTGCGCATGACCGGCGTAAAAGCCGCCATCTCGCTCCAGCGCATGATCAGCTCGGCGGTGCGGACATTGCCGAACAGGCTGGTGTAGCCGCCGATGTCGCTGTGGTGGAAGGCGTTGCCCAGGAGGCCGGACGACAGGGCGCCGCAGATCACCGTCTGCAAGCCGTCGTGGCGCGTGAAGTCCACCGACTGGTCCCCGGCCCACAGCAATGGGCAGGAACGCTGCACGCCCGTGTAACCGGCGCGCATGAACCAGACGATCTGGCCGGTCTTGCCCCGACTGGCGACGGCCTTGGCGTTGACCTCGCCCCACAGGATCGGCCAGGCATTGTGGGCCAGCATGCCGTCCAGGCCGCAGTGCAGGCGCACGTCATGCGGCAGGTATTCGCCGAAATCCGCCATCCAGCCGGACAGGCCGAAGTCCAGCATGTTGCGGCCGATCACCACCTCCTCGAACCAGGCCGCGGCGTCCGGATTGGTGAAGTCGACGATGCCGCAGATGAACTCGCCAAAGTCCACCAGATAGGGCGCATCCTCATCCGGCTTCAGGGCCAGATAGCCGGCCTTCTCGGCGACCGGATAGAGCGAGCCGTCGACACAGAGATAGGGGTTCACATAGCCCAGGAAGCGGACGCCCTGCCGCTCAAGCTCAGGGATGGCCCTATCGAGGCCCGGGTAGCGCTTCGGGTCCCATTTCCAGTCCCAGTACAGCCGCCGGCCGAACGAGGTCTGGCGGATGCCGACCCAGTCCTCGCACCAGAGGCCGGAGATGGCCGCGCCGGCGTCCTGGTAAAGCTTCAGCCGCTCCAGGCTTTCCGCACCCTCCTTCAGGCCGACGATGGCGCCCTGCATCACCCAGTCGGGCAGCGGCGGCTGGTGACCGAACCGGGCCGACAGGGCCTCGACGATCTGGGTGTAGTGGTCGCGCGCCCAAAGCTCGATCCGCTCCGGGACTGCCCAGACCTCCAGCTCGTGGAAGTCGCCATGGCGGAAGTCGAAGGCCGAATAGGCGGTGGTCTCCAAATGCAGCGCATAGCGGCGCGAGGAGACATAGGTCGGCTGCGGATAGTTGGTGTTGTAGTAGTCGCCGCCCGCGCCATTGCGGTCGGATTTGAAGGTGATCAGGGTCGACTTGTCACGCCCCTGGCCGGGTTCCGACGTCCACAGCGGAAACCTGCGGCCGCGCATGTCGAAGTAGGACATCTGCTCGCCGCCACCCCAGACCCGCTCGCCGGTTTCGGCGGCGAAGCGGAGCCACAGGCGATTGATATCGGCGGCGACGCCGGAAAAGCCGATGCTCGCCCCGTCTTCGTCACCGGTGATGGTCAGGGTCAGAGCCGCCGGCTGATCGGCGGAGGCGCTGAGTCCAATTCGCGTGGCGGCGCCATCCCGGGTCACCGCCGCGTGCTCTAGTGGCACGCGGGCCACGACGTAGTCGTCGATCTTGAAATGGCCCTTGCGCATCTCGATCGTCGGCTCGCCGGCGCCGAGGTAAGCGAAGGGGGCGTCCGCGCGATGGCGGATCAACAGCCGTCCGCCCAGGATCAGGTCAAAACCGTCGGCCCGCTCGATGACCGCCATATCCGTTACCGCTCCACGCGGCGCGCCGCGCATTCTTGCAAAAAGAAACGGCGCACGGGAAGCCCATCAGGGGGCGGGCCGCCCGCGCGCCGGCGCGCTCAACCGAGGTCGAGCACTCTAAGCCTTACTAGAAGTCCTTATGCAGGTTGACGCCGAAGTAGCGGTCGTCATCCCGGGGCACCCACCGGATGATCCCCGTCGAGCCCTCGTCGCCCGCCGACAGGTAGGAGGAGTAGTGGGTGTTGGCGATGTTCTTCACCAGCACCCTGGCGCTCCAGCCGTTAGCGTCGCTGATCAGGCCGATCGAGGCGTTCCAGATGCCATAGGCGGGCTGGATGGTCTGCGGGGTTTCGGACAGCTGGTACTGGGTGGCGGACTGCCAATTGTAGTCGGTCTCCAGATCCAGATCGAGGGCCGAGACCAGCGGCAGGCGATACTCAGCCTGCGAGTGGCTCTTCCAGCGCGGCGCGAACGGCAGCGGCTCGCCGTTGATGTAGCAGGTGATCGCCGAGCCGGTCGGGCAGGGAAAGGAGACCACATAGGCGTCGTCATACATGCCGTTGAAGGTCAGGGTCAGGCCCTGGACTGGCTTGGCGGTGATGTCCGCCTGAACGCCCTCCGTCCGAACCGAGCCGGCGTTCACCAGGTTGGTGACCAGGGCGCCGTTGACGTAGAAGGTCGAATTGGCCTGATAATTCTGGAAGTTGGTCAGGAAGGCGGACACGTCGGCCTGCACGCGCCGATCCCAGAACTGGCCCTTCATGCCGACCTCATAGGAGTCGGAGGTCTCAGGATTCAGCGGCGGCTCCTCGGCGGCGATCTGGTTGAAGAAGACGTTATACGCCGGCCCCATATAACCATGGGAGTAGGTGACGTAGGACGTCACCGTCTCGCTGAGGTCGTACTGCAGGCCCGCGCGGCCGGCGAAACCGGTCTTGGTCTCCGAGCCCGAGCCGGAGAAGTTCGCCTGTATGCCCACGATGGAGGTCGGGGTGGCCGGCGCCACAGGCAGGGTCGTGACGCGGGTGTTGTAGTAGGACAGGTCGTCGCCAATCACGCGGCCGCCCAGGACCACGCGGAAGCTCTTGGTGACGTTGACATTGGCTTCGCCGAAGACGGCGTAGTTCTGGTCGGTCGATCCGTAGTGGGCGATGCCGTTGTTGTAGCCCGGGAGCGCGCCGCCGACCGCCTGCACCTCCTCGCGCTCGTAGGTCTCGTGATCGACGCCGTCGAGATAGTAGAGCCCGGCGACATAGTCGATCAGACCGCCCTTCGGCGAGGCGATCCGCAGCTCTTCGGACGTCTGGGAGAAGTCCAGGTGACCGATATCCTCGACTCCGGGATAGGTCGCCGTGATGGTGGAGAGCTGGTCGTAGTCCTGATGCTGAACGTTGCGCCAGTCGCGGTAGGCGGTGATCGACGTCAGCCGGTAGCCGCCGCCCAGGTCCCAGTCGATCTGAAAGGAGACGCCGTCATTGACGTCGTCGGCGTTGCTCTTGACGTCGGTGCTGATGGTCCGGTTGTCGGCCGAGGGCGTGACGCCTTCCGACGCCAGCAGGGCGGCAAAGCCCGGATAGTTGGAGACGGCGTTGGTGGGATAGGCGACGCGGTTGGTGGTGGTCCAGACGCCCGTGGGGTTGGTCTCGTAGGAGTGGGTGTAGTCGAGACCGAGCGTCAGGGTCAGGGCGTTGTTGGGCGTGGCCACGAACTTGGCGCGGCCGCCGGTGTTGTCATAGCCGTTGACCTTGTCGTGCAGATAGATGTTGTCGACGTTGCCGGCGTAGGCGCCATTGAATACGCTGACCATGCCCTTGAGCTTGTCGCCCAGGATCGGTCCCGAGACGCCGCCGCTGAGACGGTATTCATCGCCCTCGTAGTAGCCCGCGTCGAAGAAGCCGGTCAGGGTGTTGGTGGGGTTCTTGGTCACCACATTGACCACGCCGGCCGAGGCGTTCTTGCCAAACAGGGTGCCTTGCGGTCCGTTCAGCACCTCGACGTGATCGATGTCCTGCAGGTCCACGGTGGCCTGGCCGGCCCGGGCCATGACCACCCCATCCACCACGGTCGACACCGACGGCTCGACGCCCGGCGAAGTGGAAATGGTGCCGATACCGCGCACGAACACGGTCTGGTCCTTGTTCGAGGCGCCAGTGCGGAAGTCCACCGACGGAATCTGCGAGCTCAGGTCCTGGATGTCGTTGAGGTTCTTGGCGGCAGCCTGGGCGCCGGACACGACCGAGATATTGATCGGCACGCGCTGCAGCGATTCCTCACGGTGGCGGGCGGTGACGACAACCTCGCCAACCGTGGTGCCGTTATCAGGAGCGGACTGCGCCGAAGCGGCGCCGGCGAGGGCTGTAACGGCCGCCGCGCCCATCAGGGCAAGGCGCACGCGCCCAGGTGAAAGGTGGTTCGTCATGGCTGGTATTTCCCCCAAGTTTCGCGCGCCGGGCGTGATGCTTTCCGCCCAAGGGTCGCCGATGGTCGCGCTAACGCTAACGCCGAACCAGGACTACTGCAACCCATATGTCTTATAAAAGAGTTGTAGGAACTCGTGGCAATTCATATTTAATCGGTGGGTTTTATAGATTTTCTGCAAGAACGACCTGGCTGGTCGAATAATCTTATAACTGAGACAACTGACTTCGCAGTGGTGTGCTAGCAGATAGACACCTCGCTCGAACCGCCCTATTTAAGACAACACGGCGGGGAACAGACGCAGTTGACGGAAACAGCCGGCTACCGGCCCCTCTATCGTCAGGTTTACGACATCGTTGTGCGTCGGGTGGTCCAGGGCGTCTGGAAGGCCGGCGAAGCCCTTCCCAGCGAGCAGGCCTTGGCGCGGGAGCTGGGCGTCAGCCAGGGCACCATGCGCAAGGTGTTGGACTCGCTCACCTCTGAAAAGCTGCTGGAACGGCGCCAGGGCAAGGGCACCTTCATCGCCGAGAACACCCAGGAGCGCGCCCTCTTCCGCTTCTTCCGCATGTCGCGGCCGGGCGGCGAGCGACTGGCGCCGACCTGCGGCGAGGAGACCGTCAAGGTTCGCGCGTCTCGCGCCATCGAACAGACCAAGCTCGGCCTGGCGCGCGGCGACAAGGTGATCGAGATCGTCCGCACCCGGCTGGTCGACGGCCGGCCAGCCATCCGTGAACAGATCGCCCTGCCCGCGGCGCTGTTTCCGGGCATTGAGAAACGCGGCCAGCTGCCGAACACCCTCTATTCGCTCTATCAGACCGAATACGGCATCAACATCGTCTCCGCCCAGGAGGAGCTGCGCGCCATCGCCGCCACCGCCGATGACGCGACCCATCTGGGCGTGGTGGTAGGCGAGCCGATCCTGTTGATCGATCGGGTGGCGACGTCGCTGCAGGAGCTGAAAGTCGAATGGCGCATCAGTCGGGCGCGCTGTGACGACATGGTCTATGCGGTGACGCTGAATTAAGGGTGCGTGGTTCGAGACGCGCTTCGCGCTCCTCACCAAACCTAGATTTATGAGGCGCAAAAGGGTCGGTTTGGTGAGGAGCGGCGCGCAGCGACGCGTCTCGAACCATCCGCGACCTCAATTTTGCGTCAGACCGCCATCGACCACGAAGTTCGCGCCCGTACAGCCGCCGCTTTCGTCCGAACCCAGAAACAGCGCCATGCGCGCCACATGCTCGGCGGTCAGGCGGAATTTCAGCGATTGCAGGCCGATGAACTCCGCGTCCAGTTCCGGCGTCAGCCACAGCGCCTTCTGCCGTTCGGTCAGGATGGCGCCGGGGACGATGCAGTTCACCCGCACCCCCGTTGGTCCCAGCTCCCGCGCCAGGGTCCGCGTCAGGCCGTTGATCGCCGCCTTCGAGGTCGTGTAGCCGGCCATGCCGGGCCGGCCGCGCATCCAGGACACCGATCCCAGCATGATGATCGAGCCGCCGCCCCTCGCCGCCATCCCGGGCGCAACCGCCTGGCTGGCGAAGAACTGGTGGTCCAGGTTGAAGCTCAGCAGCCGGCGCCAATCTTCGGGCTCGATCTCAGCGAAGGCCTGGCGGTCGTCCTTGCCGGCGTTGTTGATCAGCACGCCGATCCCATCCTGCTCGGCCTCGATCTTGGCCAGGGCCGCGCGCAGGGCTGTGATGTCGGTGAGGTCGCAAGGCGTGAAGGCCGCGCCAGTCTTGGCCGCCATCGCCTCGCCGCCAGCGACATCGATGTCCAGGAAGCTCACCCGCGCGCCTTGCGCCGCGAAGGCCTCCACCAGGGCGCCACCGATGCCCGAAGCGCCGCCGGTGATCACCACGGAGCGCCCGTCGAGCGAGCGATAGCGGACGCTGTCGTAAAAGTCTGTCATCCCCCCCGCCGCCTCAGATTTCAGGATCGAAGGGCGGAATGGCCAGGCCGGCGACCCCCGGCTCGAAGGCGTAGAGATCGCCGCCCTCCTTGCCTTCGTCCGCCGCCGTGGTGACGAACAAGGTTTTGAGACCCTCCCCGCCAAACGCCGGCATGGTCACCTTGCGGGCGGGCAGCGGATATTGCGCCATCAGTCGCCCGTCGGGATCATAACGATGCAGCCGGCCACCCTCGTACTGAGCGCTCCAGTAGCAGCCTTCGGCGTCCATGGTCGCGCCATCGGGGCGGCCGCGGTCGGTGTCGGTGGGTTCGATCCGCACGAACTCGCGCTGGTTTTCCGCCTCGCCGGTCGCCGGGTCATAGTCCCAGCGCCAGATCACGAAGCGCGGCGTGTCGGAGTGGTAGAGGGTCTTGCCGTCCGGCGAGAAGGCGACGCCGTTGGAGGTCATGATGCCGTTGGTCAGCTTGGCCAGACCCCGCCGATCGCAGCGATAAAGTCCGGCCGTGCCGCCGGCCTTAAGCTCGTCCAGGGTCCCGGCGTAGTAGCGGCCGGCTGGATCGACCTTGCCGTCGTTGAACCGGTGGGTGGCGGCGTCCTCCGGATTGGTCGCGAGTTCGCGCTGCTTCTTGCCCGCGTCGTCCAGCAGCCAGACCCCTGATCGCAGGCCGGCGACAAAGCCGCCGCCCTTGGCCGGGGCGAAACAGCCGACCTCTTCCTCGACCGTGTCGACGCGGTGCGCGCCGCTGTCCGGGTCGAAGTGGTGGATCTTCCTGGCGGTGATGTCGGCAAAGGCCAACACGCCTCTGTCCGCCAGCCAGACCGGCGACTCGCCCAGTTGGCAGTCGGCCTTCAACACCCGTTCGAACTGATCCCTCACGCCGCCGCCTCCAGTTCGATTTCGATATCGCCACGCAAGGATGCGCCGGGCGCCAGAACGGTCATCGCGTGCTCCTTCACATCCGGCCGGTTGATGGCGTTGGCAAGATGGGTGACCGGCTCGACCGCGTAGAAGTCGCGATCTTTGGGGGTGTAGAGCCGCAGAACCCGAAAGGCCCGACTGGCTCGCATCCGGATGACCGAGCCAGATGGCGCGGACATGCGCGCAAGGCCGCCCCAGCCGGAAAAGTCGTTGTCGATCTCATCCGAGTTCAAGGCGCGGCCGCCCACGTAGTTCCAGGCCTCGCCGGTCTCGACGGTCGAGGGCAGCATGTCGGGGCCATTGCGCCAGGCGCCATCGGCGCGGAACGCCAGGGTCTCGCCAAGCCGGCGCGGAAAGAAGGTGTGGAAGCCCAGGCCGGCGGGCGCCGGCGCTGGCTCCAGATTGGTCACCGACATGCGGATCGTCAGCCGCCCTGGCGTCAGCACGAACCGCAGGCTGGCCTCGAAGGCGAACGGCCAGTCGGCATCGGCGGGGCTCGAAGGCTGATGATGCAGGGCCAGGGTGCAGGCGCGGGCGGCCTCGGATTCGACAGCCCAGGGCCTGAGCCAACCGACGCCATGGATGCTGTGCGGGGCGCCGATGAAGCTGGTGTCGAGCTGGTGCGCCACGCCATCGAAGACGAACCGCCCGTGATCGATCCGGTTGGCATAGGGGACCATGGGATAGCCCGCGGTCATGCGAACGTCGCCCGCCGCGATCGATTCGGTGGGCGTCTGCCGCAGGATATTCTCGCCCTTGTGGGTGAGCGACAGCAGCGAGCCGCCGATGGACGGCGCGATCTTTGCGGTCCAATCGCCGGCGGTGAGGGTGATGGGATCGGTCATCGATTTACCGGGACAGCAAAATCCACTCATCCCGGCGAGTGCCGGGACCCCGATCATAGGGCGCCGACCGTAGGTTTGAGAGTGAGGATACGCTTTGCAAGATCAACGCTCTGTCATCTGGG
>Ga0302317_10000370_pt1 | contig 39518 bp, 34 predicted proteins | sample III_Palsa_N3_3_FD_200450 | JGI IMG/M metagenome (GOLD analysis project Ga0302317, IMG submission 200450) | Peat permafrost microbial communities from Stordalen Mire near Abisko, Sweden - III_Palsa_N3_3 | ecosystem: Environmental > Terrestrial > Soil > Palsa > Peat permafrost | place: Sweden...
CCGGCGAGGAGCGTTACTGGAACAGTGCGCTCGGAGCCGCGCAGGGACTGTGGCGGTTCCTCGACCACGGGGCACGCGGCTTGTGGTACGACAAGATCGACCGGGAGGGAAAGTTTGTGTCGGAGCCCGCGCCGGCGAGCAGCTTCTATCACATCATCTGCGCCATCGCGGAATTCGGCGAGGCGCTGAAGCGCGCCGGCTGAAGCGCGCCGTGAGCACAATTGCCGCGCGGGCAGGACCCGCGTGGCAATCGGGATCCTATCAGGGCTTGCCGACCTCGACTGCCGTCGCCTTGAACGGGAAGGGCCGCGTGGGCTGCAGCGGCCACCGCGGCGCTGATCACGCCGGCCGCCAGCGCGGCCCTGATGTTTGATTTGAACATGCAATTTTTTCTTGAATTCAATGCGAGTAGGCGATGCGGTAGACGATGTTGGCGCCGTCATCGCTCAGCAGCAGCGAGCCATCCTGGTTGACCAGCAGCGCGACCGGCCGACCCCAGGCGTTGCCGTCATCGACGATGAATCCGGTCAGGAAGTCATCGTACTCACCCGTGGGTATGCCGTTCTTCATGCGCACCCGTACGACCTTGTGACCGGTGCGGAACGCACGGTTCCAGGAGCCATGCAGGACGGCGAAGCCGTCGCCCACGTACTTCTTCGGGAACGCCGATGACCCGGAGGTCGCGGTATAGAACGTCAGGTTCAACGCCGCCGAGTGGGCCTGGTAGGGCACATCCGGAGAAGTGACCTTGCCGGCCAGGTCGGGCCGCTCACCCGCATGCCGCGGATCTTCGTGGTTGCCCATGTAGTACCAGGGCCAGCCGTACCAGGCACCGGCCTTCACGCGCGTCGAATAGTCCGGCACCAGGTCATCACCCAGCATGTCGCGCTCATTGGTCGTGCACCACAGCGCCCCATTGTCCGGCTGCACCGTCAGACTGACGCAGTTGCGGATGCCGCTGGCGTAAACCTTGCCCGGCTTGTCCGAACCCACCTCATAGACCAGTACGTCGGCGCGGTTCACATCGTTGCCCCAGGCAGCGCCGAGTCCATGCTCGGCTTCCCAGGCCTTGATCTCCTCGGGCGACTTCTTCGGCATGTCCTCGGCGACGTTGGACTGCGAACCCACCGACACGTACATCCTCCGCAGATCCGGTGAGAAGACGATGTCGCGGGAGAAGTGGCCGCCGCCCGCTACCGGGGAGAGCTGCGGGACGATGATTTCCGGCAAGCCGCTGGCCTGGGTATCACCGGGCGTGTACGCATAGCGCACGATGCGGTTGGTCTCGGCGACATACAGCCACTGCGGCTTCCTGGCATTCGGGAAGAACGCCATGCCGTGCGGCAGCACCAGGCCCTGTGCGAAAGTGGTGATCTGATCCGCATGTGTGCCGTCGGCTGACGGACGCATCAGCACGATCTTGTTGGCCTGCGTCTCGCTCAGGAAGATGTCCCCGTTGGGAGCCAGCAGCATCTTGCGGGCTCCCGTCGTGCCCGTGGCGAACACCGAGAAGGTGAAGCCCGGCGGCAGTTTCACCTTGGCATCGGCCGGCTGCGGCACGAGCCTCGGAAACTTGGCGGTCGATGGTGTGTCGTAAGGCGCCGGCAACTTGGCGAGCCTGATGCGATGGATGCGGCCCGGAACGTCCTTCTTCCAGTCATCGGAGCCCTTGATGGGTTTGCCGGTGCCAGGGGACCCCGGCGGTGGTGCGAAATTCGGGGGCCCGCCGCCGCCTGCGGTGGCGGCCTTGAAGGACCCGTCCTTCACCGCCTGGAAGTACGCGATCACGTTGGCGCGATCGGCATCGTTCTGGATCGGGACGACCATGGCCGAACCTGGCACGACGGTCGTCGGGGAACTCAGGAAGCGGTTCAGGGTGTCGGCATCCCAGGTCAGGCCGGAGGCCTTCAGGGCGGCGGTGTAGCCGAAATCGGTGCTCGCGGAATGGCGGCCGAAGACGCCGTTCAGGTTGGGGCCCTGGCCGCCGCCGCTGTCACCCGGCTCGGCGCTGTGGCACAGCGCGCACTGGGCATGGAAAACGGCCTTGCCGGCGTTGGCGTCGGCACCCAACACGGGTGCAGCGCACACCAGACCGGCAAGCAAGCCTGCCGTAGTAATAGATCGCATGTAGTCCCCCCTGGCGGACAAATGGATGGGCGATTGAGATCTTAGGAAACCATTGAATTCTAGTCCTGCGCCCCGGCGCCTACAGGCCTGGACGCACGGTATGTCGGGCAGAATATAACGCAAATCCTAAGCGGTGCTAGGACATCTCAGGAACATCAGTTCCTTCGCGGCGGCCGGGATCGTCATCGGCCAATTGCCAGAAAATCCATGCGGATGCCGTGGTCATCAGGCCCACGCACAGGAACGTGGCCTGGAAGACCTGCGGATTGGTGTCGCCACCGAACGTGTCCGTGAAGGCCGCCAGCAGGCCCGCGGCGGCCGCCACCGCAAGACTCATGGCCAGCATCTGGATCATCGACAGCATGCTGTTGCCGCTGCTGGCTTCGGTGCCCTCCAGATCCTTGAGCGTCAGTGTATTCATCGCGGTGAACTGCAGCGAATTGACGATTCCGAGCACCACCAGCAACACCACCATCAGCCATACGGGTGTGGCGCGGCCCAGCAGGCCAAACGCCGCCATCGCCATGCCCACCAGCAGCGTATTGACCACCAGCACCGTGCGATAGCCGAACCGATGGATCAGCGAGGTGACCGCGCGCTTGGTGAGCATCGCCGAGAGCGAGGTCGGCAACAGCATCAGCCCGGCGTGGAAAGGCGAAAAGCCCAGCTCCACCTGCAGAAACAAGGGAATCAGGTAGGGCATGCTGCCGTTGCCCAGCCTGGCGAACAGGTTGCCGAGCAGGCCGATGCCGAAGGTGCGGATCCGGAACAGTGCCGGCGGAAACAGCGGGTGGCGCTGCTGCGTGGCGCGCAGCCAGTAGCCCACCAGGCTCACCAGCCCGAACACCAGCAGCAGCAGCACTGTCGCGTGGTGCAGTTTCAGTTCCGACAGACCGTCCAGCCCGATGGATACCGCAATCATGCCCAGCGCCAGCAGGCCGTAGCCGGCAAAATCAAACGGCGGCACCGAGGTGACCCGGGGCAGGCGCATGTGCCGCAGGGTGGCGATGGCTCCGGCAATGCCGATCGGCACGTTGATGAGAAAGATCCAGTGCCAGGAGGCGACCTCCACCAGCCACCCGCCGAGGGTCGGTCCGATCAGCGGTCCGACCAGTCCCGGAATCGCCACGAAGCTCATCGCCGGCAGTAGCTTCTCGCGGGGGAAAGTCTGCAGCAACGCCAGTCGGCCCACGGGCAGCAGCATCGCGCCCCCGGCGCCCTGCAGGACCCGCGATGCCGTGAGTTCGCCCAGGGTATGGGAGGCCGCACAGGTAATGGAGCCGCCGGTGAAGACAATGATGGCGGTCATGAAGGCACGACGGATGCCGAAGCGGTCGGCCAGCCAGCCCGAGGCCGGGATCAGCATCGCCATCGTCAGTGAGTAGGCGATGACCACGGACTGCATGCGCAGCGCGCTGGCACCCAAACTGGCCGCCATGGCCGGCAGCGCCGTATTGACAATGGTCGCATCCAGCGTCTGCATGAAGAAGCTGGCCGACACCAGCCACAACAGCGGCCGCATTTCAGCCGCCGGAGCGTTTGGCCTCATATCCCAGCTTGATCAGTTCCTGCACCAGACGGTCGCGGTGCTCGCCCTGGATCTCGATGACGCCGTCCCTGACCGCGCCACCGGCTCCGCACAGTTTCTTGAGGCGGGCGGCGAGTGACTCGAGGTCCCGGGCCGACAGCGCCAGGCCGGTGACGACCGAAACGCCTTTGCCGCTGCGCCCCGCCGTTTCCCGACCCACCCGCACCCGGGCCGTGGCGGCAGAACCATTAGGCGCGAGGCCCTTGAGACGCGCGGCGGGATCGGTCTTCATGACCACGCCGCGAAAGGTGTGTAGGGGTTTCATCGTGCGTCCAAGCGTGCACTCAAGTGCCATGCGGCCACAAGGGCCGCACGTCCCGGCGCCGCGATCGCTGCCGCCGCAGGGCGGGCGGCCACTTGAGGTAGAAGACGTACTGGCTGCGGCAGTCGCGCAGGAACAGCAGCGGTCCGTAGCCTGCACACTTCAGTACCCGTCGGTGCGTCAGCCACACGGCCAGCGCTGCCGCGCCCAACAGACAGTGTTCCCAGGCGCTCAGCAGCTTCGCAAGCGCGGGGTTGCGCGTGCGCAGCGCCAGCAGCAGCTGGGACCCGAATGCCACATGGACCAGCCCGTCGGCCACCAGCGTGCGGCACAGGATCTGCAGACGCTTGCAGTCGGTCACTACTTCGAGCGCTCGGTAATAGACGATGCCGATGATTTCCGCCGTCACCAGCACCCGCAGGCGCGATTCAAACCCGCCGCAGTGCCGCAGGCCAGGGAACGCCCGGTCGGTCAGCGCGCTGCGGATTTCAGGGATCTCATGATCCTGCATGAACTCGCCCAGCAGGCGTGCGTGCCGCTGCTCCTCGGCGATGAACAGTTCGAAGATCTCCTCGAACGGATGCTCCGCCTGGGCACCACAATGACGGCGCACGGCGGCCCGCAACCGGGTGCCGTCGGAACTTTCAGCCAGCTGAAAGGTGGCGATCGAAGCTGCGATCAGACGCCGTTCACGTGCGGTGAGGGTATCGTCGAGCCCCGCCGGCACCTGCCGCGGGTGGGCCGCCTGACTGCGGAAATGTGCGAGCCAGACCGGAAGATCCTGAAGCATGGCGGTCACCTGCGGCGTTGGAGGACTGCTAGGGATGCTCGCGGGTCTTTCGGCCATCCGGGTGGGGCAATTCGGGCAGATTGTGGCAGGATGACGCCCCCTTCGAGGATCAAGCGCAGGAGTACTCGGTGTCTGGGTTGAGGAACGCTGCCAGCCTGCTCGTAGCGCTTCTGTCCGGGGTCGTGGCTGGCGCGCAGGCGGCCCACACCGAGCCTGATGCCGACGCACGCTTCGCCACTCTCGAGCACGCCTACGTCGTCTACAGCATGAGCCGCCTGCCGGTCATGGCCACCTATCTGGGCGGGTCCTCGTTTGATCCGTCCCTCGCCGATACGGATGGCGCGCTGCGCGATGGCTCCCCGGCGGCGATCAGCGCCGAGGACGCGCACCTGCGTGAACTGCGGGCGCAGTTTGCGCAGCTGGAACCACGGCACCTGTCGGCGCGGCGACGCATCGATCGCACCGTGGCGCTGGCGCAGATTGATTTCCTGCTGCACCAGCACGAGGTGCTGCGCCTCCAGCAGCGCTCGCTCGACGCCTACGTGGAGGAGCCGCGACGCGCCGTCGACTGGCTCATCCAGGGCCTGAAGCCGGGTGCGGCGGGCGACGCCACTGAAGTGCAGTGGCAGCACGTGCTGGCCCGAACGCGCGCAGTGCCCGCGTACCTTGCCAGCGCACGCCAGCAGCTGGCCGCCGGTGTGCGCGCGGGCCATCCGCCGGACTGGCGGGTGCTGGTGGAATTCGGATTGGCCGGCAGCGTGGCCGACGCCGACTATTTCGCGCGGACCGTGCCGGGGATTGCGCAGCAGTCCCTAAGCGGGGCCACGCGCGAATCACTGCTGCGGCCGCTGCAACAGGCCGGCACGGATGCCGCGATGGCATACCAGCAGCTGCACGACTACATCGCGGCGACCTTCTTCCTGGATCCGTCGGGCACCGATGCAAAGGCCCTCAAACCCCAGTTCCGCACCGACCGCTTCGCGCTCGGTGAGCCCGAATACGATTGGGCGTTGCATAACAACCTGCATCTGGAGACTACCGCTGTGGCGCTGTACCCGCAGTCCTGGCTCGCGGTGCAGGCGGTTCGCGCGCAGCTGATCGGCGTGGCCCGCGCACTTGCCCTGGCCCATCACTGGACAGCGCCGGTCGGGACGCCCGAGGTCCTGGTGCGCAGCGTATTCGAGCAGCTCGAACAGGGCGCGCCGGCCACCGATGCTGCGATGGTGGAGTCATATGCCAGCACCAGCCGGCGACTGATCGAGTATGCCCGCAGCACCCATCTGTTCGAAGTGCCCGCACGGTACAGCCTGGAGGCGACTCTCGAGCCGCCCCCGGCGGTGCGGATTTTCGCCGCCGCTGCCCCGGGCCGGTTCTACGTGGCGCCCACGGGTGATGATCCGGCGCAGCTGCGCCGGTTGCACAATCCCGCGGCGCAGCCGGAACTCGCAGCGCGTGCGGGCTTCCCCGGTCACGAGTGGCACTATCGGATCATGGCCGAGAATCGCGCGGTGATCTCGGCGGTGCGCTGGCTGACGCCCGGCGCGGTCGCGGACTCGACCTCCATGTGGGAGGACGCGGCCTCGGATGCGGGTTGGGCGCTTTATGCACAGGGCCTGCTGGCGGAACCGCGGCCCGGGGCGCCGCATGGGTTCTATTCGCCTGAGGAACGTCTCTACCAGCTTCGCGCGCAGCTGGAGCGCGCCCTGCGCGTCCGCATCGACACGGGTCTGCACACCGGCCGATTGTCGTTTGAGGATGCGGTGACGCTGATGTCGGAGGTGATCGACTTCATGCCCGGCTCCTGCCATGACGCGCGATTGCTGGCCGATGCCGGCAAACGCGCCAGCTGCGAGCGGGCCCGCGCCGAGGTCAGGCGCTGCGCGCGCTGGCCCACGCGCGCGATCACCGCGTGGCTGGGCAAGGAGCAGATCCAGTCATTGCGACGGCGGGCGCAGCGCCTGTTCGCAAGCGACTTCTCCGAGCAGCGCTTTCACCTGGAGCTGATGAGGCAGGGCACCATCCCGGCGGGTTATTTCGCCGAGGAGCTGTTGCGCAATCTCGGACGACCGGCGGGTAATTAGAGTGGCGGCAGCACCTGCACCAGCCACTGGCTGATGGCGAGGATTTCCGGGGCACACAGCTGGTGCTGCATGGGGTAGTCGAGCCAGCGCGGGCGGTAGCCCAGATCGGTGAGGGTATCGCAGGACTTCTCGGCGAGCTCCAGCGGCACAATGGGATCCTCCCGGCCATGGCACATCAGGATGGGAATGATCCGGTTGCCGGCGGCGGCCTCCGCGGCCACGGTCGGCGCCAGGGGCAGATAGGTGGACAGCGCGAGGATCCCGGCAAGGGGTTCCGCGTAGCGCAGCCCGGCCTGCAGTGCAATCGCGCCGCCCTGGGAGAACCCGGCCAGCACGATGCGCTCGGCGCTGATGCCGCTGGCCCGCTCCCGGTCGATGAAGCCATGCACCACCGCCGCCGAATCACGGATACCGGCGGCATCCTCCCGATCGCGCACCCCGAGGCTGTAGATGTCATACCAGGCCCGCATCCGCATCCCGTTGTTGACGGTGACCGGCCGCACCGGGGCGTTCGGGAAAATGAAGCGCGGCGCGACGGTGTCCGGCAGGCGCAGCTCCGGCACCAGGGGCACGAAGTCCATCCCATCCGCCCCCAGACCATGCAACCAGATGACGCTTGCCGTCGGCGCCGTGGCAGGTGTCATGATGATGGCGTCCGGATTTGCTCGGGTGTCGTAGTTCATGGCTATACGATACCTCAGCCGCCGCCTGTTACGATGCGCACATGCCCCTTGATTATCAAAGCGCTGGCGTTGACTACCATCGCATCGATGCGCTGAAGATCCGCGCCCAGCAGGCCGCCCGGGGCACCGCCCGGCACCTGGCGGTCCATGGCGCGCAGGAGATCGCCAGTTCGCGCGGCGAATCAGCGTATGTGGTCGAAGCGCACGGTGTGCTGCTGGCGTCCATCGTGGAATGCCTGGGCACCAAAGCCCTGGTGGCCGATGCCATGCGGGCCTTGAGCGGCCGCAGCCACTACGACACCATCGCCCAGGACACCATTGCCATGGCGGTGAATGACCTGGTCACGGTCGGTGCGGCACCGATTTCCGTCCACGCCTACTGGGCGGCGGGCGGCAGCGACTGGTTTTCCGATGTGCCGCGCATGGAGGATCTGGTGCGCGGCTGGCAGGCGGCCTGCGATGTCTGCGAAGTGTCCTGGGGCGGGGGCGAGACTCCCGCTCTGGCGGGCGTCGTCGCGCCGGGCAGCATCGATCTTGCCGCCTCCTGTGTCGGAATCGTGCCCTCGCGCGCGCATCTCACCCTGGGCGATTCGCTGCGTGTTGGGGATGCCATCGTGCTCGTGGCCTCGAGCGGCATTCACGCCAACGGGGTCAGCCTGGCGCGCAAGCTTGCGCACTCCCTGGCGCAGGGCTATGCGACGCCCTTGAGCGATGGTCGCCGGTTCGGCGACGCGGTGCTGGATCCCACGGTGCTGTATCCGCCGGTGCTGAAGGCCCTGTGGGCGGCGAAGGTTCTGGCGCACTACTGCGTCAACATCACCGGCCACGGCTGGCGTAAGTTGATGCGGCATGCGGCGGATTTCACCTATCGCATGCACCGGATTCCGCAAGTGCCCGAAGTGCTGGCGTTCATGCAGCGCGAGGGGCAGATGGATGCGCGCGAGGCCTATGGCAGTCTCAACATGGGCGCCGGCTTCGCGCTGTTCGTGGCGCCGGCTGACGTGGCCGCCACACTCGCGGCGGTGCAGGCGGCGGGCCTGGCCGCCTGGCACTGTGGCGTTGTCGAGGCGGGCCCGCGTCGCGTCCTGATCGAGCCCCTCGACATCGAATATGCGGCTGACGAACTGGCCCTGCGCGGATAGATGTACGCGCTGGCCCGATCGCTGCTGTTCGCCCTGGATGCCGAACGGGCGCATGGCCTGACGCTTGCCGCCCTGCGCGTGGGCCACCGCCTGGGCCTGCTCGGCCCGTCCGCTGCGGCACAGCCGGCACAGCCGGCGCAACCGGTGGAACTGATGGGCCTGACGTTCGCCAATCGCATCGGACTCGCGGCCGGCTTCGACAAGAATGGCACCTGCGTCGACGCCATGGGGGCACTGGGATTCGGATTCGTCGAGGTTGGAACGCTGACGCCGCGCAGCCAGCCGGGTAATCCGCGACCGCGGATCTTTCGCCTGCGCAAGGCGCGCGCGGTCATCAATGGCATGGGGTTCCCCAACGCGGGCGTCGAGGCGGCCGTGCTACGGCTGCGCCGTCGGCGCTACACCGGTGTGTGTGGCGTGAACATCGGCAAGAACGCCGCCACTTCGCTTGCGGAGGCCACCGGCGATTACGTGACGGCGCTCAAGGCGGTGTACGAATTCGCCGACTACGTGACCATCAACATCAGCAGCCCCAACACCCAGGGACTGCGCCAGTTGCAGCAAGGCGCGCAACTGCGGCCGCTGCTGCAGGCGTTGCTGGCGACGCGCGCGGAAATGGCCGAGCGTGTCGGCTGGAGGGTGCCGCTGGTGGTGAAGCTTTCGCCGGATCTCGCGGCGGATGACCTGGCGGCGACCGCGCAGGTCATCCGCGAGCTGGCCCTGGATGGCGTGATCGCCACCAACACGACCCTGGACCGGACGCTCGTCGCGGGCCTGCCCCATGCCGATCGTCCCGGTGGCCTGAGCGGTGCGCCGCTGCGCGAGCGCTCGCGGGCGGTCGTGCGCGATCTGCGGGCGCTGCTGGGACCAGATATGCCGCTGATCGGCGTTGGGGGCATCAGCGGCGCGGCGGACGCGCGCGCCATGCTTGCCGCTGGTGCAGACCTGGTCCAGGTCTACACCGGGCTCATCTATCGCGGCCCGGCGCTGGTACGCGAACTGGTCGCGGCGACGCGCCACAATCGGCCATAAGTCTTCCGCACCTGCGCACATTTGCCGCATATCGCGGTCCACTTGGGGGAGTGAACTGTACCGGTAGCGGAAGGCACTGTGCCGCCGCCTTAAACGAGGTACGGGTCATGAATGCGAATGCGCGCAAGGTACACAGGACTGGGGTGGTTTTCGGCGTGGCATGCGCCGTGGCGGCAGCGCTGCCTTGCGTTGCCGGCGAGACCACCGCGGCCATGGATTCGGTGACGGTTCAGGGGCAGAGCATCCCGCCGGACAGCAGCGCTCCTGGCGACATGGACAAGGACAAGGATAAGGGCAAGAAGAAGAGCAAGGCCGCCGCCGAGGAGAACATCGGCTTCTTCAGCGGTCTGGCGATCGGCGCGGTGGTGGGCGGTCCGTTCGGCGCGGTGGCCGGCGGGATCACCGGGGCGCTGCTGGGTGAGCATTATCACAAGCAGAAACTGGCCAATCACGAATTGGCTGCGGATCTTTCCGGCAGCAACGCCGCCAAGGCAAAACTGACCCAGACGGTGATGCAGCTGGATGGCACGCTGGAACATGCGCGGGACCTCACGCTCAACATCGCCTTTCGCACCGGCGATGCCCATCTGACGACTGAAGACATCGATCAGCTGACCACGCTCGGGCAGCTGGCCGGCAGCATGCCCGGTGTGAAGATCCGCGTCAGCGGTCATGCCGATCCGCGCGGTTCGGAGGACTACAACAAGTCCCTGTCGCAGGATCGCGCCGAGTCGGTCGCCGCGGTGCTGGAGAACGCCGGTCTGGGCCAGGACCGGATCGTCATCGAAGCGCTGGGCGCGGGCGGGGCCAGTGACACCGGCAACCTGGATGACTATGCGTTCCAGCGGCGGGTCAGCGTCAAGCTGCTGGGCGAGTCCGGCGTTGCGGCGGCCGCGCAGTCTGGGGCGGTGACGGTGGCCAGCGCCGAGTGACGGCAGCGCCGTGCGGCAGCTGTGTGCCGCACGGCGTTCTACGGGACCGTCCGGTCCTTAGAGGGTTTTCACGACAGCGCGCAGCGTCTCGAAGATCTGATCGATGTGCTTGGGCTCGATGATCAGCGGCGGTGACAGTGCCAGGATGTCTGCCGTCTGGCGCACCAGCAGGCCACGCTCGAAGCACTTCACATACACATCAAACGCGCGGGCGCCCGGCTTGCCGGGGATCGGATCGAATTCCAGTCCGAGGATGAGGCCGTAATTGCGCACGTCGATGACATGGGGCAGGCCGCGCAGCGAGTGCGAAGCCTCCTCCCATTCCTTGGCGACACTCTTGGCGCGGGTCAGCAGGTTCTCGCGCGCATAGATGTCCAGGGTCGCAAGTCCCGCGGCACAGGCGGTCGGATGACCCGAGTAGGTGTAACCGTGGAAGATCTCGATGCCATCCGGGCCGTTCATGAATGCTTCGTAGATGGTCTTGCTGACGATTGCGGCGCCCATGGGCACGCAGCCGTTGGTCAGACCCTTCGCGCAGGTGATGATGTCCGGGGTGATACCGAATTCCTGCGCGGCGAAGGGCGCACCGGTGCGGCCGAAGCCGGTGATGACTTCATCGAATATCAGCAGGATGCCGTGCTTCGTGCAGATATCGCGCAGCCGCTGCAGGTAGCCCACGGGCGGCAGCAGCACGCCGGTGGAACCGGCAATGGGCTCGACGATCACGGCGGCAATGGTGGAAGCATCCTGCAGGGCAATGATCCGTTCCAGCTCATTGGCCAGTTCGGCGCCGTGCTGGGGCAGGCCGCGAGAGAACGCGTTGCGCGCGATGTCATGCGTGTGCGGCAGATGATCGACATTCGGCATCAGCGTGCCCGACCACATCTTGCGGTTGGCCGCGATGCCGCCGACTGAAATGCCGGCGAAGCTCACACCGTTGTAGCCGCGCACGCGGCCGACGAGGCGGGTGCGGCGCGCTTCCCCGCGCACCGCGTGGTAGCCGATGGCGATCTTCAGCGCCGTATCGACGGCTTCTGATCCGGAATTGCCGAAGAACACGTGATCCAGTCCGGCCGGCGCCAGTGCCGCGACGCGGTTCGCCAGCTCATAGGCGCCCGGATGCCCCATGTTGAACGGCGGGGCGTAATCCATGGTCTCGAGCTGCCGGGCGACGGCCTCGGTGATCTCGCGCCGACCGTGACCGGCGTTGACGCACCACAGGCCTGCGACAGCATCCAGGATCTGGCGTCCGTCGGCGGTCCAATAATGCATACCGGAGGCTTTCGCGAGCATGCGCGGTTTGGCCTTGAACTGCCGGTTCGGCGTGAAGGGCATCCACAGGGATTCGAGCGAGGGCGTCGACATGATCGTGTGCTCCGGAGCGCGAGTGTGTACGGTGAACGAGGGGGCCTATGATAAAGAAAGTTGACAATTTGGGCTAGAAGGCCCGAAATTTCCTCCCATTCGTTGAGTATCCTCAACATATTAGTCGTTTACATAATATGAGCATCGACGTTGGCACGAAGCTGCGCAGCGTACGGGTGGCCTTCGGGCTGTCACAGCGAGCCCTGGCGCGCCGCGCCGGGGTCACCAATGGCCTGATCTCCCTGATCGAACAGAATCGGGTCAGCCCCTCGGTCAGTTCCTTGAAGAAAGTACTGGATGGAGTCCCCATGACCCTGGCCGAATTCTTCACGCTGGACGAAGGCAGCGCGCCGCAGATGTTCTTTGGCGCCGACGAGTTGGTGGAAATCGGCACTGAGCAGGTCTCGCAGCGACTGGTGGCGGCACAGCGCAGCGGACGGCAGCTCTCGCTCGTGCACGAGCGCTACGCCCCCGGGGCCGTCACCGGCGATGAAATGCTCGCGCATCGCGGCGAGGAGGGCGGGGTGGTCATCCGGGGGCGCATCGAGCTGACCATTGGTGGCTCCATGCGCGTGCTCGGGCCGGGTGATGGCTATTACTTTGCCAGCCAGCTGCCCCATCGCTTCCGCAATCTCGGTCGGGAAGTGTGCGAAATTGTCAGCTGTGTCACACCCCCAAGACAGTAACGGATGAGTACCCCTTCCGAGGACGGCGCATCGCTGTCATTGATTGCCAGCTGCCCGCGCGGGCTGGCGGATCTGCTGGTCCAGGAGCTCAAGGAATTCGGCGCGAGCGGTATCCGCGAACGCACCACCGGTGTGAGTTTCGAGGGAACCCTGGAATGCGCGTATCGCGTGTGTCTGGGATCGCGCACGGCCAACCGGCTGTTCCTCGAGATCGCGAGCTTCACCGCCGCCACGACGGATGAGTTCTACGCACAGGTCCGGCGCATCGACTGGACGCAGCACGTGGGTCCGCAGGCGACTCTTGCCTGCGATTTCAGCGGCCAGCATCCGCAGATCACGCATACGCACTTTGGTGCGCTGAAGCTGAAGGACGCCATCTGCGATGGCCTGCGGGCCTGGGCCGGCTATCGGCCGGACGTGCAACGCGAACGCCCCGACGTGCGGGTCCACGCCCATGCCAACCACGAGCAGCTGACGATATCCATCGACCTGTCGGGGGAGAGTCTGCACCGGCGCGGCTACCGGGGCGCGGCCGGGGAGGCACCCCTCAAGGAGAACGTGGCGGCCGGCATCCTGCTGCGGGCGGGGTGGCCGCAGCTCGCCGCCGAGGGCGCAGGATTCCTGGACCCCCTGTGCGGTTCCGGAACACTGGTCATCGAAGCGGCGCTGATCGCGGCCGGCCGCGCGCCCGGACTGACGCGCGACTACTTTGGTTTCAGTGGTTGGAAAGGGCACGAGCCGGCGCTGTGGGACCGGGTGCGCAGCCAGGTCCAGGCGCAGGTGCGCGAGGTGCCGGCCGATCATCAGCCGCTGCGTGGCGTGGATCGGGATGCGGCAAGCGTGCGCGCCGCGGTGGGCAATGCGCAGCGCGCCGGCATCGCATCGTGGGTGCATTTTTCGACCGCCCTGCTGGCGCAGTCGCAACCGCTGCCCGGCCAGAGCACCGGCCTTTTGGCCACCAATCCGCCCTATGGCGTGCGCATGGAGGATATGGCGGGCGCGCGCGTTGCGCATCGGGAGCTCGGCATCGTGCTGCGTGAGCAGTTTCAGGGTTGGCATGCCGCGGTGTTCACCGGTACGCCGGAGTTAGGCCTGGAGCTGGGCATCCGGGCACGGCGCACGCACACCATGTGGAATGGGGCCATCGAGTGCCGGCTGCTGCGCCTGACCGTGGAGGTGGCCAGTTTCCGCGAGATCGGACAGAAGCGCACCGGATTGACCGCCGATGCGCAGGCCGCCGCCACGTCCGGTGCGCGCATGTTCGCCAACCGGCTCGCCAAGAACCTGAAGCGCCTGGACAGCTGGGCGCGCGGGGAGGGCGTGTTCAATGTACGGCTGTACGATGCGGACATGCCCGAATACGCGCTCGCGATCGACCGCTACGGCATTGTCGGGGAGGCGGGGCCGGAGGACTGGCTCTACGTCCAGGAATACGAGGCGCCCTCGAGCATTGATCCGGAGGCCGCGCGCCGCCGCCGCGGCGAGGCGCTGTCGGTACTCACCGAGGTGACCGGGGTTCCGGGGGAGCGCATCCGCGTGCGCCTGCGGCGCAAGCAGTCCGGTGGCGGGCAGTACCGCAAGCTCGAAAGTCAGTCCGTGTTCCACATGGCCCGCGAGGCCGCGCTGCGCTTTTGGGTGAACTTCGATGACTACCTCGATACGGGTCTGTTCCTGGATCACCGTATCACCCGCGAGCGTCTCGGCGCGCACGCAACCGGCGGCCGCTTCCTGAACCTGTTCTGCTATACGGCGACGGCCACGGTGCACGCCGCGGCCGGCGGCGCGCGCGCGAGCACTTCGGTGGACATGTCGCGCACCTATCTGCAGTGGGCACGGCGCAATCTGGACCTGAACGGCCTAGGCCGCGAGCCGCATGAGCTCATCCAGAAGGACTGTCGGCAGTGGCTCGAAGAGGCCGTTGCCGCAGGTGAACGCTATGATCTGATATTCCTGGATCCGCCGACGTTCTCCAATTCCAAGCGCATGCAAGGGGTGCTGGATGTCAGCCGTGATCACGGCGCACTCATCGAGTTGTGCACGCAGTTGCTCGGCCGCGAGGGCCTGCTGGTGTTTTCGACCAACGCGCAGCGCTTCAAGCTCGATGAGTCGCTCAGCGAACGTCACGCGGTCACGGATATTTCCCGTGCCACGATCGCGCTCGACTACGAGCGCAACCCGCGCATCCATCGCTGTTTTGAAATCCGCCCTAAAGCAGGTCCTTGAGCCGGTAGTACAGCATCGCCAGCACCAGCGCCGGACGCCGCAGGGCCGCGCCGCCCGGAAAGGCCCGGTGCGGAATGCGCGCGAAGACATCGAAGCGGCTGGCCTGACCGGCGATGGCCTCACTGACCAGCTTGCCGGCGATGCCGGTGAGCGCGATGCCATGTCCTGAAAAGCCCTGCAGGTAGTACACGTCCGGATTGAGGCGCCCGAAGTCCGGCGCGCGATTACGGGTGATATCCACGTATCCGCCCCAGGCGAATTCGACTTTCACATCCTTGAGTTGCGGAAACACCAGAATCATGCGGGCACGCGTGGCGGCGGCAATGCGGTCCGGATCGAATCCGGCATAGGTAACGCGGCCGCCAAACAGCAGCCGGTGATCCGCCGAGCGGCGGAAGTAGTCCAGCACCCAGTTCATGTCGGCCACTGCCGCGTTGTTGGTGATCAGCCCCTGCGCACGCTCTGCGCCCAGCGGTTCGGTCGCCACGATGCAGGTACCCACCGCCATGATCCGCGAGCGCAGCGCGGGCGCGGTGGCTCCGAGATAGACGTTGCCGCACAGGACCAGCTGGCTGCAGCGAACTTCGCCGTGCGCGGTACGCACCTGCACCGGTGCGCGTCCGCTGAAATCGATGGCGCGCGTGCCTTCAAAGATCCGTACGCCCTGCCGCTGCGCCGCAGCCGCCAGGCCCAGCGTGTAGCTGAGAGGATCGATGTGCCCGGCGTTGGCGTCGTACAGTGCCCCCCGGTAGCGGGTGCTCGCCACGATGCTGCGGACTTCATCGCGCGCCATGTAGCGCACGCCCGCGTATTGGTAGCGCTGCTGAAGCTCCTCGACGTAGGCGCGCAGTTCCTCCTCATGTCGGGGCTTGACCGCGGTGAGCATGTGGCCGGCGACGAACTGGCCATCGATGCCGTGGCGGGCGATCAGATCGCGCACCAGCTGCTCGCCTGCGACACATACGTCCCACACCTTGCGGGCGTCGGCCGGGCCGATCAGTTTTTCGAGCTTGTCCTGACCCGCCGCCACGCCCGGCAGGACCTGCGCGCCGCTGCGACCGGAGGCGCCCCAGCCGATCTGCTGCGCCTCGAGCAGGATTACGTCAAAGCCGCGCTCGGCCAGATGCAGCGCCGTGGAGGTGCCCGCGATGCCGCCACCCACCACGCACACATCGCAGGCGTGGGTACCGTGCAGCGCTGCACGCACCGGCGCGGGCCCGCGCGAGGCGCCGTAGGAAGTGCGTGCGAGCGCCTGGCCGGACATAATGGCAACCCCAGGTGTTTAAAATATTTAAAGCGCCAAACGCTGCGCTTCGCACACCCGTGGCAGGCGTCCGGGTACGGTCAAGGTTGGCCCGCAAATGGCTATATTGTCAGGCTGAGGGGCTAGTTTACCACCGATCTCTCCAGCGCCAAAATGTGCGCCGAGGTGCAGCTGAAAGGCCCCTCCCTGTGGTGTAATGGAGCCCAGTCACACGACCTGAAGGCAGGGTATGTTTAATATTTTAAACAACCCTCGAAACAACCCATGAAATCGCGACGCCCGGTCATTGGCATCTCCGCCGATCGCCGCATGATTGGCAACCACCCGTTCCACCAAGCCGGCGAGAAATACATGACGGCGGTCACTGAGGCGGCGGGCGGCATTCCCGTACTGCTGCCGGCACTGGGTGACAGCTTCGATCCTGCCGAAATACTGGAGCGGCTGGACGGCATCGTGCTGCCGGGCAGTCCCTCCAACGTGGAGCCGCACCGTTATGCCGGCAGCGCCAGTGCTCCCGGGACCCTGCATGACCCGGAGCGGGATGCCACAACGCTGACACTGATTCCGCGGGCCGTCGAAATGGGCGTGCCGCTGCTGGGCATCTGTCGTGGCTTCCAGGAAATGAACGTGGCCTTTGGTGGCACCCTGCTGCAGCGGGTCCATGAAGTGCCGGGACACATGGACCACCGCGATGACGAAAGTGCCGAACTGGACATCCAGTACGGCCCCGCGCACGACGTGCGCCTGGAGCCCGGAGGACTGTTCCACAAACTGGCGGCGGCGGATGAGATCCGCGTCAACTCGCTGCATTGGCAGGGCATCGAGCGGCTGGGCAGGGACCTGGTCATCGAGGCCCGCGCACCCGATGGCCTGATCGAGGGTTTCCAGGTACGCAACTCGCGCTTCGCAGTGGCGGTGCAATGGCATCCCGAGTGGCGGGCGATGAGCAATCCATTTTCGCGCGCGTTATTTGCGGCCTTTGGCGATGCCAGCCGCGAGCGTGCGCAGACCAGGTGATTTATGGCTACAGATATCCAACAGTTCTTCCGTGACCACGGCATTTCCGAAGTGGAGGCCATCATTCCGGACATGGCGGGCATCGCGCGCGGCAAGATCATGCCGGCCGTGAAGTTCGCCGAGGATGAGGGCATGCGGCTGCCGGAGAGCGTGTTCCTGCAGACGGTGACCGGCGATTACCCGGTCAATCCGGGGGATGCGATGAACCCGGCCGAAATCGACATCATCCTCAAGGCCGATCCGAAGACGGTGCGGCGGGTACCCTGGGCGGCGGAGCCCACCGCGCAGGTGATCCACGATTGCTATTACGGCGATGGCCGCCGGGTCGCAATGGCGCCGCGCAATGTGCTGCGGCATGTGCTCGAACTGTACGCGCAGCGCGGTTGGGACCCGGTGGTGGCCCCGGAGCTGGAGTTCTACCTGGTCGAGCCGAATCTCGATGCGGACTATCCCCTGAAGCCCCCGGTCGGCCGTTCCGGCCGCGCCGAACCCGGCCGGCAGTCCTACAGCATTGCCGCGGTCAACGAGTTCGATCCGCTGTTCGATGACATCTACCAGTTCTGCGAGGACCAGGAGATCGAAATCGACACGCTGATCCACGAGGATGGACCGGCGCAGATGGAGATCAATCTGATCCACGGCAATGCGCTGGACCTGGCCGATCAGGCGTTCCTGTTCAAGCGCACCGCGCGCGAGGCCGCGCTGCGGCACAAGATGTACGCAACCTTCATGGCCAAGCCGCATGCCAAGGAACCCGGCAGCGCCATGCATATCCATCAAAGCGTCCTTGACCGCAAGACCGGCAAGAACATCTTCAGCAATTCCGATGGCAGCCCCTCGCAACTGTTCTTCGCCCACATCGCAGGCCTGCAGCGGTACCTGCCGGCGGCCATGGCGCTGTTCTGCCCGAACGTCAATTCATACCGCCGCCTGACCCGCTACCAGACCGCACCGATCAATACCCACTGGGGCTATGACAACCGCACGGCCGGTCTGCGCGTGCCCAATGCCAGTGCCGCCGCGCGGCGTGTCGAGAACCGCTGCGGCGGTGCCGATGCCAACCCCTACATCGCCCTGGCCGCCTCGCTGGCCTGCGGATTCCTCGGGATGACCGAGGGGCTGCAGCCGACGGACCCGATTTCAGGCAGTGCCCATGATCTGCCGTTCGGCCTGCCCCGCTCGCTGGATGAGGCGCTGCGCGAGCTGCGTGCCAGTGAACCGCTGGTCGAGCTGCTTGGGCCGACCTTCGTGGAAGCCTTCGCGCTGGTCAAGGAGGCGGAGTACGAGGTGTTCCTGCAGGTCATCAGCTCCTGGGAGCGCGAGCACCTGCTGCTGAACGTTTAGAAGACTTGGGCACGACGGACTGTACTATAGGGGTCAATGCGAACTACCGTCCGTACCCTGATTGCAGGCTGCGTACTGCTGGCCTGCCTCGCCGCCTGCACGGGGGGATCCACCGCCAACGAGCCGGTACTGAACGTCTACAACTGGTCCGACTACATCGCGCCGGGCGTCATCGATGACTTCGAGCGCGAGTACGGTATCAAGGTCAACTACGACGTGTTCGACTCCAACGAGGTGCTGGAGACGAAAATGCTCATGGGGCATTCGAACTTCGATGTGGTCGCCCCCTCGGGGCCCTTCCTGCAGCGCCAGATCGCCGCAGGGGTCTACCAGAAGCTCAACAAGGCGCTGCTGTCGAACCTGAAATTCGTCGATCCCGAGGTGGCCCGCGAGTCCGCGGTCTACAACCCGGGCAACCAGTACGGCGTGACCTACATGTGGATCACCTCCGGACCCGGCTACAACGTGCCCCGTATCCGGGAGCGCATGCCGGATGCACCGGTTGACTCCCTGCGCATGATCTTTGATCCCGCAGTGGTCTCGAAATTCCAGGATTGCGGTGTAGCGATGCTCGACACTCCGACCGAAATGCTGGGTGCGGTGCTCATGTACCTGGGCCGCAATCCCAACAGCGAGTCGATGGCGGATCTGAAGGCGGCGGAGAAGGCCCTGCTGGCGATCCGGCCCTATATCCGCTATGTGCACTCCTCGCGTTACATCGATGATCTGGCCAACGGCGAGATCTGTCTGGCCATGGGCTGGTCGGGCGATGTGAAACAGGCCCATGACCGGGCCCAGGAGGCCGGGCGGGGCATCGAGCTGGCCTATCGCATTCCGCGCGAGGGTGCGATGCGTAATTTCGACATGGTGGCGATTCCCGCCGATGCGCCGCATCTGAAGAACGCCCACCTGTTCATCAATTTCCTGCTGCGCCCGGATATCGCCGCGCGCAACAGCAATTTCCTCAAATATGCCAATGGCGATGATCCGGCCGCCGAGGACCTGCTGCCGGCGGTGAGAAATGACCCGGGCATCTATCCGCCGCAGGACGTGCGCGCGAAACTGGTGCCGGAACTGGCCAAATCCCCACAGTTCACGCGGTTGCTGAACCGCATGTGGACCCGATTCAAGACCGGCGAATAAGGCGTAACGGTGAACGAACAGCAAGCATACGTGCGCATCGAGCATGTCACGAAGCGCTTCGATGATTTCGTGGCGGTGGACGATGTCAGCCTCGATGTCCACCGCGGTGAGATCTTCTGCCTGCTGGGAGGCTCCGGCTCCGGCAAGACCACGCTGCTGCGCATGCTCGCCGGCTTTGAAACCCCGAGCGCCGGACGCATCCTGGTCGACGGCCGCGACATGAGTACGGTGCCCCCCTACGAGCGGCCCGTGAACATGATGTTCCAGTCCTATGCGCTGTTCCCGCATATGAACGTCGAGAAGAACATCGCCTTCGGCCTGGAACAGGAGGGCCTGGGAAGGGATGAGATCAGGCGCCGGGTCGGGGAGATCCTCGATATCGTGAAGATGGGAACCTTCGTGCACCGCAAGCCCCACCAGCTCTCAGGCGGCCAGCGGCAGCGCATTGCACTGGCACGCGCACTGGTCAAACGCCCGAAGCTGCTGCTGTTGGATGAGCCGCTGGCGGCGCTTGACCGCAAGCTGCGCGAACATACGCAGTTCGAGCTCATCAACATCCAAAAAGCCTTGGGTGTCACCTTCATCGTCGTCACCCATGACCAGGAGGAGGCCATGACGCTCTCGACGCGGATGGGGGTCATGAACCAGGGGCGCATCGTGCAGGTGGGGACGCCATCGCAGATCTACGAGTCCCCGGGCACGCGCTTCATCGCCGACTTCATCGGCTCGGTCAATCTGTTTGAAGGTCAGGTGCTGGGTGAAACCGAGGCGCGCCAGCGCATCCGCTGCACGGAACTCGGCTGCGTGATCCGGGTCGACCGGCATCTGCCGGCCGCCCGGGACGCGACCGTGTGGGCGGCGGTGCGGCCGGAGAAGATTGCCATGACCCGCGAGCCCCCCGACGGGCTCGCCGAGGTCAATCCGGAAACCGAAAACGTCGCGCGCGGGCGGGTGCGCGGTATCGCCTACATGGGGGATGCCTCGGTGTACCTGGTGGCGCTGGATTCGGGACGGGAGGTGCGCGTGACGCTGCCGAATACCGCGCGCGATGCGGACCAGCGCATCGGCCGCGATGAGATCGTGTTCCTGTCGTGGCAGACGGGCAGTCCCGTCGTATTGACGGAGTAGGCGCATGGCGCAGAACATGAATCAACGCGCGCGACGCCTGGTGATGGGCATTCCGCTGGTATGGCTGCTGCTGCTGTTCGTGCTGCCTTTTCTCATCGTGCTGAAGCTGTCGTTCTCGCAGGAGCAGCTCTCGATCCCACCCTACGCCCCGTTCCTGCATTGGGTGAATGGGCTGCCGCAGCCGCTCCTGCACATCAGCAACTACACGTTCCTTTTCACCGACCCGCTCTATATCAGCGCTTACCTGTATTCGCTGAAGGTCGCGCTGGTGTCGACCCTGTTCTGCCTGCTGCTGGGTTACCCGATGGCCTACGTGATCGCGCGAGCCGAGGGCACGGCGCGCAGCGTGCTGCTGATGCTCGTCATCCTGCCGTTCTGGACCTCATTCCTGCTGCGCGTCTATGCGTGGATCGGACTGCTCAAGCACAACGGCGTCATCAACAACATCCTGATGTACCTGGGTGTGATCCACCAGCCGCTGACCATGCTGCAGACGGACTTCGCGGTGTACGTCGGCATTGTGTACTCCTACCTGCCGTTCATGATCCTGCCGCTGTATTCGAACCTCGAGAAGCACGACGTGGCGCTGCTGGAGGCGGCGGCGGACCTCGGCGCGCGGCCGTTCACCACTTTCCTGCGCGTGACCCTGCCGCAGTCGGTTCCCGGCATCATCGCCGGCTCCCTCCTGGTGTTCATCCCCGCTGTCGGGGAGTACGTCGTGCCGTCGCTCCTCGGGCGTACCGATCAGCTGATGATCGGACGGGTACTCTCGGATGAATTCTTCGAGAATCGCGACTGGCCGCTGGCCAGCGCCGTGGCCATCCTGATGCTGCTGATGCTGGTCGTGCCCATCATGCTGTTCCAGCACTCCGGTGGCCGGCAGATGGAGAGTCACCGGTGAAGTCCTCGGGCTGGTTCCCGCGCACGATGCTCGCCGTGGGACTCACGTTCCTCTATGCGCCCATCCTCTCGATGATGGTGTTCTCGCTCAACAACTCGCGCCTGGTGACGGTGTGGGACGCTGCGCATTCTCCGACTCTCAAATGGTACGTCGAGTTGCTGGGCAACGATGAAATCCTGGATGCGGCGTGGCTCTCAATCCGTATTGCGCTGATCGCGGCCAGCGGCGCCGTGGTCCTTGGGACGCTGACCGGCGTGGCGCTCGCGCGCTTCGGCCCGTTTCGCGGGCGGACGCTGCTGGTGGGCATGACCACGGCACCACTGGTCATGCCGGAGGTGATCACGGGCCTCGCCCTGCTGCTGCTCTTCATCACGCTGCAGCAGGCGATCGGCTGGCCGCGTGGCACCGGCATGGTGACCATCATCCTCGCCCATATCACCTTCTGCACCGCCTACGTGGCGGTGGTCGTGCAGTCGCGCCTGGTCGGGTTCGATGAGTCCCTCGAAGAGGCAGCCCTGGATCTCGGTGCGCGCCCCGGGACCGTATTCTTCCGCATCACCCTGCCGCTGGTGCTGCCGGCGCTCATCTCCGGCTGGCTGCTGTCCTTCACACTGTCCTGGGATGACCTCGTCATCACGCAGTTTGTGGCAGGGCCCGGCTCCAGTACGCTGCCCATGGTGATTTTCTCCAAGGTCCGGCTGGGGGTCAGCCCGGACGTGAACGCTCTGGCAACCATCATGGTGCTGTTCGTGGCCACGGGGATTACCCTGTCGGCGCTGTGGATGCGTTATCAGAACCGGCGGCGTGAGCGCGACATGCAGCTTGCTGCCGCCGCGAATCAGTGAAGGCGTGAGAGCGGTATGAAGCAGAATCTTTTGGGAATTGATGTGGGCGGCTCGTTCGTGAAGGCGGGCGTGGTGGATGTCGCAACCGGCCAGGTGCTGGGCGAGACGATTTCGGCGCCGACGCCCAGGCCGTCGACGCCAGAGCGTCTGGCCGAGGTGATCGCGGGCCTGGCAACGCGCCTGCCACAGGCGCAGGGCAGCGTCGGGGTCGCCTTTCCAAGCGTGGTGCGCCAGGGAGTCATCCGCACGGCTGCCAACATCGATCACTCCTGGCTGGGCGCCGACGGTGCCGCGGTGGTCGGTCGGGTGCTCAACCGGCCGGTGGTGTTTCTGAATGATGCGGATGCGGCCGGCGTGGCCGAGATGCGCTGGGGTGCTGGCAGGGAGGTCAGTGGCACCGCCCTCATGCTCACCTTCGGCACCGGGATCGGCACGGCGCTGTTCGTGAAGGGCCGGTTGTTCCCCAATACCGAGCTGGGACACCTGGAACTGAACGGCATGGACGCGGAGAAATTCGCCTCCGCACAGGTGCGTACGGCGCTGAAACTGGATTTCCCGGCCTGGATCGAGCGGGTGAACATGTACCTCGCGCGCATGCAGGCGCTGTTCTGGCCTGACGTCATCATCCTCGGTGGCGCGGTCAGCGAACGCTATGCCGAATTCGCCACACTGCTCAAATGCGACGCTGAGCTGCGCCCGGCGCACTTCGCCGGGCAGGCCGGTGTGATCGGCGCCGCGATGGCCAGTCTCGAGTCACAGCCATGAGTGAATTCCCGCGCAGCAAGCTGCCCGATGTGGGCACGACGATCTTCACCGTCATGTCGCGGCGCGCCCGCGAACTGGGTGCGCTCAATCTCGGCCAGGGCTTCCCGGACTACGACATCGATCCGCGCATCGGTGAGCTGCTGGCGCAGGCGGTGCGCGATGGCTTCAACCAGTACGCCCCCATGGAAGGCAGCATCGCGCTGCGCCAGGTGATTGCCGGCAAGCTCCAGGCGACCTACGGCGTACAGCCCGACTGGGAGTCGCAGATCACGGTGACGCTGGGCGCGACCGAGGCCATCTATTCGGCCATCCAGGCCGTGGTGGGCGCTGGCGATGAAGTGATCGTCTTTGACCCGGCATACGACTCCTACGATCCTGCGGTGCGGCTCGCGGGCGGGCGCTGTGTTCACGTGCCGCTGCTGCCGCCGACGTTCGCCTACGACTGGGCGCGGGTTGCGGCGAGCATCACGCCTCGCACCCGACTCATCATCATCAACTCACCGCACAATCCCAGCTGTACGGCAGCGACGGCGGCGGATCTGGATGCGCTTGCCGCGCTGACCCGTGACCGCGACATCCTGGTGCTGTCGGACGAGGTCTATGAGCACGTCATGTACGACGGTCGCCGGCATCATTCGGTGGTCGCGCACCCGGAACTGGCGGCGCGCGCGTTCGTCGTGTTTTCGTTCGGCAAGACCCTGCACGCGACCGGCTGGCGCGTCGGCTACGGCATCGCACCGCCGGCGCTGAGCGTCGAGCTGCGCCGGGTGCATCAGTTCAACACCTTCAGCATCGCAGCGCCGCTGCAGCAGGCCATCGCCCAGTATCTGCTGGAGAAGCCGCAGGTGTGGGCCGAGCTTTCAGTGTTCTTTCAGGCCAAGCGCGACCTGTTGCGCAATGGACTTGCGGGCTCCGCGTTCCGGCTGCCCCCCGCGCAAGGCACTTTTTTTCAGCTGCTCGACTTCAGCGCGGTGTCGGCTGCCGACGACATCAGTTTTGCCGAACAGCTGCTCGTCAAGGCCGGCGTGGCGACGATCCCGCTGTCGCCATTTTATGTCGCGCCGCCGCCGATGCCCTTCGTGCGCCTATGCGTGGCAAAGCGTGATGTTACCCTTACCCAGGCAGTCACCCGGCTGCTCGAGTTTGCGAACCGGCAATGAAGAAATCGACGAGCGTCAATCATCCGCCCCAGGTGGAGCTGCCCCCGGGCAATCGCCCGCTGGTGACACCCATCTATCAGTCGGTGAAGTTCGACTTCGAGTCGCTGGATGACACGCTGGAGTTCCTGCGCGGGGATCGGCCCGGCTTCTTTTATTCACGCGCTGCGAATCCCACCACGCGGCAGCTGGAACTGCAGCTCGCCGCAATGCAGGGCCGTGATGACTGCATCGTAACCGGGTCCGGTGTCGGGGCGATTTCACAGGCACTCCTGGCGCTGACCCGCCAGGGCGATCATGTGCTGTGTTTCGTGGAAACCTACAATCCGACGCGTTATCTGATCCGTCGCATGCTGGGTCGGTTCGGGGTGAACAGCACCATGCTGTCCATCGAGGACCTGGCCGGCATCGAGCGCGTACTGCGCACCACGCCGACGCGCCTGGTCGTGTTTGAATCGCCCACCAATCCGGTGACCAAGGTGGCGGATATCGAGGCCATCACCCGCCTTGCGCAGGCCCATGGGGCACTGACTTTCCTCGACAACACCTTTGCGGGCATGCACCAGCACGGCCAGTATCCCATCGATATCTTCGTCCACAGCCTGACCAAGTACGCATCCGGAGCGGGCGATGTCATGGGCGGCGCGGTCATCGCGCGCACCGACATCATCCGCAGTCTGCGCGGGGAGTTCGGCACTCTGGGCGGTATCCTCGACCCGCATGCCGCCTTCCTGATCGCGCGTGGCCTTAAGACCTACTACCTGCGTTACGAGGCCCAGACGCGCTCGGCGCAGCGCGTCGCCGAAATGCTGGCTGCCCACCCGCGCGTCGAGAAGGTCCACTACCCGGGGCTGCCCACCCATCCCCAGCACGAGCTCGCGCGGCGCCAGATGGAGCACTTCGGGACCGTGGTCACGCTGGACGTGCGCGGCGGCGATGCCGCCGCGGCGCGCTTCGCCGATGCCCTGCAGTATTTTTCGATCACGGCCAGTCTTGGGTCCACCGAGTCGCTGGTGGTGCCCCCGCAGATGATGTCGAGCCGTGACCTGACGGCTGAGCAGGCTGCGAGCTCCGGGGTCGCCGAAGGTACGGTCCGTCTCTCCATCGGTCTGGAGGACATCGATGACCTGCTCGAGGATCTCACGCAGGCGCTGGAGCGCGCCGGCGACTGAGTATCGACATGACTGCGACGTTGAAAGGCACGCCGGCGCGCGCTGGCTTCCGGATGCCTGCCGAGAGCGAGCCGCACGCCGGCTGCTGGATGCTGTGGCCCGAGCGGCCCGACAACTGGCGGCGCGCGGCGCGACCGGCGCAGCAGGCGTTCACCGCCGTCGCCACCGCCATCTCGCGCTTCGAACCGGTGACCATGGGCGTCTCCGCAACGCACTTTGCGCAGGCGCGGGCGCAGTTGCCGGCCCGGATCCGGGTGGTGGAACTCTCGCACGATGATGCCTGGATGCGCGATGTGGGGCCCACGGGCGTGGTCAACGGGGCAGGGGAGTTGCGTGGCATCGATTGGCCGTTCAATGCCTGGGGCGGGGTGAACGGCGGCCTGTATGCCTCCTGGGACCTGGATGATCAGGTTGCCGGCAAGGTCCTGGAGGTCGAGGGTGCGGCGCGCTACCGCGCGCCCATGATCAACGAAGGCGGCGCGATCCATGTGGACGGAGCGGGCACCGCGCTGGTCACGGAGCAGTGCCTGCTGAACCGCAACCGCAATCCGGGTCTGTCGCGCGCGCGGATCGAACGTCACCTGCAGGACTACCTTGGCGTGAGTCACATCGTGTGGCTGGGCCAGGGTGTCTTCAATGACGAGACCGACGGTCACATCGACAACCTCGCCTGCTTCGTGCGTCCGGGCGAGGTCTGCCTGACCTGGTGCGATGACCCGCGCGATCCACAGCACGCCATCTCGCGCGACGCACTCGAGCGACTGCTCGCCGCCCGTGATGCCCGAGGGCAACGCCTGCGGGTGCACAAACTTCCGATGCCGGGGCCGCTGCACATGACATCGCGCGAGGCCGCGGGCATCCAGCACCTGCGCGGCTCACACGCCCGGCTTGCCGGCTGGCGGCTCGCGGGCAGCTATGTGAATTTCTACCTCGCCAACGGCGCACTGGTGATGCCGCTGCTGGATCCGCGCACCGACCGCGCGGCGGCACGGGTACTGAAGCGGCTGTTCCCGGAGCGCAAGGTGGTGGGCGTGCAGGCGCGGGAGATCCTGCTGGGCGGCGGCAACATCCACTGCATCACGCAGCAGGTGCCCGGCTAACGACCCAGGCTGAGCCGCTGCGCGCTGTCCAGCCAGTCGCGCTGGGCCTTGCGGTAGTGCGCGGGTGCGATGCGGGCCTGCTCCAGCAGGTCCCGCGCCACCGTGCGTGATTCATCGGTGCGCCCCTGCGCCTGCAGCAGCTGCGCGTAGCGGACCGCCGCTTCCGCCCCCGGATAGGATGTGGACAGGACCCGATACTCCTCCAGGGCCTTCTCCACGCTGCCTTCCGCTTCCAGCGCGCGCGCGTAGAGCAGGTGACCTTCCGGAGAGCGAAACTGTGGATTCAGACGGATGGCCTCATCGAGCGTCGCACGCGCCGCGGACACCTCGCCGGCACCGAACTGTGCGCGGGCCAGGCCCAGCATCAGATCCGGATCGTGTTCGTACAGTCCGGTGAGGATTTTGCGGTAGATCGCGGCCGCTTCGGCAAACCGATCATGGCGCAGCAGTTCCTCCGCGTAGCGCTGATTGCTGGCGACATTGTTGGTGACCTGGGCCTCGCTCTGCAGCCGCCGCAGCTGCGCCTCCGGGTCCAGGGCCCGTTTGACGCTGCGGCGGGTGGCCTGGGCGGTCCGGCTGCCCAGCAACTGCGGAATGATCTCCACGATCAGGTAGGCGATGATCCCGGCATAGGAGAGCAGGGCGAGCACCCAGATCCAGATGGTATTGCGACCGGTACGGATGACGTGGACGATCAGCAACACCTGGATGATGATGGGCGCGGCGAGAATCAGGTAGGCCATGCGTTTCTTTTTGAAATACGGTGGTCACAAGCTTACTGGCCGCTGCCCCCCAACTCCACCCGCACGCCGTAAGCCCGTGATTGTCCAGTCGTTCTTGGCGCTGGTGCTGGTATTCTTGGCGCGTGAATCCCAACCCTCCGGCTGACCGCTCGAACTTCAGGCATCGCGCCGCTGTGACCATCGGATGGTTAGCGCTGTGGGCCTTCACAGCAGCGGCGGTTGCGGCCGACCCGGTGGCGAACCCCGTTGCGGTTCCCCCCGTACAGGTCCCGGCAATCTCCGCAGCGTCCCCTGTCATGCCCTCGACGCCCGGCCGGCGCCCGCGCATCGGACTGGTGCTGTCAGGCGGCGGCGCACGGGGCGCTGCGCACATCGGCGTGCTCCAGGTGCTTGATCAGCTGCGCGTGCCGGTGGACGCCATCGCCGGCACCAGCATGGGCGCGGTGGTCGGAGGTCTCTATGCCAGCGGGCTTTCGGCCCAGGACATCACCCGGGTCGCCAGTTCGTTGAATTGGCAGGATGCGTTTCATGATCGGCCGCCGCGCACCGAGCTCACGTTCCGGCGCAAACAGGAAGATGACAGCTTCCTGGTGGATTTTCCGGTCGGCGTGCGCGACTGGGCATTTCAGCTGCCCAAGGGCCTGATCAAGGGCCAGAGCCTGGAGATGCTGCTGCGGCGGCTGACGCTTCCGGTGGCCACGACCAGCTCATTCGACGCACTGCCCACCCCGTTTCGCGCCGTGGCCACGGACCTCGCGAGCGGCGAGCCGGTGGTGATGCAAAGCGGCGACCTGGCATCGGCCATGCGCGCCAGCCTCTCCGCCCCCGGCGTGTTCGTGCCGACGGAGCGTGAAGGACGGGTGCTGGTGGATGGCGGCATTGCCGACAACCTGCCCATTGATGTGGCGCGCAAGATGAACGTGGACATCCTGATCGTCGTGGACGTCGGGGCGCCGCTGTATGCGCGCGAACGCCTCGGCAGCGCGACGACCATTTCCAACCAGATGCTCTCGATCCTGATCCGGCGCGACGCCACGCGGCAGCTCGCGACGCTGACGCGATCGGACATTCTGATCAGCCCGGAGATGGGCGGCCTGTCCTCTTTCGATTTTGCCGTGGTGCCCAAGGCGATGGCCGCCGGTTCCAAGGCGGCGCAGGACATGCTCGCGCGGCTGCGCGCGTTGGCACTGAGCCCGGATGACTATGCGCGGTACGTGGCCGACCGGGATGCCGTGCGGCGCGGCCTGCCACACATCGATTACGTGAAAGTCGATCCGGCCTCCAAGCCCTACGTGAACGCGCTCACCGAGCTGTTCGCGCCGTTCGCGGGCCAGCAGCTGGATCCCAAAGCGCTGGAGCGCACGATCGATGACTACTACGGGCGCGGCCAGCTGGAGAGCCTGGACTACCAGGTGCTCAACGATGAGGACAAGCATGGGCTGCTGATCTCCGCGCAGCAGAACTCGTGGGGCTCGGACTACGTGCGTTTTGGCCTGGGGCTGCAGGATGATTTCCAGGGCAACGCCACCTACAACATCGGCGCGCGCCTCGTGATGGGCGACATCACCCAGACCGGCGGGGAGTGGGTGTGGGACCTGCAGACCGGCACTTCACCGCATATCTACACCGAGCTGTACCTGCCGTTCGAGCAGACCTCGGCGTACTTCGTCGATCCGCATACCGAGTTCGATGATGTGAACGTGCCGCTGGTGGACTCCGGCCAGAATTACCTGAAGGAATTCCGGGTGCACACGTTCCACAGCGGCGTGGACTTCGGGCGCGAATTGGAAAACCTCGGGGAATTGCGCTTCGGCGCCTACCACGAACAGGGCGGTTCGTCGGTGCTGATCGGATCGCAGCAACCCAAGACCGCGTTCAACGCCAATGGCTACTTCGCCAAGTTCTCACTCGACCAGCTTGATGATGTGCGCTTCCCGCACAACGGCCAGCTGGCGAGCGTGGAATGGAACAGCGAAAAATACGAGGTCGGCAGCGACAAGCCGTTTGACCGGTTGTCGGTGAATTACCTGGCGGCCGGAACCTTCGGCCGCGAGACCGCCATGTTCTGGGTGTCCGGTGGGGCCACCTTCAACCAGACCGATCCGCGGGATGTGCGCACCCAGTACCCGTTGGGTGGCCTGTTCGATCTGTCAGGGGTCGCGGCCAACTCCCTGGCAGGGCCGCAGTTCGCCATCGCCCGGGTGCTGCTGTATCGCAAGATCGGCAAGGGTGGTGACGGTCCCTTTGATTTCCCGACCTATGTGGGGGTGTCGCTGGAGGCGGGTAATGTCTACGACAAGCTCGGCGACATCAACTGGGCGAACTCCCGCAAGGACGCCAGCATATTCCTGGGCATCGATACGCTCCTGGGTCCGGTGTACCTCGCGACCGGGTACGAGGAGCACGGCCGGGAGGCGTTCTACCTGTTCCTGGGTCGCACGTTCCAGTAGCGGCAGGCCTTACAGGCCACGGCTTTCGGCGAGGTTTTCGATTTTCTCGAAACGCAGTGACGGCGCGTCGGTGGCACGCGAGTACTCGTGCCGGCGACTCATCTCGAGCATGTCGACCTCCCGCTCCTGCGGGCTCGCGTACCAGTGGATGCGGTGCCACTCCGGTCCCAGCAGTTTGCGCAGCGGATCACCCGAGGGCAGGCTGACGCGCAGGCCGTAGGGGCGAAGCGACTCCACCGGGGGGGAGCGCAGGTTGTGTGAGTTACTGATTCCCATGGTCTCATTCTAGCGTGCGCGGGCGAGGTCGGACAGCCGGTCGATCGTGCCGGGAATGCGCTTCAGGTAGGGGTAGCGGCTGCCGCCGTGGTAATCGATGCTCACGGTGGTGTAACTGCCATCGTTTTCCAATAACAGGCTGATGGGCTTCAGGGAGGTGCCCGACGCCTTCACCACCGCCCGCAGGACATCCGCGCCGAACTTGTCGCCGTCGACGGCAACAATGGTCATGCCGGGCGCAAGGCCTGCCCGGAAGGCCGGTCCGTTCCACAGCACATCCAGCAGTTTACCCGGCGTGCGCTCCGCGAGGTCCTCCACGGCCGGGTCATCGACGACCACGCCCAGGGAGGCCATCAGATCGACAGCCCGGTCGTCGGCCTCGTACGCATTGAAGTAGGGGTCAGGCAGATCGCTGTAATCCAGCTGCCAACCGCTGCGGGCGAGGCCATCCAGCAGGGGACCTGACTCGGTTGCATCGAGGTGGGCGCGCAGCAGTGCGGCCCAGTCGTAGGGTTGGACGCTCTGCAGCGCTGCCACGACATCGCTGAACTGGTAGGCCAGGACCGCGACCTTGCCGTCACGGATGCCGAAGAATGCCCTCGCGAAATCATCCAGCGAACGGGTCTCGTGGCTGAGCTCGCGCAGCTTGGTATCCACATCCAGCCAGAGCATGTCGCCCTCTTCGTAAAAGTCGGTACCGCGACGCCAGGAGGACCAGTCCCGTGGCAGCAGATACAGCAAGGAGGCGTTATTGGCCGTGTCCTGCAGCGGCCGCCACGAGCGGCCCGGAATGTGGCTCAGGTAGCTGGCGAGCCAGGCCATGTAACCGCGAAACAGCTCCGGAGTCAGCAGCCCGGAGCGGGCGGCGAGCACATCGCCCCAGTAGTTGGTCAAGCCCTCGTAGACCCACAGCAGGTCGGTCTGCATGGCCTGGTCATAGATCGGCACTGCAAGGTCCGCGGGGCGGCGGAATTTGCCGTTCCAGGAATGCGAATACTCATGGGCGAGCAGGCTCGCGCCGTTGATGAACGCGTCCGGATCGGTCAGGTAATCGGCCGCGACCCGATCGTCACTCGACTGGTGATGTTCGAGACCGAAGTGGCCGGTGCGGTCCGACAGCGAGACCAGGAAATCGTAGTGCTGATAGTGATGGGCACCGAACAGCGCCGTTGCCTGCTGCACCAGTGCCCGAAAGCTCTCCAGCTCCACGGGGGTGGCCTCGAGGTCCTCGGGCCGATCGGCCGCCAGATCCAGGTACACCGGAGGCTCTCCGGCTCGTCCCGCCGCCAGCGTCACCCGATGAAAATACTCACCGGCCATCAGGGGCGAGTCGATCAGGGTATCCAGTGAGACGGTCGCAAAGCGGGTCTTCTCCCTGCCCAGGGAGCCGGGCTCGGGCTCCAGCGCGGTGGCGAACGGCCAGCCGGTCGGCAGCGTCACATCCGCCTGGACGTTGATCTGGCTGGCGTAGTGGCCGCCCGGGTAGAAGAGGACCTGGTTGAAGGCGAGCACGATGAGGTGGTTGGTGACCGAGACACTCTGCCCGAACAGCCCCGAACGGGACGCGGAGAGCACCTGGAAGTCCACGTCTATGGCGTGGACAGCCGGCGGGATGAGGACTCTGACCGCGTACGCTTCGCGCAGATCCCGTCGCCACTTCAGCGGCGTGCCCGAAGTGCTGATCTGAAAGCCGACCACCGTGTCGATCGGACCGGTCGGGCCATGCTCCCCGGGAATCCATTTCGGGTAGAGCAGCACCAGCGGTCCGGGCTGCACCGGAACGGATTCGTGCACCCGGAAAATCCGCTGCTGCGTGTCGCGCAGGTCAACCGCAAGGTGGATCACACCCGGATAGGGGGTATCCGTGGCGACAGGAGTGCCGACCCCTGGATCGGCGGGTAATGCCGCGGCTGACCCTCGAGCCAGGCAGCTTATTACCCCCAGCGCCAGAACAATCAACAGGTTGCGGATCCTCGCCATCGGTCAGGTCCTCGCACGATGCCTTTAATGTCCCTTCTGCCACGGCATGCAGTGCATGATCGCAGCCGGCCGACCCATCTTGAGTTGCATCGGTGCCGCCCCCACGCAGATGATCCGTTAAAAGCTCACCGGAGATCCACCATGGCATCGTCGAGCAGCAAAAGCACCATCCCGAGCGCCGCGCAGGCGCTGCCCGGGCGCAGCACCCCGCTGGGGGTTCCCGGGGCGCATTTTGTGAATCGCCATCGCATCACGCCGCCGTTTCCGGCCGGAATGCAGGAAGCCGTGTTCGGCATGGGCTGTTTCTGGGGCGCCGAAAAGCTGTTCTGGAAGTTACCCGGTGTGTATTCCACGGCCGTCGGCTATGCCGGTGGCCCGACGCCGAATCCGACCTATCAGGAAGTGTGCAGTGGTCAGACCGGACATACCGAGGTCGTGAAGGTGATCTTCGATCCCAAGGCCACCTCCTACGAGGACCTGCTCGAAACGTTCTGGGAGCATCACAACCCTACCGAGGGCATGCGCCAGGGCAACGACATCGGTACGCAGTACCGCTCCGCCATCTTTACGCAGGATGCCGAGCAGCAGCGCCTCGCCGAGGAATCCCGCGCGCATTTCCAGAAGCAGTTGACGGCCGCGCGCCTGGGTGTCATCACCACCGAAATCCGCGAAGCGCCGACGTTCTACTACGCCGAGGATTATCACCAGCAGTATCTGGCGAAGAATCCGGATGGGTATTGCCCGAATCATTCGTGCGGGATTCCGTATAGATCCGCGGTGTCATATTCGGGTGCGAAGGCGTAGCGGCTGAAGGGATTTGGTTTCCATCGCTGTCCTCGGTGCTTAAAAGCGACCGCGCCATTGCGGTAGACATCGAGATCATGCAGACATTCTTGCGCATTCGGAGGTTGCTCGAGGCCGATACGAGCCGACGACTTTCTGGGGATTTTTTCGCCTGTCAGGCGGCGTGCTGTATCGGTTACTTACCTGCGTGGCAGGACACGTATCAAGGGATTCCCGCCGTCGCGTTCCAGTCTCGCCTTGCTATCAACTGAATTCGCGTGAAACAGACAGTGTGCTGAAAGTACGTGCCGAGCGGCATTTCTTGCTTGCAGAAGAATTCCTCGCCGCGGCTCGCCACGTGCACATAACCAGGAAACTCTTCCCGTGTGGAAGCTGTCCGAGTGGAGCGCACCGGAGCCGTTGATGCGCACGCGCTGAGCGTCAATGCTACGGCGCAGGCGAAGAAAGCCCCCTTGATTTGCCATGTCATCGTAGCCTCCTTCGCCTCCTGCGGGCTTTGACGCTTTCGAACGCTGGGTCGAGCCTAGTGCTGTGACTCCAGACGCTCAAGCTCCGTACGCTTTCATTAGAATCTCATTAAAATGGGGCCTGCTGTCGACAAGTTATAGATTCCTTTGCGGTTCTCAACTTGACCAACGGCGGAGACGAAAACCTCGGACATCGGTGGTGCAATTGGCCAGTTAGCTGCTAGACGCGTTCGTCACCCTCAATCGGCGGCACCGCGGCATCCCAGGCAGCATGCTCCCACAGGAATGGTCCCTGCACCCAGCGCAGCTCTCATGGCAGCTGGTTTTGCGAAGTTCCTGGGTGCAATCGGAGGTATTGAAGCACTATCAGGTTGTTCTTCAGTTCGACGAAGACCGTGCGCCAGCCGTGCTCGTCCTGCGCCCAGAGCGTTTCGTTCTCGCGCTGTTCGCGCTTCAAGGCTACCCGGGTTTCATTCAAATCGTGGCGCAGGTGGACGTGCTCCACCGTCTGTTCCAAGCCGAGCGCTATGAGAAGACCGACCACGATTATGGCGATATGGATAAAGAAGTCGGTCCAAGTGTGCGCCGCCTGGTGCGGAGGGTGAACGTCCAGCATCGAGTGTCGCTTCCTGCGTGACTGAAATCCTTACGGGTCGTATACCTGGAATTCGCACCCGGCACGGGGTATTTGAGCTTTCTGCATGTGCGGTGGTCGAGGATAGGCACTGCCCGAATCACTCATGCGGGATTCGGTTTTTAGGCCATGCAGACCATCTGAGACCACGCACTCCAGACCGCGACAAACGGCGCGTCGCCACCCCTGTCGCCCGACGAAGGAAAGTCCGAGGGGAAAGGAACATTGCCGCGCGCCCCCTGTGGAAGGTACGCTTCGACCGCAGCCCCGGACTTGCACGCACTGCACGGCGCCGGGGGATTTTTTTCAAGGGGGAACCTGATGCGTCGATTGATCTTCGGGCTGGTCGTTGCGGCCGGTGTGGCCGCCGGTGCCAGCACAGTCGCCGCGGCTGCCAAGCACAACCCCAACGACGTCGAGTGGACCCAGCACGGCGGCAACCCGGACGAACAGCGCTACAGCAAGCTCAATCAGGTGACCGTCGACAACGTCGGGCAGCTGGGCCTTGCCTGGTATGCTGAAGTTCCCGAGCACGGCGGGTACCAGAGCACGCCGCTGGTGATTGACGGGGTGCTCTACATGACGGCCCCGTGGAGCAGCCTCTACGCCTTCGACGCGAGGTCCGGCAAGCAGCTGTGGAAGGTCGACCCACAGGCGCCGCGCGAGATAGCCGCCACCTCGATCTGCTGCAACATCTCCAACCGCGGCGCAGCCTATGCGGACGGCAAGATCATCTGGGGCACCATCGATGGGCGCCTGATGGCAGTGGACGCGAAGACCGGCCAGAAGATCTGGGAAGCGCGCGTCACGGACCCGAAGCAGCAGAACTCGATCACGGGCGCGCCGCGCATCGGCGATGGCCTGGTGTTTATCGGCGTGGGTGGCGCGGAGTTCTACACCCGCGGCTTCCTCGTCGCGTACGACGTGAAGACGGGCAAGCCGGTGTGGAAGTTTTACACCGTGCCGGGCGAGCCCTCGAAGGGCCCGGACGGCGAGGCGTCCGACAACGTGATGCCGATGGCCGCGAAGACCTGGAACGGCAAGTGGTGGGAGAAGGGCGGTGGCGGCAGCACCTGGGATGGCATCGTCTATGACCCGAAGTCCGACCTGGTGATCTTCGGCACCGGTAATGGCATACCGTGGCCGGCGCAACTGCGGTCGCCGGGCGGTGGTGACAACCTGTTCACCTCCTCCATCGTCGCGGTGCATGCGAAGACCGGCAAGTACAAGTGGCACTACCAGGCCACACCGATGGACGGCTTCGACTTCGACAATACCGCGCCGCTGACGCTGGCGGACATCACCATCGACGGTAAGCCGAAGCACGTCGTGATGCAGGCGCCGAAGAACGGCGTGTTCTATGTGATCGAGGCGGCCACCGGCAAGGTGGTGTCGGCGGATCCGTATGTACCCAAGATCAACTGGGCGCTGGGTTTCGACAAGTCGAAAAACTGGGCGCCCATCCTCAATCCGGAAGCCAACTATGGCAAGACCGGCAAGGGTTTCTACATACTGCCCTGGCAGGCGCATGTGTGGCATCCGCAATCGTTCAATCCGCAGACCGGCCTGATCTACGTGCCGACGCGTCGCGGCAGTGGTTCGTTCTACGCCGAGGAAGGCGGCCGCATCCTGGGCAACCAGATGGTGGATGTCAGCATGGGTCGTGCGCCGGAAGGTACGAAGCCCGTGGTCGACAACCCCGGCACCTACCTGCTGGCCTGGGATCCGGTGGCCCGCAAGGCGGCCTGGGAACAGCGCGACGGCAGCGGCAGCGCCGGCACGCTCACGACCGCCGGCAACCTCGTGTTCCAGGGCACTTCCGGGAAGAAGTTCACCGCGTTCCGCGCCGACACGGGCGCGAAGGTGTGGACGATCGACGCCCAGGGCAACGTCGTGCCCGGCCCGGTGACGTACTCGCTCGACGGCGTGCAGTACATCGCGGTGATCTCCTCGGCCAGCACCGGCTTTGCCGCCGCCGCCGGCAAGAACCGCCTGCTGGTGTTCAAGCTCAACGGCGACGTGCAGCTGCCGCCGGCCCCGCCGCCGGTGCCGCAGGTGCTCAATCCGCCGGCGGACTTCGGCGACGACGCAATGCATGCGCACGGCCAGGACCTCTACCAGCGCAACTGCAGCGGCTGCCACGAGGGCGGGCGTCTGTTCAGCGGCTTCCCCGACCTCAACTACACCGTCGCGCTCAACGCCCCAGATTTGTTCAAGTCCATCGTGGTCGATGGCGCGCTCGCCGAGAACGGCATGATTTCGTTCAAGAACTCACTGAATGTGGAGGATGCAGAGGCGATCCGCTCGTTCCTCACCGCACGCGCGAACGAGCTCAAGCGCCACCCGCCGCCGCCGTTGGGGCCGGGTGGCCCTGGAGGCCCGCCTCCTGCGCCAGCCGCGCACCAGTAGGTGCAATCGGCGAGCAGCCGTACTCCTTACTGCAGGACGCGATCCTTGCCGATCTTCTCTATGTCCAGGTCGCGGCTCACTTTCTGACCGGTCTTGTGGGTGACGGTCAGTCTCACCGTCCTGAGACCGCGTGAATGTGCTGCAGCAATGAGCTTGGAGATGACTTCCTGTAGCTCGGTCTCCTGCGTCCAGGGGTTATGAAGCTGATCGGACAACCGCTTGGCGAGGGACAGCTCCAGCACCCGCTGCACGGTTGCGCCCAGATCAGGCGGATCAATCTCGTAGGTGTCGCCCCTATCAGTGAACAGATCGTCTGCCATGTGTCTGATCCTCTGGTTGTGCACCCAGTGTACTTGCCTACGCGGGCCTATTGCGCCGCACAAGGCTACCACCAACAAGCTCGGGCGGTGAATCCTGGCGTAGAGGCCCAGCGCTCCGCCACGTTAGACTAGAACCGTAGCTCGGAGTCGACTGACGGTCTGCCAAAGGGGGGGGCTGATGAAGTTCATACCGCTGATCTGGGCCGGTCTGCGGCGCAAACTCAGTCGCTCCATTCTCATCCTCGCGCAGGTGATCATCGCCTTCACGTTGTTCGGCGTCCTTCAGGGCTTGACCAGCGGCATCAATCACGCGATCGCCTCCACCCATCCCGATCGGCTGTACGTGGGCAGCAAAATGAACCTGGGATTCCCCGTCCCGATCGCAATCGTCGACTGGGTGAAGACCATTCCCGGCGTCATCGGGGCCGCGCCGCGCTACCAGTTCGGTGCGACCTACCAGCGCCCCACGCAGGGTGTCGGGATCTGCGCAACCGATGTGGATGCATTTCTCGCGATGTACCCGGAGGATACCGTCGACCCCGCGCAGCAGCGCGCGATGCGGCAGGTCCTGGACGGTGTGATCGTGGGCGTCGGCACGATGCACAAGTATGGCTGGAAGGTAGGGCAGCGCGTGACGCTTCAGTCGCAGCTCACACGTAAGGACGGAACGGGTAACTGGACATTCGACATCATCGGGACGTGGAAGGACAGTCAGGATGACAACGAGGATGACTCGCAGCTTCTGCTCACTCATTACACCTACGTCAACGAGTCACTGCCCCTGGGAGCGGCCCGCGACACGATGAACCTCGCGGTCCTGCGGATCGCCGATCCCGCACGCCTTGGCGGCATCGAGCAGAAGATAGACTCGCAATACACGAATTCGTCGAACGAGACGCTCACGCAATCGGAGCAGGAGCTTGTGGAAGCGGAGGTTTCCAATTTCGGCGATATCGACACAGTCGCACACCGGATCATCGGCGCCACACTTTTCGTGCTGCTCTTCGCCACCGGGGCACTGATGATGCAATCAATTCGCGAACGCACTCCGGAGCTCGCGGTCCTGAAGACGATCGGATTCTCCGATCGGTCCGTGATGCTGTTAATCCTCGGCGAGACCCTCGTTCTGTGCCTCGCCGGCGCCGCGGTCGGACTACTGCTCGGCACGCGGCTGCTCCCGGTCGCCCGCGAGGAGATTGGTACGGTAACGGTGCCACCGAGTGTCTTCGCAACGGGCCTTGCCTTCGCCGTGGCGCTCGCGTTGGTGGGCGGCGCGATGGCGGGGTGGCGGGCGCTGCGACTGCGCGTGGTCGACGCGCTCGCGGACCGGTAAGGCCAGGGACATGCGAACCATACGTGAAACATGGCTGCTGACGGTCGCTTCGATCCGCAGCATTCCCGGGCGCCTCGGCACCTCCCTCGTGACTGTGATCAGCATCACGACCGTCATGGGTGTCCTGGTCGCAATGCTCGCACTGAGCGAGGGCCTGGAGAAGTTCATCAAGACAGATATCGATGCGAACACTGTCGTCGTCCTCTCCAGGGGCGCGCAGTCGGCCCTGGACAGCTCCTTTCCCAAGACGATCCTTGGCAGCATCAGCAACAAGCCGGGCATCAAGCGTGATGCCAACGGCAAGCCCGAGGTCACTGCCACCGTTTTCATGTTCATCAACGCGGTGAATCGCCAGAATCAGCGCGGTACCGTCAGCTTGTTCTCCGTCACCCCCGAATGGGTCACCATCAATTCGGAGGTCCATATCGTCGAGGGGCGATTTTTCCGTGCCGGACTGCACGAGCTCATCGTCAGCGACCTGATCCGCGAGCAGTTCAGGCATTTCGCTGTTGGCGATGAGGTGCGAATCAGGGGCACGCCGTGGAAGATCGTCGGGGCCTACCACAGCACCGCGACGGCTCTTGAGGATTCGGTCATCGGGGACGCCGATACCGTGCTGACAACGTTCCCGCAGGCAACCTTCAATGTCGTGGACGTTGTTCTTGAGTCGCCCGCCGCATTCGCAACATTCAAAAGCGCCGTCGTCAGTGATCCGACGCTGACGGCAGAGGTAAAAACGGAAGAGGAAAGTAGCGAGGACATCATCAAGTCCCGGCGCAAACTGCTCGACTTCATCAGCTTCTTCCTCGGCGGACTGATGGGACTCGGCGCGGCGTGCGGCGCGCTCGCGAGCCTCTACGCATCCGTCGATGCCCGCAAGGTGGAGATCGCCACCTTGCGCGCGATCGGTTTCGGCGGGTTGCCGGTTGTGACCTCAGTGATCGCGGAAGGGTTGTTGCTCGCGATCCCGGCGGCGCTGCTCGGCGCCGGCATCGACTGGTACCTGTTCAACAAGCACGTCGTGGTGGCCGCGGGAATCACCTTCCCCATGGCCGTCACGCCTCACCTCGTCGTGATCGCACTGTTCTGGGCGCTCTCCATCGCGCTCCTCGGTGGCATCCTGCCCTCGATCAGAGCGGCGCGGTTGCCGGTCGCCACGGCGATGCGGGCGGGTTGACGGTCCTGCTCGTTACCGGGGAGGCACTTTAGGGCGGTGCGATGGTGAGCCTGCCATTCTCTATCGGGTTCCTATCCGCCTCGCATTCGTAGGGGATGAACCGTGTGAGATCGAGCACGCGGGTAAAACGCAGTATCACGGTCCACGGGTGGGCCAAGCGCATGGGATCTTCAATGGT
>Ga0302317_10000372_pt1 | contig 39426 bp, 40 predicted proteins | sample III_Palsa_N3_3_FD_200450 | JGI IMG/M metagenome (GOLD analysis project Ga0302317, IMG submission 200450) | Peat permafrost microbial communities from Stordalen Mire near Abisko, Sweden - III_Palsa_N3_3 | ecosystem: Environmental > Terrestrial > Soil > Palsa > Peat permafrost | place: Sweden...
ACATTCAGCGCCCGGCCGTCCTTCTCGAACTCCCAGGCGTAGAACCCGCCCAGGGTCGGCAGGCGCAGGTTGATGCAGTCGTGGCGCGCCAGGTCGTGCGGCGAGGCTGGGACGGCCCGGTCGGCCAGGTAACTCGCCGCGGCCACCGCCGCCATGCGCATCTCCGGCCCGATGCGCACGGCGATCATGTCTTTCTCCACCTGCTCGCCCAGCCGGACGCCGGCGTCAAAGCGCTCGGCGACGATGTCGGTGAAGCCGGCCTCCAGGCTCAGTTCGAGCTTGATGTCGGGATAGCCCGGCAGCAGCCTTTGCATCGCCGGCCACAGGATCGTCTCGGCGGCGTGTTCGGACGAGGTGATGCGGATCGTGCCGGCCGGCTTGTCGCGCAACTCGCCAATCGCCGCCAACTCAGCCTCGATCTCCTCCAACCGCGGCCCGATGGTCAGCATCAGCCGCTCGCCCGCCTCGGTCGGGGCGACGCTGCGCGTCGTGCGCGTGAGAAGGCGCACGCCCAGCCGAGCCTCGAGGTTGCGCAAGGTCTGGCTCAGCGCCGACTGCGAGACGCCGAGCTGGGCCGCCGCCCGCGTGAAGCTGCGCTCGCGCGCGACCGCCAGGAAGGCGTTGAGATCGGAGACGTTGTCTCGCCGCATTATGAAGCCAAGCTTATTAGCTCATGCGCATTATCGCGCCTAGTTGGATAAGAGCTACGGGACTAAATCAGCGCGGTCGCCAAAAAGGGAGCCGGTCATGGAACTGAAGCGCGCGGGTTCGCAACCTTCGATCGAAGGGCCGGCCGCCTGGTTCACTGGCCGGGTGCGCATCGATCCGCTCAACACCGCCCCGGCCCCGGCTCGGGTCGCCTGCGCCAGCGTCACCTTCGAGCCGGGCGCTCGCACGGCTTGGCACAGCCATCCACTGGGCCAGACCCTGATCGTCACCGCCGGCTGCGGTTGGACGCAGTGCGAGGGCGAACCCATCGCCGAGATCCGCGCCGGCGACGTGGTCTGGTGCCCACCCGGCCATCGCCACTGGCACGGCGCCACGCCGACCACCGCCATGACCCATATCGCCATCCAGGAGGCGCTCGACGGCAAGGTCGTCGACTGGATGGAGCACGTCCCAGACGAAATCTACCTCGCCGGCCCCAGGAGGTCACAATGAGCAAGGTTTGGCTTGTCACCAGCGCCGGCAGCGGCATCGGCGCGGCGATCACGAGCGCGGCGCTGAAGGCTGGCGACCGCGTCGTCGCGACGGGTCGCAACCTCGACAGGATACGCGCCGTCCACGGCGCGGCCGCGAGCGAGAACATCGACTTCGTCCAACTCGACGTGGCTGACGCATCCCAGGCGCAGACCGCCGTCGACGCGGCCGTGGCCCGCTTTGGACGGATCGATGTCCTGGTAAACAACGCCGGTTACAGCATCCTTGGCAACTTCGAGGCGATCACCTCGGCGGAGTTCGAACAGCAGATCGCCACCAACTTCTACGGCGTCGCGCACCTGATGCGCGCGGCCCTTCCCGTCATGCGCCACCAGCGATCGGGCTACATCATCAACATCAGCTCCGTGGCCGGGGTCGTCGGCCAGAAGCATTGTTCGGCCTACGGAGCCAGCAAGTTTGCCGTCGAGGGACTCTCCCTGGCGATCGCCGAAGAAGTCGCCCGGTTCGGGATCAACATCACGGTGGTCGAGCCCGGATTCTTCCGGACAGATCTCCTGGCGCCCAGCAACGTCCGTTGGGCGACCCGCAAGATCGACGACTACGCCGAGGAAGGCTGCCCAGAAGCCATGTGGGGCGGCTACGACGGCGCGCAGACTGGCGACCCGTCGAAGCTGGGCGAGGCGCTGGTCGAACTCGCCGGCCGCAAAACCCCGCCGAAGGTGTTCGTGGCCGGCAGCGATGCAATGGCGATGGTCGCCCCAGCTATCGAGGCTCGGCTCACGGAGATGCGCGCCGATGAGGCGCTGTCCCGATCCACCGATGGCGCGTTCCAACCAGCCTGAGCCGTCCGCCCGCCCAGGCTCGACCTGCTCACCCCATTCTGGAGACACGACAATGCAAAAGCGCAAACTCGGAACCAGCGGCCTGGAAGTCTCGGCCATCGGCCTTGGCTGCATGGGCCTCAGCTTCGGCCTCGGCCCGGCCACCGACCGCCATGAGGCGATCGCCCTGATCCGCGCCGCCTTCGCGCGCGGCGTCACCTTCTTCGACACCGCCGAATCCTACGGCCCGTTCGTCAACGAGGAGGTGGTCGGCGAGGCGCTGGAGCCTTTCCGCGACCAGGTGGTCATCGCTACCAAGTTCGGATTCCCGGGCGGCGTGTTCACCGCCGGCCTCGACAGCCGGCCGGAAAACATCCGCGCCGTCGCCGACGCCTCTCTGAAGCGCCTGCGCACCGACCGCATCGACCTTTTCTACCAGCACCGGGTCGACCCCAAGACGCCGATCGAAGACGTGGCGGGCGCCGTCGCCGAGCTCGTCGCGGCGGGCAAGGTCAAGCACTTCGGCATGTCCGAAGCCGGCGCCTCGACCATCCGCCGCGCCAACGCCGTCCATCCGGTCACTGCCCTGCAGAGCGAATATTCGCTGTGGTGGCGCGAGCCGGAGGCGGAGATCCTGCCGCTCTGCGAAGAGCTCGGCATCGGCTTCGTGCCGTTCAGCCCGCTCGGCAAGGGCTTCCTGACCGGCGCGATCAACGCCGACACCAAGTTCGCGGCCAACGACTTCCGCAACATCGTGCCGCGGTTCAGCGAAGAGGCGCGGCGCGCCAACCAGGCGCTCGTCGACGTCGTCGGCCGCCTAGCCGCCCGCCTCGGCGCCACCCCGGCCCAGGTCGCCCTGGCCTGGCTGCTGGCGCAAAAACCGTGGATCGCCCCGATCCCCGGCACGACCAAGCTCCACCGCCTGGAGGAGAACGTCGGCGCCGCGGCGATCACCCTCTCGCCCGCCGACCTCGCCGCCATCGAAGACGCGGTCTGCGCCGTCGAAGTGCATGGCGAGCGCTACCCCGCCCAAATGGCGACGCTGGTTCAGCGGTAGCCAACCCTCTCCCTCGAGGGAGAGGTGATCCCTAGCCGACTCACTCGGGCTCGCCGTAAACATCGCTCATGGGAAAAGCGTTCGCGGCCGCCCCCCTGCTGCTGCTGCCGGCGGCGGCCTACAACATCCTCGTCTTGGCGCTCGGCGGCTTCGCCTCGCCGGACGCTGCTGCGCGCATCGCCGACCGCCTGTTCGAGCTGCCGGCCGCCTCCGGCGGCGTCTGGGAGGTCAGCTACGCCGACCTGCTGCTGGCCGGCGCCCTGATCGTGATGTTCGTCGAGCTGATCAAGTCGACCCACAGCAGGCGCGTCGCCCTGATCAACCACATCCTCTCGATCGCCCTCTTCGTCGCCTGCCTGGCCGAGCTGCTGCTCGTCCCGGCCTGCGCCACCTCGACCTTCTTCCTGATCGCTCTGATGGTGCTGCTCGACGTGCTCGCCGGCTTCATCCTCGGCGTCTCGACCCGCGGTCCGGCCCCGGAGGCAAAGCCGAAGCGTTGACGGAATAGTATCAATATGCAATTATTTCGGCTCCATTGCCACTGGAAGCCGTCATAATGCAATTTTCGCGCGAAACCTTGGCTCGCCGTGCGACGGTTTCGGCGCGCCACGCCACGCCGCCTATTGCCGGCAAAACCGGCGGCGCCACCGTTAATAACGGTGATTTACGGTAATGTCGGCGTCAGGCCCCCAGCGACTCCGGGCTGGCGCGATAGAGATCGACCGAGCCCTGGGTCACCGCCTGGGCGAGGCCCGGCGCCTGGGCAAGAACCTGGTGGGCGAAGACCCGCGCCAGGCCGATGCGCGTTTTCCAGTAGGCGGTGTCGCCCTCGCCGGCGGCGATCTTCTGCGAGGCGATGAGGGCTTGCTTGCCGAGCATCCAGCCGCCGATCACGTCGCCCATCAGCTTGAGGTAGGGCGTCGCCCCGGCCAGGGCGTCCGGCTGCGCGTGGCCGCGGCGCTCGATCAGCCAGCCGGTCGCCGCCTGCGCCGCCGCCAGGCCGGCCTCCAGATGCGTCCCGACGCTGTGCAGCCAGCCGTCCTCGGCGCTCTTGAGCTCGGCCGCCGTCGGCACGATGTCGCTGACCAGCTCGCGCACGGCGGCGCCCTTGCCGAGCGCCAGCTTGCGACCCATCAGGTCGATGGCCTGGATGCCGTTGGCGCCCTCGTAGATCGGCAGGATGCGGGCGTCGCGATAGTGCTGGGCGGCGCCGGTCTCCTCGATGAAGCCCATGCCGCCGTGCACCTGCAGGCAGGTCGAGGCCGCCTCGACGGCCATGTCGGTCGACCAGGCCTTGGCGATCGGGGTCAGCAGCTCTTCGCGCAGACGGGCGGCGTCGCGATCGACCGGGTTGCCGGCCAGGTTGGCGACGTCGGCGGCGACGGCGGTGGCGAGGCAAATGGCCCGCGCCGCCTCGATCTTGGCCTTGGTCAGCATCAGGGCGCGGCGGACGTCCGGATGGTCGAAGAGCCGCGAGGGCTGGGCGCCGGTCCAGGCGGAGCGGCCTTGAACCCGCTCGAGCGAATAGGCCAGGGCCTGTTGGTAGGCCCGCTCGGCGAGACCCACGCCCTGCACGCCGACCTGCAGGCGCGCGGCGTTCATCATCACGAACATGTTGGCGAGGCCGGCGTTGGGCGCGCCGACCATCTCGGCCTTGGCGCCTTCGAAGGCCATGACGCAGGTCGGCGAGGCATGGATGCCGAGCTTGTGCTCGATGCTCACCGGCCGCACGTCGAGGGCGGCGCCCAGCGTTCCGTCCTCGCGGACCTCGCGCTTGGAGGTGAGGAAGAGGGTCAGGCCGCGCGAGCCGGGCGGCGCATCGGGCAGGCGCGCCAGCACCATGTGGACGATGTTGTCGGCGGCGTCGTGGTCGCCCCACGTGATGAAGATCTTCTGGCCCGTGAGGCGCCAGCCGTCGGCCCCGTCGGGCTCGGCCCGGGTGGTGACGAGGCCGAGGTCCGATCCCGCCTGCGGCTCGGTGAGCTGCATGGTGCCGGTCCACTCGCCGGAGATCATCTTGGGCAGGTAGAGCGCCTTCTGGCGCTCCGTGCCGTGCCGGTGGAGGGCTTCGATCGCCGCCAGGGTCAGCATAGGGCAGAGCCCGAAGGCCATGTTGGCGCTCTGGATCATCTCGAAGACGGCGATCTCCAGCGCCTTGGGCAGGCCCTGGCCGCCGAAGTCCGGGTCAGCGGAGAGGCCGTTCCAGCCGCCGCTGGCGAACTCGCGGTAGGCGGCGGCGAAGCCCGGCGCGGCGCGCACCGCGCCGTTCTCGAAGCTGGCCCCGGCGATGTCGCCCGGCCGGTTGAGGGGCGCGAGCACGTCGGCGGCCAGCGCCCCAGCCCCTTCCAGCACCGCTGTCACCGTCTCGGCGTCGACCTCCGGAAAGTGCTTGGCGAGGGCGCCGAAACCCGCGCTCTCGAGGGCGAAGCGAAGATCGCGCACCGGGGCTTTGAAGGTCATCTGGCGGGCTCCTCGCTGGACGGAGGGCTATTTAGCCCATATCGCCGCCGGGTCTATTGTCCGCCGCTCACGCGAGGCTCCGCTATGCGCCCAGCCATGCTCGCGCTCGTCCTCCTCGCCCTGCCGGCGGCGGCGCTCGCCGCCTCGACCAATCCCGCCGACATACCGCCCGGCCACTATCGCCTCGACCCGGCTCACACCACCATCATCGCCAGGGTGCGACACCTCGGCGTCTCCAACTACGTGGTCCGCTTCGACCGGGTGGAAGGCGACTTCACCTTCGATCCCGCCCATCCCGAAGCGACAAAGCTTCAGGCCAGCGTCGACACCACCAGCCTCGATGTCGGCGCCGACTACAGCCGCAAGTTCGCCGACGAGTTCCTGAACGCCAAGGCGTTCACCCAGGCGACCTTCGTCGCCAGCGCGCTGACCCCGGCGGCCGATGGCAAGACTGCCGCCCTGACCGGCGATCTCACCTTGATGGGAGTCACCAAGCCGGTGACCTTCGACGTCACCTTCGTCGGCGTCGCCCACGGCGTGCCGTTTGGGACCCTGGCCGGCTTCTCTGCCAAGACCACCATCCGCCGCTCCGACTTCGGCTCGAAGTACGTCCTGGCCTTCGTTGGCGACGCGGTGGACCTCGACATCGAGGCGGAGTTCGACCGCAAATAGGAATATATCCGCAGCCGCCACGGTCTTAAGCGCCGAGGGGCCGGCGAAATCTGGAGACGCAGCATGGCGGATGTCCGCCGCTACAATACCGTGGCCATGAGCCTGCACTGGCTGATCGCCGCCCTGATCCTGACCAACATCGGTCTGGCCTGGTACTTCAACACCTTGCATGGGCTCGCCAAGACGCCGCCGCTGCAGATCCACAAGTCGATCGGGATGACCGTACTCGTCCTCTCGCTCGCCCGCCTGGCTTGGCGCTTCATCTCGCCGCCGCCGCCGCTGCCGGCGTCGATGCCGGCCTGGGAGCGCTGGGCCGCTCACACCGTCCACGCCCTGCTTTACCTGATCATGATCGGCATGCCGCTGACCGGCTGGGCGATGAGTTCGGCCAGCAAGCTGATCCAGGTCTATCCGATCACCTGGTTCGGCCTCTTCCACATCCCCGCCATCGGCCCGCTTACCACCCTGCCGGCCGACCAGATGAAGAGCGCTCACCACCTTTACCAAGGCATGCACCACCTGGGCGCCAAGCTCGCCTACGTGCTGATCGCCGGCCACGTGCTGGCCGCCCTGCGCCATCAGTTCGTCAAGAACGACCGTGTGCTCTGGCGCATGGTCCCAGGGAGACCCGCATGAGAACCCACATCCTTGCCGCCTGCCTCGTCGCCGGCCCCGCCCTCGCCGCACCGCCGCCGGCCTGGATCGTCGACAAGGCGCACTCGGCCGTCCACTTCTCGTCGAGCTTCAACGGCGCGGTCTTCACCGGCGCCTTTTCCCGCTGGAGCGCCGACATCCGCTTCGACCCCGCCAACCTCGCCGCCTCGCAGGTGACCGCCGTAATCGACGTCGCCTCGGCCGCCACCGGCGACGCCGACCGCGATCAAGCCCTGCCCGCCGACGACTTTCTGGCCGCCGGCAAGTTTCCCCGCGCCACCTTCGTCGCCCACGCGTTCAAGGCCCTGGGTCCCGGCCGCTACCTGGCGATCGGTCAGCTTTCCCTGCGCGGTGTGACCAAGCCGCTCAACCTGCCGTTCACGCTGAAGATCGCCGGGAGCAAGGCGACGATGGCCGCGTCGGTCCCCCTCGATCGCCTGGCGTTCGGCGTCGGCCAGAACGAATGGCGCAAGACCGACGCGATTCCGGCCGCGGTCACCGTCGCCATCGCCGTCAACGCCGATCGCCGCTGACGTGGCCAGCCCAGCCGAGGCCGCCGCGGCGCTCAGCCAGGGCGCCCTGGTCATCCTGCCCACCGAGACGGTCTATGGGCTGGCCGCCGACGCCGCCAACGGCGAGGCCGTGGCGCGGATTTTCGCCGCCAAGGGCCGGCCGCGCTTCAATCCCCTGATCGCCCACGTCGCCGACCTTGAGGCGGCCAAGGCGATCGCCGATTTCGACGAACGCGCCCTGGCGCTCGGCGGCGGCTTCTGGCCAGGCCCTTTGACCATCGTCGCGCCGTTCAAGGCTGGGATCAGCGACCTGGCGCGAGCCGGGCTGGACAGCGTCGCGGTGCGCGTCCCCGCCCATCCCCTGGCGCGAGCGGTGCTGGCGGCGTTCGGCGGACCGGTGGCGGCGCCCTCGGCCAATCGCTCGGGGCGGCCGAGCCCGACGACCTTCGAAGCCGCGCTCGAGGAGACCGGAGCGGCGGCGGCCGTGGCGCTGGACGGCGGACCTTGCGACGTCGGCCTGGAATCGACCGTCGTCTCCCTGCTCGACGGCCCGCCGCGCCTGCTGCGGCCGGGCGCGGTGACCCGCAATCAGATCGAAGCCCTGATTGGGTCTCTGGCTGAAGCGGACGGGGAGGACGCTCATCGCTCGCCCGGCCGCCTCGCCCGCCACTACGCGCCGGCCGCGCCACTGCGTCTTGACGCCACCGAGGCCCGACCGGGCGAGGTCTTCATCGGCTTCGGCTGCGTCGGCCCGGCCGAATTCAACCTGAGCCAGCGGGGCGATCTGGCCGAGGCCGCCGCGCGGCTGTTCGGCCGCCTGCGCGAAGCCGACGCCCAGGCGCCGGCCGCCATCGCCGTCGCCAGTGTTCCCGATGAGGGACTCGGCGAGGCGATCAACGACCGGCTGCGGCGCGCCGCCGGCTTCGTGGGATAGACGGTTTCCGTGGTCGCTCCCTCCCAGACCTTCCTCGATCAGCTGAAAGCCGCGCTCGGCGAGGGTGGCTGGAGCGACGATCCGGCCCGCCTGGCGCCGCATCTCATCGAGTGGCGCGACCGCTGGAGCGGGACGACGCCGCTGCTCGCCCTGCCGCGGACGGCGGAGGCGGTCGCCGAGGTCGTGCGGCTCTGCGCCGCCGCCGGCGTGGCGATCACGCCCCAGGGCGGCAACACCGGCCTGGTCGGCGGCCAGATTCCCCAGGGCGAGATCCTGCTTTCCACCCAGCGGCTCACCGCCGTCCGCGAGGTCGATGTCACCGATGACGTCATCGTGGTTGAGTCTGGACTGACGCTCGCCGCTTTGCACGACGCGGCGGCCGCCGCGCACCGGCATTTTCCGCTCAGTCTCGCTTCGGAAGGCTCGGCCACCGTGGGCGGGCTGATCTCGACCAACGCCGGTGGCACGGCCGTGCTGCGCTACGGGACCATGCGGCCGCTGGTGCTCGGCCTGGAGGCGGTGCTGCCGGACGGGACGCTGTGGAACGGCTTGAAGCGCCTGCGCAAGGACAACACCGGCTATGACCTGAAGCAGCTGCTGATCGGGGCCGAAGGCACGCTCGGCCTTGTCACTGCCGCCGCCCTGAGGCTTTTCCCCATCCTGCCGTCACGCGCCAGGGCCCTGGTTCGCCTCGCCGATCCCCGGGCGGCCATGGATCTGCTGGTGCTCGCCAAGGAGAGGACCGGCGGCGCGGTGGAGGCCTTCGAGCTGATCTGCCCGCTCGGCATGGAGCTGGCGCTCGCGCACATCCCTGGCGCGCGCGCGCCGTTCGCTGTTGGCGAGGCGTGGACAGTGCTGATCGAGCTCGCCGAGGCGCGGGCCGGCGCGGCTGAGGCGGCGCTGGAGGGCTTGCTGGCCGAGGCGCTCGACACTGGCCTCGCCTCTGACGCCGCCGTCGCCCAGAATGAGACTCAGGCCAGGGCGTTTTGGGCCCTGCGCGAGAACCAGTCCGCCGCCCAGAAGCGTGAGGGTCCGGCCTGGAAGCACGACGTCGCCGTGCCGGTCTCCCGGGTGGCCGACTTCATCGCCGAGGCCTCGCGGGCGCTGCAGGACCGCTTCCCAGGGGTGCGGATCGACGCTTTTGGCCATGTCGGCGATGGCAACATTCACTACGACGTTCTCGCGCCGGCCGGCGCCGACGCCGCCCACCAGGCCGTTCACGCCGCCGCCCGCGACGAGGGCGCACGCGTCGTCCACGACATCGTCGCGTCCATGGCCGGCTCGATCAGCGCCGAGCATGGCCTCGGCGCCATGAAGACGGCCGAGGCGCTGCGCTACAAGGATCCGGCCGAGGTCGCGGCCCTGCGCGCCATCCGCGCGGCGCTCGATCCGCGGCGGATCATGAACCCGCGCGTGCTGTTCTAACGTGAAGGTAGACTTTACAGTTTACCTTCATAGGGCTAATTGCCCCGCATGGCTAAACCAACCAGCGCCTCCACACGCTCGTCGGCTGTCGCCCTGGCGCAGGAGCTTCGCGGCTTCGTCAGCAAGCTGAAGCGCCGGCTGCGCGACCAGGACGACATCGGCGACCTCACCCCGTCCCAGACGGCGGTGCTGCTTCGTCTGGAGAGCGAAGGGTCCGCCACCACCTCCGGGCTCGCCAGGGCGGAGGGCATCCGGCCGCAATCCATGGGGGCCGTCGTTGCGGCGCTCGAGGCTGCAGGGCTGGTGATCGGCGCGCCCGACCCGGCCGACGGGCGCCAGACCCTGCTGTCGCTCACCGACGACTGCCGGCGCTGGCTGACGGAAGGCCGCGCCGCCCGCCAGGACTGGCTGACGCGCACCATCGAGGCCCGGCTGTCGACATCCGAGCAAGACCAGCTCGCCGCGGCGATGCCGCTGCTTCAGCGCCTTGTCGCCGAGTGATCCAGATCGCCTCAATTCGCCCAAGGAGCACCCGTGCCGCTGACCGCCCTTGACCCGAATACCGCCCTGATCGTCGTCGACCTGCAGAAAGGCCTCGCCGGCGTCGCGCCGACGTTCGGTGAGGTCGTAACGCGGGCGCGCCTGTTGGCGGACGCATTCCGGTCGCGCCACCTGCCGGTCGTGCTCGTCACCGTCGATGGGATGGCGCCGGGCAGGACCGAACAGCCCAGCCGGCATACGGGCGCCTTCCCGCCCGGCTTCGCCGACGTCGTCGCCGAGCTCGACCCGCAACCCGGCGATATCCGGGTGACCAAGCGGACCTGGGGCGCGTTCGCGACGACCGACCTCGAACGGCGGCTGAAAGATCTGGGCGTCACCCAGGTCGTTGTCGCCGGCGTCGCGACCGGGACCGGCGTCGAGGCGACGGCTCGCCAGGCCTACGAGGCGGGGTTCAACGTAACGCTCGCGACCGACGCCATGACCGACCCCCGCGCCGGCGCCCACGATCACAGCCTCGCCAACGTCTTTCCGAGACTGGGCGAGACCGGAACCACCGACGACATCCTCACCCTGCTCGAAGGACGCGCCTGACATGCACCCCCTGCACCTGCTGTCCTACTTCTTCGGCGGCGCGTTTCTGATGAACGCCGTCCCGCACCTCGCCAGCGGCGCCATGGGCCGCAGGTTCCCCAGTCCGTTCGCCAAGCCGCCGGGCAAGGGGATGTCCTCGGCGCTCGTCAACATGCTCTGGGGCTTGGGCAATCTCGTCGTCGCCTACCTGCTCCTGTGCCAGATCGGCCGCTTCGACCTCCGGGACCTGCTGCAGGTCGCCGTCCTCGCCCTCGGCATGCTGCTGCTCGGCCTGGTCCACGCCCTGCATTTCGGGGCCTTGAACGGCGGCGACGGCCCGCACCTGGCTTGAGCGCCTGGCATGCGGGGGCCTTCCGCTCGCTGAGGCGCCACAACTAGCGGCGATGACGGAGACTTACGCACTTCGAGGAATCAGCCGGCGCCTCAGGCAATTTCCCTCAAAGGTGCGAGAAGCGAGGCGTTCTTCGCGAGATAGTGCGAGGCCTGTTTGGCGAGATCGGCGACGCTAGCTTTCAATTTGTCGATTGGGATTTCGACTCCTTTGAGGGCTGCGAACAGGGCGATGGCAAACGCCCAGGTACGCTCGGAAAAATAGCCGTTCCGGGACGTGCTCCAGCCCTGGCTGAACGTGTCCTGGTGCTGCTCGAAGCTGAACGCGTGGTTGCCCCCGAAAACGCCGAATCCGGAATAGGCGACTGTGAGTTCGGTGGTGAGTTCGTGTAGCTCGTCGCCCCCTGGCAAAGGGCTGCGCGCGCTCAGCAGCAGGTAGTGGGCAAGCTCATGCGCCAGGGTGGCGATCAGCTTGCGCGGCTCGTCGGCCAGATCCCTTGCGTAGCTAACGATCGCCTGGCTACCCTCAACCCGAAAGGTCCCATTGGCTGAAGCTCCGACATTCACCGCAGCCACCAAGCCGACACGCTGCCTAGCATCTGGGCGGTCGTGGACCTCCAGCACACACGGCCAGTCCGCCATGCCCATCAACGCCTTGACGAGATCGAATATGTATTCGGCGCGCGCCTCACCCTCGGCGTTCGTGGGTGGGAAGAATTCGCGCGTTGGAACCACCAGCGGTGTGTTCCCGAGCCGGTCCATGCCTCCGAGATTGCCCATGAGCCAGGCCCATGTCTCAAGGCACCAGTCTTCGACATCGGCGTCGAGAAACCGAGCCTTGCCGAACAGTTTTAGCAGCACGCCCCCTTCCTAGGACCCCTAGAGATACTCCCTGACATCCACGATGTGGCCCGCCAGCGCCGCCGCGGCGGCCATTTGCGGGCTCATCAGGTGGGTGCGTCCGCCGCGGCCCTGACGGCCCTCGAAGTTGCGGTTCGAGGTCGAGGCGCAGCGCTCGCCTGGCGCCAGGCGGTCGGGATTCATGCCCAGGCACATCGAGCACCCCGGTTCGCGCCAGTCGAAGCCGGCGGCGCGGAACACCTCGTCAAGGCCCTCCGCCTCGGCTTGCTCACGCACCAGGCCGGAGCCCGGCACGACCATCGCTCGCACGTGGGCGGCGACCGTCTGGCCGCGGACGAGATCGGCGGCGGCGCGCAGATCCTCGATCCGGCTGTTGGTGCACGAGCCGATGAACACCCGGTCGATGCGCGCCTCGCCGATCTCCTGGCCGCCCTCCAATCCCATGTAGGCCAGGGCGCGACGGATTTGCGCCGCCTTGGCTTCGGGAAAATCCGCCGGGTCCGGAACCCGGCCGGTCGCCGGCGTGACGTCCTCCGGACTGGTGCCCCAGGTGACCATGGGGGTCAGTTGCGAGACGTCGATTGTCAGTTCGTCGTCGAAGGCCGCGTCCTCATCGCTCTTCAGCGTCCGCCAGTGGCTGAGCGCCATCTCCCAGGCGGCTGCCTTGGGAGCAGACGGCCGGCCCATCAGGTACGCGAAGGTGGTGTCGTCGGGGGCCACCAATCCGGCCCGGGCCCCAGCCTCGATAGTCATGTTGCAGAGGGTCATGCGGCCCTCCATCGACAGCGCCTCGATCGCCTCGCCGGCGTATTCGATGACGCTGCCGGTGCCCCCTGCCGTGCCGATCTTGCCGATCAGGGCCAGGGCGAAGTCTTTGGCCGTGACCCCGGCTTCCGGCTGGCCGACGAATTTGACGCGCATGTTCCTGGATTTGGTCTGGCGCAGTGTCTGGGTGGCCAGGACATGCTCCACCTCGCTGGTGCCGATGCCGTGGGCCAGCGCCCCGAAGGCGCCGTGCGTGGAGGTGTGGGAGTCGCCGCAGACGATGGTCATCCCCGGCTGGGTGCGGCCCTGCTCAGGCCCGATCACGTGAACGATGCCGTTGCGCGGATCGCCCATCGGGAAGAACTCGATCCCGTGTTCGGTTACATTGCGCTCCAGGGTCTGGAGCTGCAGGCGGGCGTCCGCATCGGCCACGGCCGCAACGCCCAGGCTCTGGCCCTCGGTCGGGGTGTTGTGGTCGGCGACCGCCAGGGTCCTGTCGGGCCGCCGCACGCCGCGGTTCGCGGCCTTGAGGCCGGCGAAAGCCTGCGGGGTCGTCACCTCATGGATCAGATGCAGGTCGATATAGAGGACGGCCTCGCCGCCGGGGTCTCCGGCGACGAGGTGGGCGTCCCAAATCTTGTCATACAGCGTACGTCCCGACATGGCCGGCTACATAGGAGGCCGCCCCCTTGCTCGTCCAGGACTTCGCGGGGATCTGCACCTCGAGATCGGCGAGGGCTTCGGTCATGGCGACATCCAACGGCGTCGATGGGACCTCGCCAAGGAAGGCGCGCAGCTTGGCGTCGTTGAGGCCGATCGCCCTCGTCCACAGGTAGCGCATCTCCAGCATCTCGCGGAACATGGTCACGAACGGCGCGGCGGCGAAGATCACCGGCCAGGGGAACGGCCGGATCGGGATGCGCGCGTCACCGGTGGCGCAGCGGACCGCTTCGCCGAGGGCGTTCGGGCCATCCATCCAGTCGCCCGCGAAGTTGAAGACCTCGTAGTCGGCCAGCTCCGCTTCACGGTCGAGCAGCCGCGCCAGTGTCTCGGCAAGGTCGGGCAAATATGCGAAGGCGTGGCCCTCGCCGGTGCGGTAGACGCCGGTCACCCGGCCATTCTTCCGCGTCGTCAGCCACTGCAGGCCGCTGTTAGGCGCCGCGGGGCCGAAGAAGTCGCCCGCGCGCAGCACCAGGCCGCGGGCCCCGCACGCCGTGGCCGCGCGCAGCATCTCCTCCATCTCGACCCGCACCTTGCCCTTGCGGGTCACCGGGGCCTGGGGCGCATCCTCGCGGATGTGCCGGCCGGCGTCGGGCGCGTAGTTGTAGACCGTGCCCGGCAGGACGAGGCGCGCGCCCTCGGCGATCGCGGCGTCGATGGAGGCTTGCATCATCGGCAGGGCGAGGCCCCGCCAGTTGCGATATTGCGGTGGGTTGGCGGCATGGACGATGACCTGGACGCCCTTGGCGGCGCGGGCGACGTCGTCGCGGCTCATGCCGTCGCCGGCGATCCATTCGATCGGCATGTTGGCGCCGACCTTGCGGGCGGCGGCGGCGGGGTCACGCGCAAGTGCCTTCACGGTCCAACCGTGACGGATGAGCGCGCAGGCGGCATGCGCCCCGAACGAACCGGTGGCGCCGATGATCAGAGCGGTGCGGGACATGATGTTCTCCTGTGTCCTGAAGACCAGGCCAACATGCGCGCCGTCGGCATTATGCGGAATTGTCGTAGTTTGCAGGATTGATATACATTCCTGCATGGCCGAGGCCGACTGGACCCTCTACCGCACCTTCCTGGCGGTGATCGACGCCGGCAGCCTCTCCGGCGCGGCGCGGCGGCTGGGACTGACCCAGCCGACGGTCGGCCGGCAGGTCGAGGCGCTGGAGCAGGCCCTCGGCGGCGAAAACCTGTTCACCCGCTCCCCCGGCGGTCTTGCCCCCACCCGGGCCGCCCGCCTGTTGGAGCCGCATGCCCGCGCCATGGCCGCGGCGGCCGCTGCGCTGTCGAGAGTCGCCGCCGGCGACGCCCAGGCGATGAGCGGCGTGGTGCGAGTGACGGCCAGCGAGATCGTCGGGGCCGAGGTCCTCCCGCCGATCTTGACCGAGTTCCGCGAGACCTGGCCCGACATCGCCCTCGAGCTCGTGCTGACCAACGCCCAAGAAGATCTCCTACGGCGCGACGCCGATATCGCCGTGCGGATGGCGCGCCCGACCCAGGGCGCTCTCCTGGCGCGGCGCATCGGAACCGTGCCGCTCAAGATGTACGCCCACCGCTCCTATCTGCAGAAACACGGCGAGCCGACATCGATCGCCGAGCTGACCGACCACACACTCATCGGCTTCGATCGCATTTCACCCAACATCGAGAGCCTCAAGGCGCTGTCGCTGGAGGTGACGCGCGACCTGTTCGCCATCCACACCGACAGCGATCTCGCGCAGTTGGCCCTGCTGCGGGCCGCCATCGGCCTATGCGCCTGCCAGCCCGGGATCGCCGCCCGCGACCCGAACCTGGTTCCGGTGCTCACCCAAGAGTTCGAGTTGCCGCTGGAAATGTGGGTGGTGATGCACGAGGATCTGAAGGCCGACCGGCGGATGCGGGCCCTGTTCGACCACCTCGTCGAGGCGCTCGGCGCCTATGTGCGCGGTGAGACGGCGCCTTGAATCTTTGCGCCGCCGGCATTAGAGAGCGCCCCTTCGCCGATCAGGCGGCGCGCGCTCGTAGCTCAGCTGGATAGAGCATCAGACTACGAATCTGAGGGTCGGGCGTTCGAATCGCTCCGAGCGCGCCAATTTTTCCTCTAGCCTTGCCATGGTCTGCGAACACCTGCGCTGAGCGGACGGGCGACCCGCCCCCTAGGCCTAAGGACGGCTGAACTGAGGAGACCGCGGATGGTGAAGAGCTTCGATCACCTGACGGTCGTCGTCAACGACGTCGAGAATGCGAAGCGGTTCTTCGCGCTTCTCGGCTTCGTCGAGGCGGCGGATGTCGTCATCAGCGGGGAGCGCTTCGCCGGCTACATGGGCGTTCCGGGCATTGAAGCCCAGCACGTTACTCTGGCTCTTGAGAACGTGTCGCCGAGAACGGAAATCCAGCTGCTGAAGTATCTCCGCCCCGACCCGCTACCGGACCCAGACATTCGCGACCTGCACAAGATCGGCTTCAACCACGTCTGCTTCGCGGTCGACGACATCGAGGCCGAGATCGCCAGGATCAGGGCCGCCGGGTTCAGGACACGAAACGAGATCTTGGACTTTCACGCCCGCAAGCTGGTGTTCATCGAGGGCCCAGAAGGGATCACCGTCGAGCTTGCGCAGTGGACGTGAGGCTGCGCAGCCGACAAATCTCTCCCATGTGAGCGAGGGCGGCCGCGGCTATCAAATCCCCGCGATCCGCCCTTAGCTTCACTGTTCAGGGTCCCCACGTTTTCCGGGCGCGCCGATCGTGGTGCGTTTTCTGATCGGGGCACTTCCGTGATCGACATTCTGGGCCTCCTGCGCCTTCACCCGGCGGCAGGAGTTGCCGCGCTGCTGCTTGGCGCGGCCCTCCTTTTCATTATCTTGCGCAGTCTCTGGACCATCGGACCCACCGAGGTGGGGCTGGTGCGCAAGCGTTTCGGCGGCAGCCTGGCCGACGACGGCCCAATCGCCTTCAAGGGCGAGGCGGGCTATCAGGCGCGCCTGCTGATGCCCGGCCTGCGCTTCAAGCTCTGGCCGCTCTACACCGTCTCCCGTCACCCCATGGTGCAGATTCCCGCCGGCCAGATCGGCGTGGTCATCGCGCAGGTCGGCGGGGCCCTCCCCATCGGCGCCAAGTCGGCGCGCTATCGGCCGGAGTTCGGTAATTTCGACGACCTCGACGCCTTTATCGCCAATGGCGGCGAGAAAGGCGTGCAGCGGCCGGTGCTTTCGCCAGGGACCGTGGCGCCGATCCATCCGGTCGCCTTCCTGGTGCTGACCCGCGAGGCTGTCTACGGCAGACCTATCGACGAGCAGTTCGCCGCGCTGGCCGCCAAGGGCGCCCTGACGCCGGAGCATCTCGGCCTCCAGCCGGATCAGCTTCAGGTCGTGCGGATCCAGCCGAAACTGCACGAGGACGGCAAGATCGTCGATATGATCGGCATCGTGACCACGCTCGAGGGGCAGCCTCTGCCCAAGGGGGCGATCGCCAACCGCCTGATGGACTTCACCGACCTCGCCGAACTGGAAGCGCGGCCCGGAACAACTGACGCCGAGCTGGTCGAGGCGCTCCTCTCGGTGAAGAACGACGTTCATAACAACTATCAGGATTTCCAGGCCTTCCTCGACAACGGCGGTCGCATCGGCCTGCAGCACGACCCACTGCTCTATGGCGCCTACAACCTCAATCCGTTCCTGGTCTCCGTGGAAATGACGCCGATGCTGGTCGTCCAGCAGGGCCAGGTCGCGGTGATCAAGGCCTACGTGGGTCTGGCGACCGAGGACACCTCCGGCGTCGAATTCAAGTTCGGCCACCTCGTGCGGCCGGGTCACCGGGGCATCTGGCAGGAGCCTCTGCGAACCGGGAAGTATGCGATCAACCCGCGCTGCTACTCGGCCGAGATCGTGCCCACCTTCATCCTGACGCTGAACTGGGCCGACGCAAGCTCCACCGCTCACAACTTCGACAAGGACCTGCGCCAGATCGTCGCCAAATCGCGCGAGGGCTTCGTGTTCGCCCTGGATCTGCAAGTCCAGATCCACGTGCCGGACGCCGAAGCGCCGAAGGTGATCTCGACCGTCGGGACCATGACCAATCTCGTCAACGAAGTGCTGCAGGCGGCTGTCGGCAATCACTTCCGCGACAAGCTGCAGGCCATGCCGGCGATCGACTTCATCGAAAAGCGTCAGGAAGTTCAGGCCGAGGCGCAGGCCCACATCGCCAACAAACTCAAGGAGTATCGGGTCGAGACTCCAGGGGTCTACATCCAGGACGTGGTGTTTCCGGCCAAGCTGGTCGAGGTCTTGACCGCGCGTGAGATCGCCAACCAGCAGCAGCAAACATTCACGGCCGAGCGATCGGCGCAGGAAAAACGGCTCGACCTCGAAGCGGCCCGGGGGCGGGCCGACATGCAGCAGGAGCTGGCCCGCTCGTCCATCGGCATCGACATCGCCCGCAACAAGGCCACCGGCGTCCAGGCCGAGGCAGACGGCGAGTCCTACCGGCTGGAAAAGGTCGGCCGGGCCAGCGCCGTGCAGACAGAGGCCGAGGGACTGGCCATCGCCAAGGGCCTCAACGCCCAGCAGGAGGCGGTGGGCCGCGACCAGACGGCGATCATCAACGCCGTCCGCGAGCTGGCCGGCGGCGTGCAGCGGTTCATGCCGGAAAACCTGGCGCTCAATTTCGGCGAAGGGGGCCTCAGCGCGGGCCTCAACGCCCTGGTGCCGCTGGCCATGCGCCGGCTTGCCCAGGGAGCTCGTGAACCTGCGCCAGCCCCGGAGCCTCAGCTTGAAGCGATCGCCGGCAAGCCGAACGGCGCGGCGCCGCCCGAAGAGTCGCCGGCGATCTGACCTGACGACCGCCCTTCCCGCGCCGCGACCCGGCGCGGGATTGGCGTCAGCGCTTCCCCGATTTGGCGCGCATCATGACCCATGGCGCCTGGCCATAGGACTCCGCCACCGCCCAGGCCGCCGCAGTCAGGGTCCAGGAGATCACCGCCTCGCTCCACACCGAGGGATCCTTCGACCCCGCCGCCACCTTCGGCGCCCAGACGAGAAGGGTGAAAAGCCCGATCTGGACCGCGGCCAATATCGCCGCCGGGCGCGCCAGGATGCCAGCGATCACCGCGACGCCAGCTGCGATGTAGGTCCCGCCGGTGAAATAGGCCCAACCGACATGCCAGGGCAGCCAGCCGGGGACGAGCGGGGCGGTAAGCTCAAGATAGGCGAAGTGGGCGAGACCGAAGACAATCAGGGCGAGGCCGAAGATCGTGCGGGCGATGGTAAGGCCCCGCTCGCCGGCGGCGAATCCCAAAGGCCCCGCCGCGTTCCCCCGCTCCGCGTAGAGCGTCCAGGCGGCGGCGGCCAGAACCGCGGTCTCGGCGCAGTTCTCCCACGGGCCGACTTTGAGCGGCGCGCCCCAGATGAATCGCCCGGTGACGAGCGGCATCCAGGCCAGTAGCCAGACCAGAAGGGCGCCAGCCAACGCCGAGCGGCGCCAGAAGAGGCCGGCGCCCCCGACCAGGGCGACGAGCGCACACAGATAGGCCAGGGCCTGGCGGCCGGGCAGCGCCTTGGGCACCGGCTCCCAAATGGCGGCGAACTGGCCCGTCACGAAGCCGTAGAGTCCGAGGGCGATCAGGGTCGCGGCGAACACCGCCCGACCTGCGCTGCCGATCCGCATCGATCTTGCCTCCCAGCCGGCTCTTTGTCCGCTGGCGGACCGTATACGGCGCGCGGTGCGGGCGCTATCTGAGCGGCGCGCACGACAGCCGGATCGAGACCACCCATGACCTCCCAACCGAGTGTGACCCTCAACGACGGCCAGGTGATGCCGCAGTTCGGGCTAGGCGTTTGGCAGACTCCGCCTGATGAGGCCGCGCAGGTGGTGCAGACGGCGGTCGAGGCCGGCTATCGCCATGTCGACACGGCCGCCGCCTACCGCAACGAGCGGGGCGTCGGCGAGGGCCTGCGCGCCGCCGGGCAGGAAGGCGTGTTCGTGACCACCAAGCTGTGGAACGACAACCAGGGCTACGACGCGACCCTGACAGCCTTCGACAAGAGCCTGGCGCGCCTCGGCGTCCCGGCCATCGACCTCTACCTGATCCACTGGCCGGCCCCGAGCCGCGGCCTCTATGTCGACAGTTGGAAAGCCCTGGTTCGTCTCAAGGAAGAAGGGCGGGCGCGCTCAGTCGGCGTCTCGAATTTCAAGCAGGAGCACCTCGAACGGATCATCGGCGAGACCGGCGTGACCCCGGCGGTCAACCAGGTGGAGCTGCACCCCAGCTTTCAGCAGAGACCGCTTCGCGAGTTCCACCAGGCGCACGGCATTCACACCGAGTCGTGGAGCCCGCTCGGCCAAGGCCAACAGCTTGCCGACCCGGCCGTGGGCGCGGTGGCTGACAAGCATGGCCGCACGCCGGCGCAGGTCATCATCCGCTGGCACCTGCAGAACGGTCTGATCGTCATTCCCAAGTCGGTCACCCCGTCGCGCATCCGCGAGAATATCGACATCTTCGGATTCGAATTGGATGGCGGGGATATGGCGGCTTTGGCCGCCCTCGACCATCCTGACGGGCGCATCGGTCCGGACCCGTCGACAGCGACCTTCTGATCAGCCCGGTCGCTTGCGCCCCGTTTCCAGCTTAGCCGTCACTTCGCGCACGGCGATGGCCGGCAGCGCGGCGCGATTCTCAGCCAGATAGACAGTTACGGCCGACCGGTGGCGCAGGGTCAGGTTGCGCAGCAGCCAGGACACGGCCTTGGTGATCAGGATATCCCGCTCGGCCTGCAGCCGCGCCACATTGTGCAGGGATGTTTCCAGCAGGCGCGGATCGTCGCTGTAGCGCACCGGCCCGGTTAGCAGCACCAGGGAGGCGCGGCGCTTGTTGATGTTGGCGTCTTCCGCCAGGCCGCGCAGCCAGGGCCCCCACGTCGCCCACGCCGCCAGGAATTCCCCAGCCTGGAACACATTCGAGCACAACGAATCGATCTCAGCCCAGCCGGCGAGCTCGCCCAGCCATGTATCAAGCCGTGCAGACGTCGCGGCGGCCCGCGCCGGACCAGCGTAGGCCAGCATCAGGGCGGCGAGTGTCTTTTCCTCATAGAGGCCGCTGGCGAACATCGCGTCGAGGATTTGCAGGATATCGTCCGGCGCGGCGCCGCGGTTGGCCCGGACCCAATCCCGCGCCAGGCGCCTCAGGCCCGGCGTGGCGACGCCCAGCAGCCCATGCGGGCTGCCGGTGTAGGCGGCGCTGCCCTGGTGGTCGGCCGAGCCCGTTCCGGCCAGGGCATAGAGTCGTTCGCGCAGTTCCTGCACAGACATGGCGCGGCGGAAACTAGCACGGTGGCGGCGCTTGCCACGACCGTTGAAGCGGGCTTTGCTCCGCCGATGGGGGCGGCGATTTCAACGGCCAGGGCAAGCGGACAAACCCACCTGCCCCTTCGGCGGGTGGCGGCGGTCGGCGTCGGCAATGCGCTCGCCTTCTATGATTTCCTGACCTTTTCGTTTTTCGCCATCCAGATTGGGCGGACGTTTTTTCCGGACCACGATCACTCCGCCAGCCTGCTCAAGACCCTGGCGGCCTTCGGTGTCGGCTTCCTGGCCCGGCCCGTGGGCGGCTTCGTGCTCGGGCGTTTCGGAGATCGAGCCGGGCGTCGGCCGGCGATGATCGTGGCCCTCACCCTCATGGGCGTCGGCATCGTTGGCGTCGCCTTGACTCCCGGCTATCGCCAGATCGGGCTCGCTGCGCCGATCCTGCTGGTCCTTTTCCGCCTGATTCAAGGCTTCGCTCTCGGCGGCGAGGTCGGACCCTCCACCGCGTATCTTACCGAGGCCGCGCCGCCACGGCGGCGCGGCATCTATCTCGCCCTGCAGTTCGCAACCCAGGATGTCGCGGTGTTCGCCGCCGGGCTGGTCGGAACCGCGCTCGGGACCTGGCTCGCGCCGGCGGACCTCGACGCCTGGGGCTGGCGCGCAGCCTTCCTCGTCGGAGCCGCCATCGTGCCGGTTGGCCTCGCCATGCGTCGAAGCCTGCCAGAGACGCATTCTGCGGCTGCGTCGGCGCGCTCCGGGCCGGTCAGGCGAGAATCGATCACCAAGCTTGCCGTGCTCGGCGCCGCCATGCTGGGCATGGCGATGATCAGCGCCTACGTGCTCGACTATACGACCACCTACGCCCAGGACACGCTGCACATGGCCGCCGGCGCGGCTCTGGGCGCCACGGCAGTCATCGGCGCCTCCAGTATCGTCAATGACATCCTCGCGGGACTGCTCACCGACAAGCTCGGCCGCAAGCCGGTCATGATCGGCGGCGCGATCGCCTTCCTCCTCCTGGTGACGCCGGCCTACATGCTCATGGTCCGGTTCCCGAGTGTGCCGGTGGTCTACGCTGTGGCGATCTTGATTGCCGCGCTGGTGGCCTTTTCGGCCAACCCGGCGCTCATCGCCCTGAGCGAGGCCCTGCCGCGCAGCGCTCGCTCGGCCGGAGTCGGTACGATCTACGCCATGGCCGTGCTGATCTTCGGCAGCTCCGCCCAGTTCATGGCCAAGTGGCTGCAGGGCGTGACCGGAAGCCCTATCGCGCCGGCCTGGTATGTGATGGCTGCACTGATCATGGGCCTGACGGCCATGCTGTTCATGCCGGAGACCGCGCCGGTGAGGACCGGGGACGATGCCGATCACTGAATTTAGTGCGACAGCTCCCAGATCACCGCCGCCACCGCGACACAGGTGAGGAGCGCCAGGAATACGGCCAGATTGCCGACGGTGAAGAGTTGCTCGGCGAAACGGCTGCGCGGCGCGACGGGGGGATCGTCGTTGGAGGGGCTATCCATCGACCGCAGACAATGAACGGCCGAACTGTCAGGCCGATTTCAAGGCCGACACAAGCGGAGCCTTAGACGCCTTCCAGGCTCTTGGCCGCCTTGCGCACCTTCTGAGCGTGCGCCATGTCGCAGACCAGCACTGCGCCGTTCTCGACGATGACGGCCACATTCTCCAGCCCGATGACCGCCACGCGCGTCGCCGCATCGGTGCGGACCAGGCAGCGTTCGCTGTCGACCAGAGAGACCCGGCCGCGCACCGAGTTGCCGAACTTGTCCTTGGTCGCCGCCTCGTGCACCGAGTCCCAGGCTCCAAGATCTGACCAGGCGTAGTCAATGGGTAGGACGGCGGCGCGGTCGGTGCGCTCCATCACCGCCACGTCGATGGCGATGTCGGGCGAGGCGAGAAAGGCGTCACCCAGCGCCAGCACGGCCGCGTCGCGGTCGAGCGCGGCGTGGGCGGCGCGGGCGGCGGCCATCACGTCCGGCTCCCGCGCCTCGAGTTCCTCGATCATGGTCGCCGCGTGGAAGACGAAGTTGCCGCTGTTCCAGAGGCAGCCTTCGGCCAGCAAAACTTCGGCCAGCTCGGCGTCGGGTTTTTCGATGAAACTGGCCGCGGCGCGCACCTCGCCCGCGAACAGCTCGCCCGGGCGGATATAGCCATAGGCGGTGGAGGCGTGGGTGGGCCTGACGCCAAAGGTGGCGATCGCGCCCTTGGCCGCGGCTGGCAGGGCCGCCAGCACGCCGGCGGCGAAGGCGGCGGCGTCCGGCACATGGTGGTCACAGGCGACGGCCACCGCCAGACCGTCGGGATCCTGGGCGACGATCTCCAGACAAGCCAGCGCAATGGCCGGCGCAGAGCCGCGCCCAGCCGGCTCAGTCACCAGGCGGCAGGCGATGTTGATCTGGGCGAACTCCGCCAGGACGATCTCGGCGTGGGCGTAGGAGGCCACGACGATCGGATCGGCCGCGCCGGCGACGCCGGCGATACGCAGGGCCGTTTCCTGCAGCAGCGAACGGGTGCTGGTCAACGGCAGGAAGGCCTTCGGGCGGCGCGGCGTCGATTCTGGCCACAAGCGGGTGCCGGCGCCCCCACAGAGAATGATCGGATGGACGGAGGGTGACGGAGCCTGGGACATTACGCCCCGCGATTAGACCATTTGACGGGCGAGCCCAAGGCTGGGGATAAGGGCGCGTCGCCGCATCCTTCGATCTGCGCCCCAAGGAGCATGCCCTGTTTGCTTCCGACAGTCTCGTCGGCCTCGTGGCCGATATCGGCGGCACCAACGCCCGTTTCGCCCTGGCCGGCCTCGATGAGGCCGGCAAGATCGTCACCGCTTTCCGCCAGGACATGGCCAATGCCGACTATCCGGGCCTTGAGGCCTGCGTCGCCGCCTATCTTTCGCGATTGGGCGCGGCGCCGCGCCCGACCCTGGCGGCATTCGGAGTCGCCTCGCCGATCAGCGGCGATATCGTGCGGCTCACCAATCGCGACTGGTCGTTCAGCATCCAGGGGTTCAAGGCGGAGTTCGCCTGGAGCCGCTTCGAGGTGGTCAACGACTTTGTGGCCGTCGGCCACGCCCTGCCGGGCCTGGAGCGGCGTCACTGGCGAGCGCTGACCGGACCGGCCTGGCCGGACGAATTGCCGGCCGCCGTCTCGCTGGTCGGGCCCGGCACCGGCTTCGGCGTCGGTCAGGTGCTCAGGGGCGACGGCGCAACGATCGTCGTGCCGACCGAAGGCGGCCACGCTAGTTTCGCGCCGCTGGACGAACTCGACATCCAGATCCTCCGCGCCTTGTTGGGTCGCTTCCCCCGCGTCTCCAACGAGCGGATTCTATCCGGACCAGGCCTCGAGCATCTCTACCGGGCCATGGCCGAAGCGCGCGGCGCGCCGGCCGAACCGCCGCCGGCGCCGCAGATCCTGGAGGCGGCGCTCGCCGGTCGCGACCTGGTGGCCAAGGACACGGTTCAACGCTTCTGCCTGATCCTGGGCGGCGCCATGGGCGATGTCGCCCTGGTGCAAGGCGCCCAGGCGGTGGCGATCGGCGGCGGCATCGCGCCGCGGATGATCGAATTCCTGGATACGGCCCTGGTGCGCGCCCGTTTCGAGGCCAAGGGCCGCGCCCAGCCGGTGCTGGCCAAGGTGCCCGTGGCGCTGATCACCCATCCTGAGCCTGGCCTGCTTGGCGCGGCGCGGCTGTTGTTTGCAAATCAGGCGAGATCGCGCCAGGCCGCCGCGCCCGAGTCCGGCCAGGGCGCCGCCTCGTAGACCCCGCGGGCGATGGCCCGGGCCAGGCAGTCGGCCGCCGCCGCGCCCAGCACCGTCAAAGCGAAAGGCCGGGGCTCGGCCAGCGTACGCCCGCCAGTGGAGAGGACGAACACCACATCACCGTCGAACGGCGCGTGGACAGGGCGAATTGCGCGGGCCATGCCGTCCTGGGCCATCACCGCCACGCGACGGGCCTCGGCGGGCGTCAGCGCGGCGTCGGTCGCCACAACCGCCAGGGTGGTGCTGGTCCGAACCCCCGGCTCCCGTTTGGCAAGTCCCCAATCGTGCGGCGCGGCGCGCACGATGGTCGGCGGGACGCCGCCGAATTCGTCGCCGATCTCGAAAGGGGCGGCCCAGAACGCCCGACCGCCGGGAACGACCACCGACCCAAAGCTGTTGACCGCCGCCAAGGCGCCCACTGTCCAGGCATCCCTGGTGAGCGAGGCGGACCCCGTCCCGCCCTTGAGCCGACCAGCCATCGCGCCCGCGCCGGCTCCGGCCGTCCCCAGGGCGAAGTCGCGCCCCGCGGCGGTGATCGCCCGCAGTCCCAGGTTCCAGTACGGCGGCGCCTCGCCCCAGCCTTTGTCGCCACCGTTGGCGAGGTCGTAGAGGATGGCCGCGGGCACGACCGGGGCCGGCGGCGCGCCGGGAGCCAGGCCGAAGCCGCGACCGCGAGCTCCGAGCCAGGTGGTCACACCGTCCGCGGCCGCCAGGCCATAGACCGAGCCTCCCGCCAGGACGATCGCATCGGCTGCCTCGACCAGGGTGTCGGCGGCCAGGGCGTCGGTCTCGCGCGTGCCCGGACCGCCGCCGCGCACGTCCACTGCCGCCACCGCCCGCTCATCGGGCAGGATCACCGTCACGCCGGTGCGGGCCGCCGCGTCCTCCGCCTGGCCGACGGCGATCCCCGGCACGTCGGTGATGAGGTTGCGGGCGCCAGGCTGCATCGCCGTGCGAGGTGGCACGGCGCGGACGTGAATGTCCATGCCCAGCGCCATTGGCCATTGGCGGCGACGATTCCTCGTCTAGGGTCGGCGGATGCCTCACACTTCTCGCCCGCGCCTCGCCGCCGCCTGTCTCGCCCTCTTCCTTGCTCACCCCGCGGCCGCCCAGAAGGCGATGGTGGCGGCGGCCAATCCCTTGGCCACGGAGGCCGGATTGCAGGTGCTGCGCCAGGGTGGCTCGGCCGCGGATGCGGCCGTGGCGATCCAAGCGACTCTGGGCCTCGTGGAGCCGCAGAGCTCGGGCCTCGGCGGCGGCGCCTTCATGGTGTTCTACGACGCCAGAACCAAGCGTGTGACCGCCTATGACGGCCGCGAGTGGGCTCCGGCCGGCGCCTCGCCGGACATGTTCCTTGGCGCCGACGGCAAACCGTTGCCCTTCTTCCAGGCGGTGCTCTCAGGCCGCTCGGCCGGCGTCCCCGGCGCGATCGCCATGTTGCATCTGGCTCAGAAGGAGCATGGACGGCTGCCTTGGGAGAGCCTGTTCGCGGGCGGTGAGCGGTTGGCCGAAGAGGGGTTCGTGATCAGCCCCCGCCTCGCCGGCTACATCACCGGAAACGCGGCGCAAGCCCACACGGCGGACGTTGTCGGCTATTTCACCAAAGCGGACGGGAGCAAATACGCCGCCGGCGACGTGCTCAAGAACCCTGCCTACGCCGTCATGCTGCGCAAGATCGCCAAGGACGGCCCAGCCGCTCTTCTGACCGGCAAAGTCGCCGCCGACATCGTCGCCAAACTCGCGGAAGGGCCGATCCCCGGAACCATGACGATGGCTGACCTCGCCGGCTATCACCCCATCGAGGGGCCGGCGCTCTGCCGCCCGTTCAGACAGTGGACGGTATGCGAACCGCCAGCGCCGTCGGGCGGCGTTGTAACTCTGGAGGCGCTTGGACTGCTCGAACGAACCGACATCGACAAGCACGGCCCCGGCGATGCCGAGGGCTGGTACCTGCTCTCCCAGGCCGAGCGTCTGGCCTACGCCGACGACCTGCAATACGTCGCCGACCCTGCCTTCGTCAGCGTGCCAACGGAAGGATTGTTGGATCCTGCCTATCTCGACGCCCGCGCCAAGCTGATCGGAGCGACGGCCGGCCCGGCCCCGGCGCCAGGGCGACCTGCTGGCGCGCCCGACCACGGCCGAGACGCCACGGCGGAACCCGGCGGCACGTCATCGTTCGCCGTGGTTGATCGCTGGGGCGACGTGGTCTCCATGACCACGACCGTGGAGAGCGTGTTCGGCGACGGCCGGATGGTGGACGGTTTCATGCTCAACAATCAGCTCACCGACTTCTCGCTGTCGCCGATCGGCAAGGACGGCGCGCCGGCGGCCAACGCCGTAGGGCCGCACAAGCGGCCGCGCAGCTCGATGTCGCCGGCCATCGTGCTAGATCGCAAGGGGAACTTCGTCGCCGCGATCGGCTCGCCAGGCGGCCTCGCCATCCCGTCCTATGTGCTGAAGACCCTGGTGGGGATGTTCGACTGGAACCTGTCGGTGCAGGACGCCATCGACCTGCCCAACCTGGTCTCGCTCGGTGATTTCTACGCGAGCGAGCCGGCCAAGCTTGCCCCGGGTGTCATCGAAGGCCTGGCGGCGAAAGGTGTGAAGGTGCAGGGCGGCTACGCCGGCGAAGGCTCGGGCCTGCACGGCATCGTGCTCAAGGACGGCCGACTCGAAGGCGGGGCCGATCCGCGCCGCGAAGGCGTAGCCAAACCCTGCTGCTAGTCGAAGCTCACCCCTTCGGGAGGCGAACCTCGAACGTGGTGCCTTCGGGACCGGTGGAGACCAGCGCGAGCTCGCCGCCGTGCCCCTGGGCCAGCTCGCGGGCGATGGCGAGACCTAGGCCCGTGCCGCCCTCTCGCGCTGCGCCGGCGAAGGGTTGGAAAATGTGGGCGCGGGCTCGCTCGGGCAGACCAGGTCCGTCATCGGAGAGAGTAATGACGTCGTTGGGGCCGTCCGCCGCGTGTTCCACCACGACCTTGCCGACGCCGCTGCGCCCCTCAACCTGATCGATCGCCTGCCGGGCGTTGGACATCAGATTCACCAGAATTCGGTGCAGCTGCTCCGGGTCGGCCGAGATTTGCGGGTCCTTGGCGAAGGCAGTCTCGAGCGCCACCCCTTCCGCCGACAATCCGGCGTCCTCGGCCGCCGCCTCCAATGCCGCACGGAGGGCCAACTGGCGCTTCTGCGGCGCTGGCTCCTCGCTGCGACCGAAGGCCAGAACGTTGGAGGCGAGGCGCGCAGCGCGGTCAAGCGCCCTCTCCAGCCGGGGAAGGGCCTGGGCGACGTTGGGGTCGCCGGACGCCGCCATCCTCTCGGACGCGAGCTGGGCGCTGGTCAGCATGTTGCGCAGGTCGTGATTGATCTTGGCCACCGCCTCGCCCAGCGCCGCCAGGCGGGCGCGCGAACTCAGCGCCACGAGGAGATCGGTCTGCATGCGGTCGAGTTCGCGCTCGGCGCGTCCGATCTCGTCACGCCGGCCCGACGGTTTGATCCTGGCCGAGGCGTCGCTCGGGTCAGCGCGGAAATGCTCCATGGCCCGGGTAATGCGCAGCATCGGCCGCACCAGCAGCAGGTTGAGCGAGAAATAGACGACCGCCCCCGCCATCACCGAGGTGAAGGCGGCGATGCCCAGCAAGCGCACGAGCTGGGCGAGCAGCTCTCGGCGCAATGGACCGTCTGGGGCGACGATTTCTACGAAGTCGCCGTGCACGAATCGCGGCGTCGCCATCACCCGCACCATGCGGTCGCCGCCGCCGAATAAGGTCTCGAACGGGGCGATCCAGGAGAGCTGGCTGCGATGGCGGAGATCGACGAGGTAGGGCGTGCGTTGGACGCGCGGCATCTGCAAGATGGAGTGGCGTTCGTTGTTCACGCCGAGCGAGATCTGCACCACTTCGGCGCCGGACAGAAGGTTCTTGGAAATCGGGGCCGTGACCACACCGTTGGGTGCGGTCTGGGTCACCAAGATAGCCACCTCGGCGGCGCCCACCCGTTCGAGCAAGCGCTGTTCCTCGAAAGCCGCCAGATTGGGCGGCAGAATGGCCAGGTTGGCCAGCACCACGATCAACACAGTGAGCAGCAACAACCGCGCTGACAGACCCGCAGGCCATAGCGAGACGCGGCGCCGCCGCGCGGGTTCGGTCAGGAGGGCGGGGTCCGCCATCGCCGTCCCGTTACGTCAAGGCCGCGGTTCGGGCAATGAACGCCGGCGAAGCCGCCAGGCGAGCGCCGCAACCGAGAGCAGGGTAAGGCCGGCGAGCGGCCAGATCATGTCTGGCCGCTGCAGCAGCCGATGATCGAGCGGCGAGCCGGAGTCGAGCGCCCGCGACAGGCTCGCCCCAATCCCGGCGTAGATGAAACAGAGCGGCGCACTGCCGAGGAGGCTCGCGAATAAAAGGGCGGTCGGCCGAACGCCGGCAAGGCCGGCGGCGATGTTCGCAAGGGGGAACGGCGCCACGGGCATCAGCTTCAGCGAAAGCAGATAGCCGAAAGCGTCGCGGCGCAGGGCCGCCTCCATCGCCCTGAGTCTGGGGCCGCTGCGGCGAGTCACGGCCTCGGCAAATGCGCTGCGCACCGCCGCGTAGACGATCATCGAGCCGGTGACCGAGCCGGCGAGGCCGACCGCGCCGCCCGCCACCGCACCGAACAGGTAGCCCCCGGCGATCGACACCAGGCTGATGCCCGGCAGGCAGCCGGCGGCGATGACCACGTAGACGCCGAAATACGCCACCAGCCCCTCGGCCGGATTGCCGCGCACGAAGGCCCTGAGCTGGGCGTGGCTGCGTTGCAGCTCATCCAGTTCGACGTGGCGCCAGACCCCCGTGACCACGATGATCGCGATCAGGGCGGCGATGGCCAGGAAGGGGCCGTATCGTCGGATCACCGCGCCCCCACAGCCTGCGCCGCGCTGGCGAAGCCGTCCGATCTGAGCGCGGCGGCGAGTTCGCGCTTGAGGCGCGGCACGAGGCCCGGCCCGTCGTAGACGAGGGCCGAATAGAGCTGCACCGCCGACGCCCCGGCGCGGAGTTTGGCGTAGGCGTCGGCGCCGGAGGCGACGCCCCCGACGCCGATCAATACCAGGCGACCGACGGCCGCGGCGTGGAATTCCGCCAGAAGCCGGGTGGAGAGGGCCATCAGCGGCGCGCCAGAAAGGCCGCCGGATTCGGCCCTTAGATGACTTCTCAGCGAGTTCGGCCGCGCCAGGGTGGTGTTTGAGACGATGAGGCCGGCAAGGCCGTGGGCCGCCGCTGCTTCGACAATCCCCTCGATTTCGGAATCGTCGAGGTCCGGCGCAACTTTGAGGAAGATCGGCGCGGCGCCTGCGAGTCCGGCCCGCGCCTCGGCCAGTGCGCCCAGCAGATCGTGCAGCGCATCCTTACCCTGCAGGTCGCGCAGGCCTGGAGTGTTAGGGGAAGAGATGTTGACGGTGAAGTAGTCGGCCAACCCCCAGAGGCGCTGCAGGCCGGCGACATAGTCCGCGATCCGGTCTGCGGAATCCTTGTTGGCGCCGATATTGGCCCCCACGACCCCAGCCCTCGCGCGTCGGGCCAGCGCCGTGGCGAACGCCGTCTGGCCGGCGTTGTTGAAGCCCAGGCGGTTGATCACCGCCCGGTCTTCCGTGAGCCGGAATAGGCGCGGCCTGGGATTTCCCGCCTGGGGCCGCGGCGTCGCCGTACCGCATTCCGCGAAGCCGAAACCCGCGCGCAGCATCGGGCCGCTCACGGCCGCGTTCTTGTCGAACCCGGCCGCCAGCCCGATCGGATTGGGCAGGGTGAGACCAGCCAGCGAGGTCGCCAGGATCGGGTCGGGCGGCGTGCGATCGATCGGTCCGAAGCCTGCCGCCAGGCCGCGAACGACCAAGCCGTGAGCTGTCTCGGGGTCCAGCCGGCGCAGCAGGGCGGTCGCCGCGTCGTGGGCCGAGATCACGGGGTCAGATCACCAAGAACTGGCGCGCCATCGGCTCCGAGCGGGGCCTCCCGCACCGCCCGCACGTGACCGCAAAGCAGCGGGCCGTAGAGATGCGGAAAGAGATCGCCGCCGCGCGACGGCTCCCATTTCAGCGCCTCGCCGAGGTCGCCGGCCTCCACCTCCAGGACGACAAGATCCGATTGGCCTTGGAAGTAGCGCCGCGCCGTCTCGGCCGCTTGAGCGGCGGTCGAGAAATGGATGTAGCCATCGGCGAGGTCGACGCCGGCCCCCTCGAAGACGCCGCCGGCCAACGCCGGCAGCCACACGTCGCGCGGGAGGATCTTATAGATGCGGCTCACAGGACCTCGCGGTGGTCGCGGGCATGGAACAGCGCCTCCAGATGGCCGCGACCGGCTTCGTCGATGGCGAACACCGCCGCGGCGGCGGTGGGAAACCCGGCCGACAGTCGTTCGATATCGCTGTGCGACCCGCCACCATCGACCAGCAGGTTCACGGCCAGCTCCTGCAGGCCGGGGTTGTGGGCCACCACCATCACCGTGGCGGCCGCGGCCGTACCCTGGCCCATCTCGCCTTCGATCTCCTCGGGCGTGGCGTCGTAGAGCGCCTTGCGAAGTTCGACCTTGGCTTTGGGAAAGGTGGCGGCCATCCAGTCCCAGGTCTCCCGCGTCCGCGCCGCCGGCGAGACCAGCACGAGATCGGGCGCGTAGCCTGCGCCGTCGAGCACGCAGGCCATGACAGCGGACTCGTTCCGGCCCCGTTCGGTCAATCGCCGCGAGAGGTCGTCGCCGGCCTCGGATCGCGGCTCGGTCTTGGCGTGGCGCAGCAGGATCAGGCGTTGCATAAGGTCCCTCGGGCCGCCTCATAGCGCCCCCGCTCTAGCCGGGCGATGATTTTCCCTTTAGGGGACGGCCCTCTCTCACGCCTCGCCCCGTCATGACCCTCAGCCTCGACGACATCCGCGCCGCCGCCGGGCGCATCGCCGGCCACGTCGAGCGAACGCCCTGCCGCTATTCGCGCACCCTGTCGGAGATCACCGGGGCCGAGGTGTGGGTCAAGTTCGAGAACCTGCAGTTCACGGCCGCCTACAAGGAGCGCGGCGCGCTCAACCGCCTCTCCAAGCTGACCGAAGCGGAGCGCCGACGCGGCGTGATCGCCGCTTCAGCCGGCAACCACGCTCAGGGTCTGGCCTATCACGGCGACCGGATGGGCGTTCCAGTCACTATCGTCATGCCGCGCGGCACGCCACACGTGAAGGTGCAGCAGACCCGCGAGTTCGGCGCCACCGTGGTGATCGACGGCGAGGGGTACGACGCGGCCTATCAGTCGGCCCGCGCCCTGGAAGCCGAGCGCGACCTGGTCTTCATCCACCCGTTCGATGATCCAGACGTTATGGCTGGCCAGGGCACCGTGGCCCTCGAGATGCTGGAGGACGCGCCGGACCTGGAGATTCTCCCCATTCCTATCGGCGGCGGCGGGCTCATCGCCGGCATGGCCACCGCCGCCAAGGCGCTGAAACCCGACATCCACGTGATCGGGGTCGAACCGGCCATGTTCCCGTCGTTCACAGCCCGGATGCGCGGCCTGAACGCCCCTTGTGGCGGCCAGACCATCGCCGAGGGCATTGCGGTGAAGGCGGTGGGCGAGCTGACCTACGCCGTCGCCAGGCCGCTGATCGACGACGTGCTGCTGCTCGAAGAGCCGTTTTTCGAGCGGGCAGTCGCGCTCTACTGCAACATCGAAAAGACCGTGGCCGAAGGAGCTGGCGCAGCGGCTCTGGCTGCCCTGATCGCCTATCCCGAGCGGTTTCGCGGCAAGAAGTGCGGTCTCGTCATCACCGGCGGTAACATCGACCCGCGCCTGCTGGCTTCGGTGCTGACCCGCGAACTGGTGCGGGCTCAGCGACTGGTCTCGCTGCGCATCGTCGGCGACGACCGCCCGGGCCTGCTGGCCGCGGTGTCGGCGTCCATCGGCGAACTCGGCGGCAACATCCTCGAGGTGGCGCACAATCGCCTCGCCCTCGACGTGCCGGCCAAGGGCGCGGAGTTCGATCTGATGATCGAGACCCGCGACGCCCAGCACACCCAGGAGATCATCGACGCGTTGCGCGAGCGCGGCTATCCCCCGAGGGTGGTTTGAAGCGCGCTTTGATCATCGCCGCGGCCCTGGCGTTCGCCGCCTGCGGGCAGGCAAGCCCCAAGGGACCGGATGCGGCGGCCGACGGCAAGGCGTTCCTGACCAGGAACGCCCGCGCGGCGGGGGTGGTGGTCACCGCTTCGGGACTTCAATACCAGGTGCTCCACGCCGGGCCCGTCACCGGCCTGAAACCCAAGCCGGCCGACGAGGTGAAAGTCGACTACGAGGGCGAGCTTCTCGACGGCCAAGTGTTCGACTCCTCCTACCAGCGCGGCGAGCCGGTGGTGATGACGGTGCGCGAGCTGGTGCCCGGCTGGCAGGAGGCGCTGCAGATGATGCGGCCCGGCGACGAATGGCGGGTCTGGCTGCCGGCCAAGCTTGGCTACGGCGACAAGGGCGCCGGACCGATTCCGCCCGGCTCGGTGCTGGTCTTCAAGCTTCACTTGATCGACGTTCTGCCGGACCAGACCTCAGTCGGCCGAGGCTAGGCCGGACGCCGGCGCCCCATAGACGACACCTGCTTCCCCTTGGACCAAACCCTGCGTCGCTGGAATGAGCGGGGTACGAGTGCTAGAAGTCGAGGTCGTCATAGTGGGCAGACGGCGGCAAGCCGGGCCAGCGGTCGAGCAGGAGCGGGCGGAAGGCCGGCCGCGACTTGATCCTCATGTACCAGGTCTTGGTGATGGCGAAATCGCGCCAGGGCACGTCGCCGAAGTAGTCCAGCACCGAGAGATGGGCGGCGGCGGCGAAGTCGGCGAGGCTGAGGCTGCGGCCGGCCAACCAGTCACGCTGGCGCAACAGCTCCTCGATGTAGGCCAGGTGAACGCGCAGCGCCTCCCGGCCCGTCCTCAGGCTGTAGAGGTCCGGCGCGCCGGCCTTGGTGAGACGCTTCTCGAGCTTCTCGCTGAGCAGGTAGGCATTGACCTCGTTGTCGAATTTGCGATCGAACCATTGCATCAGGCGGCGGGTTTCGGCCCGCTCGGCCGGCGTGGCGCCCAACAGATCATAGCCAGGAACCTCGCGTTCCAGGTGTTCGAGAATGGCGCGCGCCTCGCAGACCGCGAGGGCTTCGCTCGCACCGGCCTGCTCCACCAGCACCGGGGTGAGTCCGGAGGGATTGAGTTCGAGGAACTTGCGCGGCTGCTCCCAGTAGCGAACCACCTCCTCGACGAAGTTGAGCTTCTTCTCGCCAAGCGACAGCCGGACCTGACGCGAGGCTGGATCAAGCGGAAAATGGTGGAGCGTGCGGACGACGTTCATGATTGCTGGGAGCTATACCGGGTTGCGGTCAACGCCAACTACGCGTGCGCACGTTAAGGCGGCGTTTACTGTGACTCCTCGGCGCGCTGCAGAGCCTCGCCGAACGCCCCGCCATGCGGCTCTGCGCGCCCTTCGGGATCGGGATGAATGAGAATGTCCGCGTCTGGAAAGGCAGTCAGCACCCGCCGCTCGGCGGCCACCACCGCCTTGTGGGCCGTTTCGAGCGTCATGTCGGGATCGAGGTCGGCGTGCATCTGTATGTGGACGATGGGTCCGGAGGCTCGAGTGCGCAGCTGATGGACATGACGGATAGCTGGGTCACTCGTCATCAGGCCCACGATCCGCCGGCGGTCCTCGTCGGGCAGTTCGTGATCGAGCAGCTGGCTGGAGGCCTCGCGAAAAACGCCCACTGCGCCCCACAGCAGGACGCCGGCGACGGCCAGGCCGCCAAGGGCGTCAGCCCACACCAGGCCTAGCCAGGCCACGACAATGGCGACGAGGGCGATGGCGTTGGAAGCAAGATCGGCGGCGAAGTGGGTGCGGTCAGCCGAAACAGCCACCGAGGAAACGCTGCGCAGCAGCCGGGTCTGAGCGAAAACGAGGCCTGCGGTGAGCACGATTGAAATCACCATCACCACGACGCCCCAGCCTTCGAAGGCGATCGGATGAGGGTGGATCAGGTGGCGCACGGCCTCCTCGCCCACCACGGCCGCCGAAGCGAAGACAAGGCCCGCCTGCAACAGGCTGGCGAACGCCTCGCCCTTGCCGTGGCCGAAGCGATGCTCGCGATCGGGCGGCGCGGCGGCCCAGCGGACGGCGAAGAAGTTCATCGTCGAGGCGAAGAGGTCGAGACCGGAGTCGGACGCCGAGGCGAGCAGGGCGTCGGAGCGGCCAAGCAACCAGACGACCAGCTTGATCGTCACCAGCGTGGCGGCGACGCCGATGGAAATCAGCGTCACGTTACGGGTGGCCCGGCGTCGGTCCTCGGCGGTCTCCATGCCGCCAGCTTAACGTTCCAGCGCTATGGGGTCACGCCGCCGCGCGCGGGGAAGGGCCGACATAGATCGAAGCCGGGCGGATCAGGCGGCCTCCGGCCACCTGCTCGCGGGCATGGGCGACCCAGCCTGCCGCACGGCCCATGGCGAAGACGCCGGTGAAGGCGCCGGGCGGGAAGGCCAAGGCTTCGAGCAGCAGGGCGGTATAGAGTTCGACGTTGGTGTCCAGCGAACGGCCGGGCTTGCGCTCGCGCAACACCTCGAGCGCGGCCCTCTCGACGGCTTCGGCCAGCTCGAGGCGGCCCGGCGGGGCGTCGGACTCGGCCAACAGGGCCTTCACGGCCCGCTTGAGGGCGTCGGCCCGCGGGTCGCGCACCCGGTAGACGCGGTGGCCGAACCCCATCAGGCGGTCGCCACGATCGAGCGCCGCCTCCAGCCAGGGGCGGGCGTTCTGCGAACCACCGATGGCGTCGAGCATCTCGATCACCGGACCGGGCGCGCCGCCATGCAACGGTCCCTTGAGCGCGCTGATCCCGGCGAGGACCGCCGACGTCAGTCCCGCCAAGGTCGACGCGACCACCCGCGCAGCGAAGGTCGAGGCGTTCAGGCCGTGGTCGCAGACCGTGACCAGATAGGTGTCGAGCGCCGCCGCCTCAGCCGCGCGGGCTGGCGCGCCGCGCAGCATGCGCAGGATGTCCGCCGCGTGAGAGGCGGCCGGATCCGGCCAGACCGGCTTCTCGCCCCTGGCGGCGCGGACGGCGGCGGCCGTGAACACGGCCGGAGCGGCGACGAGCCGCAGGGCGGTCGCCAGATCGTCGCCGTCCGCCAGCCGCGCGGTCAAGGCCCGCATGGCCTCAACCGGGGTCCGGCTCGCCAGCTCCGGATCGAGGGCGGCGAGTTCGCTAGCGACCTCGACCCGCGCCGCGCCGAGGGCGGCGCGCATGTCGGCCGGCAGGGGATCGAAGAAGCCGCTCCAAAGCAGGGCGACCACCTCTTCGAAGCTCCACCGGCCGGCGATCTCGTCCAGCGAGTGACCTCGGATGATCAGGCGGCCGGCCTGGCCGTCCACATCGGACAGCACGGTCTCGGCCGCCACCACGCCTTCCAGTCCGTCCGACCCGCTCATCACCGCGCTCCGTGCTTGAAATCCGAACCGGCAGATGCGAGCTTCCAGATATTGATTCAAGATTGATCAATTTAATCAACATGACGGAATGGCTCTCGGCGGAGGTGGCTCAGGCGCGGCTCAGGGTGCGCGCCCAGACGCTGTACGCCTACGTCAGCCGGGGGCGCGTTCGCGCCGAGCCCGATCCGACCGACCCACGGCGCAGCCGCTATCGGGCCAGCGACATCGCCGGCCTCGAGGCCCGCCGCACCCGCGGTCGCAAGCGTTCCGACGTCGCCGCCGACGCCATCGCCTGGGGCGAGCCGGTGCTGGCGTCCGCCATCACTACCGTGGCCGATGGGAGGCTTTTCTATCGCGGCGCCGACGCGGCGCTGCTGGCCGACACCGAGACGCTGGAGAGCGTGGCCCGGCGCCTTCGGGGCGGCCAGGGCGTTGCCGCCCGGCGGGAGCTTCGCCCGGCCCCACCGACGGGCGGGACCCTGCGCGCGAGGGTCTTCGAAGCGCTCGCCTTGCGCGCGGTGGTCGCGCCGGCGGCCCACGGCATGAGCGAGGCCGAACTCGCCGATGAGGCGGCCATGCTGCTCGACATCGTCTGCGACGCCTTCGTCGGTGAGGTCGGCAGCGGCCCCATTCATGCCAGACTGGGCCGGGCCTGGGGCCTGGGGCACGCGGGTCTCGACCTGGTGCGGCGCGCCCTCGTTCTCCTCGCCGACCACGAGCTGAACCCTTCGACGTTCGCCTGCCGGGTGGCCGCCTCGACGGAAGCCTCCCTCGCCGCCGCCACGCTGGCCGGCCTGGCGACCCTGTCCGGCCCCCTGCACGGCGGGGCCGCGGCGGGGGTGAGTCGGCTGGCGGAGGAGGCTGAGCGTCTGGGGCCCCAGGAAGCCTTGGCGGCGCGCCTGGCCCACGGTGTTTCCACGCCGGGCTTCGGCCATCCCCTCTATCCGGAGGGCGACCCGCGCGCTGCCGCCCTGCGTCGCGTCTTCGCCGCCCCGCCGCCGCTGGAGGCGCTTCGCCTCTCGGTGGAACACGCCACCGGCGCGCGCGATAACGTTGACTTTGCGTTGTTCGCCCTCGCGAGCGCCCTGGATCTGCCCGCCGATGCGCCGTTCGCGCTATTCGCCCAGGCGCGCTGCGCCGGCTGGACCGCCCACGCCATCGAGCAGATCGCGACGGGTGCGCTCATCCGCCCGCGGGCTCGCTATGTCGGACCGACCCCTGCGGCGTGACCTGCCTGAGATCAGCCACTAATGCTGCGTGAAAGGCTTCAATTCGGGGGGAACATGCGTCTGGCGAGCGTCATCCTGGCGGCGACCACGGCCTTCGCGCTCGGCGCCCGGGCGCAGGAGCGGCCGGTCCACGCGTTCCTCGATGTCGCACTGTCGCCGGACGGCGCGCACGTGGCCTCGGTGAGCGCAGATATGACGTCGTCCGGCGCCTTGCCCTCCATCCGCCGCCTGGTGATCAGACAGACCGACGGCGGCGGCGATGTCGCCATCTCGCTTCCTTGCGCACCGAACGCCGATTGCCAGCCCGGCGCCTTGGCCTGGACCCGCGACAGCAAGCAGCTGGCCTTCACGCTTCGCGCCGCGCAGGGCCATGGACGGACGATCTGGCGGGTGAATGCGGACGGGGCCGGTCTGAAACAACTTCTGGACTTCGACGGTACGCTGAACGACCTGCGCTATGACGCCGGGGGGCGGCTTACGGTTCTGGCCGTGGCCGGGGCCGTCAAGGAAGTCGGGGCGACCCAGGCAGGCGGCCCGATCACCGGCGAGGGGCGCGGCCCGCCGCTGGAGCAACGCATCGCCGTGCTCGCGGGTGATCGGCTGGAGTTCGTCTCGCCGCCGGATCTCTTCGTCTACGAATACGCCGAGGCCCCCGACGGCTCATTCGTCGGCACGGCCGCGCCGGGCGATGGCGACAACAACTGGTGGACCGCCAAGCTCTACAGCTTCACCGCATCCGGCGTGCAGGTGATCCACATGCCCGCCAGTCCGCAGGAGCAGATCGCCCATCCCAGCGTCTCGCCCGACGGTCGGACGGTGGCCTTCATCGGTGGCCTGATGAGCGACTTTGGCTCGACGGGGGGCAATGTTTTCGTGCTCCCGATCGAGGGTGGCCCGGCGCGCAACGTGACACCGGTCTTGGCGGCGTCGGCGACCGCCATCGGCTTCGGTTGCGATGGCGCACTGCTCGCCCGATTGTTGGCCGGCGATGAGACACAGATCGTCCGTATTCGGAAGGATGGTGGCGCGCAGGTCCTGTGGCGGGGGCAAGAGAGTCTGTCCGGGGCCAATGGCGGCGTCGCGCCAGCCTGCCCGTCAGGCGTAACCGCTCAGGTGCATCAGAGCTTCACTGCGCCTCCGGAGATCGAGGTCGGGCCGATCGGCGGCTGGAAGGACATCACCCACGCCAATCAGGGCCTGACAGCGCCGTTCACCGCCCGCAGCCTCGCCTGGAAGAATGGTCCATTCAACGTTCAGGGTTGGCTGCTAATCCCAGCCAATGCGCCCGCGGGCGCGAAGCTACCTCTGATTACCGATATTCACGGCGGCCCGGCGGCGGCGGCAACGCCCCGCTTCGTCGGCGCTGGCCTCGATCGGACGCTGCTGGCCCATGGCTATGCGTTGTTCCTCCCCAATCCGCGTGGCAGCTTTGGCCAGGGCGAGGCCTTCACCCAGGCCAACGTCCGCGACTTCGGCTACGGCGATCTCAGTGACATTATGACCGGCATCGACGCCGCGATCGCCGCCGCGCCGATCGATCCGGGCCGCCTGGGCGTCATGGGCGGCAGCTACGGCGGCTACATGACCATGTGGACCGTCACCCAGACCCATCGCTTCAAGGCCGCGATGGCCGCCGCGGGGATCAGTAACTGGCAGAGCTACTACGGCCAGAACGGCATCGATCAGTGGATGATCCCGTACTTCGGTAAGAGCGTCTACGACGACCCGGCCGTCTATGCCCGCTCCGCGCCGATCACCTTCATCAAGAACGTCACCACGCCGACGCTGGAATGGGTCGGCGCCCAGGACATCGAGTGCCCCTATCCCCAGACGCAGGAGTTCTGGCACGCGTTGCACGACCTGGGGGTGCCGACCCAGATCATCATCTATCCCGGCGAAGGCCACGGCCTGCGTGCGCCGTCCCATGTGGCCGACGCCGAGCGCCGCACGCTCGAATGGTTCGACCGCTATCTGAAGTGAGGTCTCAGCCGCTCCAGGCGTGGTCAACGGCCGCCTGGAGGTCGCCGGCGCGGCGGACAAAGGCGACCCCTTCGAGGGTGATGGCGCGGCCCCCGAACAGGCGCCCCTTCCAGGCGTAGCCGACCAGGTAGACGGCGCGATCTTCGCGCGGCGCGCCATTGGCCAGATAGCTGGTGATCACCCCGACCGGAACGCGGCCACGACCCTCGCCCTTGGCGCGGCGGGCGTCGAGCGCCTTGGAAAGCCCCCCGGCGATCCAGCC
>Ga0302317_10000376_pt1 | contig 39211 bp, 35 predicted proteins | sample III_Palsa_N3_3_FD_200450 | JGI IMG/M metagenome (GOLD analysis project Ga0302317, IMG submission 200450) | Peat permafrost microbial communities from Stordalen Mire near Abisko, Sweden - III_Palsa_N3_3 | ecosystem: Environmental > Terrestrial > Soil > Palsa > Peat permafrost | place: Sweden...
TCGAGGCCACCCTGGCGCGTGCCGGTCACGATTACTTCTGACAGCTCGGCGCTCTCCGATGCCGTGTCCGCTGCGGCTACCGTCTGAGCGGCGCGCGCGGCGGACGAGGCCGCGATGGCGAATGTCACCGCGGCGGCTACCGTCGTGCATTGCTGCGCACGAGTGGAGCCGATGGTCTTTCTGGTCAAGGTCATGTAGATCTCCCCATACTTAAATAGTTGCAGGCTGCCGCGTGATGCCGACCGCGCCTGGTTCGACGTAAACTCCACGTGGACTGGCGTATTGCAATTTCTTTACCAGCCGCCCATCTCGGTGTGGCGTGCGGGCCTCAGTCCACGTTCGAGGAAAGTGCACCCGTCGCAGAAGTTTATAAAATACCTTGGCTTAGCTGGCAAGAGATACTGTTAAACAATGCTTCCGAAGTGTGATTTTGGCGCGACGCGGGGGGCCTTTGTTGTGGCAGAGAGACAGGAATCGTAGCGTCTGCACAACGGCCCGCACCAAAGTGGCGCAGAGCTTGTACAAAATGACGCAGTCAGCCGCTGTCCCGCTCGTCCAGAGTCACCGGCTCCACCTGGTGGAATTTCGTGTAGTCGAAGCGATCGGTGCCATCCGGCCCCACGGTCAGAATATCGGCGAAAGTGTGATTCCAGCGAATGGCTCCCGATGAGTAGTGCTTGCGCGCCATGAGCGTCTGTCCGGTGCTTTCATCGGTTCCGGACACACTCAGCAGCAGGTTGGCCCGGCTCAGCATCAGTGAGTGCTCCGACTCCCCGTGCAGCGGACTCGATTCATCGATCACGTGCAGCAGGGTCCAGCCGAATGCAAAAATCGGATGCTGACTTCGACGCAGCGGCAGATCGTACAAGCGGCGCATGGGCAGGCCTTCCACGGTGCGCTCATCGCGGATCAGCCGCAGTTCCGCGTGCGCTTCCATGATGACGTTCTGGCGTGCGTTGGCCGCGCGCAGCATCAGCGTCTGCAGTCCGTCCACGGGCCGGATGACGACGTGGTCGGCAAACAGAAAGCGCGCGAAGGGCCTGGAGAAGCGCGCGAACATGATGCCCGCGATGAGCCCGACGCTCATCATCCCGATGAAGATTTCAAAGGCCGCCAGGATATGGGCGAACAGCGACTGCGGATGCATGTCGCCGTACCCGACCGTCGCCAGAGTCTCGACGCTGAAAAAGAAATAGCCCCAGTAGCCCGGCGGGTTGAGATTGGCGATGCCGCCCGGCTGCAGCCGGTACAACGCCGCAAATGCCAGATTGAACAGCACGAACAGCGCGGCGAAGCGCCCGAAAAGCGCCGGCCAGCTGGCCGTCATGAACAGATGATAGAGATCCTGCCAGACGCGGCGCGGCAGACCGTGCGTGACGATCTGCCGATCGCCCAGCGTCAGGCGTCGTTCCGTGTGTCGGCGCGGTAGCACGGGCGGCAGTTTAGGCGCGGCTGGCGAAATATTCCTGCAACGAGGCGACTCCAAGACGCTGCGCTTCGAACAGGCTCTCCAGGTGCTCGCGTGAATTTACCAGTCCGCGCGCACGCAGCACCCCGGCGGCGTCCACCAGCGCCGCGAAGGGCAGGCGATTGACCTGGTAACCCAAGCCCAGCGGAGTCGAGACCACATAAGGCACGCCGTCCAGTCCCTGCTCGCTGGCGAATCGTCGCTGCTCGGCCAGATCGCCATCGCTCGCCAGCACCACGTCCAGCCAATCTTTCTCATCCTTGCGGCCGGACTTGATGGCGGGCAGCAGCGACTTGCACACCGGGCAGGTGGGCGAGACGAATACCAGCAGCGTGCTGCGGCCATCTTCGCGCGGCGCCCCCAGCCGCAGCGGCCGGCCCTCAAGGTCCTCCACATCGATCATCGGCGCGCGCTCGCCGACGGTCAGTCCGCGGTTGAGCATGAGGGCGCCCGCGGGAGCGATGCGCTCGTGCAGCACACCGAGCTGCCGCACCAGCGCCAGCACCACGAGCAGCAGTGCCAGTACGGCAATCCAGAGCAACACATTGGAAATTGCCAGGGCCGTCATGCGGAGCCCTGCAGGGCGCGCGCACGCGCCGACACCTCGCCCAGCCGGTCGACACACAGATAGACCACGATGGCAGCGGCGGCGCCGAATGCGATGGTCGCGCCGTCCATCCAGGTCAAGGCGCGGCCGTTCCACGGGAAGATCGCAAGCCCGAGCAACAATGCCAGCAGCAGATTGCGCCAGGCCATCCAGCCGGCAATCGGGCGGCGCTGGTCCGGGCCGCCGCAACCGCAGGCGATGTCACGACGTCCGCGTTGCAGGTTCAGCGCGATGGCGCCCGCATAACCCAGCAGCAGCAATGCGCCGGCGACCGCCGAGACGCCACGCGTGGCGCGGGCGAGCAGCCCCACGGCCACAGCCGTCTCGCACAGCGGCACCAGCCAGGTGAGGTGCAGCGTCGGGATCTGCGGCAGCAGTGCGTAGGCGGAGAACGCTATTTCGAAGCTTGGAAGGTTGCGCCACTTGTGCACGGCGGCGCTCGCGAACAGTACCGCAAAGCAAATCGCGAGCAACGCGCCGAACACCGGATCGAGTCCCATGAGGCTATCTTAGGCCTTGGCGCCTGCGATCCCATCGGTCGCGCACCTTCAGATATTGCATGGTGGCGCGCGCCCCGAGCCGGGCGAAGCGATGCAGCGTCAATGGCTGTAGTTCAGTCACGGGATATCCGATCTCATCGGCAGCAACGCCGTCGGCCAGTCGCGCCAGCAGCCGACCCAGCGTCGTCGCCATGGCGATACCGCGGCCGTTATAGCCGAGCCCGGCCAGCAGACCGGGCGCGATGGCGTGCAGATGAGGCAGGCGGTCGGCCGTGATCCCCACCAGGCCGCTCCAGTGGTATTCGAATGCAATGCCTTCGAGCTGCGGGTAGATCTCGCGCACGGCCTGGTAAAGGTGGCGCGCCGATTGCGGGGTTGCCGTCTGATCGAAAGCGCCGCGCGAGCCCATCAGCAGACGGCCGCCGGCATCGAGGCGGAAATAGCGCAGCAGGCGGCGCGTATCGGAGACGGACTGCCCCTGCGGAAGGATGTCACGGCGCAGCGACTCCGCCAGGGGCGCGGTGGCGACCTGGAACGAGGGCACGGTCACGAGGCTGCGTCGCAGCGGATCGACCAGATGATCGGTGTAGGCACCGCTCGCCAGGATGACAGTCGATGCGATGACGCTGCCGCGCGGGCTGTCGATTCGCCAATCGCTGCCGCTTTGGCTTAGTCGAATGGCCGGACTGCGCACGTGGATCCGTGCACCGGCCCGGGTTGCGGCACGCGCGAGTCCGCGCACGTAGGAGAGCGGCTGCACGGTGCCTCCACGGCGATCGATCCAGCCACCGCAGTAGTGCGTGGAACCGATCAGGGCGGCTGCCTGGGCACGATCGAGCAAATCTGCGTCAGCGCCCCAGCGGCGCCACTGCTCGACGCGCGCACGGATCGGCACCAGCTCGCGCTCGGAGCTGGCGGGCTGGATCCAGCCCGCGCGCACCGAGTCGCAATCGATGCCGTGCTTTCCGATCAGATCGAACACCAGGTCCGGTCCGCTGCCAACGGTCTCGATGACTTTCGGGCCCAGTTGCGGTCCGAACCGTGCCAGCAGCTGATCCGGATCGTGTTTGACACCGGCGATGACCTGGCCGCCGTTGAGGCCCGAGGCACCTTGGCCGACATTCACTGCCTCGAGCACGACAACGTCGCGGCCGAGTTCAGCCAGGTGCAGCGCGGCCGATAGCCCGGTGTAGCCCGCGCCAATCACGGCCACCTCGGTGCGCAGTTCGCTGGTGAGTTCGGGAAACACAGGGCCGGCCGCTGCGGTGGCCGCCCAGAGCGGGCGCATCGGCGCCGGATCCGTTGCCGGTTTCATGGATCGAACATCGATAATGCTTATCGTCAGAGTCTGCCGGCAGAGCCCGCATGGGTCAAACGCGGAGCATCGCCAACGGCGCGCACTTTCGATTCGCGGATCGATGTGACAGACTCGTCGCAGCAACGGAGGCCGGCATTGCCGGCCGACTGGGGACTCTCGATGCGAACTCATCTGGTTGGCGCAGCGCTGCTGTGCCTGCTTGGCTGTCCGGCACTGCCGGCCGCTCCGCCCCTGCCCAGCGAACATCTCACCGTCGAGAAGCTTGGGCCCAAAAGCCCTCACTGGGTGTACGTCGTCGATGAGGCGTTCTACAACGAAATCGACTCGCGCGTGGATCTGTACGATGGGGATACGTACCGGACGCTTGGCCAGATCGACGCGGGCTTCAACCCGGGCGTAAATCTGTCTCCCGATGGGGCGACCACCGTGCTGACGACAACCTACTTTGCGCGTGGATCGCATGGCGCGCGCACCGACGTGGTCGAATTCATCGACAACACGACGCTGTCGGTCACCGGCGAGATCGTGCTGCCGCCGAAGCATGCCAATACGCTGCCGACGTATTTCAATATCGGCTACAGCGCCGATAGTCGCTTCCTCTACGTCGCCTATGTCACGCCGGCCAGTTCCTTCGGCGTGCTCGACCCGGCGAAGAAGTCGGTGCTGGGCGAAATCGACACGGCCGGCTGCGTGCTGGTGATACCGTCCGGGCCCAATCGCGTATCGTCCATCTGCGAGAGTGGACGACTGCTGACCGTGACGCTGGATGCCGATGGTCACGAGGCCTCGCGCGCCCTGTCAGAGCCGTTCTTCGATGCCGATACGGATCCGATCTTCGTGCAGGGCGTGCCGACCACGGATGGGTATCTGTTTCTGTCTTTTTTGGGCCAGGTTCACGAGGTGGATTTCACAGCTTCCCAGCCCGCCTTCCGCAAGCCCTGGTCGATCCTGAACGCGGCGGATATCAAGGAGCACTGGCGGCCGGGCGGTCAGACCGTGGGCGCGCTGCATCGCGGGCTGGGCCGGTTGTATGTACCCATGCATCGCGGCGGCGAGGGGTCGCACAAGCAGGGCGGCACCGAGATCTGGGTGTTCGACGTGAAGACGCACGAACGCATTGCGCGCTGGCCGCTGGCCTCACAAAAGATCGATCCGGTAGTCGCGATCCAGGTCTCGCAGGATGCCGAACCCATCGTTTTCGCGGCTACGGAGAAATCGGACGTCGCGGTACTGGATGCGCGCAGCGGGCGGCTGCGTCACCTGCAGAAACAACTGGGACAAACCGCCTGGTTCTTCCTGAATCCCTGAAGGCATCACGATGCGCTCCATCGACCGACTGTTCGAACACTCCTCCCGCTCCCTGGCGCAGCGCACCTCCCGCCGCAGCGTACTGGCGGGACTCGGTCGGCTGCTGATGGGTGCGGCCGTGCTGCCGCTGCTGCCGATCGATCGCGGCAGTCGCGCCGGAGCGGCCGAAGCCACCGCGCCGGGCAAGTCGGCGGCCGATAATCCCGAGAGCTGCGAGTACTGGAAGTACTGCGCCATCGACGGCTTCCTGTGCTCATGTTGCGGCGGCTCGTCGCATTCCTGTCCGCCGGGCACGGCTCCATCGCCCATCACGTGGATCGGTACCTGCCGCAATCCAGCGGATAGCCGCGATTACATCGTCTCGTACAATGACTGCTGCGGTAAGACCAGCTGCGGCAACTGCGAGTGCAATCGAAACGAACGCGAGAAGCCCATGTACCGCCTCTCGCGCAACAACGACGTCAACTGGTGCATGGCGAACGCCGATTCCAACTACCACTGCTCGGTGTCGGTGATCCTGGGCGTCTCAGAGCAATGAGCGCTGGTGTTCGCGCGCCGGCCATCGTGCCCCTCGCACTGCTCTGCGCATCGCTGTGCCAGGCAGCGGTGTGCCACGCTGCCGATTCTCCGGCGCCACGATTCCCTGACGGCGCGCAGGCGTTTGCCTCCAATTGCGCGGTCTGCCACGGCGCGGCCGGCGCCGGTCAACCCGCGCTGGCGCCGCCGCTGCTCGCCAATCCGGCACGCTATGCGGGCGTGCCCGAGGGACGACGCCAGCTGGTCCTGACGGTGCTGTTCGGCATGTTCGGTGACATCACGGTCGATCAGAAGCACTACAACTTCAAGATGCCCGAGTTTTCACAGCAGAGCGATGCCACGCTGTCCGCGGTGCTGAACTTTGTGGTGTTCGATCTTGCGCACGCGCCGGCCGATACCAGGCCGATGGAAGCAGCGGAGATCGCAGCCGAGCGCGGCGCGGCACTGGATGGCGCGGCCGTGCGTGAACACCGTGCCAGCGTGCTCGCAGGCCTCGGGGGCGGCTGAGATGCGCGCGCAGCGCTGGCTGGTCGGTGCGGCCGCCGCGGCGGGTCTGATCGGCAGTGCGTGGGCGAGTCCCGCCCAGGACTACATGCTCTATTGCATGGGTTGTCACGGCGCCGACGCGCAGGGTGTAGCGGGGAAGGTACCGCCCCTGGCGGGTGCACTCGGGGATTACATGCGGACTCCCGAGGGCAGGAACTACGTCCTGCGCGTGCCGGGCGCTGCCAGTTCGGTGCTGTCGGATGCGCAGCTGGCAGCCGTTCTCAATTGGGTCGCACTGCGCTTCAGCTCAACGCAGCTTGCGGGCGATGTGTCCTGGTTTACGCCCGACGAGGTGGCGCGGGTACGGCACACGCCGCTCGCCGATGTGCTCGCCACGCGACGCGAGGTGGTGCGTCTGCTGGCCGCCAGCGGCGATGCGCCCGGCCTCGATTACTAGTTTTCGCTAAGCGTAGCGCTGCAGCAGTTCGTTGACGGCGCGATCGGCCTGATCGATAGCCGAGTCGGTATAGGCAGCGGCTCCGGAATCTGAATTGGCAATCGTCAACCGGCCGAAGGGCGCGCGAGCGATGACATTGGCGCGCTCTTGCGGCGGAACCTCGGGATCCCACAGCGGGTTGTATTCGGGTGCGTAGCCGTGCGGCCAGCGATTGACCGTGATGGCCTCGATGTCGCGCGCCGGATCGAAGCCACCGCCCTGGAGCATGCGCGCCAACTGATCGCGGATGTTGCGCTCGAAGGTGGCAAAGGGCGTCGCCAGCAGTTCGGCGCGTCCGGCCTTGTTCTGCTCGTGTTCGCTCAGTCCCGGATGAGTCGGAACGCGAACCATGCGCAGCAACATCGGTTGATCGGGCGTCGCCGGACTGTGATAGCTGCCGATGTTCACATTCGGATTCAGGTGCACGGTCGAGTGGTAGGAGCCGGGGGCATAGACTTGTTCGATCGCAAGCTTGCTGAATGCCTGCCAGTTGCGAAGCGCGACACTGGTGTAGACCAGTGGCGACTTCACCAGCTGATGCAGCGCGGCTTTCTGCGCCTCGGGCAGTTCCGGCACCAGGTAGGGAATCATGGCGTTGTAGCACGCCAGCACGCAGCCCCGTGCACGCACCGTCTGCACGCGGCCGCCTCGCACGTAGCGCACTTGCACCTCGCGTGCACTGGCGGGATCCCCCAGGTGCTGCGCCCCGAGCACGATGCTGCTGAGTCGCAGCCGCACGGTGGAGGCGGGTCTGTCGAGCAGCGGATAGTCGACCCGGGCGGTAACCACATCTTCGGCGCTGCTGCCGGGGACCGCGTCAGGCAGCAGGCTGCGCACCAGCAGGCGCGCGATGGTCGCGTTGCCGTCGGGAAAGTGCAGCGTGGTCGAGCCGCCCGTGTCCTTGTACCCCGAGGGCGTGTAGCCCATGCGCGCGATCGAGCCTCCCTCGAGGTGCATGCCGCGAAATCCGGGCAAGCCAAAGGCCCAGCAGTCGAGTGCCGACACCGCATCGATGCCCACGGCCCACTCATCGTGGCTCCGGGGCTGGTAGTAGGCGAGGGCCTTCGGGTCCGCCTTGACCAGGTCACGCAGGAAGTCGCGGTAACTGATCCGGGAGAGCTGCAGTTTCTTGTCCGCGGAAGGCACACCCGGCAGGTAATCGACCGAGCCCTCCTCGATGCGCTCGATATCGGCGCGTGCACGGGCCGAGAGCGGCGCGTGTGCCAGCGCATGGGCGATCGGTGTGCTGCCGAGTCCCACGGCCAGGTGATCGGCGCCAAAGGTCTCGCGATCGAAGAAGGCACTGCGATGCAATCCCAGGCCGGTGTAGAACTTGCGGTTTTCGCACCGGCGGCTCAGCGCTTCGACATCGATTCCCAGTTCGCGGATCAGACCCGCGGACACCGCGCTATACGGCCGCGGGCTGTCGATCTCGAGTGTGCCGCCGTTGGAAAGCTGCAGACCGTCGCGCATGTGAAATTCATTGCGCTTGGCGTGGCCGCCGAAGTCATCGTGATTGTCGAGGATCAGAATGCGCGCATCGGCGCCGTGCCGGGCGCGAAAGAAATGTGCGGCCGACAATCCGCTGATGCCGCCGCCGACGATCACCAGATCGTAGGACTCGCCGGTGTCGCTGCCGGCACCCGCGTCCCGTCCATCCCGCAGCGCGTGCGCCGCCTCGAACGATCCGGGGTGGCTGCCGCGCATGCCCGTCAGTATGGGCGGGTAATAGCCAGGCTGGTCCTGCGCCGCCATTCCCGCAGCGGTCATGGTTTCGTCCGCGTGGGCCCGGAGCAGCGGACCGCACAGGGCGCTGGCCGCACCGACCAGGGCGCCCTGCAGAAAGTCGCGGCGCGGAATCGGACGGTCCTCACCGAGCCGCCGATCCAGCGGCGGCTGCTTCTCACTACCCGACATGTATCAGAACTTGAATACCGCGGTAACGCCGAAAGTCAGCGGCCGGTAGGAGATATTCCGATACAGCGGGCTCGCCAGCGGCACGCCAGTGGTCGGATCGGTGGTCATGACCTCGTGGTTGGAGTTCAGCAGCTGGTGGCTGTTGGTCAGGTTGTCCGCATAAAGCGACAGCTGCATGTGATTGATCTGGGTGCCGGCGCGCATCGATACGATGTGCTGGCTGAACAGCGGCAACGTCAGCGTTGGCAAGGGCGGGGTCTCAGCGATGGCATCGTACTGGCCCGTGCGCGAATCGCGAGAGGCCGGCAGCCACTTCTCACCGCTGCTCCATTCGTAGTCCAGCCGCACGTAGGACTGGTGATCGAAGGCGGTGAACTTGTACTGCGGGCTGAGGGTCGCTGTCCAGGGCGGCGTCTCGGTGCCGTTCTCACCGACGATGGCATCGCCTTCGGCTACCACCGGGGCCTGGCCGGGACCCGAGGCGCCGATGAAGGCATTCTCCGTGTATTGCGCATCGGTGTATCCGAGCGAGGTCTCGAGGCTGGCGCCAGAGCCGAAGTCGAAGTCGGCCTGAATGTCAAAACCCTTGGCCACAGCCTTGCCCAGGTTCTGCGTCCACTGGATTTCGCAGATCGGCGGCACGACATTCTGCTGGATGTCGTTCCACTTGATGTAATAGATGCTGGTGTCGAGCTGCACCATGTGGTTGACGTTGTTCTTGGCGCCGACCTCGAAGCTCTGCACCGAGTCAGACTTGTAGGTGGGCGGTGCACCGGTAATCCCGAGATTGGTGAAATCCTGGCCGCAGACCGCGCCCCCGGGCACGTTGGGATTGCCGCCGCCCGGGCGGAAGCCCTTGGCGTAGGTGAAGTAGTACATGTCATCCGGGTCGGCCTGGAACTGCAGCCCGGCCTTGGGGGTGAATGGCGTCTGGCTGGCTGAATGACTGCCTGGGTTGGGGCCGCCATTCTGCGGGCCGTCCGAATTGCTCTGGATCGAGAACTGCGTGTAAGCCACGCGACCGCCCAGCAGCAGCTTGAGCTTGTCGGTGATACTGATGTCGGTCTCGCCGAAGCCGGCGAACTGCCGATCATGGCTGGTCAGACGGTTGTAGTAAGAGTCGCCATAGGGCAGGTACGAACTGCCGTCCGGATTGAGTGCGGTGCCGAAGAAAGCCGCGATCGGCTCGCCGAACTCGGTATTGAAGAACTGATCCGCCATCGGATCGTGGATCTGTTCCCAGCTGAATTGTCGATTGAGCGACATGAAGAAGCCCACAGTCCAGTTGACGCGCGCGCCGCCGTCCGAATTCTGCAGTCGCAGCTCCTCGGTGAAGTTGCGCTGCTGATTGGTGACCGTGTTGGGTGCGCGGTAGTTCGCAAGACTGGCCGGCAGATGGATGCCCTCGCCGTCGATGATTGGGAAGTCCGAGGTTCCGAGCGATTGGTAGTAACTGAGGTTGTACAGCGTGCCTTCGTAATCGCTCTGATCGTTGCGATGAAAGTACGAGGTGGTCGAGATCGCGCGGACCGGACCAGCATCTAGCTGGACGTTAACCGACGGCACGAAAAATACATCCGGTTCCGGGCTGGCGGTTGGGTTGGCGCTGACATACCTGTTACTCGAGGGATCCGAGTAAAGCGGCCACCAGATGGTGACGTCATTGCGCTGCCGGTCCTGGTAGAAGAAGCTCGGCGTGACCGTCAGCGAGTCGCTGGGCTTCCACACCGCTGCGAAGCGCGCGGCGGTGGTCTCATCGTGATTGGCGTTGGGGTCGACCAGCGCCAGCGAGATCGGATTGATGCGGTCGATCCAACCTCCGTCGCGCCGGTAGTAGATGCTGGCCTTGACCGCCAGCACCCCGTCGATCAGCGGCGTGCCCCCGGAAATGCCCGCTTCGTAGCTGGGCGAGCCGTTGAGGGTGTAGCCGCCTTCGGCGCGCGCGTACAGCGTCTGATTGTGCATGTCCGGCTGGCTGGTGATGTAGCGCACCGTGCCGCCTTCCGAACCGGCGCCGAACAGCGTGCCCTGGGGGCCGCGCAGGATTTCGATGCGATCGAGGTCGAAGACCTTGATCAGCGTGTCGTCGGGATTGAATCCGAGCGCGCGCATCTGGATCGGCACGTCATCGATGTAAATGCCGGTGGTGCCAGAACCGCCCGATGATGCGATGCCGCGAATGGCGATGGCGTTGGTCTCGCTGTTGTCGAAGGACACACCCGGGGTGAACTTCACCACGTCGGCGAAATCCTTGATGCCCTTCAGATCCATGGCATCGCGCGTTTCGACGCTGACGCTGATGGGAACCCGGCTCAGGGATTCCTCCTGCCGCGTCGCCGTGACGGTGACTTCCTGGAGCACCGATCCGCTGTCCTCGTCAGCGGCCGTCTCAGCCGCGGCCCAGCACCCCCACGGAATGCACGCCAGCGTGACAGCAACTGTCCTGGCGCCTATGGCAATCGTGCGGCGGATACCGGTTGCGGGTTTTGACGTGGGTCGCATGATGTCTCCCTTCTTGCTATCGCGTATTCGTTCTCACGCCGCGTTTCGGCACATCCCGGGTGCAACGGAGCGCGTCCTGCAGTATTGCCGCTCGATCATGGTGCGCGCGTTGCGCCTGCGGCCTGTTATCGGTAATCGATGCGCACTTATCGCCCCGATTACTCTAGGCCAGTGCATCGTGAGGCGTCAACGCGATCCGTCGCCGGCGGCACGCGCGGTTTCGATCAGCAGCGGCGAGAGATGGACGGCGGCTATCGGAAGGCAGCCACTGCCCGCTGCCACGCCTCCGGGTCGGTGAGGGCCACGAAGGCGAGTCCGGCCAATGCGCCATCGAAATGCGCGGCGTGATTGATGCGGCCGTGCGGATGGCGCGTGGAGTAGAAGCTGAACAGCAGGTAGCACACCGCGAACAGTGGCGCGGGAATCGGCACCGGAATCGGCAGGATGAAGATCGACTGGCGGGGGAAATACACGATCGCCGCGAACAGCACGGCCAGGATGGCGCCGGAAGCGCCGAGGCTGGCGTAGTTCGGGTCGTTGCGGTAGCGGATCCAGGTCCCGGCATCGCTAACCGCCAATCCAAACGCATACAGCGCGGTCAGCCGTATCGAACCAATCACGCGCTCGAGCGGTCGGGCGAAGAACCAGAAGGTCATCGCATTGAGCAGCAGGTGCGACAGGCTGGCGTGTACGAGAGCGCTGCCGATGGCAGTCCAGTATTGGCGAGAGCGCAGGAACCAGTAGGGCCGAAACAGGTTCCATTCGATCAGGCGCGGCGCAAACCAGAGCCCGGCCAGGCTCGTGATCACGGTGAGTGCCAGAATGATGAGGGCGGCCATGGATTCAGCGGCGCCGCAGCGCCAGCGCGATGCCGCCCACGCAGGCGGTCACGCCGATCACGGTTTCGACATGCCAGCGCAGTTGCTCGAACGCCGTGGAGAGCAGCAGCGCGACGATCGGAATCGCCACGGCCGTATAGGCGGCGCGATCGGCGCCAATGCGGCCCATCAATGTCAGGTAGGCGCCAAAGGCCAGGGCCGAACCGAATAGCGCCAGATACAGCAGTGAGGCAACGTACGACCAGGACAGCTCAAACAGCAGCGGCTGGCGGCTTGCCACTGCGATGCCGAGCACGAACAGTGCGCCATAGAACATGGACCAGGCGTTCAGCTGCAGCACCGGCATGCCACGCCGATAATTGCGCGTGGCCACCAGATTTCCCAGCGAGGCGACCAGCGTTGCGCCAAGCGCGCACAGCAGACCGCGCAATTCATTGCCGCCGCCCGAAACCGTCAGCAGTTCGCGCCCGAAAATCAGTGCCACGCCAGCCACACCGAGCGATGCGGCGAGGATGGCGGTCGGCCGGATCGGCAGTCCGAAGCAGACTCGCATGCCGAGCGTGTTGAGGAATACCACCAGCGAGAACACCACCGCGACCAGGCCCGAGGTCAGGTACTGTTCGGCGAGGTAAACGCCGATGTAGTTGACACCGAACAGCAGCAGGCCCTGCAGCGCAATCCAGCCGTGATCGCGCCGGGTGAATCGCAATGAACGGCCGCGCGCCATTGCAAAGGCGGCCAGCATCAGCGCCGCCAGCCCGAACCGCCATGCCACGGACACGACCGGCGGCACCGGCCCCAATTGAAATTTGATGACCAGCCAGGTAGAGCCCCAGATCAGCGTCGTGATCAGGTAGAGCGTGAAATTGTTCATCGCCCAGGATCCATCGCTCAGGAAACGCTCTCCGCGCTGTAACGCGCCAGTAATCCGCTGCGCACCGTGTAGCGATGCACGGCCGTGAACAGCAGACAGGCCAGCAGCACGTAGAGGGCGGCGAGCGCGACACTGATGAAGAGCGGGGCAATCTGGATGCTTTGGCCCGCCACCACCGCGCGCATGGCCTCGAATACATAGGAGGGGGGCAGCAGATGACCGATGCCGCGCATCCAGGCCGGCAGGGTCGAAAGCGGGTAGAACACCCCCACGAACGGCGAGAGCAACGCCGGGATCGGCCACACCAGCCATTCGGAGGCCGGACCCAGGCGCAGCACCATCGCACTGGCGAGCACGCCGAGCGCGATGCCGAACAGGAAAAGTACCAGCAGGAACGGCAGCAGCAGCATGCCGAGCGCCGCGAACTGCAGGCCGAACACCGCGCTGGCGATGATGAGCATGACGATCAGACCGATGAAGCTGGTGGTGACGCCGGTCAGGACCAGTCCGGCCAGATATTCGGAAATCAGCATCGGCGAAGCGAATACATTGATCAGGTTGCGCGACCAGATATCCTCGAAGAAAGCCATGGTCACGCCCTGCATGACGCGCGTAAAGAAATCCCAGAACAGCACCGCGCCCAGCAGGCTGGCCGTAAAATTGACGCGACCGGAGGCGACGCCGTTCAGGTAGCGCGCGATGAAACCCCACAGCACGATGTCGACTGCCACCCAGGCCACCATCGGCATGATCCGTACCGGGCTGCTGCGCATCAGGTAGATCTGGCGCAGCGCCACCGCGGTGATCGGCCGCAGCTTCATGAGGCACGCCCGGGGAGAGCCAGCGGCTCGCGAGCGAGTCGTATGAACAGTTCCTCCAGCGTGGTTGCGCCGTGCTGCTGCGGCAGTGCCTTGGGATCGCCTTCCAGCAGGATCCTGCCGTGCGAGACGAACAGCACCCGGTCGCAGGTTTCCTGGACCTCGTACATGTTGTGCGAGGTCCAGAGGATCCCGCATCGGCCGGTGGCAGCCATCGCGCGTATGCGTCCGCGGATCAGATCCGCCGCCGAGGGGTCGAGCGAGGCTGTGGGTTCATCGAGCAGCAGCAGCCGGGGCTCATTCAGCAACGCCTTGGCCAGCGCCAGGCGGGTCTGCTCGCCCGAGGACAGCAGGCCGCTGCGCGTATTGCGCAGGTGCGACAGCTCGAGCTCAGCCAGCAGCGTGTCGATGCGCGCGTTCAAGCCAGCGACGTTGTAAAGCAGACCGAAGAAGCGCAGGTTCTGATGCACGGTGAGGTTTCCCGGCATTGTGGCGTATACGGCGGCGAAGTTGGTGTGCGCCATCGCCCGCGATCGGTGCCGCGCAATATCGATCCCTTCAATTTCGACGCTGCCCGCGCTCGGCCGCAAAATGCCGAGAACCATATTGATCGTCGTGGTCTTGCCGGCGCCGTTGGGTCCCAGCAGGCCGACGATTTCGCCGTGGCGAACCTGGAACGACACATCCTCCACGGCGCTGAGTTCGCCGTAGCGCTTGCACAAACGGGAAGCCTGCAGCGCCAGCGTTGCCATGGGGTCGTGGATTCCTTCCGGGCCCGGGCGGGCCGAGTGCGCGATGCTAGCGGAAAACGCGCCGGTCGTGCCGCCTTCCAGCACGCCTATACTGCCGACCATGCCCGCCAGCATGACCGGCCTCATCCTGCTGTTCGTCTGTCTTGCTTTAGGGCTGGTGGTCGCACATACCGTGCGGCCGCCGGTTGCATTGGCAACCTCGCTCAACTGGTGGGTCATCAATATCGCGCTACCCTCGATGGTGCTCGATCTGACGCCTCGCATTCACTTCGAACCGCAATTCTGGTTCCTGACCACTGCCAACTGGCTGGTATTTCTGGGCTCGGCATTGCTGTTCGCGCTGCTGGGCCGGTCCTTGCGTTGGACACGTGCGCGCATCGGTGCGCTGTCGCTGGTCGGGGGTCTGGGTAATACCGCCTTCGTGGGTTACCCCATGATCGAGGCGCTGCGCGGAAAAACCGGTCTCGCGCTGGCAGTCATTGGCGATCAGACCGGCTGCTTCACGGCTCTGACGGTCGGCGGCGTTGCCATCACGGCCATCTACGCCGGACGGGAGATGCAGCCTTGGCGGATCGTGCGCCAGATCATGCTGTTCCCCGCCTTCATCGCTCTGATGGCAGGCGTCGCGCTGGCGCTGGCCGGCGATCCGCTGGCGTGGTTACATCCGATCTGCGAACGACTGGCGGCGACGCTGACACCGCTGGCGTTGTTCTCGGTGGGTTTGCAGCAGCGGCTGATATTGCCGCGATCGAGCCTCGCGGCTATCGGCTACGGCATTGGCTGGAAACTGCTGCTGGCGCCGGCGTTGTGCTATCTGCTCGGAACCATCAGCGGTGTCACCGGCCTGGTGCTGATCGTCGGCGTGCTGCAGGCTGCCATGCCGCCGATGGTTTCGGCCGCGATACTGGCGGAGCAGTACCAGCTCGAACCCGCGCTCGCGGGTTCGGTGCTGGGCATCGGGATTCTGCTGTCCCTGGTGACCGTGCCTTGGATCAATACGCTGCTGTGAGCCGCGCTGCCGCGGCTTACTTCGGCTCGGTTCCGGGCTGGGCGTCTTCCATCGGATAGGTCTTGACGCCCGGGTTCGCCGGAGCCGGCGCGGGTGCTGCCGCGGCCGGTGCCGGAGCAGCCGGCGCAGGGTTCGACCCCGGGCCGGTGGCACCCCCATTGGCGCTCGATGCCACCGAGGCCAGGAATCGCCGTGTCGACTCCGCATTCGAGCTCACCTTGTTGCCGGTGATCTCCGTGGTGGTGACTTCGTTGCTGTGGTAATAGGTGTCGTTGGCATGGCTGTCGAAGGCGATGACCGTGCCATCGAGCGCCACGCCGGCAAACAGCCCGCGCGAGCGCGAGTAAGAGTAGATCTCCGCGTTGATGCCGGCAGCCGCTTCACCCTGGCGGCCTACGGGACCGGCGGCCACCGATGCATCGGCGCCCAGCGTGAATTTGCCGCGCGCGAAGTTCTCGACGCTGCGTGCGGTCGCGAATATGAGCACCACATCGGTCGAGGTGGCGCCCACCTGCCAGCCGACGCTGCCGCCGGTGAGGGAAATGAAGATCGGGTTGCTGAAGCGCCCGGAGGCATCGCGCACGGTCAGAACACCGTTGCCGTGGCGCCCACCGAAGATGAAAGCCGCCTTGATGACCTCGGGGATTACCGCGACACCATAGGCGCGCTGCATGAGCCAGTCCGGCACATTCTGATCCGGCGTGGCGCGCAGTTCATCGAGCACCTGCGTGGCTGTGATCAGCCGTGCTTCCTCTCGCCCTGCTTCGGCCGCCTGGGTAAAAGCGCCTGGCAGCAGCGCGAACAATGCCACGGCGCCCATCCGGACGCCCAGGGAAGAGTATCGGTTCATGAATCGCCTCCGCTGCGATTAGGTCAAGGAGGCGAATAATGGTTCAGTACCACAAGGAAATAAAGAACTGAGTGACGTTGGCGTCGTAGCCATAGAGCGGCACACCCACTGTCCCACCGCCCACGATGTAGTTGTGGAAGTCTTCGTAGCTGATGCGCATGCGGTCGTAGCTGAGGTTGAGCGTGCCCTTTTCTATCCAGCGGGGCCACGAGGGGTGAAATTGCCAGCTCGCGCCCAGCCCCAGCGTCAGATCATGGTATTGGGCCAGTTCGCGGTCCCGCGACATGAAATTCTGCGAGTCCTCGAATGGGAACAGGTCGCCATAGAAGGTGGCCGCACCCTGCTTGTAGTAGCGCACGGTGCCATTGAGGGTCCATGAGGTGGAAATCGGCTGCGTGTACCCGGCGCCGATGGTGTGAGCGAGGATGCCCCAGGTGTCGTGGTAGATGCGGTAGTTCCCGTCCAGCGCCGCGTGCCAGGGCAGATAGTACTTGAGCTGCAGTGAAGCGGCGTTACCGGTGCGCGTATTGGGCGTCACCTGGTTCTCGGTCTGCACCAGTCCCTCGGGATTGATATAGCGCGCCGAGCGATAGGGACTTTGCAGGTAGCCGTCGCTCTCATCGGTCTCCACGTTCAGGCTCATGAGCAGGTTGCGCGTCAGGATCTGGGAGATGCTCGCCTGCCAGTTGCGGTGATCCGCATCTCCGATCCAGGTCGTCATGCGCCCGCCGTCCGCATAGTGCCCGTTCTGATAGCTGTCGTCGCCCACTTTGTCCCAGCCGCGCGTGTAGCCGAACGATATCGTCGTCAGATCGCCGAACATCGACTGGCTGACCGAGAAAAAGCCGGTGTTTGACTTGTAGTCGGGCTCGTTGCTCTGGATGAAACCCAGGCTGTAAGTCGTGTTGCCGTGCAGGTAATCGGCGCTGATGCTGCCCTGGCGGCGTGTCTCCTTGTAGGGACTGGCAGTCGACAGCACATCGACCGAGGCGCTGGAGATCATGTCGACGTAGTAGTTGGCAGCGAAGGACAGCGAGTCATTGACCGATTTGCGCACCAGGATCGAGGGCCCGTCCACGGTGACGCCACCACCCTGCCAGTCGTGCCAGAGGAAATCGGCGCGATCGTCCGGCAGCACTGCCGCCCGTCCTACCGCGGCGAGCGCAAACAGCGCCGCCATCAGTGTCCGGGCCCTAATGCCTCGCCGTCCGGTCATTTAGTTGCAGCCGCAACCGCCGCCGACGCTGCCGGTCGCCCCGCGGGCGCCCTCGCGCACTTCGAACACGTGGTCGAGGTAGACATCGGATACCGGATTGCGATCGAAGGACATGATCGGGTCGGCCAGGTGCTCGCGCTCGTACGGCTTGACCCAGGGCTTGATCGAACAGGCCGACAGCAGCGTGGCCGCCATGGCGACGGCCGCGGCTGCGCTCAACCTGCGACACGGATTTCCCAGCACGTTTACTCCCGCACCAGCGATCGAATCTGATCCTGGTACTCGCTTTCATCACCCGGTTTATAGCCCTGATGGACATAGCGCACCTTGCCCGTGCGGTCGAGAATCACCGTGCTCGGCATTCCCGGCACCGCGTACAGCTGGCTGACCTTGCTGTCGGGGTCGAAAAGGATCGGAAAGGATACGGGCGTGGATTTCAGGAAGCCCACGGCGTCGGCCGATTTGGGCTCGACGTTGACACCGAGCAGTGTGAATCCCGCGGGCTTGTACTTCTTATACAGCTGCTCGAGCACCGGCATTTCCTGGCGGCACGGGCCGCACCAGCTGGCCCAGAAATTGATGAGCACCACCTGTCCCTTCAGGTCGCTGAGCGAGAGGTCGGTGCTGGTCGAGGAGTGGAGCTGGAAGCCCGGCGCCGTCGAGCCCGGGGCGATCGAGGCCGCCGAAGCAGACCAGCTCAAGGCCGCCGCCAGGCAGCATCCCAGCAGGCGCGTTGCGAGCGCGATTCGATGCGGGTGTGCGGTCGGTTTCATGTCCGTCTCCGTTGACTAAAAGAAAACGGTCGCACCGATGGTGGCCTGAAGATTGTTCTTCAGCTCCTCAGTTCCCGTGACGTCGGACCTGAATACCAGGTCCTGCACGTCGATATGCAAGGCCAGCCAGTCCGTCGGCAGCACCCTGAATCCGGCGCCGAAATTGACGGTGAAGTTCTGATCACCGGCGAATTTGACGCTGCCTATGCCGCCAATCATGTAGAACGCGCTGGTCATGGCGAGATTGCGACCGATGAAGACCTCGCCCGGCAGCAAGTTGTAGCCCAGTGAGAGGTTGTAATACGTGAAGCGCCTCTCAGCATCGGAAATGAGCTGCACGTTGCTCAGCGTCTCGAAACTCGTGAAGCCTGCCTTGGCACGTCCATAGGTGGCTTCGGCGAAGAAATCCTCGCTGATGTGGTAGTCCAGTCGCACCCCGGCGACGGGTTGCGCACCGAAGTCCTGGATGGATAGCTCGCCGTAGTAGGCGCCCAGTTCGACGTTGCTCGGGCGGATCGTGGGCACCTTGACGGTGCGGCGCTCCACCTGCGGGTCGATCACACTGGGCGGTGGCGCATCGACGTCCGGCGCCGACTCGGAGTTCGAGTCCGCCTCTGCGGCCTCATCCGGCTTGGCATGGCGGTGAAAAACCGCGCAGCCGCTGCTACCGAGCGCAACGAAGCTCAGTAAAAGAATGCAAACCCGAATTTCCATTCGTTCTTGACCTCGTTGCTGTTCTGGTTCGTGAAAACCTCGTGCCCCCGCAATTCTCCGCGCAAAAACAGTCGCCGGCCAAGGTAATAGCGCACACCCACCCCGACATAGGCGGTCTGGTTGTTCGCGCTCAGTGCCTGGGCCAGGGTCGCCTTGGGTTCAACATGTTCATAGCCGCCTCCCAGGGTCACGAAGGGTGAGAAGCGCCAGTTAGGCATGAAAACATGGGCGAATCCGATATCGATCAGGTAGCCATTGGAAAGATTGCCCAGGTACTGCGATGCGGACACCTCTACCTTCAGGTTGTCGGTCAGCGACACGGCCTGGTAGGCCGAGATTAACGTGGCGCCGGCGTAAGCCCCGCCGAAAGCCCCGCTTTCCCAGCGGTGCGAGGCAAAGCCCGCACGATCGCCGAGGTTGATCGTGAACGGCGTGCCGTCGGCAAGGGTCGTGAGCATCAGGTCGCGTTCATATGCCCAGCCCTCGACCCCGCGCTCGGTGCGAACCTTGAACCATTCAGTGCGGCGCATCAGAACATCGACCGCCTCGCCGCGTGCCACTACCTGGGCCACAGGATAGCCGCGGCCGGGGCCGGTATGCAGCTCAAGGTAGGGCTGTGCCACGAACAGCTGCAGGTAGTCGCGTGCACTCGCGGGCACCGTCGCCAGCAGCGCGAGGAGGGCGGCAGCGAAGAGAGGAGCGACCTTACTGGACCGGCGCGTCGAAGGGGTTGTTGTAATACTGCGCTCCAATATCCACCCACTCTGACAAGAGCCGCAGCTCCGCTGGAGTCAAAAACCCCGCATGGTTCACCGTCCCCGTGACGCTGCAACCCATCTGCACGCCCTCCAGCGTCAGGAAAAAGCACGACGCATTGGCGTTGCCGGGCACCATCGATCCGGGTACTGCCACTCCGGAGTCTACCAATTGATTGGTGGTGTTGAGTGAAAGAACGTCGTGTGAGCCGACCAGTTGCGTGTAAGCGCGGTCCTGTGCGGTGGCGCTTTGCGCGGGATCGGCATCAAGTTGCAGGTTGCCGTCCGGCGCCACCGGCACGGTAGTGGTGCCGACGGTGGTCGTGCGAGTGGAGGTGTGACAGTTGGTGCAGGTGTTCGCGCCGCGCGGATCGACCGCAACGCTGCCGCGCGTGAGGCTCCAGAGCGGGTTGATGATCGTCGGATAGTCGATGATGCTCAGGCAATAGCCGGACCACACCGCCTGGCAGGATGGCACGATCGGCAGATTGCTGGTCAATGCGCTGTAGGTGAGCGCGATCGGCGCATTCGGGCCAGTGGGGTTGGTGTTGCCATCACCCCACGCATCATTGAATACCACATCGCCGCTGAGGCTGGCCGCGCTGTAAGCTGCCGTGGAATTGGAATTGCAGCTGGTGGCGCCGACGAGCTCCTGCGCCATGGTGCTGCCGGCGCACAGACTCATCGTGGCTACGCTGCCGTTGCCCGCGGCGTTGAAGGTCGCCGCCTGGCCTTCGTTCAAGGCAGTGAACAGACCCGCGCGCCCGTGCGAACGGCCGCTCACTTCCACCGATACCCCGTCAGTGCCTGCGATCACATTGGCGGCCTGTGGGGTGTGGCAGCCGTTGCAGCTGAGCACTTCCCCCGGCTGCACCGTCAGCCAGGAGCGGTGGCGCGGGAAGTCGGACAGGGCGCGGGCGTTGGCATCGAGCACCGTGATCTGAAAGGCGACGTTGGCCGGCACCATGACGCGAACCGAGCCATCGGGCTCGATGGGAACGTAGCCGATGAGCTGCCTCATATAGCCCACCGAACCGTTGAGCGAGAGGCCCTGGTTGAACTTAGGGAAGCCATCCATCAGATCGGGATCGCCGAATACCACCGCCTTTTCGATACGCAGGAAGCGCGCCGGTCGGCTGGAGGCATTGGCGATCGCCACCGCCGACAGATCCGCGTTGGCGCCCAACCCCGCCGCCACACCGTCACGGTCGTAGACGCTGCGGATATCGAGGATGCCAAAGGAAGGGTCGAAGGTGCTCGGTACCGTGCTATCGACCGGGCAGGTGGCGTTGGCGGTACAGGCCACTGCGCGCGGCTGCAGCGAAACGATGTCGGTGACCATGACACCCTCCACCGGGGCGAACACCGGCTTGAGCGTGCTGTCGTTGAAGTTGAGCAACCAGGCGCTGTAAAGCGGGGGCGCCAGTGTCAGGGTCGTGTTTGCCTGGCCGGCCAGCGCCACGTTGGCGGCAGTGCAGGGCAGCAGCGTGCCGGTCGCATTCATCAACCGGCATTGGTTCCAGCTGACGAGCACGCGGTTGGTGCCGTCCCAGAGCGGATACGCGGAGTTGAATCGGCCGCCGGGGGAGGGGACGGGCACGCCGTTGGCTGTCTGCGTGCGCACGTCGTTCTGCGTCGCAGTCTGCTCAGCGGTGGTCGAGGTCGGATAGCCCGTGTCCGGGATGGCCTGGTTGTTCTCGACGTAGTTGTTGGTGTCGATGATTTCGAGGTTGCCGCCGAAGTCGGCATCGGCGATCGGCCGCGTCAACGCCAGCATGCGCCCGCTCTGCAGCGGCCGCGTCTTCAGGAATTGCACAGCGCACTCAAGCCCCGCAGGGCAGGCGGAGGCATCGGACGGATTGGTGCTGCTGGTGGTGTGGCTCTGGGCACCGTAGAGCAGTTCCACGTCGGTGCCGTCGGGATTGACGCTATATAAATGAATGGCGCTGCCGCCGGTGCGTCCCGGGGTATTGTCCCAACGGCTGAACAGCACGCGGCCACTCGGCAGCAGGTAGGAGTCAATGTCGTGACTCGGGTTGAAGGAGATCTGGTGGATGCCGGTGCCGTCGGCGTTCATGACGTGCAGCACGAAGTCGGAGGTGTTCATCGACTCGGTCTGCGCTTCGAATGGCTGCACGTTCTCGCCGATGCCGCCCTCATTGATCAGTACCTCACGCGACTGGGTCTGACGTGTCGATGAGAACACGACGCGGCCGTCGCTCAGGTAGTGCGGGTCCACATCGTTGGCGGTCGGCTGCGTGTCGATACTGGTTCCGGTCAGCTGCGTCAGCGTGGCGCTGGCGACCGTGTACTGCCATATGTGCCAGGTCGGGGACTTGAAGTCGTCCTGATTGGGATCGACCGGACCGCGCATCGCGAAGATCAGCATCGTGCCGTCCGGCGATACGTCCAGATCCTTCACATCAAAGAATTCCATTCCGGTCACCTGCGAGGTGACGCTGGCGGTGATGTTGGTCTCGACGCCCTGCGGATTTGCGGCGCTGCGCAGGTAGACGTCCGCCTGGCTCCAGAAGTTTCGCGGCAGCGTGACATCGTCCTTGGCGCGAAGCTTGGCGAGTGCGGCGGTGTCGTCGCTGGTGTCGCCGGCCGGAATGCTGCGCTTGATGTAGGCGATGCCGAAATCGACGTCCTGGCCGGCCGATGACTGGCCGCTGCCAATGGAGAGATTGCCGCGGCTGCTGCAAGCAGCAAACAGCACCGCCGCGAGCGCTAGTCCCAGCGTGCGCAGTTCACATCTCATTCCTTGCGAACTCCAATGAAGCTTCATCGACAGATTCATTCTTTGGTGTGTTGTTTCGATGTGATGCCGGTCTCACTTTGAACACGCGATGCAATTGAAAGGATACCCTTCGTACGTAATCAGTGCCGATGTCTGTGCTTTGAGACATTACGAGCGAATGCGCCGCTGCGTATAGTCATTCGCAACGTGCAAAGCAATTTTGCACTGGGAGCGATGAGATGAGAACAGGCACAGGGAGCGAAGGCGCGGCGCGACGCACGACCGGCGTGTTGCTTGCGGCGCTGCTTGGCATGCAGCCAATGATACCGCTCGTGGCAGGTCCCAATGAGCAGGCCGTGCGCATGCACAACCGGCTCGCCGGCGTGCCGCCGAGCGCCAGCGTGCTGGCGCAGATGTCGGCTCTCATCGCCCAGAACAACGCCCAGGCTGCCGCGCAGGTCGCGATGACCAACAGCGGCTTCTACAACGTGACGCTGCGCAACTTCATTGCCCCGGCGACCAACCGCGCACAGTCGGCGTTCGTGCCGCTGAACGACTACACGGCCACGGTCATCGGCATGGTTCGCGACAACGTGCCATTCAACACCGTGCTATCGGCGGACATTCTCTATATCGGCAATGTCAGCGGCGCTCCGGCTTACTCGCCCTCGAACAACAATCACTATCTGTATCTCGATAATAACGGCGTCGACCTGAAGTCGGCGCTGGTGCAGACGACGCAGTCCTCGCTCACGGGCATTCCGTCCGCCGCCACCGCCGGGGTGATCACCACCGAAGCGGCCGCGGCCGCATTCTTCATCGCCGGAACCAACCGCGCGATGTTTCGCTTCACGATGATCAACTACCTGTGCAACGACATGCCGCAGGTAATGGACATCACGCGGCCGCCGGATCGCATCCGCCAGGACGTGAGTCGCTCCCCGGGCGGCGACAGCCGCGTGTTTCTCAACAACTGCATCGGCTGCCATGCCGCCATGGACCCGATGGTGCAGGCCTTTGCCTACTACAACTATGACCCGACCGCGTTGCAGCTGGTCTACACGCCCGGGCAGACGCAGGCGAAGTACCACATCAACACCGGCAATTTTCCGTACGGCTTCGTGACGCCCGATGATTCCTGGCAAAACCGCTGGCGTACCGGCCCGAACCAGCTGCTCGGCTGGAGCAGCGCGCTCCCCGGCAGCGGCAACGGTGCCAAGTCGCTCGGGCAGGAGCTCGCCGGCAGCCAGGCGTTCGCCACCTGCCAGGTGCAGAAAGTGTTCCAGGCCATCTGTCTGCGTCCGCCGAGCAATGCGGCGGATCGCAGCGCCGCGGCGCAGATCACGCAGGACTTTCAGTCCGGCGGCTACAACATGAAGCAGGTCTTCGCCGAGACCGCGGTTTACTGCATGGGGAACTAGGTGCAAACCCTTTCCCCAATTCCGGAGACTACCGTGAACCGAACCCTGTTCCGCCTGCTGAAGCTGTCGCTGCCGTTCGCGTTGCTCGCGCTGGCCGCCTGTTCCGGCGGCGCGCCCACGACGCCGAACGAGAACACCGCCATCACGTCGGCCTCGGTCTACGCCGGTCCGGCCCCCGCCTCGGCCGATGTCGAGGCGTTCAAGGTCAACCTCTGGCAGAACATCAACATGGCCTCGCGCTGTGGCGGCTGTCACAAAGCCGGCGGCCAGTCGCCGATGTTTGCGCGCTCGGATGACGTCAATCAGGCCTACAGCGCCGCGCTCACGGTCGTCAATCTGACCCAGCCCGACCAGTCCACCATGGTTGTGAAGGTCGGCGGCGGCCACAATTGCTGGCTCTCCAGCCCTTCGGCCTGCGCCGACATTCTCACCACCTGGATTCAGAACTGGGCCGGCGGCGGCGCGGGTGGCGCCGCGGGTTCGACCCAGATACAGCTGACGGCACCGGCCGATCAGGCGGTGGGTCCGACCAAGCAGTTCCCGGTCGATCCCACGCTGTTCTCCAGTACCGTCTATCCGCTGCTGAGCATGTTCTGCTCGCGCTGCCATTCGCCGAATGCGACGGTGCCCCAGTCGCCGTACTTCGCCGACAGTAACGTCGCCAACGCTTACATAGCGGCGCAGCCGAAGATGAACCTGAATAGCCCGGCGTTATCGCGCTTCTACGTGCGCCTGGCGACCGAATCGCACAATTGCTGGGCAACCACACCCGGCGGCCCGGTGGACTGTGCCGGCAGCGCGGCGCGCATGCTGTCCGCCATCCAGGCGTTTGCGAATGGCGTCGCCGTCACGCCGGTCGATCCTTCACTGGTGGTTTCGCGCGCACTGACCCTGTATGCGGGTACTGTCGCCTCGGGCAACAATCGCTTCGATGCCGATGTCATCGCGCGCTGGATGTTCAAGGAAGGCACCGGCACCACGGCCTTCGACACCAGCGGCGTGGATCCTGCCATCAACCTCACGGTCTCCGGCAATACTTCCTGGGACAGTGCCTGGGGATTGATCTTCGGCACCGGCGGTGCGAAGGCGCAGGGCACGACCGCGACCAGCAGCAAGATCTACAACTCGATCGCCAACAACGGCCAGTACTCGCTCGAACTCTGGGCCGCGCCGGCCAATGTGACCCAGACCAACGCCTTCATGGGCGGCTATTCGGGCGGCACCTCGGCGCGTAACTTCACGCTGGCGCAGGATGCGATGCAGTATCAGGCCTATGGACGCAGCACGGTCACCGACTCGAACGGTGCGCCGCCGCTGACCACGGCCGCGGCCAACATGAACGCGCAGGCGGCGCTGCAGCACCTGGTGCTCACGTACGACCCGACGCATGGCCGCCAGTTATTCGTCAACGGTGTCTTCACCGGCGACGTCGATACGATCACGGGCGGTACGCTCGGCAACTGGGACAACACCTTTGCCTTCCTGCTCGGCAACGAAACCTCGAATGATCGTCCCTGGCAGGGTGAGATCCGCTTCGCGGCGGTCCACAACAAGGCGCTGACGATTTCCCAGATACAGCAGAACTACGCGGCCGGGGTCGGCCAGCTGTTCTACCTGCTGTTCGACGTCAGCGCGCTGACCGGCGTGTCGCAGAGCTACATCATGTTCACGGCCAGCCAGTACGACAACTACAGCTACCTGTTCGACAAGCCGACCTTTATCAGCCTCAATCCGAAGGCCACGCCGGGCACGATCCCGATCCAGGGGCTGTATCTGGGCATGAACGGCCAGGAAGTGCCCGTCGGGCAGGCGTACAGCACGCTCAATATCTCGGTGACCGATGAGAACTACTCACCGGCCAGCGGGCAGCTGCTCTCGAGTGTGGGCACCATCATCCCGATGCAGCTGGGCCCCAACTCGGACCTGTTCTTTGTCGACTTCGATGTGATCGGTACACACACGCATGTGCGGACCAGCACGCCGCCGGTGGCCACGACGCCGACCGACCTGGCGGCATCGCCCGATATCGGTCTGCATGTCTACGACGAGCTCAATGCCTCGTATGCGGCCATCACCGGCGTGTCGCCGGGCCTCGCCGCCGTCAACACGACCTACCAGACGGTCGAACAGCAGCTGCCGACGACGCCGAACTTCCTGGGCTTCCTGCCCTCGCAGGAAATCGGCATCTCGCAGCTCGCGATCCAGTACTGCAGCGCGCTGGTGAGTACGCCGGCACTGGAACAGTCCTTCTTCCCGGGCCTGAACCTCAATCAGACCCCGGCACAGGCCTTCGGCACCGATGCCGGCATGGATCTGGTGATCACGCCATTGATCGACAGCCCGGCCGTCGGCGTGGGGTTGGCAACCCAGCCCACGGACTCGCAGATTCGTACCGAGCTCTACAGCCTGATGACGCAGCTCGTGAACTGCAACGCCAGCGATCCGACCTGCGTGCAGACCCCGACGCGTACGCAAACCATTACCAAGGCAGTCTGCGCGGCCGTACTCGGCAGCGGCACGACGCTGATCAAGTAGAAATTCAGAGTGAGGCGACAGCGATGAAATTTCGACGCAAGGCTCCCCTAGGGTTAAACGACCCGCTCCGGCATGCCAACCATCGGCGGCCGGTCACGCGGCGTGAGTTCATGTCGCAGGGCTTTATGCGCGCCTCGGCCACCGTGGCAGGTTTCTCCCTGTTCAGCATGTTTGCCGATCCGCGCAAGGCCTACGCAACGCTGGCGCCCGATATCCAGGCTCTCAAGATCTCCCCCTGCGACATCACCGTGGGCTCGGGCATGATTCCCTTTATCTGCTTCGACCTGGCCGGAGGCGGCAACATCGCCGGCTCGAACGTGCTGGTCGGCGGTGCGGGCGGCCAGCATGATTTCCTGTCAACGGCCGGCTACAACCGGCTCGGACTACCCGGCAACATGATTCCGAATGCTTCGGCCGGCGCCGGTAATTTCATCGACCAGACCCTGGGGATCTCATTTCACAGCGACAGCGCCTATCTGCGCGGCATCAAGCAGCGCATTGCGGTCGGCACCGCCGCCAATGTCAATGGCGCGATCATGCCGGCGATGAGCGAGAACGACACCGGCGATAATCCGCACAATCCGATGTACGGCATTTACTCGTCGGGTTACGCCGCCCTCACACCGCCTGCGGGCAATAAGGGCGATCTGCTGGCCCTGATCGGCACGGAAAGCTCCACTTCGGGCGGCAACTCCATGGCGCCCTCGTACATGATCGATCCTTCGGTGCCACCGACCAAGGTCTCGCAGGCTTCGGACGTGACCGGCCTGGTGAGCACCGGCCAGCTCGTGGGTCTCTTGAGTCAGGGTGATGCCACCCTGGTGCTCGAGTCCATCGAGCGCATCAGCGCCAACAAGCTCGGTGCCGTCAATACACTCATGGGTGCGCAGGATGCGGTCGTCAAAGATCTTGTGCAGTGCGGATACGTTGGCGCCGCTGACCAGGTGGATCGCTACGGCAACGCCAGCACCACGCTGGATCCCGACCTGGACACCCAGATCGTCGGCTCAGGCGGAATTTTCTCGACTGCGGAGTATCAGGCCGATTCCAATTTCCAGGCGACGGCCGCCGTGATGAAGATGGTCGTCAATGGGTATGCTTCGGCCGGCACGATCGAGCTCGGCGGCTACGACTATCACACGGGCGATCGGGCGACCGGTGAAATGCGCGACCTGGAAGCAGGTCAGTGCATCGGCGCCTGCCTCGAGTACGCGGCGCGCATGGGACAGCCGCTCATGATCTATGTGTTCACCGACGGGTCGGTGGTCTCCAGCGGCATGATCGACAACTCGGTCGGAGGACGCGGCAAGGGCGTCTGGACGGCGGACAATCAGACCACCGCCGCCACCTTCTTCCTGGTTTACAACCCGAACGGCCGCCCCACGGCCATCAGCAATCAGATCGGCAATTACACCAGCGACGGCAACGTCAACACGACCTCGAGCCCGGGTGCGAATGCCGTCAACCTGCTGGCCGAAACCGTGGTGCTCAATTACCTGGCGCTGCATAACAAGGCAGGCGCATTCCAGACGCTGCAGTGGGCCAGCGGTCTCGGCACCGGACTTGGCAGCGCAAGCGCCTACGACGCACTGATCGCTCTGGCGCCGATTCGCTGATCGGTCCCGCGAGCGTCGGTCGAACGCGCGTCGGCGCGACACGGTCGCGGATGCCGGCGTGCCCGGCATTGAGCTCTCAGGGCGAGCATCACGTTGCCAGTCTGTGGACGGGATCTCAAACCCTGTGCAGACGATTGACGGATAATGTTAAATCGTCACCGTAGATCGTTGCAGCCGGAGAGAGAGCGAGTGCGGGCAGAGCATCCATCCTATCGATCGATCGCAGCGGCGATGATGGTCATCCTCATTGGGGCGACCGCCGCGCTGGCCGCAACGTCCGCCCCGAATGGACTGATCGGCCGGCCGGCCCCTGACTTCGTGCTACCGGCCGTTGCCGGCAGCAATGTGCGACTGTCCGAATTCCGCGGCGAGCCGGTGATGATCTCATTCTGGAGCAGCCGGTGCAGCGTCTGCGCCGCCCAACTGACGGCCATGGACCGCTACTACGGTACCTATCGGTCCGCGGGTCTGATCGTGCTGGGGGTGAGCGTGGAGGACGACCCGCAGCGCGCCATCGACTATGCGCACGCCCACGCGGCATCGTTTCCGTTGCTGCTCGACAAGGCCAAGAGTGTCGGCCGTGCCTTCGGCATCGAGCGCTTGCCGACCACCGTATTAATCGATCGCTCAGGCCAGGTGCGATTTCTGCACAGCGACGACCGCCCCGGCGATCCCTCCTATGTGGCGCAGATCCGCGCGCTGCTCGACGACCGGCCTGAACGATCGGATAGGTAGCCCATGAACATGAACTCGACGCTTCGTTCCCTGCTGCGCGCGCTGTGGCCACTGCTGCTGGCAGCCCAGGCCGTCTCCGTCAGCGCGGCACCGCCTGCGGACGCGGATCCCGCGCCGGCGCCGGCGACAGCGCCCCCGCCCGCGAACGCCGCGACCGGCATGGCTTCGAGCCCATCCAACGATGCCGCGGCAGGTACGCGAGCCCTGGATGAGCAGATCCAGGGGCTCAAGAAGGACGTGGTCGATCTCAACAAGGACCTGTTCGTGCTCGAGGAAGAACTGCTGTTCCCGGCCAACACGCAGGTGGCGGTGTTCGTGTCGGTGGATGTCGGCGATTTCTTCGCACTCGATTCGGTCACATTGAAGATCGACAATCACGACGTCAGCAACTATCTCTACACGCCGCGCGAGGTTTCGGCGCTGCTCAAGGGCGGCGTGCAGCGCCTGTACGTCGGCAACCTGAAGGCCGGCCAGCACGAACTGGTGGCGCTCTTCAACGGCAAGGGCCCGCACGATCGGGATTACCGGCGCGCGGCCAATATTCGTTTCGAAAAGGGCGTGGGTGCCAAGTATCTGGAACTCAAGATTACCGATCACCAGCGCGCGCAGCAGCCGGAATTCGAAATCAAGGACTGGGAATAGGGCGCGTATGGGCCGTACAAGCTGTGGGCTAGCCCTCGGCCTGCTGACGGCGGCGCTGTGTCTGTCGCCGGCGAAGGCGGCGCGCAAACCCGATCCCAATAAGCTCCCGAGCATCCGCGTGCAGGATCTGCACTACGGCGAGGTGCTGTTCCAATATTATTCCGGGCAGGAATTCGAGGCCCTCACGGAACTCGAGGCCTTCAACCAGTGGCAGCGAATGCCGCATCACGTGCATGACGCGGATCTGCTGGCCGGCGGGCTCTACCTTGAACTCGGCATGCACAACGAGGCCGGTGAGCGTTTCCAGCGCCTGCTGACCGCCGATGTGCCGGTGGGGGTGCGGAATCGCGCCTGGTTTTACCTCGCCAAGATCTGGTACGAGCGCGGCTACTACGACCGCGCCGAACAGGCCATCGCCAACATCCAGGGAACCCTGGAACCGGAACTGGAGGCCGAGCGCGTGCACCTGCTGGTCAACGCGCTCATGCGCCAGCAGCGCTTCGACGATGCCATCGCGCTGCTGCGTGGCTGGCACGGCCCGGCAGACTGGACCGCCTATGCGGGTTTCAATCTCGGTGTTTCGCTGGTGCGTGCCGGGCGGCTGGCGGAGGCCGACCCGATCCTCACGCAGGTCGGCACGCTCAATGTCCACAGCTCCGAGATGTTGAACCTGCGTGACAAGGCCAATCTGGCACTGGGGTTCGCCTACCTGCAGGCTGATCAAAGCGACAAGGCGCGGGTGCCGCTCGAGCGCGTGCGCCTGACGGGACCGTATTCGAGCCGTGCACTGCTGGGCGATGGCTGGGCGCGTGCCGCGCAAGGAGACTACCGCGGCGCGCTGACGCCCTGGCTGGAGCTTCGCGGACGCAATCTGCTCGATGCGGCGGTGCAGGAGTCCTATCTGGCCGTGCCCTTCGCATTCAGCAAACTCAACGCCGGCGCGCAATCGGCCGACTATTACGAGAGCGCGCTGCAGTCGTTCGGCAACGAATCGGTCAACCTGGACACGGCCATCGCGCACATCCACGAAGGCCACATGCTCGATGACCTGCTCGGCGAGGACAAGGATGCTCGCTACGGCTGGTTCTGGCAGCTCAAGGCGCTGCCCGATTCGCCGCAGTCGCGGTATCTGTACACGGTGCTGGCCGACAACGATTTCCAGGCCGGTCTCAAGAACTATCGCGACATGGCGTATCTCACGCGCACGCTGCGGCACTGGGATGACAGCATGGATGCCTTCGGTGCCATGCTGGATACACGGCAACGGGCCTACGCCGAGCGTCTGCCGCGTACCGACGCGCTGCTCGCGAGTGACCGGGTAACGCAGTTGCGCGATGCGCGCGCGGCCGTCGCATCGCAGCTGGATGCGGTCGAGACGGGCAATGAAGTGGCCGCACTGGGCACGCCCACTGAGCGCGCGCAATGGGCAACCGTTGCGCGGCTCGAAGAGCAAATCTCGACTCTGCCGCCGGGGCTCGAGCGCGACGAGACGCGCGACAAGCTGCGGCTGATCAAGGGCGTGCTCTATTGGCGACTCGATGCGAATTTCAAGGCCCGCGCCTACCAGGAACAGCACTCGCTGCGCGAGATCGACGCCGCACTCGAGGAGCTGCAGAATCGGTGGGTGCGCGTGCAGCAGGCGCGTTCCACGGTTCCGAGCGACACCGATGAATTCGCAGCGCGCATTGCCGCGCTGGCCGCGCGCGTGCACGCCATGCGCGAGCGTCTGTCGCAGACTTCGCAGCAGCAGAGCCACTACCTCGACGACGTGGCCGAATCCGAGCTGCAGGCGCAGAAGGAGCGATTGGATGCGTATGCGCTGCAGGCGCGTTTCGCCCTGGCCGACATCTACGACCGCGGCGCCGACCAGGGGGGAAGCGATGCGGCAGCGCCGGCTGCGCCCGTACCGCCGGCCGCACCCGCCCCCGCACCCAATCCGGAGAGCAAGTGATGCCAATCCGGGGTGCGAGGCTGGTTCAGGCATGCGCGGCGCTGCTGGCCGCGCTGCCGGCCATGGCGCCCGCTGCCAAGAATCAACCGCCGGCCCCGCCGACGATCGGCGATCTGAGCAGCAAGTCCGTCGATGTCAGCCCCGCGCCGGCCAAGAGCGGCGGTGCCAGCAAGGCGATGGAGAACTACCGCGCATTCCTCAATATGCAGAACGCCGATCCGAAGCTGCGCGCTGAAGCGCTGCGCCGGCTGGGCGACCTGAACCTCGAGTCGGGCGAGCTCGAACGCATGGCCAGTGAGGTGACGCAGATCGACATGCAGGGCGCCGAGGCGATCCGACTGTACTCGACGCTGCTGAAGGCCTTTCCGAACTATCCGCGCAACGACCAGGTGCTCTACCAGCTGGCCCGCGCCTACGAGACCACGGGCCAGACGCCGCAGGCCCTGGCCACCCTGGACACGATCGCCGCGCGTTATCCGCAGGGTCGCGACACCGCCGAAGTGCAGTTCCGTCGCGGCGAGATTCTCTTCTCGGCTCATCGATATCCGGAAGCGCAGGCCGCCTACGAGGCAGTGCTGGCACGCGGCCGCAACGGTTCGACCTTCTACGCCCAGAGCCTCTACAAGCACGGCTGGTCGCAGTTCAAGCAGGGCCTCAACGAGGAGAGTCTCAAGTCCTTCGCCGATCTGCTGGACCTGACGCTGACCGATCCGCACGATGCTTCGCGCACGCGCGCCTGGGAGAGTCTCGGCCGCGCCGATCGCGAGCTGGCCGAGGATACGCTGCGCGTCATGAGCATCACGTTCTCGTATCTCGATGGCGCCAAATCGCTGGATGATTTCGTCGCTCGACGCGGCCACACGCCCTACGCCTGGATGCTTTATTCGCGTCTCGGTGATCTTTACGTGGACAAGCAGCGCTTCCAGGATGCCGCCACCACCTATCGCGCCTTCGTGAGCCGCGATCCGGTCGATGAACATGCACCGACGCTGTCGATGGCTGCCATCGAGGCCTATCGGAAGGGCGGCTTCGCGGATCTGATGCTGCAGGGCAAGCTCGAGTACGCGCAGCGTTATGGTTTCGACGCACCGTTCTGGAAGGGACGGCAGCACGGGGATTACCCGCAGGTGGTCGAACAGCTCAAGGTCAACCTCAAGGATGTGGCGCAGTACTATCACGCCAGTGCGCAGAAGACGAAGAAGGCCGAGGACTACGCGGCCGCCGCGCACTGGTATCGCGTCTACCTCAGTTCCTTTCCGGACGATCCGGAATCGGCGGGCACCAACTACCTGCTTGCCGACGCCTTGTTCGAGAGCCGGCAGTACATGGATGCGGCCAGCGAGTACGAGCGCACCGCTTACAACTATCCGCGCAACGCGCGCTCGGCGGAGGCCGCCTATGCGGCACTCGTGTCCTATCAGAAGTACGAGGACACGCTGGCGCCCGAGGCACGTCCGGCCGTGCACCAGCGCGCCACCGATGCCGGTTTGAAATTTGCGCAGACCTTTCCCGAGCACCCGGAGAGTGCCGTGGTGCTCACGCACGCGGCGCAGGACCTCTATGCGGCCGGCGATCAGCCGCGCGCAGCACTGGCCGCACAGGCGCTGCTGGCGCGTACACCGCCGGTCACGCAGGCCCAGGCGCGCATCGCCTGGACCATCGTCGGACAGGTCAGCTTCAATCAGGCCGACTATGCGGCCGCGGAGAGCGCTTTTACCCACGCGCTGAGCTCGGCGGCGCCCAACGATCCGGAACGCGCCGATATCACCGAACGCCTCGCCGCGACGGTCTATAAGCAGGCCGACGCCAAGCGTAGCTCGGGCGATCAGGCGGGCGCGGCACAGGATTTCCTGCGTGTCGGCAAGCTGGCGCCCGGCTCCAAGATCACCGTCACGGCACAGTACGATGCAGCCGCCTCGCTGATCGTCGCGCAGCAGTGGGATCAGGCGATTGCGGTGCTGGAGGCCTATCGCCGCGACTACCCCAAGAGCGAGTACGCGGCAGACATCGATCGCAAGCTGGCCGTTGCCTACGAACAGGGCGGTCACGCGGGCGAGGCCGCTGCCCAGTACGAGCGCATCGCCGAGAATCAGAAGGAGGATCGCGCGGTGGTGCGTGAGGCCACCATCAAGGCGGCCGACCTGTATGCCCAATCGGGCGACAGCGCACGCAGCACCGCCATGCTCGAGCGGCTGGTGCGCGACTATCCGACGCCGGTGGCCGATGCCATCGAGGTGCGCCAGCGACTGCTCGATGCAGCCGTCAAGTCGGGCAATCTCGAACGGCAGCGCTACTGGCAGCACGAGATCGTCAAAGCCGATGCCGGCGCGGGCAGCGGCCGCACCGACCGCACCAAATACCTGGCCGCGCGCGCGCAGCTGGCGCTGGCGGAGCCCACACGCGATGCCTTCCGCAGCATCAAGCTGGTAGCGCCGCTCAAGCAGACACTCGGGGCCAAGAAGAAGGCCATGGAATCCGCCATCCAGGCCTACAAGGAGGTGGCGGCCTACCAGGTCGCCGAAACCACGACGGCGGCAACTTTCGAGACCGCGGAGCTCTATCGAACCCTGGCGCACGACCTGATCACATCCGAGCGCCCGAAGAAACTCTCCGCCGATGAACTCGAGCAGTACGACACGCTGCTGGAGGAGCAGGCGTATCCGTTCGAGGAACAGGCCATATCGATCTACGAGATCAACACCAATCGCACCAGCGATGGCGTGTACGACGAATCGGTACAGAAGAGTTTCGATGCGTTGGCCAAGCTCAAGCCGGCGCGCTACGCCAAGATCGAACACAGCGAAACCTGGGTTGCGACGCTGCCGGCCGGAAAGGCGGGTGAGGCGGCGCAGGCCGACTACCAGCGCGCCAGCATGCTCGCGGCCGGCGGCAAACAGACCGAGGCCGAGCTGCAGCTCAAGCAATTCGAATTGCAGTATCCGGGCTATGCCGCGCCGGCGATCGATCTGGGGCTGCTGGCGCGGGCACAGGGCAGGCTGGCCGATTCCGAAGCGGCGCTGCGCCGCGCGACCACGATCGAATCTTCCAACGCGATAGCGTGGAGCGAACTCGGCGTGACGTTGCGGCACGAAGGAAAATTCAAGGACGCCCGGGAGGCCTACGCCCAGGCTATCGCCGCCAACGACGCCTACCCCTACGCGCACTGCAATCTTGGCGTGCTGCTGGATCTCTATCTCGATGATCCGAAGGCGGCACTGCCTGAATTCGAGCGCTACAAGGAGTTGTCCGGCGAGGACAAACCGGTGGCCAGCTGGATCGCGGAACTGCGGGCCAGGACGGGAGTCAAGGCAGTGGCGCCCGAGACCCCGGCCAGCGAGCCCCCGGCAAATCCGCCGGTAGCGTCCGGTAACAACGGAGGAGCGACATGAGCGCATGGCGCATCGCAGGATTTATGACGGTGCTGGCGAGCCTGTCGATCGGGGCGGCCCTCGCGCAGACCCCCGACCTCGAGCCCGGAGTTCAAACTTCCGCTCCGGCGCCTGCGCCTGCACCTGCACCTGCCGCCGTGGTGCCGCCGGCTCCGGCTCCGGCATCTGCCCCGGCCTCGAAAACTTCAAAGGCCGGCGTGGCCGCGCCCGCAGCGCCCCAGCCTGGTGCGGCGACTTCGAAATCTTCGGATCGCATTCAACTGGACACCACGCAGATCAGCGGCAATCGCGAATTGCCGAAGGTCATGTACGTGGTCCCGTGGCGCAAGGCCGACCTGGGTGAATTTGCAGGCAAGCCCCCCAACAGCCTGCTCGATGAGGCACTCACGCCCGTCGACCGTGACGTATTTCGCCGCCAGAACCGCTATTACTCGGCGCTGGAGGCGGGGGCGACTGACGCCAAGTCGCAACCCGGCGCTGCCGGGCCCCAGGGTGGGGGGGCGGAGTCGAAGGTTGAGAAATAGATCGCGGTTTTGCGCGATGGCGTCACTTTAGTTTGGTGATCTCGGTGGATCATAGGGTTCAGGAATGGGAGTCAGCACGATGTTCAGTCATATAGTTCGGTTCTTCCAGGGCGGCGGCGAGATGATGTACCCCATCGCCGTAGTGCTGGTCGCGGGACTCGCGATCGCGATCGAGCGCTTCATCTATCTGACGCTGGTGCAGTTGCGGAACCGCGGGCTCTGGAATGAGCTGGTGCCGTATCTGCAGCGCGGCGATTTCCGCCAGGCAGTGCAGCTGACCGCCAAGTCGCCTTCGGCGATCGGTCAGATTCTGAGCTACGGGCTCGCGCGCATTTCCTCGGCTCGCAATCGCGACGATATCGAGAAGGCCATGGAGGAGAGCCTCATGGACGTGGTGCCGCGGCTGGAAAAGCGCACGCACTACATTGCCACTTTCGCCAACCTGGCGACGCTGCTCGGACTGCTCGGCACGGTCATCGGTCTGATCAACGCCTTCGCGGCGGTGGCCACGGTCAATCCGGCGGAAAAAGCCAACCTGCTGTCGGCGAGTATCTCGGTGGCCATGAACTGTACGGCCTTCGGCCTCATGGCCGCCGTGCCGCTGCTGCTGATTCATGCCTGGCTGCAGACCAAGACCACCGACACGATCGACAGCCTCGAGATGGCGTCGGTGAAGTTCCTCAATGCCGTCACCGAGCGGCAGGCGCAGCCGGCGGTGGCCTGAAGAACGCCGGCTAGTTTTCCTCCAGCACCGCAACCACCAGGACACTGCGCATGCGCCGCCGTTCGTACCAGGTTCGCAAGCTGCTGCGCCACCATCGCAAGCCGGCCGAGCTGCTGCTCGTGCCGATGATCGACATCTTTACCGTGCTGGTGACTTTTCTTCTGATGACCGCGGTGTTCTCCCGCACCGTGATCCTGGAATTGAAGTTGCCGCCGGCAAATGCCGAGTTCACGCCGCCGCCGCCCGGATTGCAGCTGGAGGTGATCGTTCGCAAGGATGCGCTGGTGGTCGATGACCGCAACTCGGGTCCCCTGGCGAGCTTTCCGAATATCGCCAGCGGCTACGACTACGAGGCGCTATCGCACTATCTGCAGCAGGTGAAGAGCAAGTTCCCCGACAAGACCGACTCGACCGTGCTGCTCGAGCCGGATATTCCCTACGATGTGGTGGTGCAGGTCATGGACCGCATGCGCGTGCTGGAGGTCAATGCGGGCCTGGACATCGTGCAATACGAATTGTTTCCGGACGTCTCGCTCGGCGATGCGCCGGCGGAAGGCGCGGCTGCCAACGGCGGCTCCGCTGCGGCACCCGTGTCCAACACCACGCCGGTCTCCCAGAGGCGCACGCCATGAGCATGTCACGACGAGCCCGATTTATGCTGCAGCACCAGATGCGGAACCGGGTCGAAGGCCAGCTGAACCTGATCCCAATGATAGACATCCTCTCGGTCATGGTGTCGTTCCTGCTGGTCTACTCCACCAATGTCGAGGTCGTGCAGAACAGCAAGGGCATCGAGATTCCGCAGTCCATTTCCGAGCACCAGCCGCGCACCACCGTGGTGGTCATGCTCACCAAGGACCAGATGTTCGTGCAGGGCGAGCTGGTGGACACCATCGCCGACATCCAGGCAACCCAGGGCGACATCATCGAGCCGCTGCGGGCGGCGCTCAAGAAGCCCATGCTCGTGGGCCAGGAGACCACCGAAGCGGACCTGGCGGATCGCGAGATCACCGTCATGGGTGACAAGTCGCTGCCGTACGATGTGCTCAAGAAAGTCATGCGCACCTGCACCGATGCGGATTACGGGCGCATCTCGCTGGCGGTGCTGCAGAAGGACAAGCCCGTGCCTGCCGGCGCCGTGGGACATTCCTGATGCAACTGAGCCCTTACTACCGCGAATACGCGCTGGCGTGGGAGGTCGATCCCGAGGAACAGCGCCGACTCCGCCGCCTGGTGGGCGGTGGCCTGCTGCTGCTGCTGATTCTTGGCGTGGTGCTGCCATTGATTCATCTGTCCACGGAGAGCGCGACCAACGAGGAGGTGCCCGAACGACTCGCGCGCCTGATGGTGGAGGAGAAGCCCAAACCGCCGCCGCCACCGCCGGTGGAGCAGCCAAAGCCCAAACCCGAGGTCAAGCCCACCGAAGTTCCCAAGCCGGTGGACCGTGCCGCCGAAGCGCGCAAAAAGGCGCAGCAGTCCGGGCTGCTGAAGCTCAAAGATGAGCTGGCCGATCTGCGCCAGAATGTGGATCTGACCCCGCTCGGTCAAACCAAGAACCTGCAGGGCGCGGTGGGACAGGATAGCCATGCCGAGCGCTCGCTGATTGCCTCCAAGGTCGGTTCCGGATCGGCCGGCATCACCACGGCGAATTCCAGCCGCGGCTTCGGCAGCGGCGCCGGCTCATTGACCGGACACGATACGACCGCTGTGAATTCGCGCATCGCCGCCGCTTCCGGCAACGGCAGTGTCGCCAAGGGCGGCAGCGGCAAGCCCTCCCGGAGCGAGGAGGAGATTGCGCTGGTATTCGACTCCAACAAGGGCGCTATCTATGCGCTCTATGGCCGTGCGCTGCGCGACACGCCCGACCTGCAGGGTAAACTCGTGCTGGAGTTCACTATCTCCCCGGCCGGTGAGGTCACCGAGTGCCACGTGGTTTCGAGTGAGCTGAAGGATCCGGAACTGGAGCGTAAGATAGTCGCCCGGGTCAAGTTGTTTCACTTTGCCGCCAAGGACGTTGCTACGATCACGACCACCAAACCGATCGAGTTCGTACCAACGGCGTAGCCGTGAACCTGCAGTCAGAAATCGAGTACTTCAGCGATTTGCAGCCGGTGGATCAGGCGCGTTTGCTGGCGGTCTTCCTGCATGAGCTGACCGTCGAAGCCCGCACTACCTATGGCGCCCTGGCCGATCAGGTGCACGATGCCGCGCGGCTGCGCTTCGTCAATGAAATCGTCTGCCGCCTCGCACGCTTCATCGAGCAGTTGCTGGGCGAGGATCAGACACGCCCGGGCGACGATGTGATCATGCGCATGCTGCTCTCGCCGCGCGCCGACCAGGCGGCCGAACGCATCGTCATGAACGCTTATCGGCGCGCCATGCACGGCTTCGATCGTTACGATGCCACGGTGACCATGGACAAGTAGGGCGGGTGAGCCGTAACGTCGGCGCGTGGGCGTCGACTCACTCGGCCAGGTTCTGATCCTGCTGACGGCTTCCGTGCTGCTGGTGACAGCCGGCCGCCGTATCGGCCTGCCTCCGCTGCTCGGTTATCTGATCGTCGGCACCCTGCTGGGTCCGCACGCGTTCGCGCTGCTGCCGGATGCGGCCGAGACGCGCGCCATCGCCGAGATCGGCGTGGTGTTTCTGCTGTTCACCTTAGGCCTGGAATTTTCCTTTCCACGCATGGTCGCCATGCGCCGCGAAGTCTTCGGGCTCGGCAGCGCGCAGACGCTGGTCGTGGGCGGTGCCGGTGCGGTGGCGGCGCACTGGTCCGGCGTGGACTGGGCCAGCGCCGTGGTGCTCGGTGGCGCCCTGTCGATGTGCTCGACGGCCATCGTGCTGCGACAGCTCGGCGACCAGGAAGAGCTCAACCGCACGCACGGACGGCTCTCCTTTGCGGTGCTGCTGTTCCAGGACCTGGCCTTCGTGCCGCTGCTGTCGCTGGCCAGCGTGCTGGCGGCTGGCGGCTCGGGGTTGAGCCCGGGGGCGGTCTGGCGGCTGGTGCTGCTGGGCATGTTCGCGCTGGTTGCGGTACTCGCCATCGGGCGTTGGGTGCTGCGGCCGCTGCTGTACGTGATCGCCCACAGCCGGCTGCGCGAGGTGTTCACGCTCGCGGCGCTGCTGGTGGTGCTCAGTTCGGCGTGGATCACCGAGCGGCTCGGGCTTTCCATGGCGCTGGGTGCGTTCCTGGCC
>Ga0302317_10000385_pt1 | contig 38600 bp, 31 predicted proteins | sample III_Palsa_N3_3_FD_200450 | JGI IMG/M metagenome (GOLD analysis project Ga0302317, IMG submission 200450) | Peat permafrost microbial communities from Stordalen Mire near Abisko, Sweden - III_Palsa_N3_3 | ecosystem: Environmental > Terrestrial > Soil > Palsa > Peat permafrost | place: Sweden...
TTATCGAAGCTGGAGGAGCCAGCACATCAATTTCTTGAACTGAGCCCTTTTTTCCTTCCATAGACAAATCGCGGCCCGGGCTCTGGGCGCCACCGGCTTGAACCGGTGATTGCGATTCTTCAAAAAAATAAACCCCGACCCCGTAGCGGCGCCCGGTCCCGGATTCATCTGGTTCTGTGTGTTTAGCAATCCAAGTATCAAGCTCGGCCACGTAGCTATCGCCACGGACCTGAGCAACCGCCGAGAACTCGTCGCGATTGCGTTCAGAGAGCGCATGGTCTGACACGACCATTCTTTCGAAATATTTCTTGCCGCCGGTTTCCGTTAGGAGGTTATGCGCAAAACTTGATGCCGCGGCCTCAAGACATTTGGCGGCTCGATCGATGTGGCTTACGTCCGCATCCTTCGCGCCGCTCCAAATGACCGCACGAGCTTTGCAACGCAATGTCTTTTGCTCAACTATCTCGGCGGAATTGGTCGCGAGCAACTCATCTAAGAACATGTCGCGGTCAGCACCAGGCACCGACGTTTCCACAAGTTCAGCGAACGTTCGTCGTGAGGAATCGGCTGAGTCATCTAAGTCGAGATCCAGTGCTAACCCATAGGCGCCTGAAAACCTTGGGTGCGTGTGCCAGACTGTTAGTAGCGTGGAAATTTCTTGAAAGTGACCGACGGCCGCAGCGGATGTACTCCCCCTACGACGCGGATCGCGAAACAGCTGCACTTCAGAGCGAGTGAGACCTGCGACGAGAGCGATTCGTGCATCCGACAGCTGCCGGTCTTGGCCAGCCATACGGCCTTCCAGTACCTGCACATACGCGCGCCGAACTGAGTCAGAGATTTCGCGCGCGGAAATGCCGCGCTCCAGTGCCACTGGCATCAATGGACGCAACAACGATGTGAAAAGCGCGAGGAGCGCTTCCCTCTCATCACTGCTGACTTCTGCGGCTGCTGCCATTTGGCTCACGGTCGATATTTGAGGCGATTGACATAAATCTAGGTACACCAATAGCTTATGTCAACGAACAGCAGCTCCGTATTATGTTATATACTTCGTTGGTCTAGCGAGATTACCTCTTTTTAATCAATGAATTACGGAATGCCCAAGTTTGGGCTTATGCCAGCTATCTGCTTGCACTTATTCGGAGCGGCGCTTTTTTGGAGATTTCTTTCGGCTACCTTTCGGGCGTAGCCGCGAACTCGACGCCTCAAGCGTAAACTGAGCGTTGTCGCTATCAGTACCCAAGTACAAGCCCAAGTAAGGCCGCGCCGAGCCGCCGCCGGTGCGCCCCGAGCGCTGGCGCTCTAGTTGTCTGTGGGCTAACCAGTCGTCAACACTCTCCAGCAAGGCTCTGCCATGTCGGGTGACAAAACTGTCCAAATCCACCATGTCTTCGCTTGAGATCTCGAACCCAGACACCGCCATTTGAAATGCGCCGGGTACCCCTGGACCACGAAGTAGGTTTGTCTGGAGAACGAGGAGGAGGGCCCGCAGTGGACGGAGGTATTCGTCCGCAAGGACTACTCCACTTTCGGCGCCTGTGGCAGCTGCCGTTCGATCACGCCATCGCAACCTTCCATTCGGCAACCTTATGATGGCGCCGATCGCCAACAAGGCGTCGCGGCATGCCGCCGGGCGCTCCCCGGGCAGCTCTATGCCAACTAAATCCGAGAAACTCGGATCTCCCGCCACGAACGCTAGGTCCCGCGGTCGTCCGTCTGGGCCAAGGAATCTAGGATCCGCTGCCCAGCGGCTCGAAAGCCGCGACCAGTATCCAATTTGCCCCCGCACCACAGTAACTGGCACCGGTAGCTTCACCGACGGGAACGACCGGACGGTGGCTAGGACCTCGCGGCGGGAGACCCCGACTGCATCCAAAAGCCACAGGAGCGGTTCCAGCACTTCCGCCGTGGTGATACCGCTGAGGGCCGCTGAACCACTCCGCACGGCGTGGCGTGATGTTGATTTCCTGGGTGCTGGCTTCTTGCGGTGCAAACGACTGGCTCCTCATTTGCTTCAACTCTAGCGCGTACCTGTGCGGGGGTCAGGTCCGCTCTGCAGGATCAAACAGTCGTTGGTGCTCCAGGATGGCGTAGCGGTCGGTCATTCCGGCGATGTAGTCCGCCACCGCGCGGGGCCGCCCGGCTGCGCCAAGCGAGGCCTCCAGCTGTTCAACGGACTCCTGATGCTCGGTCGGCATTAGTTTCGCATCGTCGACGAAGGTATCAAACAGGCGCGTGACGACGAGTCGGGCCTTGGACGTCATCCGCAGGACCTTGTAATGCCGATAGACGCGCTGATTGAGGAACTGCTTGAGCTCGAGCTGTTCGCGCGCGACGTCGGTGCTGAACCCAACCAGCGGTTTGGATCGGGCCCGCACGTCGGCTATGGAGGCGGGCGCGGCTTTGCCCAGATTCTCGCGGGTGGTCCGGATCAGGTCACTGACCACGTGATTGATGACCCGCCGGATGGTTTCGTGGATGACTTTGCGGTCGGGGAGATCCGTGTACTGCGCCAGCACCTTGCGGTGCTGGCGCGCAAATAGTTCGACCTCGCTGAGGTCATCGAGGCTGATCAGCCCGGCGCGCAGTCCGTCGGCGACGTCGTGGTTATTGTAGGCGATCTCATCGGCGAGGTTCGACAGCTGCGCTTCAAGAGAGGGCTGACGGCGCCGGATGAAGCGCTCGCCGAGTTCGCCGAGCCGGCGGGCATTACGCAACGAACAGTGCTTGAGGATGCCTTCGCGGCACTCGAACGTCAGGTTAAGGCCATGGAAATCCGCGTAGCGATCCTCGAGTTCATCGACGACGCGCAGCGACTGCAGGTTGTGCTCGAAGCCACCGAATTTGCGCATGCAGGCATTGAGCGCATCCTGGCCGGCGTGACCGAACGGTGTGTGCCCGAGATCGTGCGCCAGGCAGATGGCCTCGGTCAGCGTCTCGTTCAAGCCCAGCGCAGTCGCAATCGAGCGCGCGATCTGCGCGACTTCCATCGAGTGGGTCAGCCGGGTGCGGTACAGATCACCCTCGTGATTGACGAACACCTGGGTTTTGTAGACGAGCCGCCGGAAGGCGTTCGAGTGGATGATGCGATCGCGGTCGCGCTGGTATTCGCCGCGGAACTGGGGGGGGGGTTCTGCAAAGCGCCGGCCGCGGGATTCTGCTTCTGCCGCCGCGTACGGGGCCAGGCCGGATGCTTGGCGCGTAACGCGGGGCACGCTCACCCGAAATAGCCGGTGAGGGTCGTCTGCAGTGCCTCGGGCGGATAGTCCGCGGTCACGATCGCCGCCCCGATGCGTTTCAGGAGGACGAAGCGCATCCGGCCCGCCTTCACCTTCTTGTCGATTTTCATGTGCTCCAGCGCCACCGCCGGGGAGACATCCGGCGCCGCGATCGGCAGTCCCACCCGGTGCAGCAGGGCGCGCAACCGCGCCACGTCGGTAGCGCTCATGAGGCCACACTCCCGGGACATCGCCGCCGCCATCAGCATGCCGGCGCCGACGGCCTCGCCGTGCAGCCACGTGCTGTAGCCCGTGGCGGACTCGATCGCGTGTCCGAAGGTATGCCCGAGATTCAGCAACGCGCGATCACCGCGTTCGCGTTCGTCGCGGCCGACGATTTCCGCCTTCACTTCGCAGGAGCGGCGGATGGCGTGGGTCAGCGCCTCCGGATTGCCCGCCAGCAGCCGGTCGATGTTGACTTCGAGCCAGTCGAAAAATGCGGCATCGTGAATGAGGCCGTACTTGATGACTTCGGCGAGCCCGGCCCGCAGTTCCCGCGGCGGCAGGGTGGCCAGGGTATCGGTATCGGCCAGCACGGCGATGGGCTGGTGGAAGGCCCCGATGAGGTTCTTGCCACCCGGATGGTTCACCCCGGTCTTGCCGCCCACCGAGGAGTCGACCTGGGCCAGCAGCGTGGTGGGAATCTGGACGAAATCAACGCCGCGCAGGTAGCACGCCGCCGCGAACCCGGCGAGGTCCCCGACGACGCCGCCGCCGAGGGCCACCACCGTGCAGTCGCGGGCCAGCCGGTTGGTGACCGCCACATCCAGGATCCGGGCGAGGGTTGCGAGCGTCTTGTACGACTCGCCATCCGGCAGGATCGCCTCAATGATGGGCCGGTCCTTCAGAGCCAGTTTGAGTGCCGCGCCATACAGCGCGGCCACCGTGGTGTTGCTGACCAGGAGCACCGCCCGGCGCGGTACGTGTTCATCGAGGAGCGCGGCGTTCCCCAGCAGCCCCGGACCGATCAGGATCGGGTAGCTGCGCTCGGCAAGTTCGACGGTCAGCGTATTCACGATGCCCGCAATTATAGGACCTTCAGGTCCCCGCGACCGGGAAACCCAGGGCCGTGATGATTTCTTCGGCGACCGCCTGGATCTTGCGGCCGTCGGTCGTCACCTTGAAGTCGGCAATCGAGGTGTACAGCGGCTCCCGCTCCAGCATCAGCTGGTGCAGCTTCGCCTCCGGGTCCACGTTGGCGAGCAACGGCCGGTGGCGCGCATGGCTCACGCGGTGCGCCTGCTGTTCAACCGAGGTGATCAGGTACACGACGCTGCCGCGGGTCGCCAGCATTTCGCGGTTTTCCGGCAGCAGGATCGCGCCCCCACCGGTGGCCAGGACCAGGGGCTCGAGGACTGTCAGGGCCTCGATCGCCTCCTTCTCACGCTGCCGGAACCGCACCTCGCCTTCCTTCTCGAAGATGTAGGAGATGTCGACACCCGTGCGTTTCTCGATTTCCGCGTCGCTGTCCATGAAGGGCGCATCGACCATCCGCGCCAGAATGCGGCCCACGGCGCTCTTGCCTGAGCCCATGGGGCCGACGAGGTAGATGTTTCTTTTGCCCAGCATGTCACAAGGATAACCGGCTTGGCCGGCGCGGTCGCGCTGCACCCGATATAGAGCGGCCGCCCGAAGGCGGCCGCTCCTTGCTCAATGCAAAGCCCAATGCAAATTGAGCTCGCACCAACCCGAATGCGGTCAGTTCGGGTTGATGCAGGCCGTTGCGACCCCGTACGGGCTGACCTGTCCCGGCGGACTGATGCTGGGGGAAGCAATGTCAGCCGCCAGCATCGGCAGCCAGAACTTGGTGCTGGTGCTGCTCTGGGTGCCCTGCACAGTTGCCGAGGCGGTGAGCTCAACGGCAACCCACGCGGCGTGATCCTGCGGATACAGGATGCTCACGCCCGCCGTGCCGTCTGCGCCGGTGGTGCTGGACTGATTGAGCGCAGCACCGCCAAAGCTGCCCTGCAGCTCGGCCGTGTTGGCCACGGAGCCGGGATCCAGCACGCCATTGCCGTTGTAGTCCTCACCGGGATCCAGCACGCCATTGCCGTTTGCGTCCTCGGACTGGCAGCCGTGGATACCACTCAACGCAAACACGTCGGGATCAGCGGCGGAGGTCGAGAAGGTCTGAACCCACGGTGTACCCGGAGTCCACACGCCCTTCGCGTATCCCAGCGACCGCACCGAGAACGTGATGGCCAAGTTCGGCACCGGATTGCCCGAGGCATCCACCGCCTGCACGGTGAAGGGCATTAGGAATTGCGTGACACTGTAGATGTAGATCAGGTTGCCCGTACCGAGGGACAGGAAAACCGCTTGACCGCCGACGGTCAAGGTCGCCTGTGCCGTGATCGCGGTGTTCGCGACCGTACCCGTGATCAGCACGCCATTGGTCGCGCTGGCGGTGTTGGTGGCCGTATAAACGGTGCTGGCCTGACCCTGTGCATTGGTCTGCGCCGCTGCCACCGACAAGGAGCCCTGAGTGATGTCGGTGATGCCGAAATTGATGGTCTGATTCGGCACGAGATTGTCATTGATATCGCGCACCGTCGCCGTGATGGTGCTCTGGCCGCCCAATCCCACGACAGCGGGACTGGCCTGGAGGGAGATCGCGTTGGCTGTAGTGGCGATGAAATCCAGTATGACCGTAGTGCTGACATTGGTGTCCGTGGTCGCCTGCAGCGTCGACGGCCCCGCTGAGCTCGAAGAAATGCTGATCGTCGCGGTGCCATTGGCCTGCGTAACGGCGCTTTGCGCGGTGAGCGTACCGCGGGTCGCGGCGAATGAAATCGTATGACCGGCCACCGGGTTGCCGCTGCCATCGGTCCATTTGACGGTGACCGCAGTGCTCGATCCGATGGGAACCTGCGCACCGGTCGCAGGAGCCGTGAACGCGAAGGACTGCGCGCTCACGGTGATGCCAGCGGTGGCAGTCTGGCCGAGGGCGGTGGCCGTGATGGTATCTGCGCCGCTCGCCGTGCCCGTGAACGTGAAGGTGGCCTGCCCGGTCGATGAGGTGGTGACTGAAGCCGGAATGGTATTGCCGTTGGCTGAGGCCAAGGTGACCATTTGGCCGGCAATACCGGCGCCTCCCGAATCCACCAGGGCGACCGTGAACGTTCCGCTCTGATTCAGGACGAGGCTCGAGGGCCCTGTCAGTGTCAGTGAAGTACCGATGACCGCAATCTTGATGGTTGCGGTGCTGGAGCCGGAAGTTGCGGTTACCGTAATGGTGCGGTTCTGGTAGTTGCCCTGCGCGCTTAGCTGCACGATGGCCTTACCCGTCGCATCCGTCGTCCCCGGGGCGCCGGTGATGATGCCCGAATCGGCCGAGAAATTGACCGTCGCGCCACTAATGGCATTGTTGTTCGCGCCCTGCAAAATCGCCGTGATGTTAGCCACGGAGGAGCCGTTAGATGCGATCTGCGGCACGCTGGTTGTCAACGTCAGGGTCTGCTGCGAGGTGGCAACAGTCACCGTCGTCTTGCCGCTGGCGCTGCCGGACGTTGCAGTCACTGCGATGACAGTACCGGCGGCGACACCTGGCACCGACAGCGTGGCAGTCGCCTGACCCGTGGCACTGGTCGTCGCCGAGGTGACGGCAAGGGTGCCGGCGCTGGTGGCGAAGCTCACCGTTGCACCGGATACCGCGACGTTGTTGGCGTCCGTCGCGGTAACGGTGATCGTCGCCGTCGAGCCATCGGGCGGCAGTGTCGCGACGCTGGAGGCGACGCTCACTTTCGCCACGTTCGCGGTAGCCGGAGCGCTGCTGGCGCCGGCCGGCACCGCAAATTGGTCGTTGCTGCCACCGCAGGCAGCGAGAGTTGCAGCTGTCGTCAGCAGCACCAGAATGCACCAGAGTTTACGCATGTCTCACCTGAAAATTCGTTGCGATATAGACCAAATGACCCGTGCTGCCCGTCAGTAGACGTTGACGCCTTCGTGAAGGATCTTCGGCGTCACAAAGATCAGGAGTTCATCCTTGTCGTTGGTCTTGGTGGTCGTCTTGAATAGATTGCCCAGGATCGGGATGTCACCCAGGTACGGGACCTTGGTCTCATCGACCCGGTGATTGGTCTGCAGGATGCCGCCCAGCACCAGTGTCTGGCCGTCGCTGACCAGCACCTGCGTCGTGATTTCCTGGGTATCGATACTCGGCACGTTCACGCCGCCGGACGCCACCACCACCGTACCGACCGTGTCCTTCTTCACGTCCAGGTCGAGGATGATGCGATTGTCAGGCGTGATCTGCGGGGTCACCTGCAGCGACAGCACCGCGTCCTTGAACTGAATGGAAGTCGCGCCGCTGGAGGCTGACTCCTGGTACGGGATCTCCGTACCCTGCAGGATCGTCGCCTGCTTCTGGTTGGACGTGATGACGCTGGGCGAGGAGATGACGTCCGCGCGTGTTTCGGTCTGCGCGGCCGACAGTTCCAGATCCAGCAGATAGTCGGACCCCAGGATTCCGAGCGCAATGCTGCCGGCCGGGCTGGCCGCCGGCAGGTTCACGTTGTAGCGCGTCGAGGCGGCAGTGCCCGTGGGCACCGTCACCGGGGAGGTGCCGCCGTTGCCCGCCAGGTTCGTGAGGGCCGAGGACACGATGGTGTCGACGCCCGCCGCCGACCCGGTCGTGGTCACCAGTCCATTGTTGCCGTTCTTGCCGACGCCGGTGAAGCCCAGCACCGCACCCAGCTCACGCTGGAAATCATTGTTCACGATGACCAGGCGCGACTCGATGCGCACCTGCCGTACCGGGATGTCCAAGGTTGATACCAGCCGCCGGATGTCTTCCAGCCGATCGGCCGTATCCTGCAGCAGCAGGGTGTTCGTGCGGGCGTCCACCGACACGTTGCCGCGCGGGGACAGCAGCGAGCGGCCCGTCGACTTGATCAGGCTCGCCATGTCGGCGGCCTTGGCGTAGTTGACCTGCAGGAATTCCGAGCGCAGCGGCTCGAGCTCCTGGAGGTCCTTGCGCGCAGCCAGTTCGGCCTTCTCGCGCGCCGAGATCTCATCGGCGGGCGCCACGATGATCACGTTGCCGTCCTGGCGCTTGTCGAGACCCTTGGTGCGCAGCACGATGTCGAGCGCCTGATCCCAGGGGACGTTTTGCAGGCGCAGCGTCACGCTGCCGTGCACGCTGTCACTGACGACGATGTTCTGGCCACTGGTATCAGCCAGCAGCTGCAGCAGCGCCCGGGTGTCGATGTCCTGGAAGTTCATCGTCATCTTTTCACCGGTGTACTGCCGCCGCTCTTCCGTCACCGCCTGGACCTTCGCCTTCGGCTGGATCTCCACGACGTACTGATCATTGGTCTGATAGGCCAGCTGGTCGTAGTCGCCCTTGGCGCTGATCAGCAGGCGAGCGTCGTTGCCCGAACGGGTGGCATCGAAGCTGGTCACCGCGGTGCCGAAATCGGACGCGTCAAAGCGGCGCATCAGCGACTTGGGCAGGTCGGTGCCCGCGAAGTCGACGACCACCTGGTCGCCCACCTGGCGCAGGTTGATCGGCGTATGCGGATCGGACAGCCGCACGACGATGCGGCCAGCGCCATCCACACTGCGGCGGAAATCAATGCTCTCGATGGTGCGCGCACCGACCGGGGTCGCGCCCTGGCCATCCGTGGGGCCGCCAGCCGCGACGGCGGCGGTCGAGGCAGCGGCGGCGGCGCCGGCCTGGCCGAGCGTGATGAGGATGTTGTTGCCTTCGACCCGCATGGTGTACGGCATCATCTTGTCGAGGTTCAGCACCAGGCGGCTGCGGTCGGCGGTCTGCGCAGCGAGGATGGTGTCGAGGCCACCGGAGCGCACATCGATGCGTCGTGACGCCAGCGCCAGCGAGGTGCCCGGCAGATCCACGGAAATGCGTGCGGGATCATCGATGGTGAAGCTGTTCGGCTGGGGTGCGGGACCTGACAGCTTCAGAATCAACTGCAGCTGCTGTCCGGACATCGGCCGTACGTCGATGGCCTGCAGGGTATTGCTGTCCGCGGCATGCGCCGACGACAGGAGGGTTGAACCAACGATGAGCGCGGCCAGGAGCGTCCCGAGGGCGCTCTGGATCCGGTTCAACGGGTTGAGGCGTATCATTTTTAAGGACTCCCTGCAGCCATTCGGCTAATCGTTCAACGCGAGCGCCGCCGGACGCTCGATGTAGCCACCCAGGCCGTCCGGAACGATTTCGCGGACGTCGATTTTCGATGGTGTGATTCCGGTGATCTTGCCGTCGTTCTGGCCGATGTAGTTGCCAAGCGTGACGCGATGTACGAGTCCGTCCTTGGTCTGCACCAGGCCGTAGATCTGGCCGCTCTGCTGCATCGAACCGACCATCTTCATGGTGTCCAGCGAGTACTGCTCGAGGAACTCCCGGTTGCGATGGGCATCGGGACGCAGGTTCGCGTTGCCGGCGTTCGGTGAGGTCGGCGTGAACGGCGAACGCAGACTCGCGTCGCTGTACTTGAAGGTCTGGTACGGCTTGACCTCGGGGAGGGGCTCGACACGGCCGCCGGCCTCCTTGTTGGTCTCGGTAATGAAGGTCTGCAGGTCATCATCCTGGCTCGAACAGCCGGCAAGACCGGCCGCGGCTGCGACCAGCAGGCCCAACAGCACCGGAATCGTCGGATGGATGCGCGGAGCGGCGTTACGGGCGCTCATTTCTGACCATCCTTCTTCGGGGGCGCGGGGCCGGACAGCTCATCCGGATCCAGATACCGATAGGTCTTCGCCGTCAGGTCCAGGGTGAGGTTGTCGTAGCCGCCCTTGGCATCGGGCGAGAGCTGCACGTCGTGCAGCGTCACGATGCGCGGCAGGGCCGCAATGTCGCTGACGAACTGACCGAACTGGTGATAGCTGCCGGAGAGCCGGATCTTGATGGGCAGCTCCGCGTAGAAGTCCTTCTTCACTTCCTCACCGGGCTGGAACAGCTTTTCCTGAAGCCCGGCCCCAAGGCCGGTCTGGGAGATCTCCACCAGCAGATTGGGCACCTCGGTGCGCCCTGGCAGCTGGCGCAGCAGGGCGCCGAAGGAGCGCTCGATGTCAGCCAGCTGCTGCTTGTACACGCTCAGGTTCACGGCCTTCGCATGCTTGGTGCGGAATTCCTGGCGCAGCTTCTGCTCTTCCTGCTGGTACTGGTCGAGCACCGGCTCCTCGTTCGACCAGACGAAGAAGTAGCCGAGCACACCGGTCAGCACCACCAGGCAGATCGCCACCGCGCCGATGCGGATCGGCAGCGGCCAGCGGCCCGGCTCGCGCCAGTCCAGTGATTGGAGTTCCTCGATCAGATTCATTGTCCGGCCCCCCTGCGCAGGCCCGGCCTGGAGCTACTGGGCTTGTTGCCGGCCGGCTCAGGCTGATCGGCGACATTCGGGATCTCATCCGCGAACACCGTGAAGGCCTGACCGCCCGAGGCGTCGGCCTGCACCACCTGCAGTTCCGGATTCCTCAGCCATTCGGAGGAATCGATGTTGCGCATGAAAGCCGAAACGCGGGTGCTGGACTGGGCGACGCCATCGAACCGGAACCTCTGGTCCGTCTGCTTGATCGAGGTGAGGAACGCGCCATCCGGCAGCGTCTTCACGATCTCATCGAAAACATGCACGATCTCGGGACGGGACTGCTGCAGCTTCTCGATGATCTGCATGCGCGCGATGAAGTTCTGCTTGGCGGTTTCCAGGCTGTTGATCTCTTCGATCTGCTTGTCGAGTTTCTTGATCTCGGTGCGCAACCGGTCGTTGCGGTGCTGCTGGCTGTCGATCATCGACGAGAACGTCAGGTAGCCCAGGAACGCCAGCAGGCACGCCACCAGCGCGGCAGCGCCGAGCGCGATCAGGAACTGCACCTGGCGCTCTCGGCGTTGTTCGTCGCGCCAGGGGAGGAGGTTTATCCGTGGCATGTCAGTCGAAACTCCTCAGAGCAAGACCACAGGCCGTCAGCAGTGCAGTGGCATCCCGCTGCACCGCCTGCGCCTTGGCGCGCGAGGACAGTTTCATCTGTCCCAGCGGATCGCCCTTCTCGGCCGAAATTCCGACGCGGCTGGAGATCACGTCGCCCACTCCGGAAATGTTCGCGCAGCCGCCGCAGACCAGGATCTTCTCCGGCTGCTCGCGCCCCGACCCGGAGGCGAGGTAGAACTGCAGTGAGCGGCTGACCTGCTGCGTCATGTCATCGATGAACAGGTCCAGCACTTCGGATTGGTAGTTGCCCGGCAGCCCGCCTTCCTTCTTGGCGCGACCGGCCTCCTCCATCGACAGACCGTAGGTGCGCATGATCTCCTCGGTGAGCTGCTGCCCGCCGAAGGCGAAGTCGCGGGTATACACGACCTTGAGATTGCGCAGCACGCTGAAGGTGGTGCTGCTGGCGCCGAAGTCGACCACCGCGATGGAGCGGTCGATGCCGCCGTCCGGCATCTGGTGGGTCATCAGCTTGCAGGCGTTCTCGAGGGCAAAGGCCTCGACATCAACGATCTTGGCGGTGAGCCCGGCGGCGTTGATGGCCGCCTGGCGCTGTTCGACGTTCTCGGTGCGGGTCGCGACCAGCAGCACGTCGTTGGTGTCGGCCTCCTTCTCGGAGGGGCCCAGCACCTCGAAGTCGTAGCTGACTTCGTCCATCGGAAAGGGGATGTACTGATCCGCCTGCATTTCCACCTGCGCTTCCAGGTCGCCGGTGCGCAGGTTGCGGGGCATCTGGATCACTTTGGTGATGGCGGCATCGCCGTTGATCGCGATGGCGACCTCACGGCTGCGCGTGCCCGAACGTTTGATGCAGCGCTTGACGGCCTCGCCCACCGCCTCGGCATCGACGATGGTCTGCTCGTTCACCGCGTTCTGGGGCGTGGGTTCGGCCGCATAGGCCTCCACGCGGTACTGGCCACCCGACATGGCCAGCTCGATGAGCTTGATCGATGAGGTCGTTATGTCAAGACCCACGAGCGGACGATACTTACCCTGCAGGAGGAACATTTTACTTCCTTATCAGTAAGTTACGGCCGAAAGCGCTCGTGCAGGATAATTTCGTAGGCCACTATATATCAGCATAAAGTTAAATAGAACGTGAGAAAACCCACGAAGCGTCCCGTACGCTGAGGATGGGGCAGTACGAAGCCGGAAAATGCCGCCGGCGTCACAATTGCGCGATTCAGTCGCGCCCAACGATTTGTATTCCCTGTGGTCCAATCAGTTTTTGGGGAGACAAAGCTGGAAGACTTGCGGCTGGATCGAACCGTACCATGCACCGGTCAGCCGGCAACCCCGCTGTCCTAGGCGCCCATGCCCTTAGACCGGAAGCTTTGCGTCCCCACCTTTCGGTGAGTTTGCCCTTGAGTCGGCGGCTACTATGCATAGCACCTGAAACCTAATCAAGCGGATACAGTCACGGTCTGTGAAACGTAAACTACTCCCCTTACTGATTGCCGCGGCCGGTGGTGTGATCCTGCTCACACTTCTTGGCGCCATTGGCCTCGCCGGCTGTTATATCTACATTGAGCCGTCGCTGCCGTCCGTTGATGCGATGCGCAACGTCGAAATGCAGGTACCGCTGCGCGTGTATACGCGTGACGGGGACCTGATCGCGCAGATCGGCGAGCAGCGCCGGATACCGGTGACCTGGGACCAGATCCCCGAGCTCGTCAAACACGCGTTCCTGGCGGCCGAGGACGATCGGTTCTTCCAGCATCACGGCATCGACTACCAAGGCGTGCTGCGGGCCGTGGTGGTGGACGTGATCTCGGGGGACCGGGCCCAGGGCGCGAGCACCATCACCCAGCAGGCGGCGCGGCAGCTGTTCCTGACGCTCGACAAGACCTGGCGGCGCAAGGTGCAGGAGGCGTTCCTGACCTACCGCATGGAGCACGAGTTCAGCAAGCAGGAGATCTTCGCGCTCTATCTCAATGTCGTGTTCTTCGGCGAGCGCGCCTACGGGGTGGCGGCCGCGGCCGAGACCTTCTACGGCAAGCCGCTGGATCAGTTGAGCGTCGCGCAGGCCGCGACGCTGGCCGGCATCGTGCAGCTGCCCTCGCGCTACAACCCCATCGTCAACCCGCAGTTCGCAAAGGCGCGGCGCACCTACGTGCTGCGCCGCATGAAGGAGCTGGGCTACATCGACGCCGATGTCGCCGCGGCCGCGAATGCGGAAGCCGTGGAGGCGCGCACCCATGCCCCGCTCTACGGCGTCGATGCGCAGTACGTGGCGGAGATGGCGCGGCAGGAAGTGCGCAAGCGCTTCGGGGCGAAGGCCGAGACCGCCGGCTACAAGGTCTACACCACCATCGACGGGCGCCTGCAGACCGCGGCCAACCGCGCCGTGCGCCTCGGGCTCATCGAGTACGACCGCCGCTACGGCTGGCGCGGCGCAACGGCGCACGTGGACGTGAGCGCCGCGGCCGACGCTTCCGACCTCGAGGATCTGCTGGATGAGTACACGCCCGTCGGACCGCTGCTGCCGGCGGTCGTCGTCGAGGTCGCGGACCAGTCCGCCAAGGTGTACGCCAAGGACTTGGGGTTCCAGCAGCTCAACTGGGATGGGCTCGCCTGGGCGCGCAAACAGCTGGACAACGAGCGCACCGGGCCTGCGCCCAAAACCGCGGGCGAGATCCTGACGCGCGGTGATGTCATCTACATCTACACCGACGGGCGGCACACCGCGCAGCTGGTGCAGATCCCCGAGGCGCAGGCGGCACTGGTCTCGGTGAATCCGACCGACGGCAGCGTCTCGGCGCTGGTGGGCGGCTTCGACTACTTCAGCAACAAGTACAACCGCGCGGTGCAGGCGAAGCGCCAGCCCGGTTCCTCGTTCAAGCCGTTCCTGTACTCCGCGGCGCTCGAGAACGGCTTCACCGCCGCCTCGGTGCTGCCGGATGCGCCGATCGTCATCGAAGGCAGCGGCATGGAGACTTCCTGGCGGCCGAAGAACTCCCACGGTGACTTCAACGGTCCGATGCGATTGCGCGAGGCCCTCGCGCAATCGCGTAACCTGGTGTCGATCCGGCTGTTGCGACAGGTCGGCATCGATTACGCCATGAACTATGTGACCCGCTTCGGCTTCGAGAAGGACTCCCTGCCCAACAACCTGACGATGGCGTTGGGCACGATGCAGGTCGCACCGATCGATCTCGCCGCCGCCTACGCGACCTTTGCGAATGGCGGCTTCCGGGTCTCCCCGTACTACATCGACCGCATCGAGGACGTGTCCGGCAATGTCGTGTGGCAGGCCAACCCGCCCATCGCCTGCCGTGAGTGCGAGCAGACGGCGGACCTGAGCACCGTGCCACTCAAGGACGCCTCCGCTGCGACGCTCGCTGCCGCCGATGCCATCCGCGGCGGTGTGGGACCGCTGACGGCCCAGCAGCTCGCACCGCGGGTCATCAGTCCGCAGAACGACTACATCATCACCGACATGATGGCCGACGTGATCCGCCTTCCCCGCGGCACCGGGCACCGCGCCATTGTCCTCGGCCGCAACGACCTGGCCGGCAAGACCGGCACCACCGATGATTCCCGCGACGCCTGGTTCAACGGTTTCAACACCCGGCTCGTGACGACGGTGTGGGTGGGTTTCGACCAGGAGCGCTCGCTCGGTGAATCCGAAGAAGGCGCCCGCACGGCGCTGCCGATCTGGATCCGCTACATGCGCGAGGCCCTCAAGAGCGTGCCGCAGCAGAAGCTGCCCATGCCCGATGGCCTGGTGCAGCTGCGGGTCTCGCCGGAGACCGGCACGCTGGTGAGCGCGGAAAATCCCGACGGCATGCTGGAGACCTTCATGGTCAATCACCTCCCGGGCACCGGCACGCCGGCGAACGGCCAGGCGCAGCCGGCCGCGGAGCAGACCGCGGGCGGCGAATCCCTGTTCTGAGAGTCTGAGCGTTTGATTTTCCGGCGCACCGGCCAGATGATTGGGACATGCCAAAACGATTGAGCGTTCGCGGTGAACACCTGCGGCGCGCGCTCGCCCAGGAAGCCGCGCGGATCATGGCCGAGCACGGAATCCGTGATTTCCTGATCGCCAAGCGCAAGGCCGCCGAGCGCTTCGGGGTGACCGACGGGGCGGTGCTGCCCCGGAACACGGAAATCGAAATGGCGCTGGTGGACTACCAGCGCCTCTTCGGCGGTGACTCTCACACCGAATCCCTGCATGCCCAGCGCCGCGCGGCGCTGCGTGCCATGCGCCAGCTGTCAGGTTTCGCGCCGCGGCTGGTCGGTGCCGTTCTCAGTGGCACGGCAACCGAACACTCGGACGTACAGCTGCACCTGTTCGCGGAGCGCCCCGAAGCGGTCACGATATGGCTGATCGACCAGGGCATCCGTCACGAAGTCACCGCGCGCCGCGTCAAGATGAACGCCGAACGGGTGCTGGAGTACCCCGGCGTGCGCTTCGCGGTGGATGACCAGGCGATCGAGGCCACCGTCTTCCCGACCGATGGGATCCGGCAGGCGCCGGTCAGTCCGGTGGATGGCAAGCCGATGCGGCGGGCCGACCTGGCGGATCTGGAGGCGCTGCTCGCCGCCCCCTGAACGGCCCCGCGTACCGACTCTTCAGCGCGTGCCGATGGCCGCGTAATCGCGCGGCGGGGAGCCGGTGTACAGCTGCCGCGGGCGACCGATGCGCATGTTGGGGTCGGCGATCATTTCCTGCCAGTGCGCGACCCAGCCCACGGTGCGCGCGATCGCGAACATGACCGTGAACATGGAGCGCGGGATCCCCAGGGCGCTGTAGATCATGCCCGAATAGAAATCGACGTTCGGATACAGCTTGCGCGAGACGAAGTACTCATCCTTCAGCGCCACCTCTTCCAGGCGCAGCGCCAGCTCGAACAACGGATTGTCCGGGCTGCCGAGCTTTGCGAGCACCTTGTGGCACATCTCGCGGATGATCTTGGCGCGCGGATCGAAGTTCTTGTAGACGCGATGACCGAAGCCCATCAGCCGGAAATGGCTGGATTTATCCTTTGCCATCGCCAGGTACTTGGGAATGTTGTCCACCGTGCCGATCTGCTCGAGCATCGCCAGCACCGCCTCGTTGGCGCCGCCGTGGGCCGGACCCCACAGTGCCGAGACACCGGCGGAAATCGCCGCGTAGGGATTGGCACCGGTGCTGCCGGCCAGGCGCACCGTCGAGGTGCTCGCATTCTGCTCGTGATCCGCGTGCAGGATGAACAGCAGGTCGAGCGCCTGTGCCGCAACCGGATCCACTTCGTAGGGCTCACAGGGCACGGCGAAGAACATGTGCAGCAGGTTGCTGGTGTAGTCCAGGTCGTTGCGCGGATAGATGAACGGCTGACCCACGGAGTGCTTGTGAGCCGCGGCCGCGATGGTCGGGATCTTGGCGACGATGCGATGCGCGAAGATCTCCCGATGGCGCGGGTTATGGATGTCCATCGTGTCGTGATAGAACGCCGACAGCGACGCCACGACCGCCGATACCATGGCCATCGGGTGGGCGTTGTGGTGGAAGCCATTGAAGAAGCGCAGCAGCGTCTCGTTGATCATCGTGTGATGCCGGATGCTGAGCGTGAACTCATCCAGCTGGCTCTTGGTCGGCAGTTCGCCATACAGCAGCAGGTAGCTCACCTCGGTGAAGGTGCTCTGCGCCGCCAGCTGTTCAACCGGATAGCCACGATGCAGCAGCACCCCGGCGTCACCGTCGATGTAGGTGATCTTGCTTTCGCAGGCCGCGGTCAGCCCGTAACCCGGGTCAAAGGTAAAGGCGCCGAACTCCTTGTTCAGGGGCACGACATCCACGACGCTCGGGCCCACGGTGCCCGGACGGACCGTCAGTTCAGCCTTTTTGCCACTGGCGCGGTCGACGAGCTCGAGCTTGCTCTCTTTCATTTATCGCGGCTTCCTGGAAGGCAGGCGCGGGGGATTCGCGCATGCGAACGGTCAGCGTTACACGGTCCGCCGACGGAATCAAGGCAGCGAGAATTAAATTCCGAACAGGTACGCGCATGCCATCCCGCTTAAGGGGAGGCGCCCGGATCAGACCTGGTGGGTCGATCCGGGCAGACCTGAAGCAGGATCAGCGGGCGGGGGCAGTGACGCCGTATTTCTTGCGGAACTTGTCCACGCGACCGGCAGTATCGACCATCTTCTGCTTACCCGTGTAGAACGGATGGCAGGCCGAGCACACTTCCACCTGGAGGTCATGGCCCAGCGTCGAACCGGTCTTGAAGGTGTTGCCGCAAGTACAGCTGACGTTGATCATCTTGTACTCGGGATGAGTGGCTTCTTTCATAATTGACTCCCGGGTTGAGCGGGCATGGGCAAAAGGGCGCGCGAGTTTAGCGGCGAATCCATCCGCGCTCAAGGCCCGGATGGGGTCGCCCCCGACTTTCAGGGAACTTTCCACCGCCCATGCGTCGTGGGGCATTCCTGAATGCCGATTCTGGTGTTCCTGTGGTGCAGTGCAGGGCGATTCCTTATCCACAGAGCCTGTGGATAATTCTGTGGACTGTCGGATCTGCGGAGGCTCGATATTCGGGCGATATTGCACATTTATGACCTTGATCAAAGAATGACCAGTATGTTTCAGCCTTATCTTTCAATGGCTTACGGACATCATATCGAGCAGATTGGGTGATATTGCACGTAATCCGCTCATTTACCAATGTGCCCTGCCAACCCTGTGTATAACGGCTGCCGCGACCGCCTCCAGACACTTACGCTCTTGACAGTGCCGGATCAGCGACGCCTGCCGAGTCCGGAAGAAACTCCAGCAACAGATCGTTCAGGAACCGCAGTCCCCGGGGGGAGGGGCGCCACCGGCCATCGACCACCTGCAGCAGGCCACGCGCCTGCTGGGTTACCAAGGTGGGGGCCACCACCTCGAACCTCAAGCCCGTGCGCGATTCGAATAAAGCGGCGTCAAAGCCTCCGGTGAGGCGCAGCGCGTTCATCATGAATTCAAACGGCAGCTCACCCGGCGCCACCGTGCGGGTCGTCAGCGGCGTTCCGGCCTGGTAGCGGCGCGGCTCGCGGGTCTGCGTGGTGCGGGCGATGGTGCCGGCGGCCGCGTCCGTGAGCTTGCCGTGGGCGCCGGCGCCCACCCCCAGGTAATCACCGAAGGTCCAGTAGTTGAGATTGTGGCGGCACTGCCGGCCGGCGCGGGCATAAGCCGACACTTCGTAGTGGCCGAATCCCGCATCGCCGAGCTCCTCGGCGCAGGCCTCGAGCATTGCCTCGACACTGTCCTCGCTCGGCAGCGGCGGCGGCTGCGCACCGAAGACCGTGCCGGGCTCCATGGTGAGGTGATAGTGGGAGAGATGGCCGGGCCCCAGGCCCAGGGCCTGGCGCATATCGGCGCGTGCGCCCGCGACATCCTGCTCCGGCAGCCCGTACATCAGATCCAGATTGAAATTGCTGAGGCCGGCGGCGTGCAGCTCATCGGCGGCGCGCACGGTATCCGCCGCGCCATGAATCCGGCCGAGTACCGCAAGCTGGCGGGCGCCGAAACTCTGTGCCCCCAGGGAGACGCGGTTCACGCCGACGGCCGCGTATTCGGCAAAGCGGCCACGCTCGATCGTGCCCGGGTTGGCCTCGAGCGTGATTTCGATATCCGGCTCGAAGCCCAAGAGTGTGCGGGCCTCCGTAAGAATCCGTCCGATCGCGGCGGGTGAAAACAGGCTGGGCGTGCCCCCGCCCATGAAGATTGTCGTGAGCCGGCGACCCGCAAGCTGTGGTGCGCGCGCCTGCTCGCGCAGGTCACGCGTCAGCGCTTCCAGATAGGCGGTTTCCGGCAGCTGCCCCGTGAGCGTGTACGAATTGAAATCGCAGTAGGGACATTTGCGCACGCACCAGGGAAAGTGCAGGTACAGCGACAGCGGCGGGGCTCCGAGGCTCATGGCAGCGCGGCCAGCAGCGCGCGCAGCGCCTGCGCGCGGTGACTGATGCGATTCTTCTCTTGCGCCGGCAGTTCGGCGACGGCCAGTGCGAGGCCAGCGGGCTGGAATATGGGGTCGTAGCCGAAACCGCCGGTGCCGCGCGGCGCGCTCAGGATGTGTCCTTCCCACACCCCGCTCGCCACCACCGGCGCCGGGTCCGCCGGCTGGCGCAGGAAGACCAGCACGCAGCGATAGCGCGCACCGCGCCGCGGCTCCGGCACGTCGGCCAGTTCCCGCAGCAGCAGCGCCAGATTGTCGGCATCACTCGCGCCTTCGCCGGCGTAGCGCGCCGACCAGACGCCGGGCCGCCCGCCCAGCGCGTCCACTTCGATGCCCGAATCATCGGCAAGTGCCGCAAGGCCGGTCGCACCGGCGGCGTGGCGTGCCTTGAGCAGCGCGTTGTCGAGGAACGTGGCACCGGTTTCCGCAGGCGTCGTGAGGCCGAAGGCGGTCTGCGGGATGACCTCGATGTCGCGCGCGGCCAGCAGCTGCGCGAACTCGCGCACCTTGCCGGCATTGCCGCTGGCGAGCACGGCCTTCACGCGCGCTTCAGCCCCGCGCCGCGACAGCCTGCGACTGCAGCGCAAAGATCTTAGTCAGGCCGCCGCTCGCCAGGTCCAGCAGCGCATCCAGTTCGTGGCGGCGGAAGGCGTGGCCCTCGGCCGTGCCCTGCAACTCGACGAAGGCCCCGCCGCTGTTCATGACGACGTTCATGTCGGTCTCGGCCTGCGAGTCCTCGGCATAGTCCAGATCCAGTACCGGCACGCCGTTGCAGATGCCGACCGAGATGGCGGCGATCTGGCCGTGCAGGGGATTGTGGGTGAGTGCGCCCCGGCGCTGCAATGCCGCGCAGGCCTGCGCCAGCGCGACGTAGCTGCCGCAGATCGCGGCCGTACGCGTGCCGCCGTCGGCCTGCAGCACATCGCAGTCGAGCGTGATCGTGCGTTCACCGAGGGACTTCAGGTCCACCACGGCGCGCAGCGAGCGGCCGATGAGCCGCTGGATTTCCTGGGTGCGCCCGCTTTGCTTGCCGCGCGCGGCCTCGCGGGCCTGGCGGGTGTGCGTCGAGCGCGGCAGCATGCCGTACTCCGCGGTCACCCAGCCCTGGCCCTTGCCCCGCAGGAACGGCGGGATGGTCTCCTCGACGCTGGCCGTGCACAGCACGTGCGTGTCACCGCACCGTACCAGCACCGAGCCTTCGGCGTGCCGGGTGAAGCCACTTTCGAAACTGATGGGCCGCAGTTCGTCCGAGGCCCGTCCGCTGGGTCGCGGCGCGCTCACTGGCTGCGCCAGCGCAGCACGGCGCCCGAGGTGTTGTCGCTGTTGGGGCCCGCCGCGCCGACGGCCGTGCGGCACAGCGCCGCGAGCTGATCGCGCACGGCGATCCCGTTCATCGTCAGGGCCGTCGCAATCTCGGAATCGCGCAGGCCGCCCCACACCCCATCGGTGCACACGAACAGAACGTCATCACGCAGCAGCATCCGCCGGGTGCCGAGGGTCATGTCCGGCAGCACCGGGTCGCCGCCGAGGCAGCATTCCACATAATTGCGCATGGGGTGATTGTGCGCCTGGTCGGGCGTGATCAGGCCCTCGCGCACCAGCAGTTCCACGTGGCTGTGGTCGCGGGTGCGGGCCGCCACGGCGCCATGGCGCAGCAGGTAAATGCGGCTGTCGCCCACATGCGCCCAATACGCCGAGCCCTGCTGCACCAGGCACACGGCGCAGGTGGCGCGCGGCCGGTGTTCCATCGGCAGGTGCAGGCCGATGCGCACGACCTCTTCGTGGGCCCTGCCCAGCGTCAGATGCAGGAAACCCAGCGGATCAAATAGCGGTTGGGGGGTGTGCCAGAAAGCCTCCAGTAGCGTTTTCAGCGTCACTTCGGCGGCCCGCGCACCTTCAGCGTGGCCACCCATGCCGTCAACGACGACCAGCAATGCGGCGTGTTCGGCAACGGCCACCGCAACCCGATCCTGGTTCTCTTCCCGGCCGCCGAGAAGACTTAAATCCGCGTATTCAACCTGCAAGGAGTTTTCTGTCTGTCTGGTACACTGCGGCGAATCTTATATCACGCGGATCGTCGGGGACATCAGACGCGGTCGCGCGGCCCCGTAAGACGGCACACCGGCTCAGAATCCAGGACGAACATGATTGCCAGCATGACCGGTTTCGCGCGACGCGAAACTTCCGGCCCCTGGGGCTCTCTCATCTGCGAATTGCGCAGTGTCAACCACCGGTTCCTGGAGTCGAGCCTGCGACTGCCCGAGGAACTGCGCAGCCTGGACCCGGAGATCCGCCAGCAGTTCGGCAAGGGACTGAAACGCGGCAAGATCGACTGCACGATCACCTATCGGCGTACCGATACCGCCGCCCGCGCGCTGGATCTGGATCGCGATGTCCTGGAGCAGCTGCTGGGCAGGGTCCGGGAAGTCACCGCGCTCGCAGGCGCCACCCCCGTCAGCCTCGATGCGCTGGAGGCGCTGCGCTGGCCGGGCGTCATCCGCGATACCGATACCGGCACCGAGGATCTGCTGGTGGCGGCGCGGGCACTGGCCAGCGCCACCGTGGAGGACCTCGCCCTGGCGCGTTCCCGCGAAGGCGCGCGTCTCGGGGACCTCATCGAGCAGCGCTGCGCGGGCCTCGTCACGCTGGTCGCGCAGGTGCGCACGCGGCTGCCCGAAGTGCGTGCCCGCATCCGCGCCCGACTCGATGAACGTTTGGCGGAGCTCAAGGCCGAAGTGGACCAGGAGCGGCTGGAACAGGAACTGGCGCTGCTGCTGCAGCGGTTGGATGTCGATGAGGAGCTGGACCGGCTCGGCGCCCACATCGAGGAGATCCGCCGCATCATTGCCGGCAGCGAACCGGCCGGGCGTCGCCTGGATTTCCTGATGCAGGAACTGAATCGCGAGGCCAACACCCTGTCATCGAAGTCACAGGATCTGGAAACCACGCGCGCCGGCGTCGACATGAAGGTACTGATCGAGCAGCTGCGCGAGCAGGTGCAAAATATCGAGTGACGTCCAGGGCGCAGGCGTCTTTAGAGACTTCCCACCCGTGATCAGACATTCCAATTGGGAAGCATTGGGCGTTCTCTGGCACCGAAACACCAGATCGCGTTTGTTAAGCCTGCTCGTATGTATTTTCTGCGTCGCTGCGTCTTCATCACTCCATGCGCAACATGCCAGCGATGACCCTGTAGCAGCCGCCGATGATGCCTTCGGTCTTACGATGGGACTCGAAAGTATCGGGATGTACGGACCACAGGGCGTGCGTGGCTTCAATCCGCAGGTGGCGGGGAACGTTCGCATCGACGGGCTTTATTTTGATCAACAAGGCTACCTGTCGAACCGGGTCGTCGACGGGTCCACGATCCGTGTCGGCGTAAGCGAGTCGGCTTACCCATTCCCTGCGCCGACAGGGATCGTGGACTATTCGCTGCGCAGTGCGGAAGGCGCGACGCCGAGCGCGAGCGTTGTCGTGAGTGCGGGGCCTTTTGACGCTGGCGGCGTCAGCGTGGATGGCATGATCCCGCTGACCCCGGAATTGCGGCTGCCGATCGGAGTGGGCTACCAGGAGGAATCCCAGAGCTACGCAGGCTCGTTTCCCGGCTATACCGCGCGCAATATCAGCCTTGGCGCGACCCCGCAATGGAAGCCCAATGATCGCATCACCATACGATTGATCGCGGAACATTCGGGGACGACGCGCGCGGATAATATGCCGATCCTCTTTACCGCCGGGGACTATGAGCCGCCCTATCTCCCGCGGCGCTATCTGGGGCAGCATTGGGCAAAGAGCGACACTTCAGCTGACAACTACGGTGGCCTGCTAAAGGCTCGCCTCACTACCCACTGGTCTCTTGCGGCCGGAATATTTCGATCCATCTACAATAGCCCCGTCAGCTACACGGATCTTTATCTCAATGCACAGGCTGATGGCTCCGCTGACCGCTCGATCGTCGCTTATCCCGATCAATCCATAGCGTCCACCTCCGGTGAAGTGCGGTTGACCGGCCAGTTCCTGGCGGGATCCTGGAGCAATACTTTCTTCCTGATGACGCGTGGCCGCGATACATCAAGCAAATATGGCGGTGAGGATGAGAGCGACCTGGGACAGACGTCAGTCGGTGCGACCACCCAGTTCCCCGAGCCTCAGTTCCGTTTCACACAGCAGACTCTCGATACCACAAAGCTGTACAGCACTGGAGTGGCCTACAAGCTGGGTTGGAACAAGCGCATGGATCTGGCGCTGGGCGTGCAACAGGAATTCTACAAGGCCGTCGAAACGGTTCCGCAATTCCCCATACAGCGGCGTTCAGACGATCCACTCCGGGCATACCTCTCCGGTGCCGAGTATCTGACGCCCAAACTGACCGCCTACGAAGGCTATACACAAGGACTTGAAGACTCGGGCGTAGCGCCAGGAACCGCAGCAAACCCCAACGCAATATTGCCGGCCACTCGTACCTGGCAAGCCGATGCCGGCCTGCGTTATCTGCTCACTTCAAAAGTGAAAGTGATTGTGGGCGTGTTTGAGATTCACAAACCCTATTTCAATTTGGATGAGGATAACGTCGATCGGCAGCTCGGCACGCAGCGCGCCCAGGGCGTCGAAGTGTCGTTGTCCGGCGAGCCGCTCCCGCACCTGCACATAACGGCCGGCGTGCTCCTGGGAAGCGTTTCTATTTCCGGCTTTGATCTGGCTGCGCAGGGAATCGGTCGTGACGCTTTCGGGCAACCCCGCAGCCAAGGTTCAATGAACGCCAACTACTCGATCCCGTTCTGGCCCGCGGTCTCGGTGGATGCCACGTTCCAACATTACGGTGCCGCACCCGCAAGCGTAAACGACGCGGTGATAGGTCCTGCCATAGACACCGCATCAGTTGGCGCGCGCTATCGCCTGGCGGTCATGGGTGCATCTGCAACGTTGCGCGTTTTAGTACAAAACGTTACCAACAAGTACGTAGAGGCGACTGGCTTTACCCCTGGGTGGTTTGCGGTTCCTCCGCGCAGTATCTTCGCGTATCTGACAGTGGACGTAGGAGGTCGCCGCTAGGAAGCCTGGCCCAGGTGGACACAACTCCGCACTCTTGCGCCGTACCTCAACCTTGACGAAAAGCACCCAAAAAGATAGCGTAATCGCATCATGTCAGTGACCCCACGCAATCCACAACAAGTCCGCCATTTCACGGCGGTCATTGCGCGCGGTCATTCAGGAAATCGGGCTTAACAGCCCACGCCTTTTCAGAGTAACCCCGTCAATCCCCGCCACCGGCGGGGTTCACGTTCAGCTTCGTCGGCACAATGCACCGAGGAGTTCGACAATATCTTACTTCCATTCTGATGCCGAGATTGAGCACCTCGCCCGAGGGCTGATCGATCGGTCGCTTCCAAAATCCTCGTGGACGCATGCGGGTCATTTCGCCGCCGCGTTCTGGCTACTGAGAGCCCGAGGCGCGCTCGCCATGAGAGAGATGCCACCGCTCATACGTGCCTACAACGAAGCCACCGGCGTAGCGAATACCGACACGAGCGGATACCACGAGACGATAACGCTCGCTTCCCTGCGTGCGGGACACGCCTGGCTCACGGACCGACCCGGGGCGGCGCTGCACGTGGCGCTCGAGGAAATGCTCGCAACTCCCCTCGGCCGCTCCGACTGGCTTCTCACCTACTGGTCCAGGCCGGTCTTGTTTTCCGTGGCCGCGCGCAAGGCGTGGGTCGAACCGGACTTAAGTCCGCTTCCGTTTTGAGGCGTTTAATCCCAAAATGGTTGAGGCGATCAGGGGGACCACATGCGCGTGAAGGAGCAATAGTGAGGCGCAAGAATCTGATCGAGCTGATGGGGGCAATCGCCGCGACGGCTGCTCTGTGCGGGCATGCGAGCGCGGCCACGCCGCAGCACGCTGAGGCCATAGGGCAGGAGGCCGCTCGAGAGTTGGACGTCACGCGTAACGCGTGGTCGGAATGCGTCCGAGCCGCGATACCGCGGCTCGACCACCCCCCAGCTATTTCGGACGTTGTCGCGCGGGCCGCCATGGATAGCTGCTCAGACAAGTACTCGGACATGATTCGAGCCCTGTCGCGCACGTTAGTGCCAACCTGCGGTCAGGACTCGGTTTGCACGCGCGCCGCGCTGGCGACGGCCGAGCGTGAGGCCACGCGGGCCGCTGTCGACGAGGTAATGGCCGCGAGGATACGGGTCGCGGGCGCGCAAGTCCTCGAGTGTCAGTAGCCACGATACCGAGCGACATCACGGGTCAGGATCGTGCACTTGACGACCGCCGCGTGCGCGCCAATATAGAAATCCGGCAGTGCTTCCTTGCACTTTTTTCATATTTATCAATGTTATAGCGCCGCGCGATTCGGCAACGAGGCAGCCCGATGCGTCCGCAGCGCGTTCCCTGCTGGCCGCAACCGTCGCACCGGTATCGCGAGCTACCTGTCGCTTCGTTGTCGCCATGCACAAAATTCTCCGCTGGAGTTAATGTTCCCGGCGGGTTAGCCGCGGACTTGCTTTGTCAACCATTCGCGCGAGATCCTAGGCGCAGGTGCAAGGGGGGAATACCAATATGAAATATGCGGTTTGGCTCGTGCGGCTCTGGTATGCGGCCTGGATGATTCCAGCCGGTCTCGAGCACTTCACCCACATCTTCCCGCAGCCGGGGTACTACACCACTCGACCCCTGGCTCACGAGATGCTGTTTGCCCTCCTTCATAGCCATCTGTTTGACGGCGTGAAGGCCGTGGAGCTGATCACCGGGATCGCCGTCCTTCTGGGCTTCTTTACCCCCCTAATGCTTCTGGTGTGTATGCCTGTCGCATTCTGCGTGTTCTGGTGGGACGCACCGCTTTCGGCGTGGAACTTTGGCAGTGTCATGGCGGGCGGAAGGGTGCTGGCCAGCGATGTGCTCCTGTGCGTGGCTTTCATCAGCTGCTATCGCGCGATGTTCCCTTTGCGCTCGAAGCCGCAGCTCCTCGGCGCAGCGAGCACCGTGCGAACGGCCACGAGCCCGGGCATGCGGCAGCTCGTACTGGTCGCGCGCACGATTTTCGGCGCCTGGATGTTGATCAGCGGCGCCAACTACTTTTTCTTCTCGCTGTGGGCCGTGCCAATGGGCCATGAGCCGCTGTCCATGGAGCTGATGGGCGCATTTGTTCACTCGGGTTTGTTAACCGTTGCCATGTTGATCCAACTGGTCACGGGGGCGCTGCTTCTAACCGGCATCTTCACACCGGCGGCGCTGTGCGTGGTGATGCCGACTTCGACCTGTGCCCTTTACTGGGCGCTGCTCGAGCACCAGCCGCTGCCATTGCTGCTGGCGCTCCTTGCCTTTGCCCTGAACGGCCTCCTGATGCTGGCCTACCTCGATTACTACAAGGGAGCGTTGCAGCGTAGCGCCTTGTCGCTTGGCGAATCAGGGCAGGCCGCGACCTGGGATACCCTGTTCGTGCACTCCAAAGGGCGCACCCCGCGCGAGCACTTTATCGCCGCGCTGATTCCGCTCGCGATCGTGGTCTGGTGGTACGTGCGTGCGAGTCCGAGCGTGTACCCTCAGTGGAGCCTCTTGGTACTGCTGTTTCCCGCCATCGTCCTACATGCCCGGAGACTGCACGATATGGGGCACAGCGGATGGCTGCTGCTCGTCCCAGCCGTCCTGACGGTTGCCGCCATGGCGATCTGGGATCATCGGCTCGACTTGGGCGCTCAGCTCAACTTTACCGTGCCACTTGCCGCGCTCATCGTCTTCGTCGGATTTGCCCTCTGGGGTTGCACTGGCAAGGGAAAAGCGGAAGCCAATGCATTCGGGCCGCCGGCAATGGCGTAGTCCGGACTGATCCCGGCATACCCCGCCTCAAGCTGGTGCCGGACGGCCAGGAGCTCGGCCCAGCTGCGGATGCTTGGGACGGCGCGCCTTTGCGCCAGCCGCCCCCGCAGTCAGACGCCGTATCCGCGACCGATTTATTCGTTCGGGTAGACTTCCCGACCTGGCGCGGACCCGCAACCACCTTATGGCGGCGCACATATCCGGATTTTCCGTGCAGAATCATCAATTTGTATACACGCGCGGGCGTCGGGTGAGTCGTGGTGAGCTATACCGTAGAACAGCATGTTGGCCTGAAGCGCGTCGCAGAGATCGCGGCCTCTCCGGATGGAACCTGGCTTGCCGTCGCGGCGCAACGTCTCGACCGCGATGGCGCCAAATATGTCAGTGACCTGTGGCGCGTGCCCACTGACGGCAGTGCGGCGATCCAGCTGACGCGCGGGGACAGCAAGGATCATTCGCCGTGCTTTCGGCACGATGGTGCGCTCGCATTTCTTTCGAATCGCACGCCGAATGAGGTCAAGCCGGACGAGGACGCCGCGGAGCGCATGCAGGTGTGGCTGCTGCCGGCGCACGGCGGTGAGCCGCGCCAGCTCACGGATGAGCCGCTGGGCGTCGCGGCTTTTCGTTGCGCGAAACGTGCCGCGCGCCTGGCGCTGCTGGCGCCGGTACTGGCGGGCGTCGAACTCGCCCAGCAGCGCGAAACCGCGACCAAACGCCGCAAGAGCGGCCCGAGTGCCCGTCGGTTCCGCACTCAGCCGGTGCGCCACTGGGATGCGTGGCTGCATCAGAATCCGGATCTGCCGTGCCTGCATCTGCTCGTCTGCGACGCCGAAGGCGGCGGCCGCGTTGATCTGACGCCAAACGCGCGCAGTGAATTCGCGGTGGATCCGGCACTGGATATTGCAGCCGACGGCGGCCACGTCGTCGCAACCCAGTCCAGTTTGGGTGCGGACCGGGAGCTGGATTCCGCGCTGCTCGTGATCGAGGTCGAGTCCGGCGCGAGCCGAGTGCTCGCGGGCGGCAGCTGCAGCAACTGCGAGGCACCCGCGTTCTCACCCGACGGTGCGCAGATTGCGGTGCTGCGGGCGCAGCGCAGTGCCGCCTTCGCCGTGCGGCCACGAATGACGTTGCTCGACGTGCGCAGCGGCGGCCTGCGTGAACTCGGTGAGACATGGGATCGCTGGCCGGGCGCGCCCCAGTGGAGCGCGGATGGCAGCCGGCTGTACTTCTGCAGCGACGACGCCGGTGCAATTCCGGCATTCGCGATGGACACCGCGACGGGCAGCGTGACGAGGCTGTCCGCCGAGGGCCAGTTCGATCACCTGCAGGTCTTGGCTGACGGTCGCGTTGCGGCGATCCGCTCGAGCCTGCTCGGCGCCCCCGAGTGCACCATTCTTGATCCTGCGATATCCGGCGGCACGCCCCGCGCATTGGCGGCCCTGTCCGGTTTCGACGGTGCGCAGGCGTGGGCGCAGGTCGAGGAGTTCAGCGTTCGCTCCACCGACGGCACGCCGATCCAGTGCCTTCTGGTACGGCCGCGGCACCCGCCGACCGGTGCGGACCAGCTGCCCCTGCTGTTGTGGATCCATGGCGGTCCGATCGGCGCCAATCACGATGGCTGGCACTGGCGCTGGAATCCGCTGCTGCTGGTCGCACACGGCTACGCGGTCGCCCTTCCCAATCCGCGCGGCTCAACCGGCTTCGGGCAGGAGTTCATCCAGGGGATCTGGGGCAACCTCTGGGGTGATCAGTGCTTCAAGGATCTGATGTGTGTCACCGACGCATTGTGCGCGCGGCCCGATATCGACCCGGAACGCATCATGGCGATGGGGGGTTCCTTCGGTGGTTACATGACCAACTGGATCGGCACGCAGACGACGCGCTTCAAGTGCCTGATCACGCACGCGAGCATCGCCACGATGGCCCAGTTCACGGGCACCACCGACCATCCTGGCTGGTGGTACCTCGAGATGGGCGGGGAGAACCCCTACGCCGACATGGAGCGCTTTGACCGGTACGCCCCGATCCGGTACGTGGGCAACTGGAAGACCCCGGTGCTGATCATTCACGGCGAGCGCGACTACCGCTGTCCCATCAATGAAGGGCTCAACCTGTTCGAAGCCCTCCAGTACCACGCCGTGCCCAGCGAACTGCTGATATTCCCGGACGAGAGTCACTGGATACTCAAACCCCGCAACGTGGTGGCGTGGTATGAAGCGGTCAGTGAGTTCATCGGCCGGTATCTGCGCGAGAGCTAGAAGGTGCGCTTGAAGGTGATGCCCCACTCCAGCGGCGGCGCCACATTGCCCTCTTCGCGCCCGAAGAATGCTCGCCACGCATTGGCTCAAAGTAATGGTGCCGCGGATGAAGATTTCACGTCCGGTGGTGCGGGAGTTCATTGAATTCCTGAAGCTTCGGCTGCAGTCTTTCGGGGAGTCGCCGGGTTCCGATGAGCGCCTTGCTGGGTGATACGCCGCAGCGCGACTACGCGCGCAAGCTCTCGCTGTTCAACCGCTTCGCGGCGGCGGAGCTGCAGACGGCCGTGGCGCGGCTGGCCCTTGCACCGGGAATGCGGCTGCTGGATGCCGGCTGCGGTTCGGGCGAAACGCTCAAGTTGTTGGCGGCGGCGGTGGGTCCGGACGGACTCGTCGCCGGCATCGATCTGGCAGCCGCGCACACCACGGCGGCAAGGGCCGCCAATGCGCCGGCGACTCTCATCGTGCAGGGCAACCTGGTGCGGCCACCCTTCGCCGCTGGCCGGTTCGATCTCATCTGGTGTGCGAACACGTTGAACCACCTGCAGGATCCTGGCGCAACCCTCGCGCAGTTTCGCGTCCTGCTGAAGGCCGGCGGGCGGGTCGCCTTGGCGCAAAGCTCGATGCTGCCCGACATGTACTTCGCCTGGGACGAGCGCCTCGAGCGGGCGGTCACCGCGGCCGTCCGGCGCTACTACCGGGAGCGCTACGGCCTGAACGAGGAGGCGACCACGGGCATCCGCGCCCTGGTCGGACTGGTACGCACCGCGGGCTTCGCCACCGTGCGCGCCGACACCATCGCCATCGAGCGCGTGGCCCCCCTGGGCAACGTCGATGTCGACTACCTGTTCGAGGCCATCTTCAGCGGCACCTGGGGAGAGCGCCTTGCTCCTTATCTGTCGAGCGCCGATTACACACACCTGCGGAAGCTGTGCGATCCGGATGCCCCGGAATTCGCCCTGCGGCGCCCCGACTTTCACTTTCTGCAGACCCTGACCGTGGTGACCGGCAGCCTTTGAACCCCCGGGCGGCCCCGTGGAACCTACGGGGGTGTGTACTTTGCTCCTGACGCATGGCTATTTCCTTTTCGAAGACGAAAAGGAGCTGCAGATCATGCGGCCGTACCCGACTCTCGGGCTCCTGTACCTGTCGGCCTACCTGCGGCGGGCAGGATTCGCGGTCGATATCTTCGATTCGACCTTCGCCGAGCGCGGCAAACTCTTCGAGCGCCTGGCTGCCGAGCGCGGCGTGCTCGGCATCTATACCAACCTCATGACCCGCCGGCCGGTGCTGGACATCATCGCGGTCGCCAAGCGCCATGGCTGGACCGTCGTCCTGGGTGGCCCGGAGGCCGCCAACTATCCGCGCGAATACCTGGCCCACGGCGCAGATGTGATCGTGACGGGTGAAGGTGAGACGACGCTCGAGGAACTGCTGCCGGCGCTCGCGGCGCGCGGACCGCACCGTCTGCATGGCGTGACCGGCTGCACCTTCCGCGACGAGCACGGCACCGTGGTCACGAATGCCGAGCGCCTCAAGATTGCGGACCTGGACTGCCTGCCCTGGCCGGACCGCGACCGCATCGATCAGGCCCGTTATGTCAATGTCTGGCGCGAGAAGCACGGCATGGGCAGCGTCAACATGATCACCGCGCGCGGCTGCCCGTATCGCTGCAACTGGTGCTCGCATGCGGTGTACGGCTACTCCCATCGGCGGCGCAGTTTCCTCGATTGTGCCGCGGAGCTCGAACACATCATGACGACCTGGCGCCCGGACCAGGTGTGGTATGCGGATGATGTCTTCACGATCAGTCATCCGTGGCTGTTCGGCTACGCGCAGGAACTGAAGCGGCGCAACCTGCGCGTGCCCTTCGAGACCATATCGCGGGCCGATCGCATGATGAAGGACGAGGTGCTCGCGACGCTGGCGGAAATGGGTTGTTACCGCATCTGGATCGGCTCGGAAAGCGGCAGCCAGCGAATCCTGGATGCGATGGAGCGCGGCGTCACCATCGAGCAGGTGGCCTGGGCAGCAAAGGCGGCGAAACGCCATGGCATTCAGGTCGGCATGTTTCTCATGTGGGGCTACAGCGGCGAGCAGCTCGAGGACATCGCCGCAACGGTTGACCTCGTGAAGCAATGCCAGCCGGACGCCTACCTGACCACCGTGGCCTATCCCATCAAGAACACCGCCTTCTTTCACAAGGCCGGGGAGTCGGTCGTGATGGCAAAGGACTGGGCCGCAGCGACCGACCGCGATTTCATGATCCAGGGCCGCCACTCCCGCGGCTACTACAAACAGGCCGACGCCTGGCTGCGCAATGAAGTCGAGGCCACGCGCATCGCCGGGCGCGATCCGCTGGCGGCGGCCCGGATGAGTTCGGCGGCCCGTGCGGCGCGCGAGTCCATGCTGGGACTCGCCGCGGAAACCGAGGTTTGAACCGGCCGTGAGCGGGCAGGCGTTCGATGCCCTCGCCGCAGCGTATGACGGGCAATTCACGCATACTCGCATCGGCATGGCCATGCGCCGGGTGGTCTGGGCGCGTTGCGCGGCGCGTTTCGGGCCGGGCCTGCGGATTCTGGAGATGAACTGCGGCACCGGGGAGGACGCCCGCTGGCTCGCGGCCCAGGGGATGCAGGTGCTGGCGACGGATATTTCGGCAGACATGGTCGAAGTCGCGCGGCGCAAGCTCGCCGGCCTGTCCGAAAACGCCGCGGTGGAATTCCGGGTACTCGCCTGGGAGCGGCTGGCATGGCTCGACGTACCGCCGTTCGATGGCATGCTGTCGAACTTCGGGGGCCTCAACTGCGTGGCCGATCTGCACGGCGCTGCGGAGGCCCTCGCCGCAGCCCTGCGACCCGGCGCGGTCGCGATCCTGTGCATCATGGGCCCGCATGTTCCCTGGGAGTGGCTGTGGTTTCTTGCCCGCGGCCGCCCCGACTCGGCGTTCCGCCGCCTGCGACGGCACTGGGAATGGGCAGGCATAGCACTGCGCTATCCCTCCATCACGACCACCGTTGCGGCCTTCGCGCCCCGCTTCCGGCTGCTGCGCGCCGGAGCGATCGGCGCGCTACTGCCGCCGCCCTACACCGAGGGCTCGCTGGGTCGCTATCCGCGTCTGCTCACCGCGCTGGAAAGACTCGAGCGCCGCCTGGAGAGCCGCTGGCCCTTGCCCCAGCTGGCGGATCACTACCTGCTCGAGCTGCAGCGCGTTTGACGAGCATCGATCATGACTGAAGGTGACTATGCCGAGCTATGCGCGGCCTGTGACCGGCTGCTGCGCAGCCCGGCAACCAGCCTGGAGCGCGTCGCCGTGCCGCTGCTCCACGTCATCAACGAGCACCCGGCGGGCTTGCGGCAGTACGAACCGGTACTGCAGCAGGCCCAACCTGAGAGCCTGCCGCTGGCACTGCGTCGTCAGTCCCGGGCGCTCGCACGCGTGGCGCGGGCGCTCATGAGCGGCGCGCGGCCGCTGCCTGCGCCTGCGACCGCGACGGTCCTGATCGTTTCGCATCTGACGAGTCCCGCCCAGCTGGCCTCCCCGGACGACTTCTACTTCGGTGCGCTGCAGCGGTTGTTGCAGGAACGCGGAGTGCGCTCGTTCCTGGTGCTCGTGGATCACCTGCGCGATGAAGCCGCACGGCGCACGTGCCAGGCCCAGCTGCGGGAAGGCACGCGGCGTCTGCTGCCGCGTCTCGTGCCGGCCGTCATCGAGGCACAGCTCTGGCGCCGTTGCCGCGAGGCTGCGCGGCGGCTGCGTCGGGAGGCCCTGGCCTGCAGCTCCGCGCCCGAACTGGCGCTCGCCGTGCTCGCAGGCCAGCACGTACTGCTGGGGACGACGGCCGCCAATCTGCGTCTGCATGCCGCGATCCGCGACCTGTGCCGGCGGCTGCGACCGGACATCATCATCACCACGCACGAAGGGGACGCCTGCGAGCGGATGATCTGGCACGCCGCGCGCGCCAGCGAGCGACCGCCGCTGTGTGTCGGCTATCAGCACACGCGGCTCACGCAACGCGCGCATGCAATCCGGCGCACCATCGGCCCGAGTCCGCAGGGCTGTGACCCGGATGTCATCCTGACACTCGGCGAGACCTCACATGCACGACTCGCGCAAAGCCCGCAATTACAGCCGGTGCAGCTGATCACCTATGGCTCACACCGCCGGGCGACGACCGCGCCGATCTTCAGCCGTGGATACCGTCCCCGAGGCTGCCTGGTGCTGCCGGATGCGGATGAAACCGAGTGCGTCATCCTCTTCGCGTTTGCCGCGGACTGCGCACGCCGTGATCCGGATCTGGAATTCGTGTTCCGACCGCATCCGGCTACGGATTTCAAATCGCTGCAGGACCGGTATGCGACGCTGCGGTCGCTGCCCACCAACGTCACGATAGGAAGCGCGAGCGCGCTTGAGGAAGAGTGCCGGCGCTCGCGCTATTGCCTGTATCGGGGATCCTCGGCCGCGCTGCATGCCGTGCTGCTGGGCCTCAAGCCCTTCTACGTCGCCCGTGCGGGCGAACTGTCGTTTGACCCGCTGTTCGAGCTGCGGGAGTGGCGCGAGACGGTGCATTCACCCCAACAGTTCCAGGAAGGCGTGCGCCGGGCCGAACAGACGCCGGACCCGTCGGCCGCATGGCGTGCCTGGCAACACTGTGATCGTGCCGTCGCGACCCTGCGGCCGGCGGCCCTCGACGAATTGCTGCGGCGGCTGCCGCGACGTTAGAGGTCAGCGCGCAGCCGCGAGCAGCTCCTGCAAGGCGGCGGCGCTGTCCTGCGGGTGCCGGCCACGGCGCAGCTCAAATCCCCCGCGCTGCTCCATGTTGGCCTCAAAGCGGCGCCACTGCGGCTGCCCCGCCGCGTAAGGTTGTGCAGCCGCGAGGCGGGTGCGTACTTCGGGACCGGAGAGTGGTCGGAGCAAAGACCTGCCGCCCGGCTTCGGTGACAGGAATACGAGGCCTGCAAGCTTCGGTGGCACAGCGGCCAGCGGATGACCCGCGCCGCGTAGGTCCATCTCGTACTTGCGCACCCCGCTGCGACGACGGATGGTGGGTGCCGCGCGAATCACACGCGCCTGCGCAGCCGACAGCCAGTGCAGCGTATCCGGACAGACGTGCAGGAAATTCGCGATACCCGTCGCCAGCAGCTCCCTGGCAGCCACGAATACCGCATCCTCGGCGACGAAATCCAGGCCACGCAACAGACAATGCAGCGCCACCGTGGACTTGCCGGCGCCGCTCGGCCCCATCAGCAGCAGGCCGCGGCCCTGCAGGCTCACGCACGCCGCGTGCAGCGGCAGCAGCTGCTGCGCACGGGCCGCCAGTGTAAACACCGCGAACTCGAGCAGCTCGTAGCGCGCGTGGTAGGGAAATTTGAACATCTCCCGGGCGATCACGACGAGCGCACCGCGCGCCTGCGGCGAGAGCGCCACGAAGCTCGCAGGTCCGGCGACCCCACCGAGAAATCCGGCACCGCCCACCAGCGTCAGATCGGGCGGTTCACGGCGCCCGCGTCCTCGGAGGCCGGCGCCGTTGAGGACCAGGCGCACATCGAAGTCCGGGGTGCGCCCTGCCAGTTTGTGGGCGGGAAGTCCCGCGTAGGCCCAGTCCACCAGGCGCAGCAGCTCGGCGCTGCGGCTCTCGAAGTGGAAGCGCCCGCCGAGCAGCTGCAGCGGCGCGCGGCCGCGCTGCGGTTCGTGTTCGGCGAACGGATCGGGAGGCGGGTCGGATCCGGCACGGGGCTGGCGTGGCCTCATGTCATCATCCCGAGCCGCGCGGCCGTGATGACCTCGGCCGGGGCCCCGGCCAGCAACGCGGCCACCTTCTGCACCACTTCTTCAGCAGCCGCGGCGTGCATGTCCGCCGAGCCGCCGGCGATGTGCGAGGTGAGAAACACATTCGGCAGACGGCGCCACGGATTTGCAGCGGCGAGCGGCTCTTCGGGAAAGGTATCCAGACAGGCGAAGATATCGCCGCGCTTGAGGCGGGCGAGCAATGCGACCGGCTCAATCAACGCGCCGCGCGCCACATTGATGAGCACGGCGCCGGGTCGCAGCCGCGCCAATTCCGCCGCGCCCAGGAAATGCTGCGTGTCGCGGGTCAGACCGCGGTGCAGGGACACCACGTCGGCCGCCAGCGTGTCGGCCAGCGAGGCCGGGCGGGCGCCCGCGGCCGCGATCGCTGCCGCCGCAGCGTGTTCGGTGTACACGAGCACGCGCGCGCCGCTGGCGCGACAGCGTGCACAGAAAGCCTGCGCATTGGCGCCCCAACCAATCAATCCGACCGTGGCCTGGCGCAACTCGCGACCCTGACCCGTGGGATTGGGCTGCAGGCCGATCGCGGGGCGCGCACGGCGCCACAATTTGCGCAGCACCGGTTCCAGTCCGCAGACGCGCAGCGCAGGCAGCAGGCGCGTTGCGCTCCGCGTCAACGTGCCGCGCCAACCCGGCAGCCGGGGCTGAGTGCCCCAGCCGCCGCGTCGCATGAGCTGGTGGGAGTAGAAGGCCTGGCGGCGACCCAGAATCGCCAGCCCCAAGGCGAATTCGGCAACACTCTGTGCATACGCGGTACTGGCATTGACGAGCGTGACGTTTCGCGCCAGCAGGGCCTCGGGCGCGTGGCGGGCGACGGACAGGCCCACGACACCGACGACGGCGAGCGCCGGCAGCTTCACGAGGACTTCCGTCGGCAAGACGGCGGCCCCGCGCCCGAGAATGATTGCCACCACATCGGGTAACGCCTGCGGCGCATGGCGCACGTCGTTCAGGCCGATGAACCGGAACTGCACCAGGTGCCGCGCCAGGGCGCGCTGCAGTCCATCGGGATTCACCACCAGGATTGATTTCCCCGCCGGCGGTGGCGTGCGCGCCCGGGTCGGCACACGGGGGGCCGGCAGCGGTCCGCAATGACCGGCTTCGATACGTTCCGCCAGGTACAGCGAGGGCGCGATGGCCTCGATGCTGTGGCACGGTGGGACCCCGGTACGCAGCGCCTCCACAAATGCATCATGCTCGGCCGCAATCCCGTCGCCCTGCATCGGCAGCGGCAGTACCGCCGATGTGCCGCCGCTCTCCACGCGCAGACCCTCGGCGCTGACCGTGCAGGTCTCACCGGCCGCGTGGAAGACATACTCCTCGCGCCGCGAACCTGACTCGTTGTTGCACGCGAACAGCGCGTGGGCGCCATCACGGAAGCGCAGCAACGCCGAGAAAATCCCCGGCGCGGCCGCAGTGCCACCGGACACCGCATAGAGCTGCTCGGGCAATCCGCCCATCATGAAAACCAGTGCGTCCAATGCGTGGATGCCGTTCGCACCGAGCCAGGTGGACGCACCGAATGGCGGTGGCGTGCGCTCTGGTTTGTGGAATACCGCCTCGGCCGTGCACCAGCCGGCCTTGCCGGCACGGGCGCGTACGGCGGCGAGAGATCGATAGAAGCGGCGGTTGAGGCCACCTGCGGCGATCAGTCCCGCGGCGCGCGCGGCCTGCGCCAATTCGCACGCCTGCGCGTACGTGGGTGCAATCGGCTTCTCGACGAACAGGTGTTTGCCGCTGTGAAGTGCCGCCAGGCCGCAGGCATGATGCAGCTGGGCGCTGCCCAGGACATACACGGCATCCAGGTCCGTGCGCTCGATGGCGGCAAGCGCATCCGTGGCACTCTTCAGGAAGCCAAACCGCTGCCGCGCCGCCGTGGCGCGCGCGGCGTCGAGATCGCACACGAGCGAGAGCACGATCCGTCCCGCATCGCGCAGGCGCGCGAGCTGCGGCAGATGCAGCGCCACGGCTGCCGGGCCCGCGCCGATCACGAGCACGCGAGCGGGAGTGGCAGCGGTGATCACCGTTTGGATCTGGCGTGTCTCAACGAGCATCTTTATGATTCCCGCCGGAGGTACCATGCAGATTCCCGGCCGAAACAGTTTGCAGGCAGCCGCGCGCAAGGGACGCCAGGTGTTGCAACGCGCGTTTCCCGTGCTCGGGTTGCGCTTCACGCGACGGCTGCCGGGCGCCTTCCAGCCGTACAACCACACGTTGCCGGATCGCTATCCGTGGCTGTTCGGCTTCGCGGCAGCTGAACTCGCGGCGATTGCGCAGCCGCGGATCCTGTCCTTCGGCTGCTCGCGGGGCGAGGAGGTATTCAGTCTGCGGCGCTATTTGCCGACGGCTGCGATCAAGGGCATCGATGTCGATCCGAAAAACATCGCGTGCTGTATCGAGGGGGCCCGAACGCGCGGCAGTCTCGGGCTCAGCTTCGAGAACGCCGCATCCAGCGCGCGGGAAGCCGACGAATCCTATGATGCGATCTTCTGCCTCGCCGTTCTGTGCCTGGGGGACCTGACGGTGCGCGGCGCGACGCGCAGCGATCCGCAGCTGTATTTCGCGGATTTTTCGCGCGCCGTTGCGGATCTTGCACGGTGTCTCAAACCCGGTGGACTGCTGCTGCTGCAGACCACCAGTTATCGCTTCGGCGATACCGACACCGCCGCGGATTTCGAAGTCGTGCTGGAGGCGCAACTGTCGCAACTCGCGCCGGATGTCCTGTTTGGACGCGACAACCGTCTGTTGCCGGGGGAGCGCTATCGCGCCGTGGCATTCCGCAAGCGCCGCCATGTTGGTCAGAGTCCCGAGACGCGCGGGTCCCAGAGCTTTATGAAGCGCTGCGACGCATCCAGCTCCCAGGGCTGACCGTAGCGGCGGAAGCGATAGCGCCACGCGGCCAGCGCACTCAGGGCGGTCTTGCCCCATCCGGGCGAGCGTACGTCGGTGATGGTCGGAAACCGGCAGCCCAGCACCGTCGTGAAGTCCTTGATCCGCTGCCGCAGCTGCGGGGTGATCCAAGGCGTATTGGTGTGACACCAGTATTCCACCCAGGATTGCTCCGCCCAGCCACGCGCGGTGGTGGGGAACTGCAGCGGCCGGGCATCCGCGTCGCGCAAAGCGGCGACCGAGCGTTCCACGTGGGGACTGCTGCTGCCGGGGGCGGCCGGCAGCGGTGCGTAGATGTACAGCATGATCTCCGTGCGCGGGTGCACACGCTTGATCTGGCGGATGAATTCAAAGGTCCGCTCCGTTTCACCCTGCGGGTCCTGCGGCGGCGCCAGCATGAAGGACAGCTCGGGAATGACGCCGTTGCTGCGACACTTTTCAACGACCTCGAGGGTCTGGTCGGTCTTCGTGCCCTTGCGGATGTCGTGCAGCAGCCAGTCGCTCGGGGATTCCGCGCCGATGTAGGCCATCCGCAGACGGCTGCGGCGCACCAGCGCCCAGCCTTGCGCGGACAGGTTCAGCAGGGCATCGGAACGGGCGAAGCACCACCACGGCATCTGCATGTCGGCCAGGACTTCGAGCAGCGGCAGCGTGTCCTCCTCGCGGTCGAAGA
>Ga0302317_10000387_pt1 | contig 38505 bp, 37 predicted proteins | sample III_Palsa_N3_3_FD_200450 | JGI IMG/M metagenome (GOLD analysis project Ga0302317, IMG submission 200450) | Peat permafrost microbial communities from Stordalen Mire near Abisko, Sweden - III_Palsa_N3_3 | ecosystem: Environmental > Terrestrial > Soil > Palsa > Peat permafrost | place: Sweden...
TATCCGCCGCGCGGAGAGTCTTGCGGCCGGGGCGCATTATATAGAAGGGTCAGGCCCCGCGGGGACGCAGAAATCGCAGCAATTCAACGGCATCGAGCCGATGCCGGCACACCACGGTGTCATCCAGTAGCAGGACCGGCACATGCAATCCGTGCCGGCGCTGCAGCTCCGGATCGGTGTCTACGTCCACCACGATCACCGGCGGCAGGACTTCGCGCCGGCCCAGCGCGGCCAGTTCGGCCAGCATCTGGTCGCACAGCTCGCAGTCCTGCCGATGCACTATTGTGAGGCGCACGCCTAGCGCAGGCCTAAGGCCTGGGTGGCGGACTGGCGCATCAGCGACTCAATGATGAACCGGACGGTCGCGGGCGGCACTTCGCCCAAGGCCACGAACTTGCGGCCGGACTCCACCGAGGTGAAGGCCGACGAATTGCCCACCTGGGTGACCCCCGCATGGCCCTGATTCGGCGCGTTGCGGATGGTCTCGGTCTGGACGAACACGGACACGGCTGCCACGCCATCCGTGAAGACCAGGTGGGTCACCGGCTCCGGGACCCCGGGCATCATCTGGGCCGTCTGGGCCGTCAGATGAAACCCCGGCGGCAACTGGGCGCCGGCCCACACACCCGGGGTTTCGGCGATCACCGCCGGGGCGCCATCGTCACGCAGCCATTGAAAACCGGCGCTCGCCACCTGCGGTACGAACTCCTGGTCGGCGATGTGATGACGGATGACCAGGCTTGAGAACACCACCTGCTCGATCACATTGCCATCGGTGTCCAGCATCTCGGTCTTCAGGGGCATGCCGGTGGAGCGTTGGATCCACACCCGATAGCCGTAGCGGAAACCATCGCGGGGAGTGACGCTGATCACCTGCGCCTTCTCGCCCATCTGGCGGATCGCGCCCTCGCTCTGCAACAGGTAGTAATCCGTCATGGCGCTGTCGAATTTGGGCAGGCCTGCGGGCAGCAGGCTCGGCGGCGCCTTCTCGACCAGCACCGTATGCTGATCCGGCAGGTAACAGGTCAGTTCGGCGCCACTGCGGACGAACTGCCGACCCGAGCCGTCCAGGGACTCCAGCCGTTCCGTCACCGCGCCATCGATGACCCGGTGGACGATGCGCAGGGTCTCGACCCGACCACTTTCCCAATGCGAAAAGACACCCACGTAGTTGCGGGTGGTGAGCGCGGTGTTCATGCGGTCGAGCCAGTCCTGCGGCGTGTCCGCGGCAACCGCGCAGGTTGCCGCAAGGGTCAGGACGAGCCACAGCATCGGCTCGCGCGCCGCACGCAGGGGGATCATTTGCCGGTCACGACCGTCGCCGGTATGGGTTGGGCGGTCACCTGCGGCGCTGTGGACTCCCCTCCGACCAGGGCCGACAAGGCGTTCCGGCGCATCAGGGGACCTGAATATTCACTGTGGGCGACGATGTAATTGGCCAGCTCGGTGGGGGCCATCAGGGTCGGCCCCTGCGCCGCCGTCGCCGGAACCACGTAGCTGTCCGGTTCGCGGGGCTGCCGCGGCCGCATTGCCAAGGCCGGCGCCGCCGCCTGCGGTGCGGGCACGACGGCCGCAACGGCCACCGGTCCCGCCACGCCGCCCGGTGCGGCCTGCACGGCCGGATGCTGCTGCGCCGGGGTGTTCAGCGCAACCGCGCGGGGACCTTCGGTGCGCATCCACAATATCGCCACCGCGGCCACGGCCGCCGCGGTCGCCAGACCGCCCAATGTCGTCACCCACGGACCGAAGAAGCCACGTCCCGGTTTCCCCACGGCCGGGGATGCAGCCGGGGTCGCCTCCTGCTTGATTGCGGCGCTGACCTTGCCGGCCAGGGCTGTCTCGAGCTGCACCCCGCGATCACCGCGGATACACGCCCCGATGGCCGCATAGCGGCCCCAGCGGCCGCGCAACTGTTCATCGCGCGCCAGCCGACGTGCCAGCAGCTCGCATTGGCCGGCCGGCAATTCGTCGTCGAACATCGCCGACAGTTGGCTTTCCAGCTCCTCGTTACTCATCCAATTTCCTCCGCCCGACCCAGTCCACCCTCGAAGACCTCGCGCAGGCGGCAATCGATGGCCTCGCGCGCCCGGAAAATCCGCGACCGGACCGTGCCCACGGGGCAGTCCATGGTCGCCGCAATCTCTTCATAGGAAAGGCCCTCGAGTTCGCGCAGCACGATCGCCGTTCGCAGGTCTTCCGGCAGATTGGCGATGGCGGCATTCACGGTGGTGCGGATTTCATCCGTCAGCACCAGGGCCTCGGGGGTCTCGGAATCCTTCAGTCGGCCTTGCATCTCGTAGGACTCGTCGTTGTTGGTCATGTCGAGGTCGAAATCGACCGGATTGCGATCGCGCGCAACCACGGCATTCTTGGCGGTGTTGATGGCAATGCGATACAGCCAGGTATAGAACGCACTGTCCCCCCGGAACTGCGGCAGCGCACGGTACGCCTTGATGAAGGCGTCCTGGGCGATGTCTTCTGCTTCCGCGGGATTGCGTACATAACGCATGACCAGCTTGACCACTTTATGCTGGTACTTGAGGACCAGCACATCAAAAGCACCCTTGTCCCCGCGTTGCACACGTTGGACCAGGCTCAAGTCGCTTGCGTCGGCAGTCATTCCCTACACTTTACTCTCGTACCGCTTACGGGACAGATTGCCTCGCCGTGCCTGAATAGACCGGCAAGGGTCCCGAAAGTTCACGCCTCGCATGCAAGATTGGGTACCGATTTCACGAAAATCATCACGCCCTGGCGAGGACTGCCCGTACGAGGTCGGCCAGGTCGGTGTCCGGCGGTGCGCCGTAGCCGAGCAGGTAATCGGCGATCTGCGGATCCGGCAGCTGCAGCAGTGCCTCGAACGCCGCCTGCTCGCCGGCGGGAGCGGCCGCGTACCGCTCCCGGGCGTAGCGGCTGAGCAGCACGTCCAGTTCCTTCATCCCGCGCCGGCAGTGCCACAGCAGGCGCCGCTGGTCAGCATCTGGCAGCGCAGCATCCGGAACAGGGGCGTTCAGTGCTGGCGCTCCACCAGTTTCTTCTTGATCTCGGCGATGGCCCGGGCCGGATTCAGGTCCTTGGGGCATACATCGGTGCAGTTCATGATGGTGTGGCAGCGATACAGCTTGAAGGGATCGTTCAGCTGGTCAAGCCGCTCACCCGTGGCCTCATCGCGGCTGTCGACAATCCACCGGTAGGCGGCCAGCAAGGCGGCGGGCCCCAGGTAACGGTCACTGTTCCACCAGTAGCTCGGACAGGCCGTCGAACAGCAGGCGCACAGAATGCAGGCTGCCGGCCGATCGATCAGCACCTGTTCCTCTTTCGACTGCAGCCGCTCCTGGTCCGGCGGCGCCGGCGTGCGGGTTTTCAGCCAGGGCTCCACCGAGGCGTACTGGGCATAGAAATTGGTCAGGTCCGCCACCAGGTCCTTCACCACCGGCATGTGCGGCAGCGGGTAGATCCGCACCTCGGAGCCCAGATCACCGATGGCCGTGGTGCAGGCCAGGCAGTTCAGACCATTGATGTTCATGGCGCACGAACCGCAGATGCCTTCGCGGCAGGAGCGACGGAAGGTGACGGTGGAATCAATCCGGCCCTTGATGTGGATGAGCGCGTCCAGAACCATGGGCCCGCAGGCCTTGGTGTCCACCTCGAAGGTGTCGATGCGCGGGTTTTCCCCCGAATCCGGGTCGAAGCGGTAGATACGGAAGGTACGCACGGCGGCGGCGCCGCATGTGGCCTTGTGGACTCGCCCGTGCGGATTGACCTTGGAACCCGGCGGCAGCGTCAGTTCAACCATTGCTCAAAGAACCTCAGTATGTACGGGCCTTGGGTGGAATCGGTTCGACATCGCTCGTCATGGTGCGCATGTGCACGGGTCGGTAGTCGAATTTCACTTTGCCGCCGCTGTCGACCCATACCAGGGAATGCTTCATCCAGTTGACGTCATCGCGATTGGGGAAGTCCTCGCGGGCATGCGCGCCGCGACTCTCCGTACGATTCACCGCGGAGTGGATGGTGGCCGTGGCCTGCAGCAGCAGGTTGTCCAGTTCCAGAGTCTCCACCAGGTCCGTGTTCCAGATCAGCGTCCGGTCCGCGACCTTCACGTCCGCCATCGAGCCAAAGGTGCTCGCAAGCTTCGCCACACCTTCGGACAGCGACTGCCCGGTGCGAAAGACGGCGGCGTCGGTTTGCATGATGCGCTGCATCTCGAGCCGGATGTCGGCAGTGGGCCGCGAACCATTCGCCTGCCGCAACCGATCGAGGCGCGCCAGCGCAGGTTCCGCGGCATCGGCCGGTAGCGCACGGTGACGTTCATTGGGCTTCACCACTTCGGCGCAGCGCCGCGCCGCCTCGCGGCCGAACACCACGAGGTCCAGCAGCGAGTTGGAACCCAGGCGATTGGCGCCGTGCACCGAAACGCAGGCGGCCTCGCCCACGGCCATGAGCCCGGGCACCACTGCCTCGACATCACCATCGCGCGGACACAGCGCCTCGCCGTGGTAATTGCACGGAATGCCGCCCATGTTGTAGTGCACCGTCGGCAGCACCGGGATCGGCGCCTGGGTCACATCCACGTCGGCGAAAATGCGCGCCGTCTCGGCAATGCCGGGCAGACGTTCATGGATCACCGCGGGCCCCAGGTGCTCCAGGTGCAGATGAATGTGATCCTGGTGCTCACCCACGCCGCGACCCTCGCGGATCTCGATGGTCATGGCACGGCTCACCACGTCGCGCGAGGCGAGGTCCTTGGCATTGGGGGCGTAGCGCTCCATGAAGCGGTCGCCGGCCGAATTCGTCAGATAGCCGCCCTCACCGCGGGCGCCTTCGGTGATCAGACAGCCGGCGGTATAGATACCGGTGGGATGGAACTGCACGAACTCCATGTCCGACAGCGGCAGCCCGGCGCGCAGCACCATGGCGTTGCCGTCGCCCGTGCAGGAGTGTGCCGACGTGCACGAGAAATACGCGCGGCCATAGCCACCGGTGGCAAGAATGGTGCGATGGGCGCGGAAGCGGTGAATCCGGCCCTCGGTCATGTCCAGGGCCACGACCCCGCGGCACTCCCCGTTCTCCATGATCAGATCGATGGCGAAGAATTCGATGAAGAAAGTTGCCGCGTGCCGGATGGACTGCTGGTAGAGCGTGTGGAGCATCGCATGGCCCGTGCGATCCGCGGCCGCGCAGGTGCGTTGCGCCGTGCCCTTGCCGAAATGCGTGGTCATGCCGCCGAAAGGCCGCTGGTAGATGCGGCCCTGCTCGGTGCGCGAGAACGGCATGCCATAGTGTTCCAGTTCAATGACGGCCGCGGGCGCCTCCTTGCACATGAGCTCGATGGCGTCCTGATCGCCGAGCCAGTCCGAGCCCTTGACGGTGTCATACATGTGCCAGCGCCAGTCGTCGGGTCCCATGTTGCCCAGCGCGGCGCTGATGCCACCTTGCGCGGCTACCGTGTGGCTGCGGGTCGGAAAAAGCTTGCTGATGCAGGCGGTGGACAAACCGGCCTCGGCGAGGCCGAGCGTGGCGCGCAAACCGGCGCCGCCGGCGCCGACCACGACCACATCATAGGTATGGTCGATGAACTCATAAGCACTCAAAGCGGGCTCCCGAAGGCAATGCGCAGCACGGCGAACACGCCGAGCGCGGCCAGAAGGACGTGAACGAAGCCCGACAGCACCAGGCTGGTCGTCTTAAGACCATGGTCATGGACGTAATCCTCGATGATCACCTGGATGCCGAGGCGCGAATGCCAGCTGGCCGTGATGACGAACACGGTCAGCAGGCTGGCCGTCCAGGTGCCCCCGATCCATGACACCAGGGTCACGAAATCCAGCGACGGCAGCGTCACCAGCGACACCAGCAGCCACACGCCCAGCGGCACCAGCGCCACGGCCGTGAGTCGCTGCACCCACCAGTGATGCACGCCGTTGCCGGCGGAGCCCAGGCCGAGCGCCTTGCCGAGCGGAGTCTGCAGGCTCATCAGATCCCCTCACGGGCGCGAAACGCCCACCAGATCGACACCGCGGCCAGCACCACGGCCGCGACGATGACCGCCCACGCACTGCGCTGGGACTGCGTCTTCTCCAGGCCGCGCCCGGTATCCCAGACGAGGTGCCGGATCCCGGCGACGAGGTGGTACGAAAAGGCCGCGATCACCCCCGCGTAGCCCACCTTTGCCAGATCCGATCCCAGTACTGCCTGCGCCTGGGCATAGGCGCGGGCGCCGCGCGCGAGCGCAGTCAACCAGTAGATGAGCAGCAGCAGGCCCACGCTCAGCACCATGCCGGTGGCGCGGTTGGCAAGCGAGGTCAGCACGCTGTACCGGGACATCCGGTAAATCGTCCAGTGGGGGGATAGAGGTCGGGCGCGCATGAGTGCTCCTCAAAAATCGATGCAGCGACCCTTGCGCTCCCAATCACCATAGCGCGTGGGTTCCGGACCCGTCGGGCCACCGATCTCACGCGGACGTGGCGGCGGCGTGACGGCCACCGGTTCGGGTGCCGGCGGGTCTTGCGCAGCTGCGGCGGGGAATTCTGGGGTAGCCTGCATGAAGGTGCGGAAGTCTGCCAGAATTCGCCTCAACAGGCCACGCAAGTGCATCCGCTGCGGCCTCTGAAAGCTCAGGAAAAACATCATCATGCAGAAAGGCTGGCGCGTCGTGGCAGAACTTGGACTGGGAGTGCTGCGGGTTCGCGGCGTCGACGCACTGAGTTTCCTGCAGGGCCAGCTGTCCAATGACGTGATGCGCCTCGAGAGCGGGCGGCTGCAGCTGTCGGGCTACCACACTCCGCAGGGTCGGGCGATCGCCCTGCTGCGCCTGACGCCGCTGGCCTCCGATGACGTTCTCGCCGTGTTGCCGCGGGAGCTCGTGGCCGCCGTCATCACACGCCTCAAGCGCTACGTCCTGCGCGCCAAAGCGCAGCTCACCGACGAATCCGCGCAGTGGACCGTCCTGGGCTACCAGGGCCCGGCGCCCGCGGTCCCGGCAGGGGCGCTGTGCCTGCCCTGGGGCAGCTCCCGCCAGCTGCTACTGATCCCCCCCGAATCATCCGGGCCGCCTGCCAACGAGGCGCCTGCGGGAACCGCCGCTGACTGGGCGGCCGCCGACATCGCCGACGGATTGCCCCAAGTGTATGTGGCGACCAGCGAGGCCTTTGTCGCGCAGATGCTGAACCTTGATGTCACCGGCGGCATCGCCCTGGACAAGGGCTGCTACACCGGCCAGGAAATCATCGCCCGGGCGCACTACCGCGGCCAGGTCAAACGCCGCATGCAGCGTTTCGAATCGGAGGCCCCCTGCGACCTCAAACCGGGGCAGACCGGCGTGCTGGCCGACGGTCGCGGCTTCAAGGTCGTGGAAGCAGCCGCCCGTGATGACGGTCACAGCGAGTTCCTGGCCGTGACCAACCCTGCCTTGGAATCCGCGCCGCAGTCCGAGACCCCGACTCTCATTGCTGCGCGACAGCTGGCGTTGCCTTATGAATTACCTGCGCCACGGAGCTGATCGGCCATGCCCCCCCTGTCTCGCCTTGGCAAGCAAATCGCGGAGGTGACAGCCGCGCTGCAACGCATCGGGGCTCGTTACGCCTTGATCGGCGGTCTTGCCCTGGCTTCGCATCGTGTCATTCGCGCGACCCAGGACGTCGATCTGCTGACGGATGGTGAGAATGCCGATTCCATCGAGGCGGAACTCCTCAGGCTTGGATATCAGCGCCTGCACCGGAGTGCCGACGCAGGAAACTATTCACGTGGCGATGAGCGCGTGGATTTGCTGTACGCCCATCGGCCGATTGCCCGCCGCCTGTTGGCGGGCGCCAATGAGCTGAAAACCTCCCTGGGCGATCTGCGTGTGATCAGTACGGAGGGTCTGATCGGGTTCAAGCTCCAAGGCCTGGTGAATGATCCTCGTCGCACGCAGGATCTGGAAGATATCCGGGCGCTGCTGAAAGCGAATCGGAACGGGCTGGACCTGATGGAGGTGCGAGAGTATTTTCAATTGTTCAATCGCGATTCGCTGCTCGATGAACTCCTCAAAGAAATCAGTTGAACATCCGCTCGCGCGCGAGGGCGGTATTCAGGTACCGTCCCGCCCGCCGGCGGATCCCTATCAGGCACTGGATGATCTGATGGCGGCCGTCGAAATTCTCTGCCCTGCCTGGCCAACACGAGAGGCGTTCAAAGATGCGGGCGGCATGCTTCTTTGACAGGTAACCCGCCCACTGAATCCTACAGATCGATCAGCTCGACACGCCGCGGATCGATGGTGCGGCCCAGAAAGCGACTGCCGACCCGCGCGAACCGCTCCGGCCCGTCGGTGGCCATGAACTGCAGCGACTGCGAACCGGCGGTGCGGGCAATGCCGGCGTCGAGCAGTTCAGCGCGCACCGCCGCGGCGGTGGTCAGCGCCGAGTCCACGATGCGCACCTGCGGCCCCAGGACTTCGCGAATGGTCGGCGTCAGCACCGGGAAGTGAGTGCAACCCAGCACCAGGGTGTCCGGTGGTGAGGGGAGCGCAAACAGCGGCGCCAGGTAGTGGCTGATGACGCCCTGCGCCACGGGTCCCTCCACCAGGCCCTCCTCGGCCAGTGCCACCAGCAGCTGGGCGGGCAACTGCTCGACCCTCGCGTCCGCGCGCCGCTCGAGGATCGCCCGTTGGTAGGCCCCGCCCCGCACCGTCGCTTCGGTGGCAATGACGGCGATGTGGCCGCTGGCCGTGGCAGCGCAGGCCGCCTGGGCGCCCGGCTCGATGACACCGATGACCGGCAAGGCGCGGACCCGGGCGCGCACCGCGTCCAGGCCCACCGAGGCGGCGGTGTTGCAGGCCACGACCAGGCATTTCACGCCGTGCCGCGACAGCGCCTGCGCTGCCTGCACCGCATAGCGCGCCACGGTCTGCGCGCTCTTGGTGCCATAGGGCAGCCGTGCCGTGTCGCCGAGGTACACGAAGCGCTCGTGCGGCAGGGCCCGCATCAGCGCGGCGAGCACCGTGAGGCCGCCGATCCCGGAATCGAACACACCAATGGGCGCGTCCAGTCAGGCTTCCGGGCGCAGCTGCGGGAAGGCGATCACGTCGCGGATCGAGGGTGAATCGGTGAAGAACATGACCAGGCGGTCAATGCCGACACCCAGCCCCGCGGTCGGCGGCATGCCGTATTCCAGCGCGCGCACATAATCCGCGTCATAGAACATGGCTTCCTCATCGCCCTTGTCCTTGCGCGCCACCTGCGCCTGGAAGCGCGCGGCCTGGTCCTCCGGATCGTTCAGCTCCGAGAAGCCATTCGCGAGCTCGCGCCCGGCGATGAAGAACTCAAAGCGGTCGGTGATGAACGGATCCTGGTCATTGGAGCGCGACAGCGGCGACACCTCCACCGGGTAGGCATAGACGAACGTCGGATCCATCAGGGTCTGCTCGACGGTCTTCTCGAAGATCTCGATCTGCAGTTTTCCCGGTCCGTCGCGATCGCTGAAGGGAATGGCCAGCCGGTCGCAGGCGCGCCGCAACGACGCCAGATCACGCAGCAGGGCAGGATCCAGCTCCGGGTTGCGCTCGATGATCGCCTGCTCCACCGTCACGCGCCGGAACGGCGCACCCAGATTGTAGGCACGGCCCTGGTACTCGAGGGCCTCGCCGCCCTTGATCGCGTGCGCCATGCCGCGCAGCGCTTTCTCCGCCCAGTCCATGAGGTCGCGGTAATCTCCATACGCGAGGTACAGCTCCAGCATGGTGAATTCGGGGTTGTGCCGCGTCGAGAGCCCTTCGTTGCGGAACACGCGATTCAATTCATAGACACGCTCGAAACCGCCGACGACCAGGCGCTTCAGGTACAGCTCCGGCGCAATGCGCAGATACGTATCGATCTCGAGCGCGTTGTAGTGCGTGACGAACGGGCGCGCGGCGGCGCCGCCGGGGATCGGCTGCATCATCGGCGTCTCGACTTCCAGGAAGTCCAGCGCGTCGAGGAAGTCACGCAGGTAGCGCACGATGCGCGCGCGGGTGCGGAACACCTCGCGGCTGGCCTCGGTCATGATGAGATCGACGTAGCGCTGCCGGTAGCGCGTGTCGACATCGGCAATGCCGTGCCACTTGTCGGGCAGCGGCCGCAGCGACTTGACCAGCGTGCGCAGGGAGGTGACGCGCACCGACAGTTCGCCGGTCTTGGTCCGGAACAGCACCCCTTCGGCGCCGAGGATGTCGCCCACGTCAGCGGTCTTGAACTCCTCGTACAGCGGACCCAGCGCTTCGGCCTGCAGGAACAGCTGGATCTGCCCGGTGCGATCGGCAATCTTGGCAAAACTCGCCTTGCCCATGACGCGCTTGAACATCATGCGCCCACCGACCTTCACCGGTGTCGGGTTGGCGAGCAGCCAGTCATCGTCACGCTCGCCGAAGGCGGCATGCAGATCCCCCGCCAGCGCGTCGCGCCGGAAGTCATTCGGGAACGCGACGCCGCCTTCCCGCAGCTTCGCAAGCTTCGCGCGCCGTTCCGCGATCAGTGGATTTTCATCGTCCATCAGTTGACACCGGCCTTCAGGGCCGCCTCCAAAAACTGGTCCAGGTCCCCGTCGAGCACGGCGGCGGTATTGCCCACTTCAACTCCGGTCCGCAGATCCTTGATGCGCGATTGATCCAGGACATACGAGCGGATCTGATGGCCCCAGCTGACATCGGACTTGGAGTCCTCGAGCACCTGCGCCGCCGCGTTGCGCTTGTTGACCTCGAGCTCGTACAGCTTCGCCTTCAGCATCTTCATCGCGGTCGAGCGGTTCTTGTGCTGGCTGCGCTCGTTCTGGCAGGCCACCACGATGCCGCTGGGGATATGCGTGATGCGCACCGCCGACTCGGTCTTGTTCACGTGCTGGCCGCCCGCGCCGCTGGAGCGGTAGACGTCGGTTCTCAGATCCGCCGGATTGATGTCGATCTCGATGTCATCGTCGATCTCCGGGGAGATGAACACGGACGCAAAGGAGGTGTGGCGGCGGTTGCCCGAATCAAACGGCGACTTGCGCACCAGGCGGTGTACGCCGGTCTCGGTGCGCAACCAGCCGTAGGCGTATTCACCGGTGACCTGAACGGTCGCGCTCTTCATGCCGGCCACTTCCCCGGGGTTCGAATCGATGACCTCGCAGGCAAAGCCACGCGCCGCTCCCCATCTCAGATACATGCGCAGCAGCATCTGGGCCCAGTCCTGGGCCTCGGTGCCGCCTGCGCCCGCCTGGATATCCAGGAACGCCGAGTGTGAATCCATTTCACCACTGAACATGCGCTTGAATTCAAGCTTGCGCACGTCGGACTCGAGACGCTGCGCCTCGGTTTCGATATCCCGGGCCGCGGACTCATCCGCTTCCGCCTCAGCCAGATCCAGCAGTTCCCCGGCCTCGGAAATGCCCTGCGAGGTGCGCTCGATGACACTGAGCTCCGTGCTCAGACGCGCGCGCTCCCGGCCCAGTTCCTGCGCCTTGGGCGGGTCCTGCCAGATCGCAGGATCCTCGAGTTCGAGGGTTACCTCTTCCAGCCGCTCCTGCTTGCGGTCGTACTCAAAGAAACCCCCGAAGAGAGCCAACGCGCTCCCCAAGGTCTTTGAGCTGGCGCCTGAGTAGATTAAGTTCCATTGCGACTCGCAGCCTTTGGCGAAAAAGGACGCGCATTCTAGCAGCTGGCGCCGGCCGGGAGCACCCGATCCACCAGCAGCTGCAGCCGGCGCTGGTTCTGGTACTCGTTCACGTCGAGGCGGTAGACCAGGTGCACCTCCCCGCTCGGCAGCTGCGTCGCAGCGCCCGCATCCGGCGCATCCAGGAAATTGAAGGCGATGGCGTCGAAGGCGCGTCCGGTGTGCGGCACCTCGACCCACATCTTCACGTGCCGCTCCCCGACGATGCGGGTATTGCGCACCATGAAAACGCCGTCAAAGCTCGGCTCCGGAAACAGCTGCCCCCAGGGTCCCCCGGCGCGCAGCGCGGTGGCGGTCTCCAGTGCCAGCTCCGCCACGGTCAGTTCGCCATCGGTTTCGATGTTCTGGGAAAATCCGGCGACCTGCCCCCAGCGGGTGACCTCGGCATCAAACGCAGCGGCGAACTCATCGAGATTCGCGGCATCAAGCGTCATGCCGGCCGCCATTGCATGGCCGCCGAAGCGCGCGATGAGATCGGGCTGGCGCGCGGCGATCGCATCCAGCACGTCGCGGATGTGCAGGCCCGGTACCGAGCGGGCCGAACCGCGCAGTACGCCATCCCCCGCGCGCGCAAAGGCGATAACCGGCCGGCTGGTCCGGTCCTTGATCCGGCTCGCCACCAGCCCGACGACACCCTGGTGCCAGCTCTCATCGAACAGACACAGGCCGTTGCGCCGCGTGGTGCGGCTCATCGGGTCGGCCAGGCCGCGCACGGCCGCCAGGGCGTCCGCCTGCATGCGCGCCTCGATCTGCCGGCGTTCGCGATTGATCCCATCCAGTCGCGTCGCCAGCGCCGTCGCGCTCGCGATGTCATCGGCCAGCAGGCACTGGATGCCGATGGTCATGTCCTCGAGCCTGCCTGCCGCGTTCAGCCGCGGCGCCACCGAGAACCCCAGGTCGGTGGCGGTCAGGTCCGCGCGTTTGCGCTGCGCCACCTCCAGCAGCGCGGTGATGCCCGGCACACAGCGCCCGGCGCGGATACGCCGCAGGCCCTGCGCCACCAGCACCCGGTTGTTGGCATCCAGCGGCACCAGGTCCGCCACGGTACCCAGCGCCACCAGGTCGAGGAAATCCGCGACCGCAGGCGCCCCCGGAGGACATGAGCCGGCCGCATCCAGGGTGCGTTTGAGGGCGGCGAGTACGTAGAAGGCGACGCCGACTCCGGCAAGACAGCGGCTGAGGAACGCGTCCCCGCCGGCGTTGGGATTGACGATGACGTTGGCCTGCGGCAGCTCGGCGCCCGGCAGGTGATGATCGGTGACCAGCACATCCAGCCCCCGCGCCCGCGCACTGGCGACACCCGCCTGGCTCGATATGCCGTTGTCGACGGTGACCAGGAGCGTCGGTTTGCGCGCCGCTGCCACCGCGACGATTTCCGGGGTCAGGCCGTAGCCGAATTCGAAGCGATTGGGCACCAGGAAATCCACGCTGGCGAAGCCCCACGCGCGCAGGGCCCGCAGCATCAGCGCAGTGCTGGTGGCGCCATCGGCATCGAAATCCCCGATCACCAGGATGCGGCCGGCGGCGCGGTGCAGCAGCAGCAGTTCGACGGCGGCGGTGACGCCACCGAGGCTCCCCACCGGCAGCAGTCGTGACAGTTCCGTGGACAGCTGCGAGGGGTCGCTGATGCCACGCGCGGCATAGGCGCGCCTGAGCACCGGATGCAACGCGGCGCCCAGCGCGCTCGCATCACCACTGACGGGGCGGCGCCTGATCAGTGGCGTCACTGCAGCACCGCCCAGGGACCGCGCGACCGGCGCCAGAAGCGCAGGCCGTCCCTGGCCGTGAGGATGCTGCAGCGATCATTCGCCACCAGCGTCACCTGCCGGATGGCGCCGTCCTTCAGCGCCGTGATCACCGGCGCGAGCACCATTTCGTCCAGGTGCTGCAACAGCTCCAGCAGCGTGGCCGGCTGCGGCTTGTCGGTGCGGAACAGCTCGATGATCGCCGCGGTGCGTGCAGCGCCACTGTTGAGGATGTCATGCGCGCTGGCGGCCGGCGGCCGGCGGTGGGCACCACTCAGAGTGCACAGGCCCGCCGCAACGGGGTCTTCGCCGAACACCGTCATGAAGGTTGCCTCCGGGTGCGCGGCGGGCAGCAACGGCACCGTCGATCGCGGACTCAACGGCTTGCCGCCACCCCACAACCACAGTGTCGTCAGCGGCGCCTCCCGGCGTCGGGCCCGGGCGGCGTTCAACGGGTGCGCATGCAACCACATCTCCAGTTCCGCGCCCAGCATCAGCAACTGCGCCGCGCCGGATCCGTCCACGGTGCTACCGGCAATGCCACCACCGAGCAGCCGGGCGGGGTCGATCGTGCGAGGCAGGCTCGCGAATTCGGGGCCTGCGGCCAGCAGGCCGCCGCCGGCCAAGCGGTGCAGCGAAAAACCGCGCTCGGCGAATGCCGCGTCGAAATCCGCGCACAGCACCTCGAGCGTGGCGTCATCCAGTCGGAGCAAGCCGCGGTAGTCCAGGTGCACACTGGTGAGACCGGCAACGAGATGCAGCGGTGTGGCGAGCCATGCGCTTCCCATCCCACTCGACACGGCAGCCGCCGGCAGCGCGGCGGCGGCAATGACCGCGGGCGTCGAGTTGCAGGCGCTGGCCACATCGGCGCGCCCCAGCCAGCCGGCAAGCCAGCCGCGCCAGTCGCCGGCGAGCGGACTCACACCCGCATAGCGGGCGATCCGGGTCAGGGCCGGCAGCGCATCCTTCGGTACTGCCGCATCACGATCGTCCACCCCACCGCGGCCATTTGCAGCGAGGTACAGGTCCGACAGTATGATGGCCACTTCACTCATGGCCCCTATCTTCACACATGAAGTTCACGCTCGACTCACGCGATGACATCAACCTCATTCGCGGTTACGCGCCAGGCGAGGTGCGCATCGGCGAACAGGTGGTACGTGCGCCATGCATCGTCACCGCCGAGCGTCTGATTCTGGATTGGGCGCCAGAGGATGTGGCGGCGCTGACTGTGGCGCAGCTCGCGCCGATCTTTGAATTGCAGCCGGACGTCGTACTGCTCGGCACCGGTGCGAAGCAGACGTTTCCCGCGGGCGCGGTGCGCCAGGCGTTCGCCGCGCGCAACGTGGGATTGGAAGTGATGGATCTGGGCGCGGCCTGCAGGACGTACAACATCCTCGTGCAGGAAGAGCGGCGCGTGGCGGCGGTACTGTTTGTGCGCTGAAGTCGGGGCTTAGGCTTCGGCCCGCCGCGGGGGCGGGCCGAAGGGCGCTGACAAAGAAGGCACCGGGGAAGAAATCCAATCCGACAAGACAATCATCCGAAGCTGACAGACTCGAACAAAAGTCCCTTAATTATTGTTATTTCTCATATTTTTGTTGCTTTTTTCACGTCTCTCCGCCCGGTGCCCTCTTGTCAGCGTCCTGGCGTCGCACTGCGGCGACATGTTAAACACGTCGCGCTTCGTGACGCAAGCCCTTGATTGGCGCCGGGATGCTGCCAGCTTGCGGCGCGGGCCGCGGTCAGTGGATTCTGACAACAAACAGTTTATGTAAACCATAAAGTTACGAACTTTATGTACAGTAGAACTTCATCCGACGAGGCCGCCCAGCAACGGCACGAACGCGACCGATCCCAGTGACTCGCGCTCCATGCGGGTCTCCTTGCGGGTAAAGCGGATCAGTTCCTGGTGACCCTCGGCACCCACCGGCACGATCAGTCGTCCGCCCACCTGCAGTTGTTTCAGCAGCGCCTCGGGAACCGAGATCGGCGCCGCCGCAACCAAGATGCCATCGAAGGGCGCGAGGCTCTTCCAGCCGAGCGTGCCGTCACCGTGCTTGAGCCGCACGTTGCGCAGATCCAGTTCTTCCAGTCGCAGCTTGGCACGCAGGTACAGCGGCTCGATGCGTTCGACGCTGTAGAGCTTGGTGACCAATGGTCCGAGCACCGCACTTTGATAGCCGCAGCCTGTTCCCACCTCGAGCACCTTGGACAGCGGGCCGCCCGCCAGCAGCGCTTCGGTCATGCGCGCCACGATGTAGGGCTGCGAGATGGTCTGCCCGAAGCCGATCGGCAGCGCGGTGTCCTCGTAGGCGCGACTGCCCAGCGCCTCATCGACGAAGATATGCCGCGGCACGTTGCGGATGCGGTCCAGGACGACCGCGCTCGTGATGCCCTGGTCCCGCAGCCGCTGCACCAGCCGGTCGCGGGTCCGCGCGGAGGTCATCCCGATACCGGACATTCGAACGTCAATCATGCAAGCCTGCCTTGGCCAACCAGCCCCGGACCGTGTCCAGTGCGCCGTATCGGGTCAGATCAATCTGCAGCGGCGTCACCGAGACGAACCCCTGCGCAACGGCATCGAAATCGGTGCCCTCCCCGGCGTCGGCCCCGGCGCCCGCGGGACCTATCCAGTACACCACGCGGTTGCGCTGATCGCGCGCCTCGATGACGGGTTCGGCCGGGTGGCGCATGCCTAAGCGCGTCGTGCGCAAGCCACGCAGCTGCTCAAAGGGCAGATCCGGAACATTGACGTTGAGAATCATGGCGCGCTCGAGGGGCCGCTCGAGCAGTTGCGCCACCAGCCAGCGGGCCACGCGCGCCGCCGTGGCGAAATGCCGGCCGCTCGTCTCGCTGGTGCACAAGGACACGGCGAGCGTCGGCAGTCCCAGGAAGCGTCCTTCCATCGCCGCCGCGACGGTGCCTGAATACAGCACATCATCCCCGAGGTTCGCCCCGTCATTAACGCCCGAGACCACCATGTCATGGCGGTAATCGAAGAACCCCGAGATTGCCAGGTGCACGCAATCGGTGGGGGTGCCGCCCAGAACGCAGAATACGTCCGGCTCGGTTTCCTGGACGCGCAACGGCACATCCAGAGTCAGGGAGTTGCTGGCGCCGCTGCGGTTGCGGTCGGGAGCCATGACGGTCACCTGCGCCAGATCCTTCAAGCTCTCGGCGAGGGCCCGGATGCCCTCGGCCCGGAAGCCGTCATCATTGCTGACGAGAATTTTCACGCTATCTTGTGGGAGGAGACCGTAACGAAACGCGCGCCAATATAGCCGTTGAGGAGCCGTTGCGGGGAGATCTAAGTGAAGCCCAAGCCTGACGAGCATGACATCGCCCTGTTTCGCGAGGCCACCCGCGGCGTGAAGCCGCTGCGGGTCCCGGAACGGGTCACGGGTGATGCACCCCGACCCCGCGCCCGGGCGCGCTTCGCGCGGGCGCCGCACCCGCAGGTGCTCGAAGAAATCCTGGGTGACGTGAGGGATGAACCGGAACTCGCGCCCGGGGACCCCACCCTCTTCGCCCGCCCCGCTGTCGCCGCGACCACCCTGCGCAGACTGCGCCGCGGCCAGTACCGCATCCAGGCGGAACTGGATCTGCATGGCCTCACCGCCGCCGAGGCGACCCTGCAGCTGCGCGAGTTCCTGAACGCGTGCCTGCAGCGTCACGCCCACTGCGTGCGCATCGTCCATGGCAAAGGACTGCGCTCCGGACCGAAGGGCGCGGTGCTGCGGCAACTGGTCAACAGCGCCCTGCGCCGTACGGCACAGGTTCAGGCCTTCACATCGGCGCGTCAGGTCGATGGCGGCACCGGTGCCCTGTACGTCCTGCTGGCTGCGGCTCACGCATCATCGGCGTCCACCTGATCGGACAGGATTTCGCGCAGCACCGCGGTGGCGAAACTGCCGCTGCGCAGCCAGAACCGCAGCAGCACCCCCTCGGCGTCCGGCTCTGCGGTGAGGTCGCGCACCTTCAGCCGCACACTGCGGCGCTCCTGGCGCAACCCGGCATCAACCACATACCGGCAGGCGCCGGGGAGTTCGAGGCCGATGCGCTCCTCCAGAGCGCGCACCGGTCCGCGGGACATCAGCTCACCGCTGCCCCACATCGGTCCGGTGGGATGCACTTCCAGCCGCTCGAGCCGCTGCGGCAGGTCCGCAGACAGTTCATCCACACTGAACACACTGCCACGGCCGTCGAGGTTCGCCACGTCGCCGACCTCCAGGGTGCCCCAGCTGCCATCCCGCACGCGCTGCCCGACCACGGCATTGAAGATCAGGCTGCGGGCCGCCGACAGCACGAAGCTCTCCGGACGACCCGGCCGCGCCTCGGCGAGGCGCACCAGGTTGCTGGCCTCGCGCCCGAAGCGCTGCGGCCCGAAGTAGTTCGGCACCCCTGAGCGCAGGATTGCCGCGCAGCGCTCGCGCAGCGCGGCCGGCGAGCCGCTGTAATCACGGATGCGCAGGGTGAAGGCATTCCCCGCCAACGCACCGCGCGGCAGCTTGCGCCGGTGGCGGTGCACCTCGAGCACGGCAAATTCCGGATTCACGAACCCCGCCGCCGCCTCGAGCGCACGCGGCGTCAGCGGCACCGAGAACCACTGGATCGCCACGGCGCGCCGGTCCTTGAGGCCGGCGAAGCCAATGTCGCGGACGTGGCAGCCCAAGCCGCGCGCCAGCTCCTGGGCGACCCAGCCGGTGTTCGCGTTGCGCTTGCGCACCTTGAGCAGCAGATGCGCGCCGTCGCCGTCGGGCGCGAACCCCAGGTCTTCCTCGACAACGAAATCCTCCGGCGTGGCGCGCAGGATGCCCGTCGCCCCTGGATCACCCAAGGCGCGCGGCGCCTCGAGCGCCAGCAGGCGCCACTGCTGCAGGCTCAAACCCGGCGCCTCACGCGGTGCAGTTCAGCAGCACGACGGCCTGAGCGGCCAGCCCCTCGCCGCGCCCCAGGAACCCCATCTTCTCGGTGGTGGTGGCTTTCACATTGACGCAGTCGGGGGACACCTCGAGGAGCTCTGCGATGCTGCGGCGGATCTCCTCGCGCTGCCGGGACAGCCGCGGCGCCTCGGCCAGCACGGTGATGTCGGCATTGACCACCGCGAAGTTGCGCTCGCGCAGCATCCCCAGCACGCCGCGGACGAAGCCCTTGCTGTCCGCGCCGCGCCACTGCGGATCATCGTCCCGAAAATGCTGGCCGATGTCGCCGAGGCCGGCGGCGCCCAGCAAGGCATCACACAGCGCGTGCAGGATCACATCGCCATCGGAGTGCGCGATGACGCCCCGGGCGTAGGGCACCCGCACACCACCGAGCATCACGAAGTCGCCTTCGCCGAAGGTGTGGACGTCAAATCCGGATCCGATGCGCATGCTGTGCTCCATGACCGAAGTATGCGGGCCTGCGGCCCCGGCGGAGCGCAATATCGCCGCCGCCACGACCAGGTCCTGCGCCGTGGTCACCTTGAGGTTCGCGGCCGAACCTGCCACCAGTCGTGGGCGTGCCCCCTGCCACTCGAGGGCCTGGGATTCATCCGTCGGTGTCCGGCCGGCAGCGTGCGCGGCGTGCAGCGCCGCGCGCAGTGCGCCGCAGCGGAACATCTGGGGTGTCAGGGCCCGCCACAGGCCGCTGCGATCCACAGTGCGTTCCACGCACCCGGCATCACCCGCCGGCGCGAACTTGAGGGTATCGGCCCCGGGCGCGGCGAGCAGGCCGCCGGTCTCCTCGTTCGCCAGCGTGTGCAGCAGCAGAGCGAGGTCCCCGGCAGGAAGACACGCCCGGGCGGCATCGTGGACCAGCACCCAGTCGCGATCGTCAGCACGGCCGCTGAGCCCCTCGAGCCCATTCAGGACCGAGCCGCTGCGATGCGCGCCCCCCTCGACGGTGGCGATCGATGCGGGCAACCGCGCTGCGACCTTGGGCCACTGCGCATCCCCGGATGCCAGCGCGACCACGATGCCGGCGCACTGCGGGTCAGCGAGAAAGGGCGTCAGCGCCCACTCGATGACGGTGCGGCCGAGAAGTTCCGCGTACTGCTTGGGGATCGGGGCGCCGAAGCGGCTGCCGGAGCCCGCCGCAGGCATGATGAGCCAGTAGCGCAAGCTGACCCGGACGCTTCAGCGCGCAGCCACTTGTGCCGCGGTCGGATGCGCCGCGGCGGGTGCAGCCGGCACCACCTGGTAATACGTTTCGTTGCTGGCGATCATTCCGAGCTCACTGCGGGCGCGCTCCTCGAGCGCCGCCATGCCGGTCTTCAGATCCCGCACTTCAGCGGCCAGCTGCTGGTTGCGCTCCACCAGTACCGCGTTCTGCGAGCGCTGCTGGGTCACCGCGTCCTGCATCCGCCCCAGCTCGCGCACGCCACTGTCGGACAGCCACAGCCGGTACTGCAGTACTGCGATGACCAGCCCTAAGGCAATTGCGAGCCATTTCACGGCGATAAGCCTACAACTTTACGGGGAACGCGTCGCGGCCCGCGTAGCGCACCTTGCCCAGTGCCAGCTCGATGCGCAGCAGCTGGTTGTACTTGGCGGTGCGGTCCGAGCGTGACAGTGAGCCGGTCTTGATCTGCGAGGCGGCCGTGGCCACGGCCAGATCCGCGATCGTCGCGTCCTCGGTTTCCCCTGAACGATGCGATATCACCGAGGCATACCCGGCCTTCTCGGCCATGGCGATGGCCGCCAGGGTCTCGGTCAGGGTGCCGATCTGGTTGGGCTTGATGAGAATGGCGTTGGCCGTGCGTTTGGCGATGCCCTCGGCCAGGATCTTGGTATTGGTCACGAACAGATCGTCCCCGACCAGCTGGATGCGATCACCGACCGCGCGGGTAAGTTCGGCCCAGCCCGCCCAGTCCGCCTCGCCCATGCCGTCCTCGATGGTGATGATCGGATAGCGTGCCGCCAGGTCCGCAAGGTACTTGGTGAACTCGGTCGCCGTGAAGCGCCGGTTCTCCGATTCCAGATCGTAGCGCCCATCCTTGAAGAACTCGGTACTGGCTGCGTCCAGACCCAGATAGATGTCCTTGCCGGCCTTGTAGCCGGCCTTGTCGATGGCCTGGAGAATGACCTCCAGCGCCTCCTCGTTGGACCCGAGGTCCGGCGCGAAGCCACCCTCGTCCCCCACCGCGGTCGAGAGCCCGCGATCGGCCAGGATCTTCTTCAGCGCGTGGAAGATCTCCGCGCCATAGCGCAGGGCTTCACGGAAGGTCGGGGCACCGACGGGGAGGATCATGAACTCCTGGATGTCCAGGCTGTTGTTGGCGTGCGCGCCGCCGTTGACGATGTTCATCATCGGCACCGGCATGACCGGCTCGCGGCCCTTGCCGACATAGCGGAACAGCGGCAGCTTCTCGGCCGCCGCCGCCGCATGGGCCGCGGCCAGGGAAATCGCCAGCAGTGCGTTGGCGCCCAGGCGTCCCTTGGTCTCCGTGCCATCAAGGTCGATCATGGCCTGATCCAGGCCCTCCTGGTCGCGCGCGTCGTGTCCGAGCAGCGCCTGGCGCAGCACGGTGTTCACATGCTCGACCGCCTTCAGCACGCCTTTGCCGCCGTAGCGCTTGGCATCCCCGTCCCGCAGCTCGACCGCTTCGCGGGACCCGGTGGAGGCCCCGGAGGGCACCGCGGCGCGGCCCTGGCTACCGTCCTCCAGAATGACATCGGCCTCGACCGTGGGGTTGCCGCGGGAGTCCATGATTTCGCGACCGCGGATTTCAACGATACGGCTCATAGCAGAGACTCCTCAAAGGGTTTTTTCTTGACGGTACGGTCCAGCTCGACCAGCGTTTCCAGCAGCGACTGCATGCGCGCCAGCGGCCATGCATTGGGGCCATCCGAGAGCGCCTTGTCAGGCTCGGGATGGGTCTCCATGAACACCCCGGCGACGCCAGCTGCGACGGCAGCACGCGCCAGCACCGGCACGAACTCACGCTGACCGCCTGAGGATTTGCCGGCCCCGCCGGGCAGCTGCACCGAGTGCGTGGCGTCAAAGACCACCGGGCACTGCGTCTCGCGCATGATCGCAAGCGCCCGCATGTCGGTGATCAGGTTGTTGTAGCCGAACGAGAAGCCCCGTTCGCACACCATGATGGCGGTGTTGCCGGTGGAGCGGGCCTTGTCGACCACATTGCGCATCTCCCACGGCGAGAGGAATTGGCCCTTCTTGATATTCACGGGTTTGCCGCAGGCGGCAACCCGGGTGATGAAGTTGGTCTGCCGGCACAAAAACGCCGGGGTCTGCAGCACATCGACCACGGAGGCGACTTCCGCGAGCGGCGTGTCCTCGTGGACATCCGTCAGCACCGGAACCTTGAACGTGCTGCGTACCGATTCCAGCACCGCCAGACCCGACTCCATGCCGGGGCCCCGATAGCTTGCGTGCGAGGAGCGGTTGGCCTTGTCGAAGGAGGCCTTGAAGATGAAGGGCACGCCGAGCCGGCCGGTGAGCTCGACCAGCCTGCCTGCGATTTCATGCGTCAGTGTCGCCCCCTCGATGACGCAGGGCCCGGCGATCAGAAACAGTGGCTGATCAGCACCGACGCTGTATCCGGCGAGCTTCATGCACCCGCGGCAACGGGCAGCTGCGATGCACGGTGCGTGCGGGCGGCGCGGACGAACCCTGTGAACAGCGGATGTCCGTCACGCGGCGTGGAGGTGAACTCAGGATGGAACTGGGTCGCCACGAACCATGGATGACCGGGCAGTTCGATGATCTCCACCAGTCCGTCACGTGACATGCCGGCAAACTTGAGGCCGCCGTGCGTGTAGCGATCCATGTAGTTGTTGTTGAACTCGAAGCGGTGACGATGGCGCTCGAAGATCGTATCGCGGCCGTAGAAGTCGCGCACCTTGGTACCGCCACCGAGCAGGACCTCCTGCGCCCCGAGACGCATGGTGCCGCCCTTGCCGGACTTCTCATCGCGCTGCTGCGAGCCGCGTTCCGTATCCTGCCATTCGGCGATCAGCGCAATCACCGGATGGGGCGTGGCGCGGTTGAACTCGGTGCTGTTGGCGTCGTTCAGGCTGAGCACGTTGCGGCCGAACTCGACGATGGCGATCTGCATCCCCAGGCAGATGCCGAGGTAAGGGATGCCGTTCTCACGCGCGTAGCGCACCGCGGCGATCTTGCCTTCGATGCCACGCTCGCCGAAACCGCCGGGCACCAGAATCGCGTTCATGCCGGAGAGCACGTGGGTGCCGTGCTGTTCGATGTCGGTGGATTCGATGTAATGCACATTGACGCGGGTGCGGGTCTTGAGTCCCCCGTGCGTCAGCGCTTCGTTCAGCGAGATGTACGAATCGCGCGCCTGGACGTATTTGCCGACCATCGCAATATCGACCTGGCCATCCGGATTGGCCTTGGCGGCAACGACCTGGCGCCATTCGGTAAGTTCGGTCTGCGGCACCGTCAGGCCCAGCTTGTTGACGACGATCTCATCGAGCGCCTGTTCGCGCAGCAGCAGCGGGATCTTGTAGATGTCATCGGCGTCGACGGCGGAGATCACCGCGCGCTCCTCGACATTGGTGAAGAGCGCGATCTTGCGCCGCTGCTCCTCGGGCAAGGGGTGCTTGCAACGGCACAGCAGTATGTCCGGCTGGATGCCGATGCCGCGCAGCTCCTTGACGGAGTGCTGGGTCGGCTTGGTCTTGATCTCACCGGAGTCCGGGCCGCCGACGATCGGCACCAGGGTCAGATGCATGAACACGCAGTTGCTGCGGCCCAGCTCAACACCCAGCTGGCGAATGGCCTCCAGAAACGGCAGGGACTCAATGTCACCGACGGTACCGCCGATCTCCACCATGCAGACATCGGCCTCGTTGGCGCCGAGCTTGATGCTGCGCTTGATCTCATCGGTGATATGCGGGATCACCTGGACCGTGGCACCCAGGTAATCGCCGCGCCGCTCCTTGGCGATCACGCGTTCGTAGATGCGGCCGGTGGTGAAGTTGCTGTGCCGACCGGTGGTCGTGCGCACAAAGCGTTCGTAGTGACCCAGGTCCAGGTCCGTCTCGGTCCCGTCCTGGGTGACGAATACCTCGCCGTGCTGGAACGGGCTCATCGTGCCCGGATCCACGTTGATGTAGGGATCAAGCTTCACCATGGCGACAGTGAGGCCACGGGCCTCGAGAATGGCGCCAAGGGAAGCAGCTGCAATGCCTTTCCCCAACGAGGAAACGACACCGCCAGTTACGAAAACGAAACGGCTCATGGGCTTGAAGGGGATTCCGCCGGACAAAAACAATTCCTGCAGGTGTGCAGGCTCGACGGGCGAACAGACTAGCAAATCACGCGGGCCGGTGCCACAGCACCGTCATGCGATTTTGGGTCGCGGCGGCAGCCTGCCAGCGCGCGTCCACCCACAGGTCAGCGGCTGCCAGCAGCTCCTCGCCGGCGTACAGCAGCGGCAGATGGAGCCGCTCGGTGAGCGGGATCTGCGCATTCTGCAGCAGGCTCTTCAGGGTCCGCGACGGGCCGCCGATCCTCGGGCGCAGCCGCTCCCCCCCCTGGCGCGCGCGCACCGTCACCTGCGCCGGCAGCGAGCTCGGATCGAGCAGCCCCCGTGCCGACTGCACCAGCTCCAGCCGACCGGCCCCGGACGGCAACGTGAGCCGTGGGCTGCGGCCCAGGTCCCAGGTGATTTCGTAGGCCGCTGGCGTCGAGCGCCTGGGAGTCAGGAACACTCGCCCGGCATGCCGCTGCACCTGCAGCTGCCCCCAACGGACGACCGGGTTGGCATCGGCGCGCGCGGCGAGCAGCGGTTCGGCAATTTCCTGGAGTCGCCGCGCATCCGGCACGGGGCCGGACTGCCCGATCCAGTAGCGCAGCGCGTTGCGCCGGCGTGGCAGTGGCAGAGCCCGCAGCGAGGTGCCGCTGAGCGCGGCGCCGTCGGCGGCCCGTGCCACGTCAGCGCGGGCAATCGCATCCAGCAGCTCCTGCGCCTCGGCAATGTGGCGGGCACTGCGGGTCACGGTCCGCGCCGCGCCGGGCCAGCGGCTGACAAGGGCGGGCAGCACCTGGTGCCGCAGGAAATTGCGATCAAACCGGTCATCGGCGTTGGCAGGATCGGCGATGCAGGTCAGGTCGCGGGCGCGCACCCAGGCGCGCAACGCCGCCCGCGGCACATCGAGCAGCGGGCGCACCAGCACCCCGGCGCCGAACGGCATCACGGCCGGCATGGCGGCAAGTCCCGGCAAGCCGGCGCCCCGCAACAGCTGCAGCAACACGGTTTCGAGCTGGTCTTCCAGATGATGTGCCGTCAGCAGCACCTCCCCGGGCCGCAGTGCGGCATCGAGCGCCGCGTAGCGCGCGTCGCGGGCCAGCGCTTCGAGCGAGTGGCCGCGGCTGCCCGTGAGATCCAGGCGCCGGGTCGAAAACGGGACGCGCAACGCGCGGCAAGTGGCGCGACTGACTCGGACCCAGGCACGCGAATCCGGATGCAGGCCGTGATCGATGTGCACGGCGCGCAGCCGACCCCGCACCTGCGGCGCCAGCATCGCGAGCAGCGCCGTGGAGTCCTCACCGCCGCTGAAGGCGACGCACAGCGGCGCACTCGAGGCCTGCGGATACCCCCGCAGCAGCTGCGAGTAGACCCAGGCCGGATCAGCCGTGAGTCCGCGCTGCGGCACGCAATTACTCCGCCCCGTCCTCGGAAAATACGCCGAAGCCGGAAATCTTTTCAGCGCGGCGGGCCAGCAGTTCCTCGAGGGTGAGTGTCTCGAGCTCATCGAGATGGCGGATGACGGCCTCCTTCAGCGACGCGGCGGTGGAAACCGGATCGCGGTGCGCACCGCCGAGGGGTTCCTCGAGCAATTCGTCGATGAGACCCAGCTGCTTGAGACGATGGGCGGTGATGCCGAGGGCTTCGGCAGCCGCTTCCTTCTTGTCCGCGCTGCGCCACAGGATCGATGCACAGCCTTCGGGGGAGATGACCGAGTAGGTGCTGTACTGGAGCATCATCAGCCGATCGCACACGCCGATTGCGAGCGCCCCGCCGGAGCCGCCCTCGCCCGTCACGACCGTGACGATGGGCGTGCCGAGCACCGACATCTCAAAGAGGTTGCGGGCAATGGCCTCGCTTTGCCCGCGCTCTTCGGCCCCGACACCCGGATAGGCGCCCTGGGTATCGATGAAGGTGATGATGGGCAGGCCGAAGCGTTCGGCCATTTTCATCAGTCGCAGCGCCTTGCGATAGCCTTCGGGCTTCGGCATGCCGTAGTTGCGCCGCACCCGCTCCTTCGTGTCACGTCCCTTCTGGTGGCCAATGATCATGACCACGCGGTTCTCGAGGCGGCCCAGGCCGCCCACGATCGCCATGTCGTCGGCATACATGCGGTCGCCGTGCAGCTCGTGGAACTCCGTGAGGATCATGCCGGTGTAATCCAGCGGATACGGACGCTGCGGATGGCGTGCCAGCTGCGTGATCTGCCACGGCGTCAGATTCGCAAAAATGTTGCGCGTCAGCTGGCGGCTCTTGGCCTGCAGCCGGGAAATCTCGTCCTTGATGTTGACCTCGGACTCCGAGGTCACGTGCCGCAGCTCCTCGATCTTCGCTTCGAGCTCGGCGATGGGTTGTTCGAAATCCAGAAAGGCTACAGCCATGAATGTGATCGTTCCGCCACAGAATCAAACCTTAGGGTAGCGCAAGTCAGGGGCCCCCGGGGGCTCCCACGGGCCCGTAAAGCACCCGCATGCCCTCCCGGCCGACCAGCTCCTCCAGGTGCTCCAGCAGCTCCCGCCCGGGCCGCACATTCCACTCCGGTCCCAGGTCCAGGGCGCCGCTCGCCTGGGCGGTCCGGTACTGCACGGTCACCTGGCACGGACCGTTGCGCCAGGGCGTCAGCACCTCGGCCAGGCGCGCCAGGAGCACGTTGCGGTCCGGACGCTGCGGCAGCTTCAGGACCAGTCGCCGTGCTTGGCTCTCGCGCACCGCGTTCAGGTCGGTGATCTTGCGCGCCGAGATCCGCCAGGCATCCCCGAACTCATCGAAGCGAAAATGTCCTTCGACCAGCACGATCGCATCCTTGACGATGAGGTCGCGGTGGCGCTGGAAGACCTCCTCGAACAGCGTGGCCTCGATGCGGCCGGTGCGGTCGTCCAGAATGACGCTCACCCGCTGGCCGCGCTTGCGCACCTCATCGACCAATCCGGCGACGGTCACCAGCCGCCCGCGGCTGAAACCGCGTTCGCCGTCGCCGGAGCTCACGGGCTTCTCGGTGATCAGCTCCCCGATGCGCACCGCCGCGAAGCGCGGCAGATCCGCCTCGAACCGGTCGATCGGATGTCCCGTCAGGTACAGGCCGAGCGTCTCGCGCTCACCCTGCAGCCGCACCGCCTCGCTGAAATCCGCGACGGTCCTCACGTTCTCCGCGGCCGGCCCGGCCTGCGGATGCGGCTCGGCGCTGAGCCCGAACATATCGTTCTGTCCCGCCTCGTGCGCGCGTGCGTTCTGGTCGCCCAGCTGCATGGCCGCCGGCAGGTTCGCCAGCAGCGTCGCGCGATTCGGGCCGATGGTATCCATGCTGCCGCAGCGGATCAGTGCCTCGAGCGTGCGCCGGTTGATGCGTGTCAGGTCGGTGCGGCGGCACAGTTCGGCGAGGCTGCGGTACGGGCCGCGCGCCTCGCGCTGCGCGATCAGCGCCTCCACCGCACCCTGCCCCACGCCCTTCACGGCGCCCAGGCCATAGCGGATGGTCTTCGCATCCGCGACCGCGAATTCATGCAACGAGGTGTTCACATCCGGCGGCAGCACGGTCAGTGACAACTGTTTGCATTCATCGATCAGCGTCACCACTTTATCGGTGTTATCCATGTCCGCCGACAGCACGGCGGCCATGAACGCCGCGGTGTGATGCGTCTTGAGATACGCAGTCTGATACGACAGCACCGCATACGCCGCCGAATGCGACTTGTTGAAGCCGTAGCCGGCGAACTTCTCCATCAGGTCGAAGATGTGCGCGGCCTGCTGCTCTGGTACGCCGCGCGCCACTGACCCGTCGACGAAGATGGAGCGCTGCTTGGCCATCTCCTCGGGCTTCTTCTTGCCCATGGCCTTGCGCAGCAGGTCCGCGCCACCCAGCGTGTAGCCGGCGAGTAGCTGCGCGATCTTCATCACCTGTTCCTGGTAGAGGATGACACCGTAGGTCTCGGCCAGCGCGGGCTTCAGGTCCGGGTGCAGGTAATCGATCACCCCGCCGACCGGTTCGCGCTTGCGGGTGATGAAGTCATCCACCATGCCCGACTCGAGCGGGCCCGGCCGGAACAGCGCAACCAGCGCCACGATGTCCTCGAAGCAGTCCGGCTTCAAACGCCGGATGAGATCGCGCATGCCGCGCGATTCAAGCTGGAAGATGGCCGTCGTGCGGCCGGACTTCAGCAGCGTATAGGTGGCCACGTCCCCGACCGGTATTGCCGCCAGCGAAAACGGCGGCTCACCGCTGAGCGTCCGCGCGCGATTGATGATCGCCAGCGCCCGATCGATGATGGTCAGCGTGCGCAGCCCCAGGAAGTCGAACTTGACCAGGCCCGCGGCCTCGACATCGTCCTTGTCGAACTGGGTGACGACACTGGTCGAGCCGGCTTCGCAGTACAGTGGCGCGAAATCCGTCAGCACGGATGGAGCGATGACCACTCCGCCGGCGTGCGTGCCGGCGTTGCGCGTCAGCCCCTCCAGCGCGCGCGCCAGATCGATGAGATTGCGAATCTCATCTTCGGTGTCGTACAGCCGCCGCAGCTCCGGCTCCTTGGTGAGCGCGTCATCCAGCGTAATTCCCAGCTCGAACGGGATCAGCTTCGCGATCCGATCGACGAAGCCGTAGCTTAGGCCGAGGACCCGGCCCACGTCCCGCACCACCGCCTTGGCCGCCATGGTGCCGTAGGTGATGATCTGCGAGACGCGATCGCGGCCGTACTTCTGCGCCACGTAGTCGATGACACGATCGCGTCCGTCCATGCAGAAATCGACGTCGAAGTCCGGCATCGAGACGCGCTCGGGATTCAAGAAGCGCTCGAACAGCAAACCGTGCGCCAGGGGATCCAGGTCCGTGATTCCCAGGCAGTAGGCCACCAGGGAGCCCGCACCCGAGCCGCGTCCCGGCCCGACCGGCACGGCGTTCGCGCGTGCCCAGCGGATGAAATCCGCCACGATCAGGAAGTAGCCGGCAAAACCCATCTGGCAGATGATCTGCAGCTCGAGGTTCAGTCGCTCCCGGTGCGCCGGCGGGGCGGCATCGGGATGGGTCTGCGCCAGTCGCGCGGCGAGGCCCGCCACCGATTCACTCTCCAGGAACTGCTCGGTGGTCATCCCGGCGGGAACTGGATAATCCGGCAGCCGCGGCTGGCCGAGCGTCAGGACCAGATTGCAGCGGCGCGCGATCTGCACCGTGTTGGCGACCGCCTCGGGGATGTCGCTGAACAGCTCGCACATCTGCGCGGGGGTGCGCAGGAACTGCTGGGGGGAGTAGAGCCGGGGACGTGCCGGATCGTTGAGCTGATGCCCCCCCTGGATGCATACCCGTGCCTCGTGGGTTTCGAAATCCGTCGCCGCCAGAAACCGCACGTCGTTCGTGGCGACCAGTGGCACTGCGCGCGCCGCCGCCAGCTCCACCGCGGCGACGATGTAGGCCTCCTCATCGCGGCGCCCCAGCCGCTGCAGCTCGATGTAGAAACGGTCGCCGAACGCCGCCAACCAGAAATCAAGCGCCGCATGTGCATCCTGCGTGCGCCCGTTGAGCAAGGCGCAGCCGATGTCACCCGCAGCCCCGCATGACAGTGCAATCAGGCCCGTGAGGGATTGGGCGGTGAGCCAGCTGCGCTCAACCATGGGCGTGCCGCTTTTCTGCCCTTCCAGATACGCCCGGGTGACCAGCCGCGTGGCATTGCGATAGCCCTCCTGGGTCTGACACAGCAGGGTCAGCCGCGAACTGCCACGGCGCTCGGTGGATTCTGCAACCAGCAGGTCCACACCGACGATGGGCTTGATGCCCTGGTTCAGTGCCTCACGATAGAACTTCACCATCGCGAACAGGTTGTTCTGATCGGTGACGGCGATGGCCGGCATGCCGGCACTGCGCGTGGCCGCCAGCAGCTCCGGAACGCGCACGATGCTGTCTACCAGCGAGAACTCGGTATGCAGCCTTAAGTGAACGAACTGAGCCTTCATGTCGCGTCTGATTCTACCGATGGCGCTGCCCACGGTGCTGTCACCGGACGAAAACTGCGCCGGTGAATGGCACAGGCCGCCTGGCGCAGCAGTGCCGCCAGATGATCCGCCGTGCAATAGCCCTTGTGCACCGCCAGACCATACCCGGGATAAACGACGTCCAGCTTGCGCATCACCGCATCGCGATGGGTCTTGGCAAGGATCGAGGCGGCGCTGATCGCCGGCTGCGTGCAGTCACCGCGGATGATGGCGCGCGCTGCGCACTGCGGCAGGAGATCCGCGATGCACGGCAGGCGGTTACCGTCCACGAGGATGCTGCGCGGCGCAACCGCCAGACCCAGCACCGCCCGGCGCATCGCCAGATGGGTGGCTTCGAGGATGTTCAGGGCATCGATCTCTTCCGGCTCCGACCACCCCACCGCCCAGCACAGCGCGCGCTCGCGGATCCGGACCGCAAGCACCTGCCGCGTTTCAGGATCGAGCTGCTTGGAGTCCTTGAGCCCGCGGATCGGACGGCGCGGATCCAGGATCACCGCGGCGGCGACGACCGGTCCTGCCAGTGGCCCGCGACCCGCTTCATCGACCCCGGCCAGCAGCCGTTCGAGGATGACCGGCATGGGCTTACAGCGGCAGCGCGCGGTCGACCCGGCGCTCGTTGAGCAGGTCCAGGACCGCGGCGGCGGCCCGGTCAGCCGCCCCGACCCGCAACTGGCGGTGGACCTTGAGAAATTCATCCTGCAGCAGCTTTTTGGCGGGCGCGTCGGACAACTGTTGCAGAAGAGCCTGGCCCAGGGCTGGACCATTGACCTGCTCCTGCAGGAATTCGGGTACCAGCGATTTGCCGGTCAGCAGATTGGGCTGCGAGAAGTGACTGACTTTGACCAGGCCGAGGCTGCGCAACAGGAAGGCCGTCAGCGCGCTGAAGCGGTAGGCGACCACCATCGGACGCCGCGTCAGCAGCGTCTCCAGGGTCGCCGTCCCGGATGCCACCAGTACGGCGTTGGCCGCGATCAGGGACTGCTGGGAGTGGCCATCGAACAGCTGCAGTGCCAGTCCCGGGGCCACCCGGTCACGTTGCGCCGCAAACACCGCGCGCACCTGAGGGGAGGCCATGGGCGCGATGAACATCGCGTCCGGGCGCTGCGCCTGCAGCCACACGGCGGCGCGCAGAAAGTCCTCGCCCAGGCGCCGCACTTCGCCCAGCCGGCTGCCCGGCAGCAGCGCGATGAGCGTCCCTTGCGGCGCAAGCCCCAGCTCCTTGCGGGCCAGCGCACGGTCCGTGTCCAGCGGGATCTGGTCCGCCAGCGGGTGGCCGACGAACTCAGCACGCACCCCGTGCTCACTGTAGAACTGCATCTCGAACGGGAACAGGCACAGCACCAGATCACAGGCAGCGGCGATGCTGCGTACCCGACCCTGGCGCCAGGCCCACACCTGCGGACTCACGTACTGGACCGTGGGAATGTCCCGCGCCCGCAGCTTCGCTTCCAGCCCGATATTGAAAGCAGGCGCATCGATACCGACGAACACATGTGGACGCCTGCGGACCATGTTGCGCACCAGTCGGCGGCGCAGCGCGAACAGTCGCGGCAGGTGTACCAGCGGCTCGATCAGGCCCATGACGGCGAGCTCGTGGGAGTCGGCCCAGACCTCGCAGCCCGCCGCCCGCATCCGCGGACCGGCGATGCCGAAGGCTTCGATCTTGCCCACGCGCGCGCGCAGGGCCTCAAGCAATGCGGCTCCGAGGGTGTCCCCCGAGGATTCGCCGGCAACCAGCCCGATCACCAGCGGATCAGACATGCGTGGCTCACCTGCGCGCAGATTCAGCGCACCAGGCTGCGCGTGGAGGCTTCGATAAAATCCAGCAGCGGCTGCACTTCGGCATTCTCCCGCGCCAGGCTGGTGAGCTGCACCACCGCATCGGCCAGCTTCAGGTCCGAGCGATAGAGGATGCGATAGGCCATGCGCAGATTACGGATCTGCTCGGTGGTGAAGCCGCGCCGCTTGAGACCTTCGGAATTGATCGCCACGGGTTCGGCCGGATTGCCCGCAATCATCACATACGGTGGCAGGTCGCGGGTCAGCACCGCCCCGCCGGCCACGAACGCATGGGCGCCGACCTTGCAGTTCTGGTGAATGGCCGACAGGCCGCCCATCTGCACCCAGTCACCGATCTGCACGTGACCCCCCATGGTCGCGCAGTTGGCCAGGATCACCTTATCGCCGATCCTGCAGTCATGGGCGACATGCGTGTAGGCCATGAACAGGCAGTCCGAGCCGATGCTGGTGTGGCCATGGCCCTGGGCCGTGCCGCGGTTCATGGTGCAGAACTCGCGAAACACGTTGCGATCGCCGATCAGCAGCTGGGTGGGTTCACCCTTGTACTTCTTGTCCTGCGGCGCCGCTCCCAGGGAAGCGAACTGAAAAATATCGTTGTCCGCGCCGATGCGGGTATGCCCTTCGATGACCACGTGCGGACCCACCCGGGTGCGCGCACCGATGACGACATCCGGACCGATCACCGTGAAGGGTCCGACGCTGACGCCCTCTCCCAGCTGCGCCTGCGGCGCGACGACTGCCCGTGGATCGATCATGGTGCGGGCCGCGGCTTCGCGACCTCGGGCGCGACCATCATGTCGGCGCTGGCCACTTCGGTGGTGCCCACGAAGGCGACACTGGCAAAACGCCAGATGCCCTTGAAACTGCGGGTCACCCGGGCCGTGAGGATCAGCTGATCGCCTGGCTCCACGGGTTTGCGGAAACGCGCCTTGTCGATGCCCACGAAGTAGAACTTGGTATCGGCATTGGGCACCACGCCACCGGTGACGAAGGCGAGAATCCCGGCCGTCTGCGCCAACGCCTCGATGATCATCACGCCGGGCATTACCGGTCGCTGCGGGAAGTGCCCCATGAAGTACGGCTCGTTGATCGTGACGTTCTTCAGGGCCCGGATGCTCTCACCGGCGCGGCATTCCAGCACCCGATCCACCATCAGGAACGGATAACGATGCGGCAGCTGCTTCAAGATGCCGTGGATATCAAACTGTGCGACTTCAGTCATCTTTACTCTCGTGGCCAGCCTGCTCGCGATCCTTGAGGCCGAGGCGCTTGAATCGGGCCACCATCCGGCGCCAGGTCCGCGCTTCTTCAAACGGTATTCCGCTGGAGTATACCCCGGGCTTCGGGATGGAATGACTGATCATCGAGAAGCCCGTGATATGCACATCATCCGTGATCAGCAGATGCCCGCCGATGGCGCAGGCGCCACCGATCTGGCAGCGCTCACCGATCACGGTGCTGCCGGAGACGCCGGTGCAGCCGGCAATTGCGGTATGGGCCCCCACGCGTACGTTGTGCCCGATCTGGATCTGGTTATCGAGTTTCACGCCATCCGCGAGCACCGTGTCGCCGATGGCGCCACGGTCGATGGTGGTATTGGCGCCGATCTCAACATCCGCGCCGATGCGGACGCCGCCGACCTGCGGGACCTTCAACCATGCGGCGCCATCGGGTGCAAATCCGAAGCCGTCGCTGCCGACCACCACCCCGGGATGCAGGATGGAGCGCTCGCCCACCGCGACGCCATCGCACAGCGTGACCCGGGCGAGGAGCCGGACCTGCGCGCCGACCATCACGTCGGCGCCGATGACACAGTGCGGACCGATCAGCGCACCGGCGCCGATGCGGCTGCGCGGGCCGATCACCGCGAACGCACCGATGTGCGCGGCAGGGTCGATCCGCGCCTCCGCGGCGACGATCGCACTGGGGTCAATGCCCGCCACCACGGGCGCCGCCGGATACAGGTACGAGGCAATCCGCGCATAGGTGGCACGCGGATTGGTCGTGATCAGGGCTGCGACCGGGCATTCCGCGGCAAAGCGCGCGGCCATGACCACTGCGGCGGCGCGGGTTTGCGCCATTGCCGTACGGTGCCGGCTCTCTGCCAGAAAAGTGACGGCGCGCGGGTGCGCGTCGCTCAGGGTGCCTACGCTGTCGACTTCGTGCTGCGGGTCGCCGCGCAGTTCACACCCGAAGCGAACTGCAATCTCGCCGAGGGTGACAACCATGCAGCCGCCTTACGCGGGCCCCTGACGGGGCCTGCCATCAGCTTGAGAATTACTTGCCAGCGGGCTTCGGCGTTGCAGCGGGCGCCGGGCCCTTGCTGCCACGGGCCTGCAGCATCGCCAGCACCTGCGGGGTGATATCCACTGCCGGCGCCGCCCAGATGACGCCATCAGCCATCACCAGGTCAAAGCTCTGTGACTTGGCGTAGGTGCGCACCTGCTCGATCAGGGACTTCTGCAGCGTCGAGAGCTCCTCGTTGCGGCGCGCATTGAAATCATCCTGCGCTTCGCTTTGTTTGCGCTGCAGTTCGCGCTCGCCGTCGCGGATGTCCTTGTCTTCGCGGGCGCGCTGGTCGTCCGTCATCGTGGCGCCGTCCTTGGTCAACTTGTCCTCGCGCGCCTTCAGGGACTGCTGCAGGGTCTGCAGCTCTCGCTGGCGGGGCAGGAACTCGTTGCGCAGGGCATCCGCAATGGTCTTCGCGTCCGGAGACTCCTGCAGCAGCTCGCTGTAATTTACATAACCGATTTTCAGCTCCGCCCACGCCGGCGCCGCCGCCAGCATCATTGTCGCAGCCGAACCCAGAATCAAAGACCTGACGACGCCCTTCACGATGCTCCTCTTGTGGGCAGAGCCCATACAACACATAACGCCCAGCCTCGGGTCTATCCAACCTGAGGCGGACCAAAGGATCCGGATCATAGCGGAAATCAGCCGCACCTAGAACGACTGTTCCGCAGTGGGGTTCTAGAAAGCCTGGCCGACGGAGAACTGGAAGCGCTCCGTCTCATCGCCCCACGTTACGCCGTCGATTTCGCGCTGCGCATTCAACGGTACGGCAAGGCTGAACCGGAACAGGCCCAGGGGTGCCAGCCACTGCACCGCGACGCCGACGGACTCCTTGAGCGCGCCGAATGAGAAGGAATAGCTCTCCTTGGGCAGGATCGCAGGATCGTTCAGATCCGCCTGCGTCACCTCGCCCAGCGCGTAGCCGGGGGGCGGCGCATAGAACTGCGGCTGCTTGCCCGTCGAGAAGACGTTGCCCACGTCGACGAACAGGCTGACCCGGGCGCTGGAGGCAATCTTGGCCGGCATCGGTATGATCAGTTCGCTGCGGAACAGCACGTTGAGGTTGCCGCCATAGGGGTTGCCATACTGGTCCTTCGGACCCAGCCGGCTTTCCTGGTAACCGCGCACCGAATCCGGACCGCCGCCGTAGAACAGCTCGTACGGGGGCAGCGACGTGGTCTTGCCCAGTCCCGCGCCGTAGCCCAGGTCGCCGGTGAACGCGAGGGTCCAGCGACCCCATACCGGCACGTACTGCAGGACTTCGAGATTCGTCTTGTAGTACGAGACCCCGGTGATCGGCGGGGTATAGCTCATGGTCACCGCCGCATGCGTGCCGCGATCGGCGAACAGGCCGCGGTTGCGCGAATCGTAGCTCCAGCCGCCCACCAGCTGCCCGACCGCGAAACGCGTGCCATCCAGGTAGTAGATGCCGTTGGCATAGGTCGCGGTGGTCGGATCGAACACCAGGCCGTTGGCCGTGCCGCGGTAGGTGTGGCCGTTGTTCGTCACCCAATCAAGCGACTGCAGCGCGCTGCTGTTCTCGATCGCGACCAGCTGCACACCCTGCACATTGAAGCCGAGATTGACGAACTGATATTCGGACAACGGATAACCGAAGCTTTCACCCAGCGTCAGGATCTTGGTCGAGAAGTCCGAGGAGGACGAGGTGAACTGGGACACATCGCGGAAGCTGAATGAATAGGTCCGCGTCAGGTTATCGACGTTGGTGTACGGGTTGGTCTCGGATATGCCGTAGACCTTGTTGTAGAGGCCCGTCTCCAGGTTGATCGAGACACGCTGGCCGGAGCCCAGGAAGTTCGCATCGGTGTAGTTGCCGTTCAGCTCGAACTTGTAGGTTTCCGAATAGCCGATGCCGCCGGAGATGGAGGCACCCGGGCCTTCCTCGATCTTGAAGTCCACATCGACCTGGTCCGAGGAGCCCGGGACCGGCGTGGTCTCCTCATCGACCTTCGTGATGTACGTCAGGCGCTGCAGCCGCTGCTTGGAGCGATCGAGCGCCACGTTCGAGAGCCAGCCGCCTTCCAGGATGCGCATCTCCCGACGCAACACTTCGTCATTGATGCGTTTGACGCCCGAGAAGGTGATGTTGCGGACATAGACCCGGTTGCCCGGATCCACGAAGAAGGTCAGCGCCACGATGCCGGTCGCCTTGTCGGTGGTCGGCACCGGATCCACTTTGGCGAAGGCGTAGCCTTCCTGGCCGAGGCGGTTCTGGATCAGCTCCTGGGTCGCCGTCACGACCTTGCGTGAGTAGGTGGTCCCCGGTTGCACCAGGATGAGCCGCTCCAGCTCGTCCTTGGGCACGGGGAAGCTACCCGCGAGCTTGACCTCGCCGACCTTGTAGATCTCACCTTCGTCGATGTTGACGGTGATGAAGATGTCGTCCTTTTCCGGTGCGATGGCCACCTGGGTGGAATCGATCTGGAAGTTCGCGTAGCCGCGGTCCATGTAGTAGGAACGCAGCTTTTCCAGATCGCCATCGAGGGACTCACTGGAATAGCGGTCATCCTGCTTGTACCAGGACAGCCAGTTCGGGGTCTGCAGTTCGAACCCCTTGTCGATCTGCCGGTCCGTGTACGCGTGGTTGCCGACGATGTTGATGGTGCGGATCTTGGCGCGCGAGCCTTCCTTGATGGTGATTTTGATCTTCACCCGGTTGCCCGAGTCGTCCTCGACCTTCTCCTCGATGTTCACCGCGTACTTGCCGCGGCTGAAGTACTGGTCGGTGAGGTAGCCCTTCACTTCCTCCAGCACCGAGCGATCGAAGGTCTTGCCGGCCGCCAGGCCGACGTTACGCAGCGACTTCTGCAGATCCTCGGTCTTGATGTCCTTGTTGCCGGTGATCTCGAAGCTCTCGATGGCGGGGCGCTCCACCACCAGCACCACCAGCGTGTCGCCATCGCGCCGCATCTGCACGTCGCGGAAGAAGCCGGTGTTGTACAGCGAGCGGATCGCTTCGCGCACGCGCACCGGCGTCACGCGATCACCGATGTTCACGGGCAGGTAGTTGTAGACGGTGCCTTCGGAAATCCGCTGCAGGCCCTCGAGCCGGATATTCGTAACAGTGAAGTCGCCGGCCGCGCGGTCCTGGGCGACCGCCTGCGGGTTCTGCATGATCAGCGGCGGTCCGTTGACCGCGGCGGCGGCTCCGGGCGCAGCACCGGCCGTGGCCGGCGCAGGCTGGGGCCCAGCCGCGGGCGCCCCGGCAGGCGCGCCGGGCGTCTGGGCCGAACATACTGCGGAACCCGCGCACAGTGCGAGGGTGGTCACCAATCCAAATCGCTTCATGAACAGCTTGCCGGCCCGAATGTTGTTGGAAGTATGAAAGGAGTGCCGTGTTGCGAGGCGCCTGCGAGACCGCCTACCCATGAACGGACCTTGTCACTCCGCCACGGGTTCGGCAGAACTCCAGGGCCAGGCCACGTGCCTCGGCATCCGCCTGCAGTACATCATCGAGGCTGTGGATTTCCCCCCCGGCAGCCTTGGAAAGTACACAGTCAATGACAGCGGGTATGTCCGGAAAGTTCAATCGGCGCTCCAGGAAAGCAGTGACGGCGACTTCATTCGCCGCATTGAGGATGGCAGGTGCCAGCCCGCCAGTGTCCGCTACCGCCCGGGCCAGAGCAAGACAGGGGAAGCGGGTTACATCCGGCGCCAGGAAGTCCAGCTGCCGGGTACGGATCAGGTCCAGAAAATCGGTGCCGGCGGCGATGCGTTCGGGCCAGGCCATGCCATAGGCGATGGGGGTGCGCATGTCCGGGCAGGCCAGCTGCGCGAGCACCGAACCGTCGATGTACTCGACCATCGAATGCACGACGCTTTGGGGATGCACCAGGATCTCGACCTGCGAGGGTGGCAGACCGAACATGAAACACGCCTCGATGAGTTCCAGGCCCTTGTTCATGAGGGACGCGGAATCCACCGAGATCTTGCGACCCATCACCCAGTTCGGATGCTTGCAGGCCTGGTCGGGCGTGGCCGCCGCAATGGCCTCGGCACCCCAGTCACGGAACGGGCCGCCGGATGCGGTGAGGAGGATGCGCCGCACGCCCTCCGGCCCATGTCCCGCCAGCGACCCATGCGGCAGGCATTGAAATATCGCGTTGTGCTCGCTGTCGATGGGCAGCAGCTCGCACCCCGAGGCATGCACCGCGGCCAGCAGCAGCGGGCCGGACATGACCAGCGATTCCTTGTTGGCCAGCAGCAGGCGTTTGCCCGCCTGGGCTGCGGCGAGCGTCGAACGCAGGCCTGCGGCACCGACGATCGCGGCCATCACCTGGTCGACTTCCGGCAGCGTCGCCAAGGTCACCAGTGACTCAGGTCCGGTCAGCACCCGCGTCGGCAGGCCCAGCGCCTTGAGACGTATCTCGAGCTCCTGCGCCGCTGCCGGATCGGTGAGCGCGGCCAGCGCCGGACGGAACTGCTCGATCTGCTTGAGCAGGCCCTCGACGTTGCGGTGGGCGCCCAGGGCGACGACGCGGTAGCGGTCAGGATGTCGCGCCACCACATCCAGGGTGTTGACCCCGATGGAACCGGTCGCGCCGAGGACCGCGATACCCTTCATCGGGCCACTCCCAGGGCCACCAGGCCCAGCAGCAGCACCGGCAAGGCGCTGGTCAGGCTGTCGATCCGATCCATGACCCCGCCGTGCCCCGGAAACAGCGTGCCGCTGTCCTTGAGACCTGCAAAGCGCTTGAGCAGGCTCTCGGTCAGATCGCCAACGATCGAGAACGCGACGACCCCGAGGCACAGGGGCACGAACGCCAGCATCGGCACGCCGAACCAGTGG
>Ga0302317_10000391_pt1 | contig 38348 bp, 28 predicted proteins | sample III_Palsa_N3_3_FD_200450 | JGI IMG/M metagenome (GOLD analysis project Ga0302317, IMG submission 200450) | Peat permafrost microbial communities from Stordalen Mire near Abisko, Sweden - III_Palsa_N3_3 | ecosystem: Environmental > Terrestrial > Soil > Palsa > Peat permafrost | place: Sweden...
AAGCTGCTCGCCGGCGCGGGCTCCGATACAAACTTTCCCTCCCGGTCGATCTTGTCGTACCACAAGCCGCGTGCCCCGTGGTCGAGGAACCGCCACAGTCCCTGCGCGGCTCCGAGCGCACTGTTCCAGTAACGCTCCTCGCCGGTGAGCGCCCCGAGCTTCGATGCGGCCTTGAGCCGTTCGGTCTGTGGCCACAGGCGCGCCGCCGGATCCTTGATGCGCAGATCCATGCCCAGTGAGTTGATGGCGATGCCGCCGCGCACGCCGTGATTCTCGCCGATCTCGAACAGTCGCTCGGCGGCCTTGCGGGTCGGACTGCCGGCCGCGTCGTCCTGGCACAGCAGCAGCCAGGCCCACTCGAACTGATGGCCAGGCTCGATGGCCTGCCCGGGCGTGCCCTCCGCCAGCGGCCGCCAGTGCTCATCAAAGAGTTCCGCCAGCGCACCGTTGCGCGGGTCGATGAAGTGCTTGAGCGCAATGCCGCAGATCTCATCGGCCAGGGCGCGCCAGCCGGGGTCATCGGAAATGGCCTGCCACGCGAGTGCCGCTTCAAACAGATGCATGTGCGGATTGGAGAGCAGCGGGGTGCGCTCCGGGATACCCGAATCGAAGCCCCCACCGGGGCGATGCATCCGTTCGATGAGCCGCGTCCGCAACTGGGTAGCCTGGGTGATGATGTGTTCCGCCGGCCCCAGGACCTCCTGGCAGCTGGCCAATGCGAGCAACGCGAACGCCTGGTCGTAGAGCAGCGCCCGGTCATCACGTAAGGTGCCATCGGGCGCGACCAGGGTGTGGAACAAGCCGTCCTCACGCAGATAATGCCGGACGAAAAACCCCAGGCCGGCGACGACCAGGCTGCGCGCATCGCCACGCCATCCCAGCTTTCCCGCGCGCGAGTACGCATAGACCTGCCGCGTCTGCACCCTCGCCCGGCGCGGCTCGTCGGGGACCGCGGCGCCGGGGATCAGCCGTTCGCTGAAGGTGCGGTGGATGGCATCAAAGCCATCCGTGGCCCACACCGGATAGGCGTCGTCGATCAGCCAGTGGACCAGGCGCCCCTGCATCTGGCGCGCCTGCGGGACAATCGAGATCTTGTTCATGGGCGTCTTTTACCATCTTTTGCGGCAAATTCGCGGCTGCACTTCACGGCCGCGGCAACTGGTCCGCGGCCACCGCCAGGGCCCCGAGGGGCCCCACCGCCGCCCCCAGATCCGAGGGCACGATGAAGCGGTCGATCTGCCCGCCGACCTCCGCGGTGTCCACATAGCCATTGAGGCTGTGCTGCAGCCCGTGGCGAATCATGCCGAACAGCTGCGGCTGCCCCGTCATCACCCCACCGCCGAAGAAAATCCGCCGCGGGCCGACGCTCAGCACCAGTGTCTGGCACAACTGGCACAGCGCATGCGCGACCGGCATCCAGGCCGGATCATCGGCGGGGAGTGCGGCAGCAGGCCGGCCTGCGCGTGCCGCGATTGCCGGCCCCGAGGCGAGCCCCTCGAGGCAGTCGCCATGAAACGGACAGACGCCCGGGAAATCATCCCCCGGCAGCCGCACGGTGCGGATGTGCCCGAGCTCAGTGTGATTGGCGCCGGACACCACACCGCCGTTGACGATGACGCCTGCGCCGATGCCGGTGCCCACGGTCACATACACGAAGTCCGCCAGACCCTGGGCACCGCCCCAGCGACCTTCGGCGCGCGCGGCAGCATTGACGTCGGTATCGATGCCGGTGGGTAGCCCGTAACGCCGGGCAAAGCGCCCCAGCAGTTCAGTGTCGGACCAGCCCACCTTGACAGTGCGTGACACCCACCCAAAACGCGGGGAGTCACGTCGCAGATTCAAGGGCCCGAAGGCCGCGAGGCCGATGGCCACAAAGTCCGCCGCGTGCGCCCGCCACCCGTCCAGCACGGACTCGATGGCCGCCAGCGTGCCCGCCGGATCGTGGGTCGGCAGGTCCCGCTGCGCGCGGATGTCCGCAGGACCCGTGCCCAGAACACAGATGCACTTGGTGCCCCCGAGCTCAATGCCCGCGAGCAAATGGCCAGCCGGATCCTGCATGCCGCTGTTGCTGCCTTGAGTCAACGCGTCGAGAACGCCGCGTACGAGTGTGCCGGAATTACGACCGCAAAGCGCGCGGCCGGCGCCTCCGGCGCGACGGGCGGCAGCTTCTGCAACAGCGCCCCGGTTGCCAGATTGCGCAGCGTCACGACCGCGGCAGGCACCGCCACCTGTACCGACACGGCCTCGTCATTGAAGGACTCCACGACGAATGCGCCATTGTCGTATTCATAGAGGGCCACCTTGGACGGTCCGTCCGCCAGGCGCACAGGTAGCTCGGCGCCGGCCAGGCGCCGCAGGACATTGAGTATCGGCGCCGGCAGCCGGTACAGATCCGCAAAATTATTCGGGATGGTGATCACGAACAGATGCCCCTTGCCGTATTGCGAGTCGGTCACCATCGGAAAGCCATTGTCACCCGCGACGGCGGAAGCCAGCTCCCAGGTATCATTGGTGATGTAGTGCACCTGCGGGATGAGCATGGGTTCGCCGATGTCGAGCACGGCGCGCCCACCCAGGAAGGATTTCACCAGTGCGTCCCGGCCGGTCAGATACAGATCCGCGAGCCGCTCGATGCCGCGCGACTGCAGCTTGCCCAGCAGCCCCGATGTGATGATCACGTTGCCGCCCGCGCGGACCTGCCGTTCGATGAGGTCGACGAGTTTGGGATCCCCCGCCGCATCCTGGGTCAGCAAAATGGTTGGCGCACCCGTCGGGAAATGCGCCTGCAGATCAATGGGGATGCCGATCATCCCCAGGAAGCTCGGCAGGAAATCCTCGCCGAGCGAGGCGAAGGGTCGGTAGACGGCAACGCCCTGGGGTCTGCCCAGCTGGCCGATCACGGCATCCACCTGGCCCAGGGCGGCACCGGCCGGTACTGCATACGTCGGCGGGGGCGCCGCAGCGCCTGCCGCACCGTAGTAGCCACGCAGCATGGCATCGTAGTTGAAACTGAGGTCGGCGCCACCCTGCCAGCGGCCGCGCAGCTCGGGGCCAATGGGTCCGAGCAGCTGTCGATAGTCGAACAATGTGATCTCGGGCGCCTTGGCGAACAGGGTGACCCATATTTGTTCGGCATAGTTGTCCAGGCTGCGTACCCCAGGCGGATCCACCCAGCCACCGTGATTGAACCCCGGCCGCAGATTTTCGAAGTAGCGGAAGCTGGAGTAGCCGTTGTACGCCTGCAGATGCTGCGCGCTTAGTACCGGATCGCGGGTCTCGGTACCGGTATAGACACCGTCGTAGAGAAAAGGCTGCTGCTCCAGATCGAACCCCATGTCCTGGAAGTGCTCGTACCAGTTCGGGAACTTGATGACGATATGGACCCGCGGATTGACCTTGCGGGCGGCGCCGATCACCAGATCGTGCGCCACCTCGCGCATGCGCTCGATGCGATAGGTCGTCCAGGACCTGTTGCCGCGGGCCTTGATTTCCTCTTCCGACTTGCAGCTGGTGAAGAAGAAATCATCCAGGATGATGTCGTCGAAGTGCCGCGCCGTCTCCTCTGCAACGTGCCTGACCCACGCCCGATCCGCGGCATTGGCGTAGCAGAAGGTCTCGAAGCGATTGCGTTCGTTGCGCGTCCAGGTGATTCCGCCGAATGTCCTGATCCCGCGGGCCGCGAAAAATGCCTTGGCCTTCTCCAGGGTGTCGGCGTCCACCAGCAGCGTGTCGCGGTGGGTTTCCAGGTACACCTTGTTGACCTTGACCGCGTGCGAGATGCCCTCCCAGGAGTGCTGCAGCCACTGGTCATCCTTCATTCTGTCGACTTCATACGCCCGTGCGTACACCGCGACGCTGAAGTTGCGGTAATGATCGGCATCCGGCGGCGCCGGCGGCCGCCCCGGTGTCTGCGCCACCACCGCGGACACCGCCAGGCTCGCGAGCAGCGCGGCCGCGAACCGCATCAAGCGGCTACCAACCGGAGGGCGAGTTGTACGGCGCCAGAAAACCCATGGCTTCGATCTGGTGGATCCTGCCGCCGCTGATCTTGAAGATGTGCGCCGCCGGCAGATCGAACGGCGGGTTCTTCACTTCACGCGTGGTCACACCCGGCACACCCCTGATGGGGAATACGTGGTTTTTCATGCTGTGATGGAAGTGCGAGAGGCCGAACGCCAGGCCCGTGAAGGGATCCACGGCCAGCACCCGGATGTTATCGATGTTGTCGATATAGGCCATCATCCCGGTGGTGAACTGCCGGGTGCAGTCCATGGCACTGTAATTGGGCTGCGGCGCGCCTGCCGCCGGCGGCGTGCGGCTGCCGCTGGACTCGCGTCCGTTCTCATGCCGATCGCAGTCCCGGGCCATCGGCGCAAGCTCCCCGTCGTTGAAGTCCAGGGCATCGTAGTAGGAGTAGGCGATGCCCTTGATCTCATAGCGCGGCATGCGCATGCCTTCCGGGACCACCTTGGCGAAAATCGGGCGGGCGACCTCAAGGTTGGCGAGACTTTGCGCACTCAAATCGCGGGCTATGACGTGCTCGGCCTCGATCACGTGTCCCTCGAACACCTGTAGCCGCAGGCCCAGCAGGATGGGTTTGCCGGCCTCCTGCATGACACCCATGAAACCGATCTGACCGGACACCGGATCCGGGACATAGATCTTGAACGTGGTGGGCAGCGCGGAGGCCGTCTTCCACAATCCATCGCCGATCTTCGTCGCCTTGATGTTCTCGACGAACCGGGCATCGGGCGCGAAGGCGATCCGGCTCGGATCGTGGGCCACGAGTGCGGCCAGGTAGTCATCGACAAGGCGGTCGTAGCAGGAGCGGACCCTGCAGTTGATCAGGTTCTGCGCCTGCACCAGTTGCGGGCAGATTGTTACGGCGACGACCAGCAGCGTCGCCAGCATGTACTTCCTATGCATCAAGAAACCCCCTTATCAATCCGATGTGCGCGGACTTCAGTCCAATTGCGGCCGTTCGATGAGTTCGATTTTGTAGCCGTCCGGATCCTGGACAAATGCAATGACCGTGGTGCCGCCCTTGACCGGCCCCGGCTCGCGCGTGACGGTGCCGCCGGCGGCGCGGATGCGCTCGCAGGTGGCGGCGACGTTTTTCACCCCGATGGCGAAATGCCCGAAAGCCGTACCTTGGTCGTAGCTCGGCACCCCGTAGTTGTACGTGAGCTCGATTTCGGCCGACCCGTCGGCATTGCCGGCGCCGTAGCCCACGAACGCCAGCGTGTACTTGTGTGCGGGCACATCGGTGGTCCGCAGCAGTTGCATGCCGAGGACGTTGGTATAGAAATCGATGGACCGGGTCAGGTCACCCACCCGCACCATCGTATGCAGTAGCTTCATCAACACCTCTCCATCTGAGCCCGGTCGTTATACCGCAGCCCATGCCAGTTCGCTATTGATAGCCGAACAGACCCCGGGTCTTGATGACGTGGGCGACCTCGGGCGGCACCATGCTTTCCCATTCCGTGTTGCCCGAGTTGATCTTGCGCAGCACGTCCGGTGAATAGATGCTCAGGTAGGTGCGATTGGCATCCTCCAGCTGGACGATATTCCGCCGCGACAGCAGGTACCCGTACAGCTGTCGCAGGGTATCCCCGACATCCACATCGTTCACGGTCACGAACTGGCCGGTCTGCTGGTCCATGTAGGGGTAGATGTAGAGCCGCAGGTTGTTACGGAACAGCCGGCCGAAACTCTCCAGGATGCCGCCGTCGAGCTTGGTGTAGTACGACTCATCGAAAATGGCCTGCAGATTCATGGCGCCCATCGCCAGGCCGACCCGGCGCGTCGTGTACCGGAACAGGTAGGCCGCCAGGCGGTAGTACTCGGCGAAATCCGAGATCATCACCGTATGGCCGGTCGCCGCCAGGACCTCGGCGCGACTGATGAAGTCCTGCAGGTCGACGGTGCCGTCACTGGTGAGACTGCTCATGGTGATCTCCATGAGCGAGATGGTCTCCCCGGGCTGCACATCCGCGCCCTCCGCTTCGAAGGCACGCAGCGCCGAGCGCGCCAGATCCAGGTTCACATAAGTCACGGGCCGGAAGCGCCCCCGCTCCACCAGCACCGGCTTCTTGTGCAGCACCTCGGAGGGCTGCAGCACCTTGCCATCGGCGGAAAACATCGCCGCCCCGGTCAGGCCCAGCTGCACCAGCCGCAGGCTCATGACGCGGTTGTCGACCAGCCTGAATTCCGGACCGGAGAATTCGATGAGATCGATCTCCAGGCGCTCGGTGCTCAGGCCATCCAGCAGCGACTCCACCAGGCGGTCCGGATCGAGGCTGAAGTACTGTGCGCCGTAGATCAGGTTGAGGCCCACGATTCCCAGGGCCTCCTGCTGCAGCGCGTTTTCCACATCCAGCATGCGCACATGAATGATGATCTGGCTGCTGTCGGCCATCGGTCGCGGCTGGAACTTGATGCCAAGCCACCCATGGCATTCGTTGTTGCCGCGGAAGCTGCGTGCCGACACGGTATCGGCGAAGGTGAAGAAGGCCGTCGTGGTACCGCGGCCGGAGACCAGGCGCTCGATATTCAGTTTCTGCTCGTAGTCCAGCATCGACTGCAGCCGCTCGCGGCACACATAACGCGCGCAGGGCCCGTAGATGGCATCCGACACCTTCATGTCGTAGGCCGAAATACTCTTGGAAATGGTGCCGGCGGCACCCCCGGCGCGGAAGAACCAGCGCACCACTTCCTGGCCGGCGCCAATTTCGGCAAAACTGCCGTAGCAGCCAGGGTCCAGGTTCACCTTCAGCGCCTTCTCGCGCGGGGTCACCGGGTGGTCATCTACGGAGTGCCCGTTCGGGGTTATGCCATTCACGTCGGAAATCCTCCCAGGAACATCGAATCCGAGGGCCGCGCGCTCGTCCAAAGGCACAGCCCTGCCACGTACCCGCCCCTCCCCGGTCACTGAACATAGGATAGCCGAGACCCTGGGCATTAAAATTTCAAAACCCTCACAACGTGAGCTGCACCACGTTGGCGCCTCCGGCCCGCTGCCCGAAAGCGCCGGGAGCCCGGCCTGACCTGGGAGCAGGGCCCGGTCCGGGTTGGGATATCAACGGGTTGCACGAATTGCCCATTTTTACGCGCTGGCGGCAGGCCGCGCATGTGAATTTCCCGCCGCAAATTGGGGTATATTCCCCCGCGATATTTCCCAGGAGACGGCCCATGAATGCCCAGTTGCAGACCTACCCGGCTTCCGAATTCAACCTGCTGATCAATGGTCGGCTGGTCCCCGGCGCATCCACTTTCGACGTGATCAATCCTGCCACGGAGGATCTGCTGGCGACCTGCCCCCGTGCCGACCTCAACCAGCTGAATCAGGCCGTCGCCGCCGCCAAGGCCGCCTTCCCGGCCTGGGCCGCCACGCCCATCGCCGAGCGTCGCCGCCTGCTGCTGCAGTTCGCCGATGCCATCGGCGCCAACCTGGAGGACATCGCGCGCGTGCTGACGCAGGAACAGGGCAAGCCCCTGGCCGGCGCCAAGTACGAAATCGGCGGTGCCATTCACATGATTCAGACCTTTGCCGCCATGGACCTGCCGTTCAAGGTGCTGAAGGAGGGCAATGGCTCGCGCATCGTGCAGCACCACGTGCCGCTGGGCGTCGTGGCTGCGATCACCCCCTGGAACTTCCCGGTCATCCTGCTGATGATCAAGCTGGCCCCGGCCCTGCTCGCCGGTGACACCGTGGTGGTCAAGCCCGCCCCGACGACGCCGCTGTCGACGCTGCGCCTCGGCGAGCTCGCCGCCAAGATCTTCCCGGCCGGCGTCGTCAACATCATCACCGACGTGAATGACCTGGGCAACTCGCTCACTTCGCATCCGGATGTCGCGAAGGTCGCCTTCACCGGCTCCACTGCGACCGGCAAGAAGGTCATGGCCAGCGTCGCCGCCACCATCAAGCGCGTGACCCTGGAACTGGGCGGCAACGATGCGGCCCTGGTGCTGGATGATCTGGACCCGAAGAAGGCCGCCGCGAGCCTGTTCGCCGGCTCCATGGTCAACAGCGGCCAGGTATGCCTCGCCATCAAGCGCGCCTATGTGCCCGACTCCATGTACGACGCCGTCTGCACCGAACTGACGAAGCTCGCCGAGGCTGCCGTGGTGGGCGATGGCCTGGATCCGAACACCCAGTACGGGCCGGTACAGAACGCCACACAGTTCAAGAAGGTCAACGAGTACATCGAAGATGCGCGCAAGAACGGCAAGATCATTGCCGGCGGCAAGACGCACACGGGTCGCGGCTACTTCGTGCATCCGACAATCGTGCGGGACATCCCGGATAATTCACGCCTGGTGCAGGAAGAGCAGTTCGGCCCGGTGCTGCCGGTTCTGCGCTACAGCAGCCTGGATGATGCGATCGCGCGCATCAACGCCAGCGAGTATGGCCTGGGCGGCACCGTGTGGTCGTCCAACGATAAACGCGCATACGAGACGGCGCTGCGCATCGACTCCGGCACCGTGTGGGTGAACAAGCACCTGGACCTGCCGGTTGACGTGCCGTTCGGTGGCGCCAAGCAGTCAGGCTTCGGTGCCGAGATGGGTCAGGAAGGTCTGGAAGAGTTCACTCAGTCCAAGATCATCAACCAGGCCATCTGAAGCTCTGGTGCTCGCAATGCAAGGGCGGTGTCCGCAAGGGCACCGCCTTTTTCTTAGCCCAGACCACGGGAGCATGAGGGGAAAATCGTGATTGCGGGACCTAAATCTGCGGATCAAACCCCTCGCCTGCGCCGGACGATCTGGCTCGCGGCAATCTTCGTGAGTGCCGGGGCCCTGGGGATGGTTCTTGCACATCCCCTTGCAGCGCTATTCCGAACCTCTGCACCGTGGGTTTTCCCGTCCATCGCCGTCGGAATACTGACGATCCTGGTCGTGGTCGCGCTGACCATACTGCCGATGATCACCTCGCGACGCTCATAGATTTTTTCAAGCGCAAGGAAATGACATGAATCTTCACCTCGCGATCGGCCCCCTGGCGGCGCTCATTGCCGGCATCCTCATATTGGTCATGCCGCAACTGTTGAATTTCATCGTCGCCATCTATCTCATCATCGTCGGCGTGACGGGCCTTCTCAATAAGGGAACCTTCGGCTCCAGACTGCGTTGACCTAAGTCTATTTCGCCGCCGGCGGTGCCGCTCCGAGCAGATGGGTATCGCTCGGCCCCATGCCGGTGATCACGATCACGACCGGGTCATCATGGGTCTCGGTGTAGTGCGCCGTGGCGGCAGGCTCGGTGTAGTAGCTGCCGGGCGGCAACGTCTTCAATGCGGCCGGATCGCGTTTTTCACCGTAGCCGACGTACAAAGTCCCGGACACGACGTAGACCGTGCGGTTATCCCGGTGGGTGTGCGGCGGCACGGTGGTGTGCGCGGGCAAGGTGACCTGCACGCTGTAGACCCCGGGCTTGCTCGAATCGCCGTTGAGCGTGACGGAAGCCAGACCGGGCCGCGGCGGATTCTTCTGGGCGATGTCCCGGATGTCATCCGGTGTCAGGCGGATCTGCGGCTCGGCGGCCTGCACATCAGTCGCGGCGGCCACGGCTGATGCACCGGCAACGACCGGCTCGATCCGCAGCAATGCACCATCGTCCTCATCCGTCACCGCATACAGCAGGCCATCCGGACCCTGGCGCACATCGCGGAAGCGCTGGTGCAGCTCGGTGAACATCGTCTCCCGGCGCAGCTCTTCCATTTTCGCATTGAACACGACGCGCTCGAGGCCGCCGGTACGCGGAATCTCTCCGCGGCGCGCACTGGTCACGAACACGTTGCCGGTCCAGGCCGCGAAGCGGCTGCCGGTATAGAAGGTCAGTCCGCCGGGGGCGATGGACGGCAGCCACACGACCAGGGGCTGGTCGATGCCGTCGGCCACCGGGGACTCGGAAATTCGCGGGCCGGCGTAGTCGCGCCCGAAACTCACCTTCGGCCAGCCGTAGTTGTGACCGGGGAGAATGACATTGAGCTTATCGCCGCCGTTGGGGCCCTCCTCGGCATTGAGCACGACCCCCGTGGGACCGATGGCCAGGCCCAGGTGATCCCGGTGTCCCATGGAGAAGATTTCCGCACGCGCGCCGTCGCGGCCGACGAAGGGATTGTCCTTGGGAATGGTGCCGTCATCATTCAGGCGCAGCACCTTGCCGTACACGGTGTCGAGGCGCTGCGGCGAATCATCAAACGGGCCGCCCGTGGTCATGTAGACCATGCCGTGTCCGTCGAACGCCATCCGCGAGCCGCTGGTACTGCCGGAGCCGCCGGCAAACAGCAGCTTCACATGCGTGAGCGAGTGGCCCACGAGTTCGCCACGGAACAGGGACACGCGGCTCTCGGGACGGATCGGCGGCTTGGCATCCGCCGGTGGCGGATTCCCTGCCTGGTTGAACGTGAAATAAACGAAATGGTTGTGCGCAAAGTCCGGATGCAGCGCGACATCCTGCAGACCGCCGTTGCGGAAGGCGGGAGTCGCCGGCAAGCCGTCGATGGGAGTTGGGTCCAGTTGCGCGGTGCCGCCGGCGGCGGCATGCACCAGCCGCAGTCCCGCGCCACGCTCCGAGATCAGCGCATCGCCGGAGGGCAGCAGGGCCACGGCGAACGGATGGTGCAGGCCGCGGGCGACCACGACCACCCGCACCCGGTGCTGCTCTGCAGTATCAAATATGTACTCTGATTGCGTGAGCGCGACTGCATCGATCCCCAGCGGCGCCTGTTGTGCGTGGACCGGATGGTAGCAGGAGGCCAGGCCGATACCGGCCAGCAACTGCAAGCCCAGCGGCGCCCAATGTTGCCCTCGCATCCCACTCTCCCTTAAGTTTGAAGCGACCCTCGCAGGCGCGAGTGTACCCCATGCCTAGAGCTGACCGCGCACGCCGGCAAATACTCCCAGCGCCGGCTGCAGGAAGCCGACCGGATCCTGGTAGCGTCGATCAAAGAGATTGTCGATACGAGCGGACAGCGTCCAGCGGGCATTCAGCGCAAAATTGGCCGCGAGGTTCACGGTGGTATAGCCCGGCGCCGTCAGCCGCGGAATTGAAAAGTCGCGGTTGCCGTCGATCCAGCTGCCAACGTAGAGCAGTGTCGGCTCCAGTGAAAACACATCGGTGAGGTGCCAGTTGGCATCCAGGGTCGCCTTGTGCTTGGGCCGACGCAGCAGCTCCTGGTGCAGGATGTCGTCGTCGGCCTGCGTGAAGGTGTAATCGGCCCGTACCTTCAGCGCCTGCAGGGGCTGCCAGGCAATGAAGCTCTCCACGCCCTGGGTGAGCGCACGGCCGACGTTGGCGTAAGTCGTGCCGGTCACATCAGTTGTGATGAGATTGTGAATATCGTTGCGGAACCAGGTGACGCCGACCTGGAGCGCCTTGTTGAGCAGACCCTGCTGCACGCCGAGGTCATAGCCGGTGCTGGTCTCCGGCTTCAGGTCGGGATTGGCAAAGAAGAACGGCGGAAAGTTCTGATAGAGCTCGCCCAAGGTGGGCGCCTTGAAACCGCTGCCGGCACTGGCCGAAAAGCGGGTATCGGAATCGGCAAGCACGTATGCCGGTGCGAACCGCCAGGTCACCTTGGAGCCGAAGCGTTCGTTGTCGTCGTAGCGGATGTTGAGCGCGGAATAGAAGTGCTCACCCAGATGCGACTGCAGCTCCACCGCGCCCGCATTGTCCGCGACTTCGGCGCTGATGGGCTCATGAATGGCATCGCGGTCGTGCTCGGCATCCAGCACCAGCGTCTCATCCGAGGCAAGACGCACGGCGCCTTGCCAGTCGACCTTGACGCGGTCACCCGTGTTCACCGACGCACCGAAGTTCGGGTCCAGGTTCAAGGTCCACGCACTGGAGTACGCGACGCCCAGTGTCTGGTCCAGCACCCCATCGAAACTCACCAGGTGGCCGCTGAGCCGGGTGTAGTACTGCGAGGTGTCGCTCTTGCTTTGCTGTGCGTCCGGAAAGCTCGGAAAGGCGAAGGGGTTATCGCCGGTGAATGCGTAGTGCGCATCGGTGAAGCGACCCACCAGGTTCACATCAAAACCCGGGGTCACGGTGTAGCCAAGCCGGGTGGAGGCCGTGAGGTTGTCGTAGTAATCGTCCAGTCGCGCCTCACCCGGTTGCAGCAGCTCAAGCGGGGTCACCGGCGTGGCGCCGGAATGCAGATGCTCCACATTCGCAGCGTACTGCCACTGATCCGTGGAACCGCCCACCGCAAGTGTCTGGTTGAACGTATCGAAGGACCCGCCTTCGAGACTGCCGGAGAGACTGAAGGGTCCCTTGCCCGCCTTGGTCGTGATGTTGATGACGCCGCCGATGGCATCGGATCCATACAGGCCGCTTTGAGGGCCGCGCAGAACCTCGATGCGCTCGATATCGGAAGCCAGCAGCTGGCCAAAATCAAACGTCGCGCCGGAGTTGCTCGGATCGCTGACATCGATGCCATCGATCAGCACCTTGGTGTGATTGGAATTGGTGCCGCGCATGAACACCGAAGTCACGCCTCCAGGACCGCCGGATTGCACGACATTCAATCCGGGCACGAGCTTCAAGACGTCGGTTACCGTGCGCAGCTGCTGGCTTGCGATGTCGTCAGCCGTGATGACGGTGACACTGCTGCCCACCTGCGACTGCGGGGTCGCGATCCGGGTTGCCGACACCACCATGGTAGGAAGCGGCTCCTCCGGAGTTGTGGCGTCCTCCGCGAAGACAGCCTGCATGCACAGAAGGGTCGAACACAACACTCCGGCAACCGGAGCAACAGAAGACTTGGGCACGGTAATTCTCCGCAACAACGACACAAAATGTCGTCGCAGCGGATTACCCGCAGCTCCTGACGCACCCCGGCCAAAAGCATGGACGACGGCACAGGGCTGGTCTCCTGACTCCCGGGTCGTCGTTCTCGTCCGCCTTCCCGCAGCCTTTCTCCAAAGCCGCAGTGGCACTACCGGACGATCACTCACCGGTCACAGTTGCGGGGGCAGCCGCGGCATTCAACCGCGTTCCCATTCAAATCCCCTCATCGGGGAACCCTGCGCGTTCAACTACGCGACGCAGTATAGCAGCCGCCGCGTCAGGGCAACGCGAACACCCACACTGCCGCGCCGCGGTTGACGGGACTGGGCAGTTCGGGCACGAGCGGCGCGAAACTGCGGGCGTGGAAGCCCCCCGCCCCCACCACCAGGGCAATGTACTGCTTGCCGGCCACCGCGAAGGAGATCGGACTGGAGCTCGACACGTCGTTGAGACGGCTGTGCCAGACCTCCTTGCCGGTCGCGCTGTCATAGGCGTGAAACACGCGGTCAAACGTTGCATCAAATGTCAGGCCGCCGGCCGTGGTCAGGACGCCGGAGGTGATCGGGGCCCGCTGCCGCACCATCCAGACCACCTTGTGCGTGGCCAGATCGAGGGCTTCCAGACGGCCGTACTTGCCGTCGCTACCCGGGCGGGGCCGGATGCCCCAGTTGACTCCCGAAGACAGCGCCAGCCCGGCGCCGCCACCCGGCACCGGAAAGATATCCATGCACGCTTCGTTGAGGGGCATCACCAGGATCCCGGTGCGGGGGTTCCACGAAGCGGGCAGATAGTTCTTCGCTCCGGCGCCATGCGGACAGACCATCTTGACCTTGCCGTCCCCGGGATACAGGTCGGTGTTCACCTGCTTGCGACCGGTGGTCGGATCGATCGCGCTGACGATGTTCTGCAGACCAAGATCGATGGAGAAGAGATACTGCCCGCTCCTGGCATCCAGGGCATCGTAGATCCCGATCTTGCCCGTCGTGATCAGCACCCTGCGCGGCCGGCCCGCTATCGTCATGTCGATCAGCTGCCGCTCGAAGGCCCAGTCCAGGTCCCACTGGTCATTCGGAAAATGCTGGAAATACCACACCAGCTTGCCGGTGGCAGGATCCACGGCCAATGTCGAATTCGTGTACAACGCGTCGTTGCTGAGTCCCGGCGCGGACTTGCGCGGCAGCAGCGGGCCGGTATCGTAGGTATTGCCGGTGCCGAAGTACGCAAGCCCCGTGCCCGGATCGTAACTGCCGGGGGTCCAGATGGAAGCGCCGCTGCGGGACATGAAGGGAATGCCGTTCCAGCTGTCACCGCCGGGCTCACCGGGCTTGGCGATGGTGCCGAGCCGCCACAGCTCGCGGCCCGTTGCCGCATCCAGGCCGACGAGTTGCGGCCCGCCGGGCTTGGCGCCGATGCCCGTTCCGGCAGTACCGACCAGAACCCTGCCGTTGACGAGCAATGGGCCGCCATTGAGCTGTTCGCGGATGCTGTTGTCGCCGATCTTGGTATCCCAGACGACCTTTCCGGTGCGCACATTCAACGCGATGACGTGCACATCGGAGGTGCCGATGTACAGTTTGTCGCCCCACAGCGCGATGCCGCGCTTCTGGAAGGGTGCAACTCCGGCCTCCAGAATGGGGTTGTACTGCCAGATGAGGTCACCGGTCGCGGCGTTGAGCGCCTGGACCGTGTCACCGAAGCCCTGCATGAACAGCGTGCCATCGCGCACCAGCGGCACCCCTTCGGTGGACCCGGCAGGCAGCGTCCAGCTCCACACCAGATGCAGCTGCGCGGCGTTGCCCGCCGTGACCTCCTTGAGTGGGCTGAAGCCGTGTCCATTCCAACCGCGCCGCCAGGTCAGCCAGTCCTTGTCCGGAGGATCCGCAAGATCCGCCGCGCCGACCGCGGTGAAATGATCGAGGGGATTGGGCAGTGAGACGGTCTGCTGCGCGGTGTACGGCGAAAAGGCCATGATGCTGAAGCCACTCGCCGGCCGGGTCATCCGCGCCAGTGCCCGCGGATCCGCGGGCAGCTCGGTATGTCCGGCGACGATCGCGTTTTCCTGCAGCACATAGGCAATCAGCGCCGCATAGGTCGCAGGCTCGAGCGAGCCGGGATTGGCGGTGGGCATGGTCGTGCGGGCGATCTGGTACAGATCCAGCACGCTGCGGTCGCCGTACTTCTTCATGAACGCCGGCCCCTTGAGCGGGGCACCCTGCGTGCCATCATTCAGATGCGGGCCGTGACACGACACACAATAGGTGCCATAGGCAGCGCGTCCGGCTTCGGCCTGCTCGCGTGTATAGGACAGTGCGGCATTTTGCTGGGCCTGCGCCCAGGTGACCGCGCTGCCGAGAAGAACCACGCACGCCCCCACTGCGCCTTTCAGAAGCGACATCCCCATCCCCCCTTTTTTTCCAGCACCGCCCGCGATGGCGTTGTTTCTCAGTCGCTCTTAGCCGCCGCGGCCAATGCCGCACCCACGATCTGTTCGGCTTCTTTGAATATCTGCTTCAGGTGCTCCGGCCCGCGGACACTTTCGGCGTAGATCTTGTAGATGCTCTCGGTTCCCGAGGGTCGTGCCGCGAACCAGCCGCTGGCCGTGACGACCTTCACGCCGCCGATTGCGGCACCGTTGCCCGGCGCCTTGGTCAGCACTGATTCGATCTTCTCGCCGGCAAGCGTCGCGCTCGTGATCTGCTCCCCGGAAAGCTTGGAGAGCGCCTTGCGCTGGGCCGCATCGGCCGGTGCATCGACCCGCTCATAGGCCGGGTTGCCCAGCTGGGTGGTGAGATCGTTGTACAGCTGGGACGGATCCTTGCCGGTGCGCGCGGTGATTTCGCCGGCGAGCAGGGCCAGCGTGATGCCATCCTTGTCGGTCGTCCAGACGCTGCCGTCCTGGCGCAGCAGAGTCGCCCCGGCGCTCTCCTCGCACACGAAGCCCAGCGAGCCATCCACCAGCCCATCGACAAACCATTTGAATCCAACCGGCGTCTCGAAGATCTTGCGCCCGAGCTGCTGCGCGACCTTGTCCAGCATCATGCTGGTGACGACCGTCTTGGCAACGGTGGCCTTGGCATTCCACCGTGGGCGGTTCGTGAACAGGTAGTGCGCCGCGGCCGTCAGGTAATGGTTCGGCGGCATGAGCCCGGCACTGCGCGTCACGACACCGTGGCGGTCGTGATCGGTGTCACAGGCGAATGCGATGTCGAAGCGTTCCTTCAGGCTGATCAGGCGCTGCATCGCGTTGGGAGAGGAGGGATCCATGCGGATCTTGCCATCCCAGTCCAGCGTCATGAAACGGAAAGTCGGATCGACCGCATCGTTGGTGATGGTGAGATCAAGCTTGTACTGATCGGCGATCAGCGGCCAGTAGTGCACGCCGGCGCCGCCCAGCGGGTCCACGCCCATGTGCACGCCGGAGGCGCGGATCGTATCCAGGTCGATCACCGATGGCAGGTCATCGACATAATTGTGCAGGTAGTCGTGCTTGTGCGTGGTGCCCAGGGCGCAGGCCTGGCTGAACGGCACCCTACGCACGCCATCGAGCTTGTTCGCCAGCAGCTCATTGGCCTTGTTCTCGATCCACGACGTGACCGCCGTGTCCGCCGGGCCGCCATTGGGCGGGTTGTACTTGAAGCCGCCACTGTCGGGCGGATTGTGGGAGGGAGTGATCACGATGCCATCGGCGAGGCCTCCGGTACGCCCCTTGTTGTAGGTCAGGATGGCATGTGAAATGACGGGCGTCGGGGTGTAGTCCGTGTGCTCATCCGGAATCATCACCGTGACCCCGTTGGCGCCGAGCACCTCCAGCGCACTGATGTACGCCGGCTCGGAGAGCGCATGGGTGTCCATTCCCAGGAACAGCGGGCCCCCGATGCCCCGCTGGGTGCGGTACATGACGATGGCCTGAGTGATGGCCAGGATGTGCGCCTCATTGAAGGAGCGCAGGAAGGAACTGCCACGATGGCCGGAGGTGCCGAAGGCCACCTTCTGGTCAGCCATTGCCGGATCGGGGGCGTCGGCGTAGTAGGCACTGACCAACCGCGGAACATTGACCAGCATGGATGCCGGTGCCGGTTTTCCGGCCATCGGGTTTATTGTCATGTGTTTTCCTCGTCAGATTTCTGAAGTTTTCACTTGCGCACCGCGGCCCCGCAGGCGAACATTTGCCTAATTGTCGCATTTGCGACAGCTATGCGTGGATACGGGTTCGCCCTGTTTTGGGCAAGCTGTGCTGAAGTTACGGCACGCGGGAGAGACTCCCTCACCTGACCCCGGCCCTCCACTCCTTATGTTGGGGTCTTACGATCCTGATCAGCGCCGGACACCGGCTGCCTGGGCTTTACGGATTTTTTTCATGAGCAAGAGTTACTTACGCGAAGGCATCATCCTGGGGCTCCTGTCGGCGATCGGCCCGTTCGCCATCGACATGTACCTGCCCGCACTGCCCTCCATCGGCCACAGCCTGCATGCCGATGCGGCCACGGTGCAGTTGAGCCTGACCGTATTCTTCATCGCGGTCGGCGGGGGTCAGCTGCTGTACGGTCCGCTCTCGGACATGTATGGCCGCAAGCTGCCGCTGTACGTGGGCCTGGTACTGTTCTGCTTCGGCAGCCTCGCCTGCGCCCTCGCTCCCAACGCGGAACTGTTCCTGCTCGGGCGCTTCGTGCAGGGGCTCGGCGCCTGTGGCGGCATGGTGATTCCGCGGGCGGTCGTGCGGGACCTGCATTCCGGCGTGGAAGCCACGCGCCTGATGTCGCTGCTGATGCTGGTGTTCAGCATCTCCCCGCTGCTCGCCCCGCTGACCGGCAGCTTCGTGATCCAGGCCACCGGCTGGCGCGGCGTATTCTGGATGGTGCTGGGCGCGGCCGTCATCGGCTTCGGCATCCTGACGACTCTGAAGGAGTCCCGGCCCCTCGCCGCGCGCGCCAACAGCAGCCTGCTGAGCGCATTCCATTCCTACAGGCGGCTGCTGCTCGACCGGCATTTCATCGGCACAGTGCTGATCGGTACCTGCGGCATGGCGAGCTTCTTCCTGTACCTGTCGAATTCGCCCTTCGTCATGATCGAGCACTACCATTTGAGTCCACGCAGCTTCAGCCTGCTGTTCTCGCTGAACGCGGCCCCATTCTTCATCGCGGCCCAGTTCAATGGCACGATTGCCACCCGCATCGGGCTGAAGAACCTGGTGCGCCGCGCCTCGACCGGCTTTGCCGTGTCGATGCTGCTGCTGCTGGGACTGTTCGCCGCGGGCGTGGACCATCTGGTGGTGATGGTGGCCCTGCTGTGCTGCGCCTATGCCTGCTTGGGGATGACCGTGCCCACCTCTTCCATCCTGGCGCTCGAGGAGCACGGCGCGATCGCCGGCACCGCCTCCTCCCTGATCGGCACGCTGCAGTTTGGTTTGGGCTCGGTGGTGATGGCCTTCTCCGGAGCGTTTGCCAATGGCGCGCCGCTGCCCATGATTGCCGGCATCACCCTGTGCGCCGTGCTGTGCATGGGTTTTGCCCGGATCACGCTGCGGCACAGCGCCCATCCGGCGGTCGCCGCGGCCTAGCTGAAAAAAGGTAGTGCCGTCACGTCCTCGGGGGGCACGGGCTGCAGTTCGAGGCCGGCGGCCCGCCAGCCGCGCAGACCGTTTTCGATCACGGCGACCTTGAGCCCGAGTTTCAGCAGATCACGTGCGACGCGCACCGCGGTGGCCTGACGCTGGCAGGTGCAGTACAGATAAATCTGCCGGTCCTTCGAGAACTTCTCGAGGTTCGCCCGCAGGGCATTGGGATCGACGCGACTTGCTCCCGGGATGCGCACGGCGCCGGGGTCAAAGTAGCCGTGGCTGCGCACATCGAACACCACCGCCTCATCCGCGCCCATGTCCCGGGCAACGATTCTGGCAGGCGCGTGCGGCACCAGTTTGCCCAGGCCCCGCGCCTTCCAGGTGCTCCACAACAGCCACAGTGCGTAAGCCGTCAGCGCGATCAGCACCACGGCCGTCGTCAGATGGCCGAAGTGTTCATAGAGACGAATCACGCTGGCAACGGCATCGGCGCATAGGAAGCCCACGGTAAAATAGGCGCCGATGTACAGCATCGAGCCGGTCGCATCCAGCCACAGGAACGACCAAAAGCGCATGTGCATGCTGCCGGCGAGCGGTGGCGCCATGGTATTGATACCGGGCAGGAACTTCGCAACCACGAGCAGCGAGCGGCCGCGGCGGTGAAAGGTATCGGCGGAGGTGATCACGCACGACTCCGGATTCAGCGAAATCCGGCACAGTGTGCCCAGCAGCCACCAACCGGTCTTCCGGCCCAGCAGATACATCAGCGCATCACCGGCGACCATCGCGGCCAGGGCACCGCCAAAGACCCCGGACACCGAGAGGTGTCCCCTGGCACTCTCCGCTGCCGCCAGGATCAGGCCCACCGCCACCGGCACCGGCAGACCCAGCGCCTGGAGGAACACCGCCAGCGACAGCACCAGCACGCCGTGCTGCGCAAGGTCCATCAGCGCTCCTGCGCCTACTTCAGCGCCTTGCTCTTGGTCTCGATGGACTTCAGCAGATTCTTCCACGAGGCGTTGAAGGACTCCGCGCCCTCCTTCTGCAGCTGCGCGGCGAGCGCCCCAAGATCCACGCCGGCCGCGGCAACGGCGGCGAGCGCCTGCTCGCAGTTGCCACCGTCGGCGCCCAGGGCCCCTTGCAAGGTCCCGTGATCGCCAAAGGCGAGCAATGTCTCCTCGGGCATCGTGTCCACGGTATTGGGTGCGGCAAGCGCCGTCACGTACAGGGTATCCGGCGCTGCCGGATCCTTGACGCCGGTGCTGGCGAACAGCAGCCGCTGTGGCCGTGCGCCCAGATTCTCGAGCCGCTGCCAGCGATCACTCGCCAGCAGCTGGCGATAGGCACGGTAGGACTGCTGACCGACGGCGATACCCAGCGTGTTGCGCAGCTTCTGGGGGAGCTTCTCCATGGTCGCCTTGTCCCAGCGGCTGACGAACAAGGAGGCGACGGAGCGTACGTCAGGACTCAATCCGGCACCCACGCGGCGCTCCAGTCCGCGCAGGTAGGCTTCGGCTGCAGCCTGGTATTGCTGCGTCGAAAACAGCAGCGTCACATTGACCGCAACGCCCTGGAAGATCGCCTCCTCGATGGCCGGAATACCCTCGGGCGTACCCGGGATCTTGATGAACAGATTGGGCCGTCCGGCCTTGTCGTGCAGCATGCGGGCCGCCGCCAGGGTCTGCGCGGTGTCGTAGGCCAGCAGCGGTGAGACTTCGAGCGAAACCCAGCCATCAACCGTCGCCGTGCGTTCGTATACCGGCTTGAACAGATCCGCCGCACGCGTGAGATCGGCGATGGCCAGTTCGAAGAACAGGTCCTCGCTCGACAGCCCCTTCTTCGCGAGCGCGCTGATGTCCGCATCGTAGGCGCTGCTCTTGCTGATGGCGTGATCGAAAATCGTGGGATTGGAGGTCAGTCCGGTTACTGACAGCCCCGAGCTGATGTAACGCCCGAGGGTGCCGTTGTTGAGGATGTCCCGCGTGATGTTGTCCAGCCACAGGCTCTGTCCCAACTCATTGAGCTTGCGCGGCGCCTCGGAGCGCGTAGAGGTTTCGGTCGCCATGGTGATCACTTCCTATCGCTGCCAGAGAATATGGTTCGCTTCCAGGGGCACGGCGGCACCGGCCAGGCGCGGCACGGCGCGCGCCGTGTAGTCACCCGCGGGCCGGTTCGCCGGAACGGCGGCGCGGTACAGGGCACAGCCTGCGCCGTCATTGGCGCTCGGCTGGCTCTGCAGCGTCATGTCATACACCTGCGGGCCGGCGCCGTCGATACCGTTGGCATACAGTTGCACCGCCAGGTCCTGCGGTGCGAGCCCCGCCAGGAACAGCTGCACGTCGAATTCGAAGCCGCCGGCCGTGGTGGCAGTCGTCAGGCTCTCAAAGCGCAGCTTGTCCCATGCGCCATCCAGTCGCTCGCGCCAGCGCAGCAGCTCCTGTCCATGCGAGCCGCCGTCAGCCTTGCGCCGCTGCCACTCAAGGGCGGCCGGCAGATAGTAGCGCTGCGTGTAATCGTGCACGGCGCGGCTGCTGGAGAACTGAGGAGTCAGCGTCGCCATGCTCTCGCGCATGCGCGCGATCCAGGCAGTCGGTACGCCGGCCGCATCGCGGCTGTAGAACTGCGGCACCACCTCGCGCTCCAGCACGTCAAGCAGTGCTGCCGCGTCGCGATCATCCCAGGCGCCCTCGTCCCCGTGGGTCTGGGCATCCCCGATCGCCCAGCCGACGCCCGGCTGGTACGCCTCCGCCCACCAACCGTCCAGCTGCGACAGATTGATGCCGCCGTTCACGAGTACCTTCATGCCGCTGGTGCCGCAGGCTTCCCAGGGCCGTCGCGGCGTGTTGATCCACACGTCCACGCCATGCACCAGCTGCTCGGCGACCGCCATGTCGTAGTCGGCGAGGAAAATCACATGATTGCGGGCATCCGTGCCGCGGATGAACTGCACCCACTGGCGGATGAGAGCCTGGCCGGGCGCATCGGCCGGGTGGGCCTTGCCGGCAATGATCAGCTGCACGGGACACTCGGCATTGGACAGCAGCCGCAGCAGTCTCGCGGCGTCCCGGAGCAGCAGGTTGGGCCGCTTGTAGGTCGCGAATCGCCGCGCAAATCCCAAGGTGAGCACTTCGGGGTCGAGCAGCTGCCGGGCAGACTCGGCGACCTCGGCAGTTTCGCCCGACACCATCAGCATCCGGGCCAGGTGCTCACGGGCGGAGCCAATCAATGCCGCCCGCGATTCATTGCGGAACCGCCACAGATCCGCATCGCTGAGGCGGCGTATGCCCACGGCGGCGGCACCATCGGGCGATTGCCAGCAGTCCACCGCGCACGCTTCGGTCCACAGCTTCTCCGCCTGCGCGGAATCCCAGGTGGGCATGTGCACGCCGTTGGTGATATGGCCCACCGGCACTTCCTCTTCGGGCCAGCGCGGAAAAAGATTCTCGAAGATCTGCCGGCTTACCTTGCCATGCAGACGGCTGACGCCGCTCACCGCGCCGCTGCCGTGAATCGCGAGGTACGCCATGTTGAAGCTCTCGGACCAGTCCTGGGCATTGGCGCGGCCCAGCGCCAGCAGCTGTTCGGTGCTGATGCCGAGGGCACTCCTCGCATACGCACCCAAGTACTGCTCGATCAGCTCCGGGGCGAAGCGGTCAAAGCCGGCGGCCACGGCGGTATGGGTCGTGAACAAGTTGCCGGCGCGCGTCGTCGCAAGCGCCGTGGCGAAATCCTGTCCGGACTCCCGCATCCAGTCCCGCGCGCGCTCCAGGACGGCAAAAGCGGCGTGTCCCTCGTTCAGGTGGCACACCTGCGGATGAATGCCCAGCGCCGCCAGCAGGCGCCAGCCGCCGATACCCAGGATCAGTTCCTGTCGCAGGCGCAGCTCGGGGCCACCGCCATACAGTTCGCTGGTGATGCCGCGCCAGGCCGGAAAATTCGCCGGATCGTTGCTGTCGAGCAGCAGCAGTCTGGTGCGGCCCACCTGGGCCTGCCAGGTGCGCAGCCAGACCGGCTGGCCCGGCAGGTCGACCCGCAGGCGCAACCACTCCCCGTTCGCGGTGCGCAGCGGAGTGATCGGCAGCTGATCCGGCGCGTTGTAGGGAAACAGGGCCTGCTGCCCGCCGGAGCGGTCGATGACCTGCCGGAAGTAGCCTTGCTGATAGAGCAGTCCGACGCCGATCACGGGCACGCCCAGGTCACTCGCGGACTTGAGCTGATCCCCGGCCACATTGCCCAACCCCCCCGAGTAGATGGGCAGGGCTTCGCTCAACATGAACTCCATGCTGAAGTACGCCACCTGCTTGAGGGTACTGTTGGGATGGGCAGTGCCGAACCAGCCCGGACCGGCCAAGGCGGCCCGTCGCGCGCTCACGACCTGGTCCAGTTCGGCGCGAAACCCGGGATCCGCGAGTGCCTTGCCGAGCTGCTCCCGGGACCCGGTCTGTAGAACCGTCCAGGGGTTGCGCGTGAAGTCCCACAGCTGCGCATCCAGGTGCCGCCACAGCCGGTCTGCCCCGTGATCCCAGGCCGAGCGCAGGTCCAGTGCGAGCTCGGTGAGCGCGCCCATTCCGTCATCGTTCATGCTGTGGCTCACTTTACGCGTCGCAACAGGCCTTCGAATGTCATCCTTTGTCTGAAACTGCGCGGCGTGCCGCCGCCTTCGCCCCGCGCATGCCCCGGTGTAACATGCCCCACCGGCAACTCAGGATAAAGTATGCACCCCAAACTGGACGACCCGGCACTGGATACCCTGTTTCGCACGGCGCGCACGCGCAACGGTTGGAGTCCCGCGCCCGTCAGTGACACTCTGATCCACGAGCTTTACGACCTGATGAAGTGGGGGCCCACCTCGGGCAATGGCAGTCCCGCCCGTTTTGTATGGGTGCGCTCCGCCGAGGGCAAGGCCAAACTGGCTGCCGTGGCTTCCGAGGCCAATCGCCCCAAGATCCTTGCCGCGCCGCTTACGGTCATTATCGGGTACGACCTGGAGTTCGGCGAGCAGATGCCCAAGCTGTTCCCGGCACGCGGTGAGGCAATGAAGGCCATGTTCGCCAAGGCACCCGCAATAGCCGAGTCGACGGCGTTTCGCAACAGCAGCCTGCAGGGTGCCTACCTGATCATCGCGGCGCGCGCCCTGGGCCTCGACTGCGGCCCGATGTCCGGCTTCGACAACGCGGCCGTCGATCGGGAGTTCTTTGCCGATACGCAGATCCGCTCCAACTTCATCTGCAGCATCGGGCACGGCACGAACGAGAACCTGTACCCGCGCAATCCGCGTCTTACCTTTGAAGAGGCCGGCCGGTTCGCTTAGAACCGATCGGGATTGATATATGAGTTCACTTTCTTTGCGCGACCAGCTGCTCAAGGCCGGGCTCGTCAACGAGCAACAGGTGAAGGATGCCGAGCGGCAGGTACAGCGCAAGCAGTACCAGGGGCAGAAGCATCAGCCGCGGGCCCAGCGTAACGGTCCGACGCCGCAGGAAACCGCGGCGCAGAAGCAGGCCGAAGCCAAGGCCGCCCGCGACCAGGAACTGAACCGCAAGAGCCAGGAAAAGGCGCAGCGCAAGGCGCTGTATGCCCAGATCCGCGAGCTGGTCTCGCAAAATCGCATCGTGCGTCCGGATGTCGAGGAGACCTACAACTTCATTGACGGCGGCAAGGTCCGCCGCATCCGCGCCGATGCCGCCCTGCGCGAACGCATTGCGCGCGGCGAGGTGATGCTGGTGAGATGCGAGGGCCGCTACGAGCTGGTGCCGCCGGCCATTGCGGAAAAGATCCGCGAGCGCGATGCGCGTGCAGTGGTTGCCCACAGCCAGCCCGCACCTGCCTCCGAAGTGGTGGACGAGGCCTACAAGGACTTCGTGGTACCCGACGACCTGATGTGGTGAGGCATTGGCTGGGCTCAGTCAGCCTTGCCGGTCGGAATCAGAAAGCTGGATCCCGGCGCGGCGCTGCCCGACCAGCGCTGCGTGACGATCTTGGTGCGGGTAAAGAACCGCAGACTGTCGGTCCCGTATTGGTTGAGATCACCAAACGCCGAGCGCTTCCAGCCACCGAAGCCGTGATGCGCAACCGGCACCGGGATGGGCACATTGATGCCCACCATGCCCACCTCAACCTGTTCGGCAAAGCGTCGCGCGGCCTCCCCGGAACGGGTGAAGAGCGCCACCCCGTTGCCGTAGGGATGCGCTGAAGCCAGCGCAATCCCCTGCTCCAGGGTGTCGACGCGCAGCATCTGCAGTACCGGACCGAAGATCTCCTCCTGGTAACTGCGCATGCTCGGGCGCACGTGATCAAACAGCGTGGGCCCGAGGAAGAAGCCACGTTCATGTCCCGGCACCGTCAGACCGCGCCCGTCGACGACCAGCTCGGCCCCTTCCGTGACGCCCAGCGCGATATAGCTTTCGACACGCTGCTTGTGCGCAGCCGTCACCACCGGACCGTAGTCCACGTGCGGCGCATCCGGTGCGCCGACGCGCAGGCCCGCGATCGCAGCCACCAGGCGCTTGCGCAGCGCCACCGCGGTGTCCTCGCCCACGGCAACGACGACCGGGAGCGCCATGCAGCGCTCGCCCGCGGAGCCGAAGGCCGCTCCGATAATGCCATCGACCGCGAGCTCCAGATCCGCGTCCGGCAATACCACCCCGTGGTTCTTGGCGCCGCCCATCGCCTGCACACGCTTGCCGGTCGCGGCGGCAGTGACATAGATGTGCTGCGCGACCTCCGAGGAACCGACAAAGCTCACGGCCTTGATGGCCGGTGCCGCGAGAATCGCCTCGACCATTTCACGATCGCCGTGCACGACGTTCAGGATGCCCTCCGGGGCGCCGGCCTCGCGCAGCAGGGCCGCCAGTTCCACGGCCACCGAGGGTGTGCGCTCCGAGGGCTTCAGAATGAACGCGTTCCCGGCGGCGATGGCGGGTCCCAGCATCCACAACGGAATCATCGCCGGGAAGTTAAACGGGGTGATACCGGCGACCACGCCCAGGGGCTGGCGCATCGACCACACATCGATCCCCGGACCGACGTTCTGCGAGAACTCGCCCTTGAGCAGTTGCGGTGCACCACACACGAAGTCGATGACTTCCAGCCCACGCTGCAGATCCCCGCGCGCATCGGCGAGCACCTTGCCGTGTTCACTGGAGAGCAATCTCGCGAGGCTCCCCATGTGCTGCTCGATCAGCGCCTTGAACCGGAACAGCACCTGTGAGCGCCGCTGGGCACTGCTCGCCGCCCATCCGGGTTGCGCGGCAAGCGCCGACCGCACGGCCAGATCCAGCTCCGCGGCGCCGCCGAGGGGCACCTGGGCCTGCACCTGGCCGGCCGCCGGGTCGAACACCTCACCCTGTCGGGTGCCCCGGCCAGCCTCATGGCGACCCTGGATGTAATGAAATACCTGGCGCATCGGTCTGCACATATACACCAACGAAACGCGGTGCGCACTGCAGCACCTGAAAGGAGAGCGTCGATGTCCCTGAAAGCCAAGGTCGCGGCCCGTGGGCTGCTGCTGACAGTCGCCTGTTTGGCGGCCGGTACCGGTCTGGCGCTCGCCCAGTCGGCGCCCGCCAATCCCTTTGCCGGAATGGTTCGCTTCGGCGGCACCGTGGCCAGCGCCAGCGGCAGCAACTTCGTGGTGCACGGCCAGGATGGCAGCGTTATGAAGCTGACCTTTCCGGACAAGCCCAACATCATGGTAAGCAACAAGGGCACCGTGGCCGACCTGGGTGCCGGCAAGTTCGTCGGCTGCACGGCGGTCAAGCGTGCGGACAATCTACTGCATGCAACGGAATGCCACATTTTCCCGGAAAGCATGCGTGGCATGGGCGAAGGCCACAACCCGATGGGGCCGCCGAACACCACCATGACCAACGGCAATGTCGCAACGATCGCCGATGGCAAGGTGGCCTCTGCCTCCGGCAGCGGCGCCAGCGCGACCCTCAATGTGACCTACAAGGGTGGGCAGCAGACCATCCAGGTCGGCCCGGACACCGAGATCACCCAAATCGACGCGGGCACGCCGGCCATGGTGAAACCCGGCGCCAAAGTCATGGGCGCCGCCAAACCCACCGCCGACGGCACCGCCGAGGTGGCCTTTCTCAGCCTGACGCCCTAGATCCCCCGGACGCCAGCAGGCGTCACTCAGCGGCGCGGCTCACTGCCGCGCCGCTCTTTTTCGGCTCCGCCTACGCACTGCAGCGGCGCACCTGGCGGTGGCACGCACCGTCTTTGCGCGCTCTCTTGACAGCGGACCACCCATCTGGAGTATTACTAAACGCACGATCAGTAATAACGCAGGGTCACTCGCATGGACGTATTGCCGCAACTCGCGCGCCTGAGCATCAGCGTGCCGGCGGAGCTGCTCACCCAGCTGGATGAGATGGTTGCCGAGCGCGCCCTGCCCAGCCGCTCGCAGATGATCGCCGAGCTGATCCGCCATGAACTGGCGGAACACAGCGAAAGCTGCGAGGACGCCGTGCTCGCCGGCACGCTCACCCTGATCTACAGGGCCGAAAGCGGCCGGGTGCGCCATGCACTGGCGAATACCCAGTCGGCATACGTCAAGGAAGTGATCTCCTCCCAGCACGTGCTGCTCGAGGATGACCAGTCCCTGGAGGTGTTGTTGGTGCAGGGCCCGGCACCGCGACTGCATTCATTGTGTGATGACCTGCGCAAGGTGCGCGGGGTGCAGCAGATCAAGCTGGTCACCACCACCGCGTTGTTGCCGCCACTGCATTCCCACGGCGCCGAGGAACATTCCGGCGCGGCGGGTCGTGCGCTCAGGAGCGGCCGATGAGCACCACCGCCAATGCCCAGGGCGCCCAGGCGCATGCGCGCGCCATGGCCAGTACGCGGGTCGAAGCCATGCCGACCCTGCCGGCCAGCGCCGCCGCCACGCGGCCGGCCGGCGTTGCGGCAGACAGCATGCTGTGGGAGACGACCCTGCCGGCGGGGGGTTATGCCGGCAAGGAACTGCGACGCGGTGCGCGACTGCAATTACAGGATCTGCACGGTGATGCGTGCCTCTCGATGCTCATCTTCAACGCCGAACGGCCGGTGGAACGGTTGAATGTGGCCGACACCATCAAGGTGCAGTGGAACGCCTACCTCGGACCCGGAAAGCTGCTGCTGTCGGACATGGGGCGCGTGCTGCTGAGCCTGATGGAAGATGGGGCCGGGACCCATGACACCTTCTGCGGTGCCTCCACCGCCGGCTCGAACGCGCAGCGCTACGGCGACGGCGACAACTGGGGGACACACCCCAATGCGCGCGATCGTCTCACATTGGCCGCGAGCAAGTTCGGTCTTGGCCGCAAGGACATCCATCCATGCATCAACTGGTTCAAGGGTGTGCGGATCGCGGCCGATGGCGCGACCGTGCTGGAGGGCGGTCCCTTCACACCCGGGCGCAGCGTGACGCTGCGCGCTGAAATGAACGTGATCGTGGTGCTGGCGAACTGTCCGCACCGACTCGATGCGCGTGCCGGATATACGGTGACGCCGGTGCGGATCAGTGCGTGGCGCGGTCCGCCGACGCCGGCGGATGATCCGCTGCGCAACGCGACGCCGGAGGGGCTGCGCGCCTTCCTGAATGTCGAAGATTATTTCTGTCGCTGAGGCGGCAGCCGCCGAGGTGATCATGAGTACCCCCATCATCCTGGATGAGATCGTGCCGCCGCGTGCGCCCTGGTCACATCTGGTCCGCAAGGGCGAGACGCTGCGCATCATCGACCTGGAAGGCAACCAGTCCGCGGACTTCCTCATGTACGCCGCGGCCGATGATACCGAGCGCTACAGCGCCCAGGACACGATTGCCGCGCAGCGCAACGTGTACCTGCGCGCAGGCTCGATGCTGTATTCGAACGAAGGCAACCCGATGGCGCTGGTGACGCAAACCGATGTTGCCTACCACGACACCATCGGCGGTGCCTGCAGCTGCGAGAGCAATACGCTGCGGTACGGCTTCCACACGTTCGGCCATCACGCCTGCGTCGAGAACTTCCTCCAGGCAAACCTGCGCGCCGGCCGCGGCAAGCGCGACATGGTCTCCAACATCAACTGGTTCATGAACGTCCCGGTGGAGGCGGACGGCACCTTGGGCATCGTCGACGGAATTTCCGCTCCCGGGCTGCACGTGGACCTTCTGGCGCAGATGGATCTCATCGCCGTGGTCTCCAATTGTCCGCAGATCAACAACCCCTGCAACGGCTTCAACCCCACGGCCCTGCGCATGGTGATTACCGGACGCAGCTGATGTTCAACAAGGTCCTGATTGCCAACCGCGGCACCATCGCCTGCCGCATCATCCGCACCCTGCGGCGCATGGGCATCGGCTCGGTGGCCGTGTATTCGGACGCGGACTTAGGATCACTGCACGTGCGCGAAGCGGATGAAGCCGTTCGCCTGGGGCCCGCCCCGGCCGCGCAGAGTTATCTCAACATCGAGGCGATCCTGGCGGCCGCAGGCAGCACCGGCGCGACCGCCATCCATCCGGGCTATGGTTTCCTGAGCGAGAACGCACAGTTTGCCCAGGCCTGCAGCCAGGCCGGGCTCGCCTTCATCGGCCCGACGCCGGCCAACATCCTTGCCTTCGGCCTCAAGCACACGGCGCGCGAGCTCGCACTCAAGGCCGGGCTGCCGCTGATGGCAGGCAGCCCATTGCTGCGCGACGCGCAGGCGGCCGTGGTGGCCGCCGAGCGTGTCGGCTATCCGGTAATGCTCAAGGCCACCGCGGGCGGTGGTGGCATCGGCATGCGCGTCTGTGAGGATGCGGTGGCCGTGCGCGACGCGTTCACCGCCATCGTGCGGCTCGCCGGCAGCAATTTTGCGGACGGCGGTGTGTACCTCGAACGCTTTGTCCGTCGTGCGCGCCACATCGAGGTGCAGATATTCGGCAACGGCGCCGGGCGCGTGGTGGCGCTCGGCGAACGTGACTGCTCCTTGCAGCGGCGCAACCAGAAGGTCATGGAGGAGGCGCCGGCGCCAAACCTGCCCGCTGCCACCCGTGCGGCCCTGCACGATGCGGCGCTGCGCCTCGGACGCGCCGCCGACTACCGGTCCGCGGGCACCGTGGAGTTCCTCTATGACCCGGCCCGCGATCAGTTCTTCTTCCTCGAGGTCAATACGCGCCTGCAGGTGGAACACGGCGTCACCGAACAGATCACGGGTGTCGACCTCGTCGAATGGATGATCCGTGGCGCCGCCGGCGATCTGGCGTTTCTCGACGACTGGAGCGGCGCGACTTCAGGTGCCGCCATCCAGGCACGCATCTACGCCGAGGATCCGGACCAGGATTTCAGGCCCAGCAGTGGCGTGCTGTCCCAGGTCCGGTTCCCGTCCGATGCGCGGGTCGAGACCTGGGTAACCGACGGCAGTGAAGTCAGCGCGTGGTACGACCCGCTGCTCGCGAAGCTCATCGTCACGGCCCGCGACCGGGAGGCCGCGGTGCGCGCGATGCAGGCGGCGCTCGACGGCACCGGACTGCACGGTCTTGAGACCAACGTCGAATGGCTGCGGCAGGCCGCACGCAGCGAAGCCTTCGTCAGCGGCCAGGTCTCCACCTCGATGGCGCTGTCGATTCGGTTCACGCCGCAGACCGTCCGCGTGCAAAGTGGTGGCCTCGCCACGACAGTGCAGGATCATCCCGGTCGCACCGGCTACTGGGACGTAGGCGTGCCCCCCAGCGGGCCGATGGACGCATTGAGCTTTCGGACCGGTAACCGGCTGCTCGGCAATCCGCCTGATGCGGCGGGTCTTGAGATCACCGCGCAGGGGCCGGTGCTGCTGTTCCGCCGCGACGCGCGCATCTGCCTTACGGGCGCCGCTCTTGAGGCCACGCTCGATGGCGACCCGGTCGCGCCCTATCTGTGCGTTGCGATTCGCGCCGGGCAGACCCTGAAACTCGGCCGTATCGGCGGTGCCGGCCTGCGCGCCTACCTGCTGTTTGCCGGCGGGCTGGACGTGCCGGTCTACCTCGGCAGCCGCGCGACCTTCACATTGGGCCGATTCGGGGGACACGCGGGTCGCGCCCTGGCGGCCGGTGACGTCCTGCGGTTGCGCGCGCCCCGCGATGCGGCATCGAGCGCCGTGACAGGAGCAGTCCCCGAGTGCCTGCTCGAGATGACGCATCAGTGGACGCTGCGGGTGTTGTACGGGCCGCACGGCGCGCCGGACTTCTTTGCCCCCGAAGACATCGACATGCTGCAGGGCGTGGCGTGGAAGGTGCACTACAATTCCAGCCGCACCGGGGTGCGTCTCATCGGTCCGCGCCCGCGCTGGGCGCGGCGCGATGGCGGTGAAGCAGGACTGCATCCCTCGAACATCCACGACAATCCTTATGCCATCGGGACCATCGATTTCACCGGTGACATGCCGATCATCCTCGGGCCCGATGGTCCGTCGCTGGGCGGCTTCGTGTGCCCACTGGTGGTGATCCAGGCGGACCTGTGGAAGATCGGGCAGCTCGCGCCCGGCGACAGCGTGCGCTTCGAGATGGTGAGCGACGCTCAGGCGCAGGAGGCAGAGACCGCGATGGAGGCCGTATTCGCGGGCGCCAGGCCGGAGGTCGTGCGGACCCGCGTGTCAGCGCCTTCGCAGCACGATCCGGTTCTCGGGCGCACCGCGGCGCGAGGTCAGCGTCCCCAGGTGGTCTTCCGGCGCCAGGGCGATCGCCACATCCTGGTGGAATACGGCCCGCTGGTGCTGGACCTGACGCTGCGCATCCGCATTCACGCCCTGATGCTCGAGCTGCAGCGCCGGGCGCTCCCCGGCGTCATCGACATCACCCCGGGAATCCGCTCCCTGCAGGTGCACTTCGACAGTCGCGTACTGTCCCAGGCCGCGCTGCTCAAGACACTCGGGGATGCGGAAGATCAGATCGGCGACCTTACCGATTTCAGCGTTCCCTCGCGCGTCATTCACCTGCCATTGTCCTGGGGCGACCCGGCCATCCACGAGACCATCGAGAAGTACATGGCCAGCGTGCGGGCCGATGCGCCCTGGTGCCCGGACAACATCGAGTTCATCCGCCGCATCAACGGACTCGACTGCGTGGAGGCCGTGCGCGACATCGTATTTGACGCGCGTTATCTGGTGATGGGCCTGGGCGATGTGTACCTGGGTGCACCGGTGGCGACGCCGCTGGATCCGCGCCACCGGCTGGTGACCACCAAGTACAATCCGGCAAGAACCTGGACCCCGCCCAATGTCGTCGGCATCGGCGGTGCGTACCTGTGCATCTATGGCATGGAAGGTCCGGGGGGTTACCAGCTCTTCGGCCGCACGCTGCAGGTGTGGAACACGTGGCAGCAGACGCGCGCGTTCATCGAGGAGAAGCCCTGGCTGCTGCGGTTCTTCGATCAGATCCGGTTCTTTCCGGTCAGTCATGCCGAACTCACCGAGTGGCGGCGCGATTTCCCGCTGGGGCGCCGCGACGTACGCATCGAGACCGAGACCTTCAGTCTTGCGGCCTACCGGCATTTCCTGGACAGCAATGCGCCGGCCATCGGGGCGTTCCAGGTGCGGCGGCAAGCGGCTTTCGAAGCCGAACGCGACGCCTGGGTGCGCAACCGGGAGTTCTCCCGGGTCGAGGAACTGCTGCAGGAACCCGTACCGCTTGCCGCCGCGGCCGCTGCGGTTCCCGCCGGCAGTGAAGTGCTGGAAGCGCCGCTGGGCGGCAACGTCTGGAAAGTGAATGTACGCCCCGGGGATCGGATCGCGCGCGGCGCGGTGGTCGCTGTCATCGAAGCCATGAAGATGGAGTGCGAGATACCGGCGCCGCAGGCCGGGATCGTGCGCGCGGTGTACATACAGCCGCGACAGGCGATCAATCCCGGCGCAGCCCTCATCGCGCTGGAAGCAGAAGGCAACGAAGCATGAACATGGATGCAACGCTGGAATTTCGGGCCGCGCGCATCAGCGCCGCGGTCAATGCCGGCCGGATCCGCGCCGTGGATATCGCCGCTGAGGCTCTGGCACGCATCGCGCAGTACGCGACGGTGCAGCCGGAAGCCTTCATTCATCGCGGCAGCGACGGCGAGGTGTTGCAGCAGGCGCGCGAGGTGGATGCCAGGGTGGCGCGCGGCGAGCGCTTGCCGCTGGCGGGCGTGCCCTACGCGGTCAAGGACAACATCGACGTCGCGGGCCTGCCGACCACTGCGGCATGCCCGGGGTTCAGCTATTTCCCCGAGCGCTCGGCGGCGGTCATCGAACATCTGCGGCAGGCGGGTGCGGTGTGCGTGGGAAAGACCAATCTGGACCAGTTCGCGACGGGGCTGGTCGGCACGCGCAGTCCCTACGGCGCACCGCGCTGCGTCTTCAACCGCGAGTTCATCAGCGGCGGCTCCAGTTCCGGTTCGGCAGTCGCAGTGGCAGCCGGCATAGTGGCCTTCGCGCTGGGCACCGACACGGCCGGTTCCGGCCGCGTGCCGGCGGCCTTCAACGGACTGATCGGGCTCAAACCCACCAGGGGCCGCTGGAGCACGCGGGGCCTGGTGCCGGCGTGCCGGTCGCTGGACTGCATTAGCGTGTTCACCACCAACCTCGAGGATGCGACGCTGGTGGACGAAGTCGTCGCCGGCTTTGATGTCGAGGATCCCTATTCGCGGCCGTCCCGCGATCGGCCTGCGTTCGGGAGCGCATTCCGCTTCGGCGTACCGCGTCCTGAGCAGCTGCAGTTCTTCGGTGATGAGGCCTCCGGGCGCCTCTACCAGCAGGCCCTGTCGCGGCTGGTGGCGGCGGGCGGTGCTGCGGTCGAAGTCGACATCGCACCGCTGCTGAAGGCGGCGCAGCTGCTGTACTCCGGGCCCTGGATTGCCGAGCGCACCGCCGCCCTGGAGGATTTCCTGCGCAGGTCTCCGGGTGCCGTTCATCCCGTGGTCCGCGCCATCATTGCCGCCGGCGCCGGTGTCACGGGTGTAGAGGCCTTCCGCGGACAGTATGAACTGCACGCGCTTGACCGGCAGGCCGCTGCGCTGTGGTCTGTCGTCGAGGTCCTGGTGCTGCCCACCACCCCGACCATCTACCGTGTCAGCGAACTGCTGGCCGAACCGGTCGCGCTCAACAGCAACCTCGGGCTGTACACGAACTTCGTCAATCTGCTGGATATGAGCGCCGTGGCCGTGCCGGCCGGATACCGTGCCAACCACACCGGTTTTGGCATCACCCTCATTGCACCGGCGTTCATGGATCACCCACTGCTTGCGCTCGGACAGCGTTATCTGGATGCGGGCGGGGCGTTCCAGGCGCCGCCGCTGGATCTCACGGCGCGCGCCGAGGGCGTGCAGGTAGCCGTGGTCGGTGCGCACCTGTCCGGCATGCCCCTGCACTGGCAGCTGAGCTCACGCGCCGCGCGACTGGTCCTCGCCACGCACACCGCGCCCAGCTACCGGCTGTATGCAATGGCGGGGACCACGCCGCCGAAACCCGCGCTCATCCATATCGGCGCTACCGGCAGCGGCAGCGCAATCGCGGTGGAAATATACGAACTGGAGCTCGCCGCTTTTGGCAGCTTCGTCGCGGAGGTCCCGCCGCCGCTGGCCATCGGCAGTGTCGTCCTCGCGGACGGCACCATCGTCAAAGGCTTCATCGCCGAACCGCGCGCCATCGAGGGCGCACGCGACATCACCTCCTTCGGTGGCTGGCGCGCCTACATCGCCTCCCTGTCATGACCCCACTCATCAAACCTGTCCGCAAGTCCGGAGTCACCACCATGAAGGTCCGATTTTCAACCCTGCTGGTCGCGGTCGCCGCCCTCGCGCTGTGCAGCGGATTCGCCACTTCGGCGCAGGCCGAAATCAAGGTTGGCGTTTCCGACTGGACCGGGTGGGTGGCCTGGTATGTGGCCGAGAACCAGGGCTACTTCAAGAAATACGGCGCGAATGTAAAGCTGGTCTGGTTCGCCAACTACAGCGATTCGATCGCGGCGTTGTCCACCGGCCAGCTGGATGCCAACAGCCAGACCTGGTCCGACACCCTGGGGCCGCTGCAGAAAGGGCTGCCGCTCAAGGCGGTGCTGGTCAACGACAACTCCTTCGGCAATGACGCACTCATGGTCAGTGCCAAGATCCACAGCTTCGCGGATCTCAAGGGCAAGACCGTCGCCCTGGAACAGTTCAGCGTGTCGCATTTCGTGCTCTATACCGCCCTCGCGCGCCACGGTCTCTCGCCGCGGGACGTCACGGTCGTCAACCTGTCGGCCGGTGATGCCGCCGCCGCTTTCATCAGCGGCCGGGTGGATGTGGCGGTGGTCTGGAATCCCTGGATCAGCCAGATCGAGAAATCCGGCAAGGGCCGCGCCCTCTTCACCTCGCGCGACATGCCGGGGCTGATTCCGGATCTGCTGGTCGCACAGCAGTCGGCCATTCAGAACAAACGCCAGGACCTGGTCGGCATGACACGTGCATGGTTCGACACCGTGGCCTTCATCCAGAACAATCCCGACGCGGCGGTGAAAATCATGTCCAAGGTCGTGGGCATGAGCCCGACCGATTACAAAGTGTTTCTGCCGGGTACCCGCTTCTTCGACAGCGCCGCCAACCTGGATGCGTTCAATGCCGCGAGCCCCTCGAGCCTGATCGGGGTGGCGCCGCAGATTTCCGGCTTCCTGCTGGCGAACCGCCTGATCGACGGCAAGCCCGATGCGGGCCGGGGCCTGGACAGTTCGATTCTGACCGCGGCGCTGAAAAAATGAGGAGTACAGCCATGAACTCCACGACTGCCGCGCTACCCATCGCCAAGCGGATGCGCGCCATGGGCTTCTGGGTCATCCGCGGCACCATCACCCAGCGTCGGTACTGGATCCTGGCCGCGGTGGGACTGTTGTTGCCGCTGATCGGCTGGGGGACCCTGTCCGCGACCGGCATCGTCAATCCGGTGTTCCTCCCTGGTCCCGTAAGCGTGCTCGCGCGCATCGGCACCTGGTACAGCAACGATGATCTGCTGGGTGACATCTGGATCAGCACGTTGCGCGTTGTGTCGGGCTGGGCACTGTCGGCTCTCATCGCACTGCCCATGGGGCTATTCATCGGGACCTACCGCTCCGTGCAGGCGTTGCTCGAGCCGCTCACTGATTTCATCCGCTACATGCCGGCGGTGGCTTTCATTCCGCTGGTGATGCTCTGGATCGGTATCGATGAGGGCGCCAAGATCGGGATCATCTTCATCGGCACGTTCTTCCAGATGGTGCTGATGGTCGCCGAGGATGTACGGCGCGTACCGATGGCGCAGATCGAGGCCGCGCAGACCATGGGGGCCACGCGAATGGAGATCATCGAGCGGGTCATCATCCCATCGGCGAAACCCGCGCTCGTCGACACGTTGCGGATCACGATGGGCTGGGCGTGGACCTATCTCGTCGTTGCCGAACTGGTCGCGGCAAACTCGGGCCTGGGTTACGCCATCATCAAGGCGCAGCGCTTCCTGCAGACCGACAAGATTTTCTGCGGCATCATTCTGATCGGCCTGATCGGCCTGGCCATGGACCAGTCCTTCCGCCTGATGCACCGCAGGGCCTTTCCCTGGCTGTACGCCCGGAGCTGACCATGACCATTGCGGTGCAATGCAAGGGAGTATGGAAGACCTTCGGCAGCGGCCCGACCGCAGTCACGGCGCTCAAGGACATCGATCTTGCGGTCGAGGACGGCGAGTTCGTCACGCTGGTGGGCGCCTCCGGATGCGGCAAGTCGACGCTCCTGCGCACCATCGCGGGAATCGAAAGCCACAACGCCGGGGAGATCCTGGTCGGCGGCATTCCCGTCAACGGGCCGGGCGTGGATCGCGCCATGGTGTTCCAGAACTACAGCCTGTACCCGTGGCTGTCCGTGAAGGAGAACATCAAGTTCACCCGCCAGCTCGCCGCCCATACCCGTGACCGCACCAGTGCGGATGTCGAGGTCGCCTCGGGGCGTGCCGATACGTTGCTGTCGGTGATGGGCCTCACGCCGGTGGCGGGCGCCTATCCCAATCAGCTCTCCGGTGGCATGCAGCAGCGCGTGGCCATCGCCCGTGCCCTGATGAGCCGGCCGCGCATCCTGCTCATGGATGAGCCCTTCGGCGCGCTCGACGCGCAGACCCGTGAGGTCATGCACGACCTGATCCTGCATGTGTGTCAACTGGAGCTGTGCACGGTGATCTTCGTCACCCACGATGTCGAGGAGGCCATCTACCTGGGGCAGCGTGTGGTGCTCATGGCACCGCGCCCCGGGCGCGTGGACACCGTCTACGCCGTTCCCCTGACCCAGGAGCGTTCGCAATCGATGAAGCATCAGGGCGCATTTCTGGAGCTGAAATCAGCCATTCTCGAGCGCATCCGCGCCACATCCGGCCTGAAGACGGATCTGGAGCTTCTGCAGCGGCTGTCGCGCACTGCGGCGAAGGGCTGAACGAAATGGGCGCCGCCACCACTCATATGCAGACCGTCACTTTTCGCGACCTGCGGCACACCGCGCCGCTGCCGCCGGAACTGCTGCTGCGCACTGAAGCTGACTTGAGCGGCTATCTGGCGGCCGTTCAGGCCATCATCGAGGAGGTGCGGCGCAACGGCGATGCCGCCCTCATCCGCTATGCCCACGAATTCGATCATGTCGTGCCGGCCACTTTCGATATTAAGGTGACCGAGTCGGAGTTTGCCGCGGCCGAGGCAGCCATCGATACGCAGGTGCGAAACGCAATCAGCTATGCGGCAGACAACATCCGCCGCTTCCACGCCGCGCAGAAGCCGCCACCGATTTCCTGGATGGAAGTGCAGCCCGGCGCCTTCGCCGGCGATCGTTTCATGCCCATCGACTCGGTGGCCTGTTACGTGCCACGCGGCAAGGGCGCGTTTCCGAGCGTCGTCATGATGACCGCCATTCCCGCGGTGGTGGCTCAGGTCCCCAACATCTGCATCATTACACCGCCGGGGCCGGACGGCCGTGTGGACGCTGCTACGCTGGTCGCCGCGCGCATTGCAGGAGTCGAGCGGGTCTACAGGTGCGGTGGCGCGCAGGCCGTGGCAGCCGTCGCCTTCGGCACGCACACGGTGCCGCGCTGCGAGAAGATCATCGGCCCCGGCAGTCCGTGGGTCATCGCCGCCAAGCGACTGCTGCGCGATGTGATCGATCCGGGCGTCCCGGCCGGCCCCAGCGAGTGCATCATTCTGGCCGACGACAGCTGCCACCCGCACACGGCGGCGCTCGATCTCATCATCGAATCCGAGCATGGACCGGACTCCTCCGCCTATCTCGTGACGTCCTGCGAGACGGTGGCCCGGGCCGTCGCCGGACATCTGCCGCGGCTGTGGGCGGATATGGAACCACAACGCGCGGAGTTTTCCCGTGCGGTACTGTGCGGCCCGCGCGGCGGCGTGCTGCTGGTGCGCGATCTGGATGCCGCCATCGACTTCGTCAATGACTACGCGCCGGAACATCTGGAGCTGATGACGCGCGGGCCCATGGGACTGCTGGTCCGCATCCGGCACGCGGGTGAGGTGCTGCTGGGTGCGCACACGCCGGTGACGCTGGGCAATTTCGTGCTCGGACCGAACGCGGTGCTTCCGACCAATCGCAGCGCCCGCACCGCCTCACCTCTTTCGGTCCATGATTTCATGAAGCGCTCCTCGGTGGGCTATGTCACCCCTGAAGGATTCCCCGAGCTGGCACGCCACGCGCTGGTGCTGGCACGCTACGAAGGGTTTGACGGCCACGCCAGAGCGCTCTCGGAACGCGGCCAGGTGCATCCCCTCAACGTATAGCAGCTCTCCAGACGGAGCCCGGATCCCCTTCGGACTCGATGACCTCCCAGCGCCGGATGACCGGATGGCCTGCAGGATCGACATCGGAAATACTGACCGTGGAATCGGCGCACTGGAGCTGAAAGTATTCGGATACCCGCCACGGATGAGTCGATGCCAGGATCACATTGGCGCCAAACGCCGCCGAGCCCAGCGTGATTTCGCAGTCCAGCATCGCGCGGGCGGTGGCCAGTGATGCTGCGCCGGCGACGCAGTCGGCCAGCAGCGTGC